>Ga0210402_10004382_pt1 | contig 12878 bp, 9 predicted proteins | sample IncBWC7MmetaG_FD_161055 | JGI IMG/M metagenome (GOLD analysis project Ga0210402, IMG submission 161055) | Forest soil microbial communities from Barre Woods Harvard Forest LTER site, Petersham, Massachusetts, United States - Inc-BW-C-7-M | ecosystem: Environmental > Terrestrial > Soil >...
AGCTAAGCCACGCGGCCGGGCTTGCTCGACTTTCCCCACCAGACGGCCGTGTCGTCCGGACGGTTGCGCATCTTCGACAATTCCTGCTTGATCTGCACCAGACGGCTTTCACGAACATCCGAAGCTGTTCGCTCAATCAGACTGTGCTCGCGCTGTTGCGAATACAGAACATTCATGTTGCTCAGGTCGGTGATTTCGTGACGAAGGCTGGAGAGGTGTTCCGAGAGATAAGCCATGATTCCAGCATACGCCTGAAGTGAGTCTCCGTTGGAATTTCCGGGGAGTATTGCAAATGCACAGGTTACAGCCCGTATTCTCGATCATTTCGAGGTTGCACCTAACATAAACCGAAAAAGGCTCCAGGGACGAATGCAGCGAGCCCGTTTTCGATTCCGCTGACATCGTGGTTAGAAGAGTACGCGCACTCTTTGCAGGAAACCCCTGCGGTGCGAGATCGAAACTCACCTCCAACGTTTGTGCACACTGGGTCAAGCTTCCTGCACTGTATAGCGAGCATGGAAGGGCGGGACGCTCGTCCTCCATTTGATTTGGCAGAGATGGTACCCCTTACTTCGGTTTGTTGAGCGGGTTGCTGGGCTTGTGTAGAGTCAGAGTATCCGCAACATGAGCCACAATTCGCTCCTCCGATGGTGCTTCCAGGGATTTTCCGCGATTGTCTCTGTCCTGGGTGGGCTATCTGTCCTTGCCTCCGCGCAGGCGATTGCTACCCAGTCCGCTCGCCTCGGCGTGCTCGATCGGATTGTGCAGCAGGCAATTCTCAATGAGCAGATTCCGGGAGCGGTGGTGCTCGTCGGACACGATGGCCAGGTGATTTACAGGAAGGCCTTCGGCGAACGGGCGCTCGAACCGCAGCGCGAGGCCATGACCCTGGATACGATTTTCGATGTGGCTTCGCTCACCAAAGTGGTCGCGACCACTCCGGCGGTTATGCAACTGGTGGAGAAAGGTCAAATTCGCCTCAACGATCCGGTGGCGAAATATCTTCCTCAGTTCGCGGAGAACGGCAAAGAGGAAATTACGGTTCGCGAGCTGCTCACGCATTACTCGGGATTGCCCGAGGATCTCGATCTGGCGCAGCCGTGGGAGGGTTGGGAAACGGCTGTGCACATGGCGTATGGGCTGAAGCCAATCTATCCCCCGGGATCGCGATTCCTTTATAGCGATGTGAATTTTATTGTGCTGGGTGCGTTGGTCGAGCGCGTGTCAGAAATGTCGCTCGACGCGTATTGCCTGAAGAATATTTTTGCTCCGTTGAAGATGACGCAGACCCGCTTTCTGCCGCCGGCATACTGGATTCCGAAGATTGCGCCCACGCAGTATGACGAGCACGACAAAATGCTGCGCGGAGTGGTCCACGATCCTACGGCGCGGCGGATGAGCGGAGTTGCGGGACACGCGGGCGTGTTCTCGACAGCGGACGACTTGGCGATATATGCCCAGGCCTTGCTGAATGGAAGTTCAGTTCTGTCTCCGCTGATGGTCGAGAAAATGTCTACGCCGCAGCAACCGCCGACGGCGCAGGTTCTGCGGGGTTTTGGCTGGGACATTGATTCGCCGTTTTCCAGTAATCGCGGAGATCTCTTACCGGTAGGTTCGTTTGGGCACACGGGGTTCACGGGGACTTCATTGTGGATCGATCCCACGACGCGGACCTTCATCATCATTCTGACCAATGGGGTCCATCCACGTGGGAAGGGAAGTGCGATTGCTTTGCGTTCCAAGATCGCTACCGCGGTAGCAGCGGCGTTGCCGCTCACCGTGGCAGACAAGGACAAACTGCGATGGGAGAGCATCACCGGGTACAACGAGGCGCAGACCGCAGCGCGCCGAGTCGCGACGCGTAATGGAACGGTGCTGACGGGAATCGATGTATTCGAGGCCCACGGTTTTAACCTCGTTCGCGCGACCACGGGAAAGAAAAAGATTGGACTGCTGACCAATCAGACGGGAGTGGATTCGCAGGGACGCCGGACGATGGATGTACTCTCTCAGGCCCCGGGCGTTTCACTCGAAGCGATCTTCAGCCCAGAGCATGGGGTGACCGGCAGTTTGGATACGACAGACATTGGCAATTCAAAAGACGCGACAACGGGAGTTCCTGTGTACAGCGTCTATGGTGGAACGGATGCGGCCCGGCGACCACCGCTCGAGGTATTGAAAACGCTCGATGCGGTCATGGTCGATATCCAGGACGCGGGGGCTCGCTTCTATACATACGAAACCACGCTGGGGTATTTTCTCGAAGGTGCGGCCAAGGCGGGAATTGAAGTCATCGTGCTTGACCGGCCCAATCCGATCACCGGGTCGTTCGTGCAAGGGCCGATCCCTGAACCCGGGCATGAGAGCTTTACCAACTATGATTCGGTGCCCATTCGTCATGGTATGACCATGGGCGAGCTGGCGAAAATGTTTAATAGCGAACGGGGCATCAACGCGCACTTGCAGGTTGTTCCGTTAGAAGGATGGATGCGGGGCGACTGGTACGACTCGACTGGGCTGGCATGGATCAATCCGTCTCCGAACCTTCGCAGCCTCACTGAGGCTGCGCTGTATCCCGGAGTGGCGCTGGTCGAGGGCACGAACGTTTCCGTGGGACGAGGTACGGATACTCCCTTTGAAGTGCTGGGCGCGCCCTGGATCAACGGTCCGCAACTGGCACAGTATTTAAATGCAAGAAACATTTCCGGCACGCGCTTCGTGCCGGTGAGCTTTACTCCAAGCGCCAGCACGCATGCCGGACAGAAATGTCAGGGGATCAACATTATTCTGATTGAGCGCAACGCCTTTGATGCGCCAGAGTTGGGCGTCGAACTGGCCTCCGCGCTACGAAAGCTTTATCCCGAACAGTTTCAAATGGAGCGCATGATCGAACTGCTGGCGAATCAGTCGGTTTACGATGCGATCGCCAAAGGCGAAAATCCGCAGCGCATTGCAGAAGACTGGCGCGAGCCGCTGGAGAAGTTCGAACAGCTGCGTCAGAAGTATCTGATCTACAAGTAAACCTGAGTCCAAGTCACAGCCGTAAGCCGTGTCGCCAGACACGTTGCAAGCAACGTTTCTACGGTAATGGCCAGAAATGCTGCGTTATAACCGTAGAAACGCGGCTGGCTACGTTTTTTGGGGTGCGTCATGTTCTTAGATTGGCTAGAATAGGTGCGCCTTATTTGCAACCTGTCGGCCAGGAGAGGTGTGATGCATGCTGCCAGCTCCAAGTTCCCGATCGCCAATAACTTCTACCGTTGCGCCGGCCCGAACTGCGGCATTCTGAAGCACTCAACCGACCGCTGGTGGCTCATGTGGACTTCGTTCGGGGAGTACAACCGGCCCCTTCTCTACTTATGTCCGTGGGATGAAGAAATAGCTGCTCGCGAGGGCACGCTCCACGTGTGTGGCGAACTTTGCGCCCAGAAGCTGCAGTCTCAGTACATGGGCAATGTGAGAGAGAACGAACTCAGGCGGTTGGCGCGGTAGAGCCTCAGTCTCGACGCGGCGACTAACTTTCTCCATTGTTCTTGCATCGTATTTGCATCGGGCGTATGTCTTAGAAGAGGTGTTTTATGCGGATCATACTGGCAGTGCTGGTTTTGGCGGCTTCAGTCTCGGCTCAGTCCGATTCCGTGCCTAAGCCAGACCAAGTCGCTCCCACTGCCGCCGCTGCCACAGCTACGCCCGCCACTCTCTCCATTGCGACGGCGACAGCCAGTCCCCCTGCCGGACTGACAATTCCCGCAGGAACCAAGTTCCCGGTTGAGCTAAAGCATGCCGTCTCGAGCAAGGGAACGCACGAGGGGGATGGAGTGTACGCGGAGACTACATTCCCGGTTGTGATCAATGGTCGGGTGATGATTCCGGCAGGCACCTATGTGCAAGGGAGGATCAGCCACATCCAGCGCGGGGGACGGGTCAAAGGTCGCGCGGAAGTGCAGATGCATTTCACCACGCTGATCTATCCCAGCGGTTATACCGTGCTTCTGCCGGGCGCGGTGGAGAATGCTCCGGGAGTAGATAAGACATCGGTGACAGATGAGGAAGGTACGATTCGCGCCGACAGCCAGACCGGTCAGAAAGTTGGGACGGTGGCAACTACGGCGGGCGCGGGCGCCGTGGCCGGCGGACTCAGCAACGGTGGCAAAGGCGCACTGATCGGCGCGGGCGTTGGCGGCGCGGTGGGAACTGCGATCGCGTTGTTGACTCGCGGAAACGATGTGAGGATGGACGCCGGCACCACCATGGAGATCGTCATCCAGCGCGATGTCCCGCTCGATGCCACCCGTGTGCCCGCTACCACGCGGGCGTACTCGACGTCGCAGCCGTGAGAGATTATTCATCTGTGCCTCACGCGATCAACCTTGCTGTGCTCTGCTTCAAGCCCGGACTTCACCTCCGGGGCCAGACCAATCCTCGTTAATACCTGCGCCTATCGATGAGCGCTACAGCTTCGACCGCCATTCTTCTGACGAGAGGGGAGGTTCTCCCTTGAGTAAACTCCACCAGACTCGAACGCACCGTAAGTTGCTGCTCTGAATTCAAGACTCGGAACGGAGACAGCACTGACTCTGAGTTTGATTCAGTAATTTGTTAATGCCAAGACTGCCAATGACATCTACCAAGGTTTGTTGATTCAGGTTTGTTGCGAACGGATCAGCTGGCTGAGTGTTTGCTCGCGGAGCCGGCTGCGGCCACATCCTGAGCAAATTCCCGTCGCCGTTCCGGTCCTTTGCGGTTTTCGAGCACGCGTACCCGCCGAGCGGGGACGTTCGTTGGGTTCACGCGAACGATGCGTCCGTCGTCAACTTCGATGTAAAAGCGGAACCAGTCGGTGCGGAACATGCGGCCCGAGGCATAGAACGTCACCGAGGCCGCGATCAGGCCCTGAAAATCCGGCCCCGTACAGACCACAAGGCGCTTCCCGATGTCCTGCGTCCAGCTCATGCCGCCGACCAGGGGATCGTTCAGGAAACAGCGTTCAAACGGCACGGCGTGGGAAATCTTCCGCAACTGCATGAGTTGGAGCAAAACCGAAATCTTGGCCAGATTGGTGACAACGATTCGCGTCTCGGAAGCGGAGAGCCGCTCCAGCTTGATGTGCAGTTCCGGCGACCATTCACGCTCAAACTCCTCGCGGGCGAGGGCCAGACCTTTGTCGGCGGCCTCGGCATAGCGCAGAGTGGCGCGGGCCAGAATCACGCTGAGAAAACACGTAACCACGGTGGCCGCCAGCGGGATGTAGTTGACCAGGTTAAAAAGTGGGCTGCTGTGTGAGTTGATCGACTGCATTTGCATAGAACCGATTGGCTCCTCGCCCGTGCAACCCGATCGTGGTTACTGAAGTACACCTATGAAGAACCGCGCACCGCGGTCCCGTATCTGGGAGAGTCTAAAGAGCCCGCCGCACGGGCTCCAGATGCGGTTGGTACAGAGGCTAGATCAATGCTGGCACCGGGTCTTTGGTAATGGCTCGGCGGTCATATTGCGATTGCTGACCGCTATTTCAGCACAAACATAGCATTCACGTGAGCGGTCACCGAGGTCGTTTGCGGGCTGAATTCTTCAGTCGGCGCGGGAGCCGCTGCCATCGCAGACATTTTCATCATCGGCTGCATGGGCATCGGGCGGACATTTTCGAACGTATCCACTGAGGCATACGACAACTCGCCCAGGGTGCGTCCACTGGCATGAGCCAGGGCTTCGGCCGATGCGCGGGCGCGGCGGTAGGCGTCCTCCACGGCTTTTGCCTTGGCGGCGTCGATATCGTCCAACATGTAACTGATGGACTGAGTGTCGCTCACATCTGCATCGGACAGTTGCTGCACGATCGGCGCAATCTTTGTGAAATCCTTCAGCCTCAGAGACACGCTCACATTCACCCGGTAGGCGACCAGTTTTCGCTTCGCCTTGGTGTAATCGTAGACGGGCTCAATAGAGAAATAGCCGATCTGCGCTGCCGTGGGTTCAAGGCCATTGGAACGCAGAATCTGGCGCACTTGCTCGGCCGCCTTCGAAGCCTTGTCGTAGGCAGCGCGGGAAGTGTCCTCTTGCGCCGAGATGTTGAATTGCACCAGCGCGGTGTCGGGGGTTGCCTCAAATTTTCCGTCCGCTCCAACAAAGACGGTATTGGGTTGCGGCGTTATCGTGGGACGATCTTGTCCAAGCGCGAGTCCGGCAGAAAAAAGCAAAACCACGAGCAAACTGACAGCCTTCATAGCGTGCCTCCTGCAAAACGCCAAGAAAAGTTATACGCCAATGTATCAACCAATAGAAGAACGTAAGACTCCGACTACCTTGCAGAGAACGGAGGTATTGCGCGGGGTTTCACGCGTGAAACATATGCCACGAGCTAGCCTGACGAAGATGAAGTCTTGGCAGCGGTGTACGCGAAGCGACTGGTCTGACTGTCAATATCCTTGCGCAGGTCGGCCCAGATGTTTTCCGGCATATCGAGGAAAGTCTTCACGACCTCAGGGTCGAACTGGCGTCCGGACCAGAGTTCGATCTCCTTTCGTGCCTCTGCGATCGTCCGCGCTTTGCGATAAGGACGGTCGGAAGTGATGGCATCCAGCGTGTCCGCGACTGCGAAAATGCGGGCCCCGAGCGGAATGTCTTCGCCCTTTAATTTTCGAGGATAGCCGGTGCCATCGAAGAACTCCTGATGCGAATACACAATCGCGGCCGCCTCGGTGAGGAAAGGAATCTTCTTCAGCATCTGGTAACCGCGGTAGGGGTGTTCCCGCATCTCGGTGACTTCATCGGGGTCCAATTTGGCAGGTTTGCGCAGGATGGCGTCGGGTATGGCCATCTTCCCAATGTCGTGAAGAAAAGCGCCACGAGCGATGACTGCAATCTGATCTCTAGGCAGTCCCATGGCGCGGGCAATGGCTATGGTGAAGGCGGTGACGCGTTTCGAATGGCCCTCGGTCTCAGCGTCTTTCAAATCCAGAGCATCGCCCAAGGCTTCCAGCGTTATGTCGTACGAGCGCTCCAGGTTCGCCATGGCATTTTGCAATTGCTCGGTGCGGGCGTCAACCAGGCTTTCGAGCTCGGTCTGATATTTGCGGTTCTCCATCTTGAGGCGGCGATTCTCCAAAGCCCGCCGCACCGTTGCCAAGAGTTGTTCGCGCTCGAAAGGCTTGAGCAGGTAGTCGTAGGCGCCGTTGCGAATGGCGGCCAGGGCAACCGCAATGTCATGCACCGCGGTCACCATGACCACGGGCATATCCGGATAACCCTCTTTAGTACGCTCGAGCAGACCAAGTCCATCCAGATCCGCCATCATGAGGTCGGAGAGCATGAGCTCGAATTCCTCGCCGGCATCGAGGATGGCTAGCGCCTTGAGGCCAGAAGATGCCTGTCGGGTCTTATAGTTGGCGGCGGCGAGCATGGCGCAGACAATTTCGCGGATGGGGTCTTCGTCATCGACGACCAGGATGCGCTCAGATGGCATGGTTTTGCTAGTGTACCGCGAAATCCATCGGGATTTGGAGTTCCTTGAATTAGGCGTTTCTAAAGTTGAAGTTCCCAAAGTAACAATCGGGAACGGGAAAGCTCATCGGGGGCGGGGATCGCCATGTTATTAAGAAAGGTGCGCTCTGCCCCTTTTCACGATGAATAATTCTGCCTTATTTGCCTGGTACGCCTTTGTGGACCTGCCGGTCCCGAAGTTCGTCGCGGTTGAATCCGCTGCGCTGGTCATACTGGCCGCCGGCCTGCTCGTGTTTCGCACCTTTCGCGAGCGTTACCTGCTGATCTGGATTCTGGGCTGGCTGGCGTACTTCGTTTCCAACTGGACCATTCACCACCCCGGCGTCGACCCGAACTCGCGCTACGCGGTAGCCATCTCTCAATCGCAGTTCGTGCTGGCCCTGTGCATGTTTTCGGCGGCGGTTTTCGTCTACAGCCATGCCCGCAAAGTGTTGGTGCCGCTGCTGGCATTTTCTATCGCAGTCGTCGTTTACTCCGCGGTACGGGCCCTGTGGTGGCCGGATTCGTTCGTCTTACGGGTGGTGCTCGAGGTTTCCTACCGAGTCGTTACATTCGGCGCAGCGTTGCGGTTGATCCGCTTTCGCTGGGCGCGCTGGGAAATCGGTCCCTGGCTTCTGAGCCTCACATTGTTGGCGATGCACCTCGACTGGGCTCCGGTGAATGCGCACTTGCCGCCCGGGTTCAGTCTCGCCGCCGATTTGCTTCTCGGCCTCAGCATGTTGCTGATGGTTTTCGATGACTCCAGAATGCGTGTTCGGCGTCTTGGCGTGCTCAATGCCCTGACCACAACGATTACGCGTTCGCAGCAACACGGTCCGATGACCGAGACCGCGCTCGGAGAGTTGAAGACTCTTATGGGAGCCAAAGCCGCCTGGTTCCGCTTACTCGAAGGCGAGAAATTGGTCCTCACCACGCAGATTGGCCTTTCCTCGGACTACGTGCGCGATCGCTTTTCTGTTCCGGTGGATGAATCCTTGAAAGGCATGATCGCCGAGACTGTGCCTATGGTCATCGAGACCGCGAGTGCTGCTGACACCACCAGGCCGCATCTAAAGCGCGAGCGCTTTCACCATGTGGTCATGTTGCCCGTGCTGGGGAAGAAGTCGGTGGTTGGAACTCTGTCGTTGGGCAGCGCGCACCGCTTCTCTTACACTCCGGATGACATGGAGTTTTTGGTCACCAGTGCGCATCAGTTGGGGCTGGCGGTGGAGAACCTCCGCCTCGTGGAACAAATTCTGCGTTCGCATCGGCAGTGGGCGAATACTTTTGATTCCATTCAGGACCTCGTGCTGGTGCACGACGCCAACAACATCGTCATGAAGGCCAATATGGCGCTGCTGCAACGCCTGGGGCAAGCTCCCGCGGATGTGATTGGCCAACCCTGCGAGGCAGTGCTCCCGGGCAAAGGGGAGTGGGCGGGATGCCCCTACTGCGTCGCCGCCGAAGAAGGCATTCAGGAAGCGCAAGACCCGTGCTTCGGTGGCAATTGCATGATTTCTACCTCGTCCTACAGCGAGCATGGAAGCCATCAGAAGGGCACCATCCATGTAGTGCACGACACCACCGACCGGCACGACGCGGAAGAAAAGTACCGCATGATTTTCGAGCAGGCCCAGGAAGGAGTCTTTGTCGCCACGCCCGGTGGCAAGTTGCTCGATTGCAATGACGCCTTCGTACGCATGCTGGGCTACGACTCTCGCGCCGAGTTGATGGCTATGGATCTGGATACCGAGCTCTCCGCATCTGCAGAACAAACAGACTCCTTTCATCGCGAGATCGAAACCCACAACTACGTCCGTAACTTCGAAATGACGCTGCGCCGGAAAGACGGCGTGTCAATCACGGTCCTCGAGAGCAGCTTCGCCACGCGTAACTCCCTCGGTAAGATTGAGCGCTACCAAGGCTTCCTGCTCGACATTACCGAAAAGAAACGCGCCGAAGACGAAATCCGCAAACGCAATCGCGAGCTGAACGCTCTGAACGCGATGGCCGTAATCGCGACTCAGTCTTTCGATCTCGACGAAATCCTGAACCTGACGCTGCGCCAGGTAATCTCGCTGCTGGGCGCCGAGACTGGATCGATCTATCTGGGCGATGCCGATCAAACCACCTTCCGCCGCCGTGCCGGCTGGGGACAGCGCAGCGCCGATCGCGCCCGCCTGTCCGAAGTTCAGTTCCAGGGCGGCTTCGGCGATCTGGTAACCCGATCCCGCACCGAGGTCATCACTCCGGAATACCTTCCGCATCTTCCGCCGTTAGTGGCCGAGTTCATCCGCGCCGATGGTTTGAGTTCCTGGATCTGGGTGCTGCTGTGGAGCAAGGACAACCCGATTGGCATGATGGGGATCAGCAGCCGCGAGAATCGTGTATACACCAGCAATGATGAAAATCTGCTGGTCGCGATCGGACGCCAGTTGGCGACCACGATCGAGAAAGTCCGGCTCTATGAAGAAACCTGCCGTGCCTACGAAGACTTGCGCAAGACTCAGGAGCAGTTACTGCAAAGCGAAAAGATGTCAGCCGTGGGTCAGCTAATCGCGGGCGTCGCACACGAACTGAACAACCCTCTAACCGCGATTCTTGGGTACGCACAACTTCTCGAAAGCGAGGGGTTGAGCGACCACGCCGCCGAGTTCGTCAGCAAACTCTTCAAGCAGGCACAGCGGACGCACCGCGTAGTGCAAAGCCTGTTGTCATTCGCGCGGCAGCGTAAGCCAGTCAAGGAGCATGTAGACATCTGCAAAGTGCTGGATGAAACTCTTGCCTTGCGTGACTACGACCTGAAAGTGAATGACATTCGATTGCAGCGCGAATTCGAGGCTCCGGCGCCCGCGGTCACGGCCGACCCCCATCAACTGGAGCAGGTGTTTCTCAACATCATCAACAACGCTGTTGACGCGATGCTCGAAGCAGGCCGCGGTGGAACTTTGAATGTGCAGGTCTTCACCAAGGACGGCAATGTCCACGCCGAATTCCACGACTCAGGCCCCGGCATCACAGAACCACACCGCATCTTCGAGCCGTTCTACACCACCAAGGGCGTAGGCAAAGGCACGGGCCTCGGCCTGAGTATCTGCTACGGGATCATTCAGGAGCACGGTGGGCAAATCCACGCCAGGAACCAGGCTGGCGGTGGAGGCGTTATCGAAGTGGTCCTCCCATCAGCGGGAGAGAGTGTTGCCCCGGAGAAGCCGGCCCCGACCGCACGTCGTGAAGCCGCACTCGCAGGACGCGCCTTGCTGATAGAGAGCGAAGAAGCTGTGCTCGAATTCGAGCGCGACGTCCTGACCGGAGCCGGAGCCGAGGTCGTCACTGCAACCAACGCCGAAGAGATGAAATCTGTCATGCCAAAGCAATCATTCGACGCCGTCATCATCGACGGCAAGGCCCAAGGGAGCGGCAGCGCTCAAGAGGTTTATAACTGGCTCGCAGAAAACCGTCCCGGCATGGAGAAGCATCTCTTATTCACCTTCTCCAGCGTCGCCGAGCCGGAAGTCCGCAGCTTCTTGCAAGAAAAAAACGTCCCAAGTCTGGTAAAGCCCTTCGAAGTCGCCGACCTGATCAGCAACGCCCGCCGCCTGATGCAAAAAGCGCAAGCCGCCAGCGCCAACTAGCCAATCACAATCATACGGGCTGCTGGTAGAGGCCGATCACGTTTCCTCCCGGATCGCGGAATCGCGCGGTAATTTCGGAGCGTCCGCACCGATGGGTTGCACGATCTCACATCCATTAGCAACGATGGCCTCAATCGTCACAGCCACGCTGTCCGCCATCACGTAAAAGAGAAGGCCCGGGCTTGAGGCAGGCGGGGTGTCCGAGCACCCACGTGCCGCTTACTTGCCTGGTGGTGTCTCTTCAAACGCGATGCTGCCATTCTCTCGTCTCCGAATACTCCAGCCCAAGACTTGCTCACAAAACTCGGCAGAATGCACGATGTCGGTGGCTGGCATCTCGATATAGCAAATCTTGCCATTCGCCAGCGTGGGAGGCATCCCGATCCCTCGAGGCTAACCAACGTAGGCTCGAGCGCCCTCGCTCCTGCCACCCTATCCTAAGCAGAGAACCAGCCTCGCACCATTAGCAGACCCCAATGGCTGCCGTGTTGAGCAGACTCTCTGTCCGGTGCCGTTGACTCCGAGCCGGCGACCCAAACGAAGCAACCCGGCTTGCAAAAGGCAACGGCACTTTTCTCCTTTCCGCACGGCATCTCGGGCTGGCATGGCCTGCATCAGACGATCATTGAGGCACAGATTCCGGCCTCACATCTTGACAGGCTATCCGTCAGATGTTTAAGTAGTTAGTTATCTTTTGCACTTAATTTTGGGTGACAAGTAGGCAAGCCGCTTCGCGGGCGCGGGTCGGGGTGCTGTATGTGCGCCGTTTCTTCTTCCTCTCCCTGAAATCGGGAAAAAGACATCGCGGAAATCGGAGGAGTTCAGTGAGATTGAATCGCCATCGGTCGGGAAAGATTTGTTTGCGAGCCTGCGTGTTTTTGGCAATCACGTTCTTGATGTTGCTTGGCACACTCGCTCTGAAAGTGGGTTCGGGTGCGTCGAAGCTCGGGATTGCCGGCACCGCAGATTCCCGACGGCTTTTTCCGGTTCGCTCAGCGCAATCTCCTTCGCAAGTTCTGGCCACCTACAACCATCTCCCAATAATGTTTGAGCCGAACCGCGGACAGACCGATCCGCGCGTGCGATTCCTCGCACGCGGCAGTGGCTACAGCCTGTACCTCACCGCAGATGAGGCGGTTCTCGCCCTGCAGCATTCGGCTGCGGACGCTCGACATCTGAACACTTCCGCAGTCAGCGTGAAACTTCTAAGAGCCGCTTCTCCCGCAGAGCCAGTTGGTGACGTCGAGCTTCCAGGGAAAAGCAATTATTTCATCGGCAATGATCCCGCGAAATGGCATCGCAATATTCCCCAGTTTGCGCGTGTGCGCTACGGCAACGTGTATCCCGGAATTGATCTGGTGTACTACGGCAACCAGGGACGCTTGGAATATGACTTCGAAGTTGCGCCCGGCAGTGATCCAAGGCAGGTCGTTTTCAGCTTTCAGAATCTCCAGAACGACAGTCCACGAGACCCAAAAATCGCAGCCAACGGAGATCTCGTTCTCAGCGTCGACGGAAGTGCCGTGCGGTTGCAGGCCCCGCGGGTATATCAGAAGTTTGGAGCCGAGGAACGAAGCGTCGACGGCCGCTTCGAACTGCGCGGCCACAATAAAGACGAAGTCGGTTTTGAGCTGGGCCCATACGATCCCAGCCGGACGTTGATTATTGACCCGGTTCTCGCGTACTCGACCTACCTGGGCGGCAGCGGGGTGGAAAGTTGCTCAACGATAACCGGCCTTCCTTTCACTCCGGGCTGTCCTGCGG
>Ga0210402_10004383_pt1 | contig 12877 bp, 9 predicted proteins | sample IncBWC7MmetaG_FD_161055 | JGI IMG/M metagenome (GOLD analysis project Ga0210402, IMG submission 161055) | Forest soil microbial communities from Barre Woods Harvard Forest LTER site, Petersham, Massachusetts, United States - Inc-BW-C-7-M | ecosystem: Environmental > Terrestrial > Soil >...
GTACGACTCGACGTTGTGCGTCAACGCGTCCATTCCGGTCGCCGCGGTAATGTGCGCCGGCAGGTCCAGCGTCAGCTCAGGGTCGGCGAATACCGCTTTGGCGAGCAGCTTCGACGAAAAGATGATCTTCTTGATGTGCGTCGCGTCGTCGGATATCACGCTCGAGCGGCCGACCTCGGACCCGGTGCCCGCGGTGGTCGGCAGCGCGACGAAGTAGGGCAGCTCGCGCTCGATGGCGCGGACCTGCGGATGATCCCACGCGTATTCCAGCACTTCGCCCGGATGCACTGTCATGAGCGCGACCGCTTTGGCAACGTCGAGCGCGGCGCCGCCGCCGAGACCGATCACCGCGTCGGCGCGATGCGCCTTGTACGCGGCGACGCCGTGATCGACCTGGCTCTTGACGGGATTGCCCCAGATCTCCGAATAGACGCTGACATCGAGTCCCGGCAGGTCGGCGATGAAGCCTTTCAGCATCGGCAGCGGCGCGATGCCGCGGTCGGTGACGATGAGCGGACGCTTGATGCCCTGCGTCTTCAGGTGCTCGGCGACGAGCGAGCGCGCGCCGGCGCCGAAATGTATGGTTGTGGGGAAGGCGAAGCGATGGATCATGACAATCGTCCGAGAGAGAATGCCGCGCGGCGAGGGCTCCTTTAGGCTCCTGCCTCAGGAATTTCCATCGCCGATCTGCACGAAACGCAGCTCCAGCACGTCGTTGGGCCACTGCGCGACGCTGATGTCAGGACGCATCGCCCAAGTCAGCGTGCGCCGGTAGAGGGGGATCATCGGCAGGTCCGCATTCATGGCGCGAAGGACCTCGCCGATTTGCTGCCGGCGCTGGGCTGCGTCGGGCTCGACGCGAATTCCGTCGATCAGCTTGTCGAGGCGCGGGTTGGAGTAGCGCCCGCCGTTGAACGTGCCGGTACCGTCGCTCGAGTAACTGCGGAAGAGTGCGTTGAGCGACGGCCACGCATCGAACAGCGGCGACCAGCCGACCTCGTAGAAACTCGTCGTTGCCTGAGTGAGTTTGGGAAAGAATGTTGCCGTCGGCCAAACCTGGGTGCTTGCCCGGATACCGACTTGCGCAAGCATGCCGGCAACCGCCTGGCACACCGCTGCGCGAAACGCGACGTTGACGCAGTCGAGCGTCACGCTGAAGCCGTCGGGATAACCCGCCTCCTTGAGCAGTGCGCGCGCCGCCTTGACGTCATACGGCAGGCGGCGCTCGAGCTCCGGCACGTAACCGTCGACCAGGCGGGAGAAATACGAGCCGGTCGCGACGGCTTGTCCGCGGAGCACCTTGGCTACGATGGCGTCGATGTCGATTGCCTGGTAGACGGCGCGCCGCACGCGCAGGTCCTTGAACGGGTTCTTGCCCTTGACGTCGCTGAACTGCAGCTCGTCCCGGCCCTGGTCGAAACCGAGATACTGCGTTCCGATGTCGGTGATATCGGCAAGCTTGAATCGACCCTCCTGCTTCAGCCGCGCGACGTCCTGGAACGGGGGATCGATGACGAAGTCGACCTGTCCCGATATCAACGCCGCCATTCGCGTCGCATCCGACTGGATGACGACATAGATCGCCTCGTCGACATTGCCGCGCCGCCCCCACCATTCGGGATTGGCGACCAGCACGGTTCGGGTGTCGGATTCGTAACTCTTGAGCCGATAGGGCCCGGTGCCGTTGGCATTGCGAACGGCGTAGGTCTCCTGCCGAGCATTGTAGTTCTGCGGCTCGACGACTCCGTGCGCCGCGGACCAGGCCTTGCTCATGATGCCGACGTAGACGAATTTTTCCGGCAATACGGCGTCGGGTGCCGCGAGCAGGAAGTCGACGGTCAGATCGTCGACTTTGCGTGCGGCCTGCAAGCCGCGCAGCTGGAAGCTCCGCTGCGAGTTCTTGGTCAGCGCCCGCTCGATGGAAAAGACGACGTCGTCCGCGGTAAAGGGCGTTCCATCGTGGAACTTCACGCCGGGTCGAAGCTTGAATCGCCAGCGTTTCGGCTCCGTGTGCTGCCACGACAAGGCAAGCGAGGGCTCGAGCGCGAAATTGCGGTCGCGGCTCACCAGCGATTCGTAGATCTGACTGATCACGCGCGAGTGATACTGCAGCGCGAGTGCATGCGGATCCATCGACTGTGGATCGAATGCGCTCGCCATGCGCAGCGTTTTCGCCGCGAGCGGAAACGCCGCCAGACACCCGGCAAGCAGCAGGAGTCCGATCGCAACCCCGCGCGCCCGTGTCCGTATTGGCGTTCTCGTTTGCGCCTTCATTCGTGTCCTATCGAGCATTACGAAAGATCAAGCATTACGAAAGTGCGTGTGACGCTCGGATTCCTAACATCGTCATTCCCGCGAAGGCGGGAATCCAGTGTCTTTTGTACAAACGCCGCGGGGTCCCCGCTTGGCCGTTCCTCGAAACTTCGCCCATCGGGCTCGCTTTCGCGGCGACGACGCCACTCTTGTGAAGGCTGTCACCCAATTCGGTAACCCTCGATATTTCGCGTCATATGATCTCGAAGTATCGCTTCAATTCCCAATCCGTCACCGCATCGAGCCACTGCCGCCATTCCCACTCGCGTGTCGCGGCGAAGTGATCGACGAAGTCGTCGCCGAACCAGTCGCGGGCGAGCTTCGAGCTCCTGAAATTGCGCGTGGTCTCGATCAGCGTGCGCGGCGCGCGAGGGATATTCTCCGCGCCCTGGTTGGTGCCGTGGATGGGCTTGGCGGTCAGCTTGAGATTCTTTTCCATACCCGAAAGGCCCGCCGCGAGGACCGCTGCGGTCGCAAGGTACGGATTCATGTCGGCGCCGGGGCAACGCGTTTCCAGTCGCGTCGATTTCGGCGATCCGGCGATGACGCGAAAGCTCGCGGTGCGGTTGTCGAGCCCCCACGTCGGCTTGACCGGCGCCCAGAATCCGTCGACCAGCCGCTTGTAACTGTTGACCGTCGGCCAGTACATCGGAGCGAATTCCATCAGACCCGCGACCTGGCCGGCGAGGTAACTCTCGAACATCCTGCTCATGCCGTTTCTGCTCTTGGCATCGTAAAACAGGTTCTTCTTGCCATCGGACATGCTCTGGTGAATGTGGCCCGAGCAGCCGGGGTATTGCGCGCTCCACTTGGCCATGAAGCTCGGCATGATGCCGAACCGCGAGCCGATCTCCTTCGCTCCGGTCTTGAACAGGATCGCCCGGTCCGCAGCCTCGAGCGCCTCGGAAAAAAGAATCGCCGCCTCGTACACGCCGGGCCCGGTCTCGGTGTGCAGGCCCTCGATGGGGATGCCGAAGTCGCCCATTTCGACCATGAGCGCCTTGAAGAACTCGCGGTTCGCGTTGGCGCGCAACAGCGAGTAGCCGAACATGCCCGGGGTGATGGTCTCCGGACCCACGTAGCCCTTTTCCGCCCAGGACTGCGGCGTCTCGGCGAAGTTGAACCATTCGAACTCGATGCCGCACATCGGCATGACACCGAGCTTTTCGGCGCGTTTCAATACCCGCTTCAGGAGTTGTCGTGGGCAGATCGACAGCGGGACCTCCTTGCCGTTCTTCTGGCTGATGAACTCGCCGAGGAAAAACGGCACATCGTCGTCCCATGGCACGTTGCGGTAAGTGCCGAGATCGATGCGCGCGACCGCGTCGGGAAAGCCCTTGTGCCAGCCGGTCAAGGTCGTGTTGTCGTAGCAATGATCGTTCATGTCCCAGCCGAAGACGACATCGCAAAAACCGAATCCGCCCTCGACCGCGGAAAAGAACTTATCCTTGTGCAGGTACTTGCCGCGGAGCACGCCGTCGATGTCGGACACTGCCACCTTGACCCGGTTTCCAGGTGCGTTGCGGACAGCGTCGAGCACCTTCTGCGGTGCGATTTTCTGCGGCATGACGTCCTCCCCGTCGATTTTCGGTGTCGCGTGATCGCCTTAGCGGAGATTGTAACCTGCGCCCCTGCGACACGGCCGATGGGTTACGCCGCGCGTGGCACAATGACCGCATGAGCCAGCGCCGTGCTTCAGCGGGCATGCGCGATGCCATTGCTGCGCCCACGCAACGCGGTGCACTGGTTTCGCTGCACGTGGCCGTGCTGCTGTTCGGGTTCGCCGGGCTGTTCGGCAAATGGCTTGCGCTGTCGCCGGAAATGATCGTGCTCGGCCGTACCGTCGTCGCCAGCGCCGCGCTTGCGGCATTGCTTCGCGTATTGCGTGAGCCGTCCGGCGGCTTCGAGTGGAGGCTCGCCGCGGGCGGCGCTGTCCTGGCGCTGCACTGGATCGCCTTCTTTCGCGCGGTGCAGATATCGAGCGTCGCCGTCGGCCTGCTCGGCTTCGCCAGCTTTCCATTGTTCGTGCTGATCGCCGAGGCGATTTTCCTGCGGCGAAGGCTTCATGTGGCCGACTGGGTCACCGTCACGCTGGTCACCGCCGGTCTGTTGTTGCTGGTGCCGGAGTTCCGGATCGAGAATCGGGTCGTGCAGGGATTGATCTGGGGAGTTCTCTCCGGGTTGACGTTCGCGCTGCTCGCGGTCGGCAACCGCGCCTTGGCATCGCGGCGATCCGCGACCGGGATCGCGCTGTGGCAGAACGCCTGCGCCGCCGCCTGCCTGTTGCCCGGTTTTGCGCTGGATCCCGTCCTCCCTGGCCTCCGCGACATCGCGCTCTTGATCGTGCTCGGCGTCGTTTGCACTGCGCTCGCGCACACCTTGTTCATCCGCAGCATGCGCGTCGTGTCGGCGCATACGGCGAGCGTCGTCACGGCGTTGGAACCGGTGTATGGGATCGCGCTGGCATTCGCGTTGTTGGGCGAGACGCCGGGGTGGCGTACGCTGATCGGCGCGGCGCTGATCGTCGGCGCGGCATTGCGGGCGACCTCGCGCGCGAGTTTGGTCCCTGAGAGGATCGATGAGCCGGATCGGTGAGGCATGGCGCAGTCGGCAGCGCTTCCTGTAGCATCGCCCCTTTTACATTGCGACGACTGAGATGACATTGCACATTGGCATGGTGGGGCTGGGTCGGATGGGCGGGAACATGGCAAAACGCCTGGCGCGGGGCGGCGTGGCCGTGATCGGCTTCGATCCCGACGCCGATGCGCGCGCGGCGTTCGCCGGCGTTGCCGGCTGCCAGAGCGTGGACAGTCTCGAGGCGATGGTCCATGCGCTGCCACCTCTGCGGGTTGTCTGGCTGATGGCCCCTTCCGGCCACCCGACCGAGGCCACCATCGCCGAGCTCGCGCCGCGCCTGCACGCCGAGGATGTGATCGTCGACGGCGGCAACTCCTTTTACAAGGATTCGGTGCGGCGTGCGGTCGATCTCGCCAGTTATGGCGTGCGTTTCGTCGATTGCGGCGTCTCGGGCGGCGTGTGGGGGCTCGAAAACGGCTACGGTCTGATGTTCGGCGGCTCCCCGGCCGCGGCGCGCGACATCGAGCCCTTTGTGAAGATTCTCGCACCGGCCGCCGATACCGGCTGGTTGCACTGCGGTCCCAGCGGCTCGGGCCATTTTGTGAAGATGATTCACAACGGCATCGAGTACGGAATGATGCAGGCGATCGCCGAGGGCGTGGCGCTGCTCAAGGGCAAGCAAGAGTTCGAGCTCGACGTTGCCGCGATAGCCGAGATGTGGCGGCACGGCAGCGTGGTGCGCTCGTGGCTGCTCGACCTGACCGCGGAGTTTCTGCGGGCGGACGCCGAGCTGACCGATGTCGCTCCGATCGTCGCCGATTCCGGCGAGGGGCGCTGGACCGCGCTCGAGGCGATCGAACAGGGCGTTCCGGCGCCCGTACTGTCACTGGCGCTGATCATGCGCTTCGCGAGCCAGGGCAAGGGCGATTACACGGATCGGTTGCTCGCCATGATGCGCAACAGCTTCGGCGGCCACAAGATCGAGCACATGGCCGAGCCGAGCGGTAAAGCGCGCAAAGCGAAATAAGGCGAAGTAGGCGAAATCGTGATCGTCGTCGTCATGGGTGTATGCGGCTGCGGCAAGACCAGCGTCGGCCAGGCGCTTGCGAATCAACTCGGTTGGCCGTTTTTCGACGCCGACGATTTTCACCCGCCGGCGAATGTCGCCAAGATGGCCAAGGGTGTCGCGCTGACCGACGAGGATCGCGGGCCATGGCTCGATCGTCTCGCGGCCGAAATGCGCGCAGTTGCCCGAGAGGGAAACCACGCGGTGCTCGCGTGCTCGGCGCTGAAGGAATCGTACCGGCGACGCATCGCGCAAGGCTTGGAAAGCGCGTGGGCGGAGGGCGAGGGCGGCTCCGAGCTTCGCATCGTCTACCTCAAGGGCGACGCGAAGACCATCGAGCCCAGGCTCGCGCAGCGCAGCGGCCACTACATGCCGCCATCGCTGCTGGCGAGTCAATTCGCCGTGCTGGAAGAGCCCGACGACGCGATGGTGATCGATATCCGGCAGACGACCGAAGCGCAGGCTGCGCAGATCGCGGCGGCACTGCGCTCGCGGGTATGAGCGAGCAACGCAAGGCGAGGCCCGCGACCGAGGTCGCACATCTGGGTCGCGATCCGCAAAAACATCTGGGCGCGATCAATACCCCCGTCTATCGCGCGTCGACGATGCTCTTCGATCGCGTGGCCGATCTCGAGGCGGCCGAGCGCGGCGAATATCCCGGCATCAGCTACGGCCTGCACGGGTTGCCGACCGTCACCGATCTTCAGAGCGCAGTGGCGGCGCTCGAGGGCGGCTACGCCGCGCTGGCGGTGCCCTCGGGACTGGCGGCGATCACTCTGGCGCTCCTTGCGGTAACGCGAGCGGGCGACCACGTTCTGGTCACCGACTCGGTCTACGGTCCGACCCGGAGATTCTGCGACCGACAGCTCACGCGTTTCGGCGTGACCGTCAGCTACTATGATCCATTGATCGGCAGCGGCATCGAGCGGGAAATCCGCCCGGCCACTAAAGTCGTGTTCGTGGAGTCGCCCGGATCGCTTTCGTTCGAGGTCCAGGATGTGCCCGCGATCGCCGCGGCTGCGCACGCGCGCGAGGCACTGGTAATAATCGACAACACCTGGGCGACGCCGCTGGGATTTCCGGCGTTCGCCCACGGCGCCGACATCTCGCTGCAGGCCAGCACTAAATATCTCGGCGGCCACGCCGACGTGCTGAACGGGATCATCGTCTGCAGCGAGGCGACGTACCCGAGGCTGCACAGGCTTTGGACCGACATGGGCGTGACCGCGAGCAGCGACGATTGCTTCCTGGCGCTGCGCGGCCTGCGCACGCTGGCGGTGCGCCTCGAGCGTCACACGCAGAGCGCGCTGGCCATCGCAGAATGGCTGCGGCAGCGCGCGGAAGTCGCCGAGGTGATCTTCCCGGCGTTGCCCGGCTCGCGCGGGCACGACCTGTGGAAACGGGATTTCACCGGGGCGTGCGGCCTCTTCGGCGTCATTCTGCATCCTGTCGCCAAAGCACGGGTCGACGCCATGCTGGACGGCCTGCGGCTGTTCAAGCTGGGAGTGAGCTGGGGCGGCTTCGAAAGCCTGATCATTCCTGCACATCCGGAACGCATTCGCACCGCGACGCGCTGGGAAGCGCCAGGGCCCTATTTGCGGCTGCACGTAGGCCTCGAGGATCCGCGGGATCTCATCGCCGATCTCGAGGACGGCTTTGCGCGACTCGCGTCCTGAGCCAGCCTTGCAAAGCGCGTGACGGCCGCATACTCAATACGCCATTTCCGCGAAGGCGGGTGACGGCCGCATACTCAATACGTCATTCCCGCGAAGGCGGGAATCCATGATCCTTGACCGACGCAGAATGCATCCCCGGCTCGCGGGGTCACGTGAGGCGTGCGGCAGTTGTCAGCTCTATCGGTACCCTCCCGAAAAACTCGGCGTCATCGCCGCGAAGGCGGGGATCCATATTTGCCCGTCAAAAGCCAATGGATTCCCGCCTTCGCGGGAATGACGATTCAAGGACGCAGATGTCATGCACTTTCGTGATTCTTAGTAGATGGTACTGCCGATGCCGCGTCACGCTTCGGTCCCAAGATAGACACCCTGAACGCGCGGATCGGCCCGCACCGACGCGGGTGGTCCGTCGGCGATGATACGGCCGCGATCGAGGACGATCACACGCGCGGCAAAACCGAACACGACATCGACATCATGCTCGGTGAAGAGCGTGGCGACGTCGCTGTCACGGACCAGCGTGGAGACGAGCTCCATGATCGAGCCGCGATCGCGCGGCGCGGTTCCCGCCGTCGGCTCGTCCATGAGCAGCAATCGCGGAGCGCGCGCGAGCGCGATGGCGAGCTCGACGCGTTTCACATCGGCGTAGGAAAGCGATGCGCAAACCTGCTCGGCGAGCGAAGCTGCGCCGACGCGGGCGAGGAGCGCGTCGGCCTTGGATACGTGCGCGGTCGCAAGGCGGCGCCCCAGCGCTTCGTACTCACCGGCGCCGGCAAGGAGCGCGAGCTGCACATTCTCGCGCGCGCTCATCGATGCAAAAGTGGCCGCTGTCTGGAACGTGCGGCCCACGCCGGCCATGGCGATGCGCTGCGGCGGCAGCCCGTCGAGACGTTCGCCGGCAAGCCACACCGAACCGGCGTCGGGCGCGAGTTGGCCGTTGATGACGTTGAAACAGGTCGTCTTGCCGGCGCCGTTGGGTCCGATCAACGCCACCAGTTCTCCCGCGTCGACGCTGAATGAAACGTCGTTCAGCGCCTGGACGCCGTCGAACGCCTTGGAGACGTGCTCGATGCGCAGCAGCGGGCCGTTCCGGTGGTTCATCGCCGTCGCATCCGTTGCAACAAGCTTGTCGCCGCGCCGCCGATGCCCGAGGGAAACGCGAGCACCAGCAGCAGGATGATCGCGCCGAACACGCTGCGCCAGTATTCGGTGTGGCGAGGAAGCACATCCTGCAGCCAGGTGAAGGCCGCGGCGCCGATCAGGGGCCCGGCGAGCGCATCGACTCCGCCGAGCAGCACGATCAGCAAGGCGTCGATGGACCGGGGGATGGCCAAAGTGTCCGGTGCGATGCTGCCTTTGGAAAACGCGTACAAGCCGCCGGCCAAGCCCGCGAAGGCGCCGGCCATCGCGAAGGCAAGCCACTGCGTGCGCCGGACGTCGATGCCGACGGCTTGCGCCCGCAGGGGCGAATCGCGTGCGCCGCGCAAAGCGTAGCCGAAGGGCGTCTGCGCGATCCAGACCAGCAGCGCCAGGCCCGCGGCGGTGAACGCGAGCGTGAACTCGAAGTAGGCACTTCTACCCGCAAGCGATCCGGAAGGCCACACGCCGATGAGTCCGTTGGAGCCGCCGGTGATCTCATCCCATTGTTGTGCGATCGACCACACGATCTGGGCGAAGCTCAAGCTCAGCATCGCGAGATAGACGCCTGATAGGCGCACGCAAAGCCATCCGAAGATCACAGCGCCGGCAAAACCGGCGACCGGCGCGGCGAAAAAGGACAGCGCCATCGGCGCGCCGTGGCGCGTCGCGAGGGCCGCCGCATACGCGCCCAGCCCGAAATAGCACGCGTGGCCGAACGAGACCATGCCGCCGCTTCCGAGCAGAAGCTGAAGGCTCGCGCCGAACAACGCAAAGACGAGAATGTCGGCGACGATGATCAGGGTATATTCGTGTGCGACGAACGGGAGTGCCGCGGCGATCGCAAAAAGTGCGGCGCCGACGACGATCGAGCCAAGCTGCGGCGGATTTGCCCGCGCTCGATGCTCGGCAATGGCAGCGATCGCTGCTGCGTCCGGTGCCCGGCCGAAAAGGCCTTGGGGGCGGACGATGAGCACGCATGCCATGATGAGAAACTCGGCAACCAGCGTGAGTTTCGGGAACGCGATCGTCACCCCGCCCACGTCAACCGTGCCCAGCGCGATGCACAGCGCCTTGGATAGACCGATCAGCAACGCGGCGACAAACGCGCCCGGAATCGATCCCAGGCCCCCTATGACCGTCACCACGAAGGCATCGGCGATGATCGCGAGATCCATGCCGAGGCTCGCCGGCTCGCGCGGGAGTTGCAGCGCGCCGGCGAGCCCGGCCAGGCCCGCGCCGAGCGCGAACACGCTGGTGAAGAGAACTCGCTCGTTGATCCCGAGCGCGGCGGTCAGCACCCGGTTTTCCGTCGCCGCGCGCACCAGCACGCCGAAGCGCGTATGCGAGAGCAGCCACCACAGTCCGAGCAGAACCAGCGGTCCCATGGCGATGAGAAGAAGGTCGTAGGCGGGAACCGCGCTATTCAGAATCTGCACGGCTCCGGACAAGCCGGGCGCACGCGGTCCGAGCAGGTCTTCGGCGCCCCATGCGGCCAGCGTTGCATCCTGGACGATAAGCACGATGCCGAAGGTCGCCAGCAGTTGCAGCAACTCCGGTGTTCCGTAGAGCCTGCGCAACAGGACCGACTCGAGCAGCGCGCCCAGCGCGGCAATGAGCAGTGCGGCAAGCGCCACCGCGCCCCAGTAACCCGGCAACGTGGCACCAAAACGCGCGATCAGGCTGTAGGCGCCGTAAGCACCGAGCATCATCAGCGAGCCGTGGGCGAAGTTGACGATGCGGGTGACGCCGAAGATCAGCGACAGACCCGCCGACACCAGGAACAGCGATGACGCGCCGGCGAGACCGTTGAGAAGCTGGACCAGCAGGGCGGAGGCCGTCACCCGCGAATTATGGCAGCAGCGCGATCGTTCGAGAGCGCTGCGCCATGCGGAGCATGACTTTGAGCCTAAGGGATCAGTCGGCGGGTCGGTGCGCGCGCACCCAATCGTCGGCGGGAAGATAGCTTGCCCCGTCAGCGTAGCGCCAGTCGACCATCACGCCCTTGCCGTCCTTGACTGCGATGCGCCCGACGTAGGCGCCCATGGTCGATTGGTGATCCAGCACTCGGTAGGTGATCTTGCCGAAGGGAGTGTCGACGTTAAGACCTTCCAACGCCGCGACCAGCTTCGCGGTGTCGGTCGATCGCGCTTTGCGGATCGCGGACGCCGCGCTCATCACCACGCTGTAACCGACTACCGAGCCCTGGCGCGGGTAATCCTTGTACTTGGCCTGATATGCGTCCAGAAATCGTTTGTGTTCCGGCGTCGTGATCGCCGACCACGGGTAACCGGTGACATACCATCCCGAGGGCGCTTCTTCCTTCAGCGGATCGAGATATTCGGGCTCGCCGGCGAGCAGATTGAACACCGGACGGTCCTTGAACAAGCCGCGTAGCTGACCCTCGCGAACGAATTTGGAGAGGTCGCCCGCAAACAGCGACGAGAAAATGGCCTCGGGTTTACTGTCGATCATGGCCTGCACGACCGGTCCGGCGTCGATTTTCCCGAGGGGCACCGCGATCTCGACGAATTCGATTCCCGAAGCGCCGGCGGCCTGACGCGCGATCATCTGCTCCTTGAACGCCGCGGTCGCCGACTTACCGTATTCGTAATCCGGATAGACGATCGCCCAGCGCCGCTTGTGCAATTCGGACGCGATCGGGACCAGCATGGCCGTCTGCATGTAGGTCGACGGCCTCAGCCGGAACGTAAACCCGTTGCCGTTTTCCCAGACGATCTTGTCGGTAAGCGGCTCGGAGGCGAGGAACAATACTTTGCGTTGTCGGGCGAAGTCGGCGACAGCAAGGCCCACCGCCGAGGAGAACGTCCCCATCAGCAGGTCGACTTTTTCGCGGGTGATGAGCTCCTCCGCCACTCGCACTGCATCGCCCGGATTGCCGGTATCGTCCCGAATGACAAGCTCCAGCGGTCGTCCGAGGAGCCCCCCCGATGCGTTGATCTCCTCGACTGCAAGCTCCATGCCCTTCTTGTACGGCTCGAGGAACGCGGGGAACGTTTTGTAGCTGTTGAGCTCGCCAAGCTTGATCGGCTGTCCCGAAGCGATTCCCGCGGCCAGCAGGACCGCTCCGAGGGTCCCGCCGAGTCGTGCGCAATACCGTCTCATCCGTGCTCCCGAAATTTCACGCTTCGCGTGCGACGCATAGTCTAGAGCATTGCTTGCCGCTGCACGGCGAATGATAGCGGACGCAAATGCCCTGCCGGTTCTATCCTTATGCACTGAGAGGATGCCGTGAACCGCTTCCGGCAGGTAAAATCCAAGGTTTGCCCGCTGTAGTGCATCACTGGACGCCGCGATGCTCGAGCCCGGTTTCGGACTGACTTTTCACGACCTCTATTCCTGCGCTGGCCTGCGCCGGGTCGATAGCGCATTTGGGGCGTGGATCGAGCATGCCGATGCGGCTCTCGCGACGCGTCTGGCGGCGGCGCGCGCCGAGCCCGCGGCGCTGACGCGGCTGCAGGAGTCGGAGCTCCTGATTGCGCTCGCGCCGCACCTCGAGGATTGGCTCGCCCGGCTGTTCGGCATCGAACGCGAAGTGGCCGTTCTCCAGGCCGCGCAACACGAGCTCGCGCCCTTGTTCGCGTGCAAGCGTCAAGTCGTGCAGCGAAAGGCCATGAACAAGTACAAGGCGGAGCAGGCGGCGACCTTCGACGGCACGGCCTTGCGTGCGGAGCTGGAGCGAAAAATCGGCGAGCGTCTGACGAGCCAGCGCGGCGAGCTTGCGTTCGCCCGGCGGGTCGGCGAGTGGGCCGGTGCGGACTCGAGTGAAGAAGCGGCACACGCGGACGACATCGATCTCGCACTGCGTTACGCTGCGTGGGCCGCGCATACGCTTGAAGGCAAGGCACTGCACAAGGCCGGCGTGTTGTTCAAGGCGCCGCGCAAGCTCGACTACATGCGGCTCATTCCCGTCGAGCGCGAGACGCGCGACGGCGTGGACCGCCTGCGTTTAAGCGAGAGTCACACGCGGCGCCGCGAAGGCTTCGCGCTGACCGACGCGGGCACCGATCTCGTTGGCGCACTCGATCAGGCGCACTACTGCATCTGGTGTCACGAGCAGCAAAAGGACTCGTGCTCTTCGGGCTTG
>Ga0210402_10004384_pt1 | contig 12875 bp, 12 predicted proteins | sample IncBWC7MmetaG_FD_161055 | JGI IMG/M metagenome (GOLD analysis project Ga0210402, IMG submission 161055) | Forest soil microbial communities from Barre Woods Harvard Forest LTER site, Petersham, Massachusetts, United States - Inc-BW-C-7-M | ecosystem: Environmental > Terrestrial > Soil >...
GGCTTATTTTTTCCGCTAATCAGGCCGAAAATGGTGCTCTTGCCCGCGCCATTCTGCCCCATCAAGGTGAACTTCAGCCCCCGCCTGACGGTAAAACTTACCCCATCCAAAATAGGCTTATTAACTCCCCATTCAAAGCTTACGTTATCGAATCTGACTATAGTTTCCGATGTTCCTTGGGATTTTTTAGTTTCTTGTGAGTCTTTAGGCATCAAAGTAGATTAGCTCATTTTGGTAAAATAGCGAATTGGCTTGACAGATTGGGTGGTTTTGTGATATATTTGAGAGGCAAAGTAGGTAGAAGAAGAGCAACTTAAAGTCGATTTCTTAAGCAACAACCCATTTGTATTTAACAACTTAACTAAAAAACATCAATGACTGGTACAATAAAAAGACTCACTGATAAAGGTTTCGGCTTCATTACAGCGGAAGGACTTGCGAAAGATTTATTCTTTCACTCCAACTCTCTTGTGGGCGTAACTTTTGACGAGCTCAAAGAAGGTGATACTGTTTCTTTTGAAACAGAGGAATCACCGAAGGGATTGAATGCTACAAACGTACAACGCGTTACTGTTGCATAATTTGATTCCCTAAAATAAAAAAGCCCCGTACGGGGCTTTTTTATTTTAGGCTTCCATTTTTTCAAACAAATATTTTCCTATAAAAAGAATAGCTACGGAAAACCCGGCAAGCACGAGAAAATCAGTCCAAGGACTATTTGCCGATATCCCGATGAAAGCATACCGCAGTCCGTCTATGCCGTATGAAAGCGGGTCAAGCTTACCTAAAACTTGCAGCGCCGTAGGCGCGGTGTTGAGCGGAAAAATCGAACCGGAGAGAAAAAAGAGCGGCATCACGAGAAAGTTCATAATTATCGGAAACGCCTGCATATCGGTGAGCTTGGAAGCGATAGCCGTGCCGAGAGCGGTAAAGAAAAATGCGGTCAAGAACATAAAAATGAGCGCCGGGAAAATCATCAAAAAATTGCTCATCTTGAAACCAATAAAAAAAGAAATTACCAAAACCGCTGCACCCTGAATGACCGATACTGTTGCCCCGCCGAAAGCCCGCCCCAGCATAATACTGAAACGGGAAACGGGCGCCACCATTGTTTCTTTTAGGAATCCGAATTGCCTGTCCCAAATGAGTTCAATCCCCCCAAAAATGGCGGTAAACACGACGGCCATAGCTACGATGCCAGGCACCAAAAATTGAATATAGTTTCCCCCGCCGGCTTTTTCAAAAATTTTCCCGAAACCGAAGCCAAACACCAAAAGAAAAAGGAGCGGCTGTCCTAAACTGCCGATAATTCTCGGAGTCGAACGGCTGTATTTTTTAAGTTGTCTTAACCAAAGTACGTATATTGTGTTCATGTTTTTTTGTAATATTTTTATTTTCGCCCCCACATTTTTGCGTGAGAACGAAGCTGGTCTACGCTGCTTGCTTCATCGCTTCGTATCGCGCTGCCCGTTAATTTCAAAAATGCCTCTTCCAGCGAATTCGTGGAAGTTGAAGTTTTGAGCTCGTCGGGAGTTCCGGAGCCTATAATTTTACCATGGTCAATAATCACAACGCGGTCAGCCATCTTGTCCGCTTCTTCCATATAGTGCGTGGTCAGAAATACCGTTACTCCTTCTTTTTTAGAAAGATTCACCACATAAGACCAGATATGGTTGCGGGTTTGCGGGTCCAATCCTACCGTCGGCTCATCTAGGAAAATGATTTTAGGAGTATGGATAAGCGAGCGCGCTATTTCAAGCCGGCGCTTCATTCCTCCCGAAAAATTTTTAACCATTTCTTTTCTTCTGTCCCATAAATCAACCAGTTTCAGGAGCTCTTCAATGCGGGGAGTGCGGTCAGCCTTATTGTGTCCATAAAGTATGGCGTGAAACTCCATATTTTCGTAAGCGGTCAAATCGTCATCCAATGACGGATCCTGGAAAACTATGCCGAACGAGCGGCGGACATTGTCACGCTCATTTTTTAGATTAAAATTATTGATTTTTACTTCTCCCAGAGTAGGGTCTAGGAGAGTCGTGAGCATCTTTATAGTGGTTGTCTTGCCCGCTCCATTTGGACCCAAAAATGCAAAAATTTCTCCTTTCTCTACGGAAAAAGAAACATTATTAACAGCAGTAAAATCTCCGAACTTTTTAGTTAAATTTTTTACTTCAATAATTGGCATACACTATATACGTAGACGCATACGAAAAGGTTTCATTACTGTGTGAATTCTTCGCCCTTTGCCCATTTTTTCAGCACATCATAACTTTCATCACCGCAGATAAACTTTTTGGTTTCGGTATTGTAGAAAAACGGCACTCCGCCGCACAGTTCTCCGTTATCAATTTCCAGGAGCCGTTTTTCGTTTTCCTTATTATGCCAAACTTCTATACTTTCAACTTTTAGTCCTTCTTCTTTTTCCAAACGCTCCACTAACGGGCGCATTGTTATGCAATGCGGGCATTCGGTTCCATAAAATTCAAGTAGGTGGCTCATCGCCTATTTCATTAATCTTGATAAGCGAGCTTTCTTGCGGGCAGCATTGTTTTTTTTGATGACGCCTTTCTGCGCGGATTTATCGATAGCCTGGAAGGCTCCGGACAGCATTTTGACGGCTTCAGCTTTGTCAGTCTTGGCGATTTTCTCAATTTTCTTTATTATTTCTTTCATAACCTTCTTGCGCTGGTCATTGAAAGCCTTCTTGCGAAGGGAACCTCGGATAGCTTTTTTCGCTGATTGTGTTATTGGCATAGGTGTAATTTAACAGAAAAAACCTTAAAAAGCAACTTGCTCGTCATTTAGTGGAGTATGATATGATTAATCCATGATTGGAAGTATAAGCGGCAAAATCATATTGAAGACTGATAAATTACTGATAGTTGAAACAGGCGGAGTGGGATACAAAATCAGTGTCTCCCCTGATGTACTATCTAAAGCAGGAAAAATCGGAGATGAAATTTTTCTTTTCATACATACCCACGTCCGCGAAGACGCTTTTGATTTATATGGATTTTTAAATCAAGAAGAGTTGGAATTTTTTGAAATGCTTTTAAATGTTTCGGGTATTGGCCCCCGTTCAGCGCTAGCAATTTTAGGAATTGCTTCAATTGAGACTTTGCGAAAGGCTATAGGTACAGGAGACACGTCGTACCTCACAAAAATTTCCGGCATCGGCAAAAAAACGGCAGAAAGAATTGTAATTGAGCTCAGAGATAAAATAGGAGAGGAAAAGAGTGGCAGTTCACTGCAGGGAGAACTAGACGCGCTTGAGGCACTTAAGTCTCTAGGCTATTCTCAAAACGAAGCCCGGGAAGCATTAAAAAAAGTTGCTGAAAAAGATATCACCGCCTCCGGCGGGACCCCGCCGGAGGCGGTGGCCAACACAAAAATCCGCGAAGCGCTGAAAATTCTAGGAGGGAAATAATTTTATTTCGAAAAGAAATAATTCTTTATACCCGTTGCAGTAAGGCTAGCCATAGATTTATAAGACGCCAGCCGCGCGGCACTCGTGCGGAATTTCTTTTCATAAATATAACTGTATTCTATTAATACAGAGCGCACAGATTTTAAAAGTGTGCCATTTGAACCAAGCGCGATTAGCGACTGATCGGGAACCAACCCGCCTTTTTCCGGCGGATATGTGCTTGTAGTATATTTTTTCCGCAACTGCGTGAAAATATCCGCTCCAAGCTGGCTGCTTTCTTTCCAGTTAACGAGCTGTCCGTCCGGGAAGTAAACAGTAAAACCGGTATACTTTCCTTTTGTCCATACAGTCGGTCTAGGGTAGTCGTCAAAATGAATGTGAATAACTGCATCCATTTTGTTGTCATCTGCCCATTTATTAAAACCATACAATCTTATCGCTACATCTTCACTAACTGTATGGTGTGGAGGATTTATCTTCTGGATAAAACTCCCGTTCGCAAGATTGCCCTGCATCTGCGTTTTAGCATTTTCTTTAAAAGCGGAAATTGCATCCTGATTTGCTGTAAAATAATCCGAGAATTCTTTGGTGTAGCCTAAGGGAGTACTGCCGTCGCGGGTGATGTGGACTTCAAATCTTTTGTCCTTCTTCAAAATATTATAAATTCTGGTAGCCAGCACAAGAGTCATATCCGCTTCTTTGGTATTTCCGTATTGTGCGCCCCAGACATCGTTGTCATGTCCGGGAACCAGTAAAATCTTAATCGGAGGGTTTTTGGCTACTGATGTAGCAGCCCCAACGCCAAAAAGCGGAATCGTAAATGGTATTAGGATAAAAAATGTAAATAGTAGTTTTTTCATTAGAAGTATATATAATTGTACCATGCCAGAGCTCCCCGAAGTAGAAAATTTAAGATTGGGCTTAGAACGAAGTATTTTAAATCAAAGAATTAAATCTGTGGAAGTTTTTAAGCCAAAGCTCGTTTCAGGCAAAGGGACCAGGAGACAAGCTTCTAATAAGAAAAGCCGTGAATTTACCGCCGGTGTTACAGGTGAGAAATTTATAAAGATAGAGCGGCGCGCCAAAAATCTGATTTTCAAATTGAGTCATGGAAAAATTCTATTAGGGCACTTAAAAATGTCCGGCCAGTTTGTTTATAAGCCGCTTTCCAATTCAAAAATAATAAGCGGCGGTCACCCAATCGAACTTTCCGAACATAAGTTGCCTAACAAACACAGCCATATAATTTTCGAGCTTGAGCGAGGAACACTTTATTACAATGATACTAGAATGTTTGGCTATCTCTTGTACTATCCGAGCGTCAAAACTTTCGAAACTGAAAATCATTTCATAAATTACGGGGCTGAGCCTCTGTCTCGGGAGTTTACTGTAAAATATTTCAAGAAAAAATTAAAAGGCAATAAAGGTAAAATAAAAGCGGTATTAATGGATCAAAAAATTGTGACGGGTCTTGGCAATATTTATGCGGATGAAAGTTTATTTGAAGCGCGTATTCGTCCGGACAGAAACTCCTATTCTCTTTCTGGTCCAGAAGTTGAAAAATTATTTAAGGCAATAATACGAATTCTGCGCCGGGCCATAAAAGTCGGCGGCTCATCAGTAGCCACCTACCGTTTACTTGACGATAGTCGCGGTAATTATGCCCGGGAACATAAAGTTTACGGTAAAGGCGGAAAAATGTGCCCGGACTGCGGCAAACCACTTCAGAAAACAATCATTCAAGGCAGAACAACAATCTTTTGTCCGCATTGTCAGAAATAAAAATTTCTTAATATATCATATATGATAGGTTAAAAACTTTAGATTTTTAGAATTTGAAACAGTGCTATACCAAGTGCCACTGAAACATTCAGCGATTCTTTTTTGCCTCGCATTGGAATCTCTGCAGTGATATTGCACTTTTTTAAAATACTTTTAGGTATTCCGGTCACTTCAGCGCCAGCAATAAATGCATTTTTGTTTTTTAATTTAACTTTTTTATAATCAATAGATTTTTTGTCCTGCTCTATGGCGATAATTTGAAAATTTTGTTTTTTAAGCCTTGCAATTAGCGGCGCTATACTTTTAATTTGCTCCCAAGATACAAACTCTTCGGCTCCTAAAGCAGATTTTGCTAAATCTTTTCTTTTCCGTCCAAATCTATCAAGCGGCGCCGGCGTATACCCAATCAAATATATTTTATCTATTCCCGCCGCGTCGGCAGTGCGGAAAATCGCCCCGACATTTTCTACGCTTCGAATATTATGTAAAATTAAAATATTTTCTTTTTTCATTTTATTTTAAAAAGTTTTTATTACGCATTTTTTTATGATACGCGATGGCGAACCTGTGCGCTTCGCTGTTTGCCAGCAAGATTTCTCTTTCATATTTTAGCGCAAAAGTCTTATCTCCCATAATGTCTTTCGGTTTGTGCCTTTCATCTTTGACGACAGAAACTATCGGAATCTCGATATTCATTTTCTGTAAAACTTTTTTTGCTGCATTTATCTGGGCCGTGCTTCCGTCTAAGCCTATCAAGCCGGGATAAGTCCATTCCGTATGTGCCAAGCGCCGCTCAAGTACTTCTTTGAGCGCTCCGGTGTCGTTTGCGTCACTTTGAGTTCTGATCTTAAATTTCCTATATTCATTCTTATTTACTTCACCGTTCTCAACTACTACCATAACTCCTGTCATGTTCTTACCTCCCATATGCGCTATGTCATACGCTTCTAAGCGAAAGCTTCTTTCGATTTTTTGTCCCCGAGGGTCCCACTCCGCAGGAGAAGGGCGCAGGGGTGAAAAATTGGAAGAAGTGGAGCTTTTCAATAAGGCAATATCATTTATGTGTTGTAGAGCAAAAAGCTGTCTTTTTATTTCTCCGGCTTTTTCAAACTCGCGAGTTTTAGAGTATGCTTTCATTTCTTTTTCCAAATTTTTTAAAACTTTTTTCTTTTTCCCTTCAAAAAATAATTTAATGTTTTTAATGTTTTGTAAATATAACTTCCTATCCTCCAAATCCGGCACCAAATTTATTTGTTTATAAAATTCAAGATAATTTTTACTTTTATCATCCAGAAATGGGAAAATTCGGCGAATTATTTTTATCGCTTCACGAAGCTGAGTCCCGCTCGGATAAGGCCCGAAAATATTTTTAATATTTTTCTTTTCCTGCAGCTCTTTACCACGCACAATAGTAACTCTTGGCAGCTGCTCCTTTGTTATGCAAACATAATTAAAGCTTTTGTCGTCCTTTTCCTTGGTGTTGAAATACGGCTGATATTTTTTGATTAGATTCGCTTCTAATATCAGCGCCTCGAGCACGCTATCGGTCTCCTGCCAGTCTATTTTCTCCGCCTTAAAAACCATATCTACCAGCAGTGGCCCGCGGGTTTCTATGAGGTCCTTGCCGAAATAGCTTTTGACTCTGTCTTTGAGCGAAGTCGCTTTACCGATATACAAAATCCCTTTTTTATCCTTAAAAAAATACACTCCGGGCTTGTCTGGAAGTTTTAATTTTTTGAAAATTTCATGTTGCATTTTATTTTCTTAAAACCTTTTTAAGATACTTCCCGGTATAGCTTTTGGTATTATTTGCCACTTCTTCCGGCGTGCCTTTGGCTACAATATTCCCTCCATGTACCCCTCCTTCCGGCCCTATATCAATAATGTAATCTGAGCTTTTAACAATGTCGAGGTTGTGCTCAATCAGAACGACGGTATTCCCTTTAGAAACAAGCTTATTCAATACCTCTAAAAGTTTCTGCACATCGTCGTAATGCAGTCCGACTGTAGGTTCGTCTAAAAGATAAATTGTTTTTTCTGTGTGCGGGCGATACAGTTCGCTTGAAATTTTTACCCGTTGCGCTTCCCCGCCGGATAAAGTCGTAGCTGACTGACCAAGTTCCAAATAGCCCAATCCCACATCCATCAAAGTTTGCAGTCTATCCGAAATAGCAGGAATATCTTTAAAGAAAATAAGGCCGGCTTCCACGGTCATATGCAGCACTTCGTAAATATTTTTCTTTTTGTACTTTACCGTAAGGGTTTCTTTGTCAAAGCGTTTACCATTACAAACATCACAAGTCACGTAAACCGTCGGCAAGAAATGCATCTCCACGGCAATTTCGCCGTTGCCTTCACAAGCCTCGCATCGTCCGCCTTTAACATTGAATGAAAATCTGTTGGCTTTCCATCCACGCAGACGGGCTTCTTCGGTTGTAGCAAATAAATCACGAATATGCGTAAAAGCCCCGGTGTAAGTCGCCAAGTTTGAACGGGGTGTTCTGCCTATAGGAGATTGGTCTATCAAAATCGCGCGCGAAAGATATTCTGTGCCGGAAAACGAAGAACAATTAAAAACCTGAGCCGTGCGGTATTTTCGCTCATAACGCGCCTGCAAATTTTTATATAAAATTTCATACATAAAAGAGCTTTTGCCCGAACCGGAGACTCCGGTAATAGATGTCATTACTCCGAGAGGCACTTCCACATTCATATTTTTAATATTAAAAACTTTTCCGCCGGCAATACGCAACACACCTTTTGCCTGCCTGCGATTTTCGGGAATCTCGATTCTCGTTTCATCACGCAGATATGCAAGTGTGCGCGAATTATTCATATTCTTTTTTGCAGTAAGTAAATCTTCCAGATATCCCGAAACAATTACTTCTCCGCCGTGCACTCCGGCCCTTGGTCCTATATCCACGATATAGTCTGAGGCATAAATAGTGTCTTCGTCGTGCTCTACGATCAAAATCGTATTACCCAAATCACGCAGATTTTGCAAAGTTTTAATAAGCCTGTCGTTGTCACGCTGGTGAAGCCCTATAGTAGGCTCATCGAGCACATACAGAGCTCCGACAAGCCTAGAGCCGAGCTGTGAGGCCAAGCGAATACGTTGCGCCTCCCCTCCGGAGAGAGTGTTCGCCTTGCGGGAAAGCTGTAAATAATCCAAGCCGACATCCAGCATAAACTGCAGACGCGCCTCAATCTCACGAACCACCGGCATCGATATTTCTTTCTCTTGTTCGGAAAGTTTTAGATTTTTAAAAAATTCATGCGCATCTTTGATGGATAGCGTGGCGAGTTCCAGAATATTTATTTTTTTATTTTTATCTTCCAGAAAAACATTTAGGGCTTCCGGACGAAGTCGTGCACCATGACAGGCATCGCATGGCTCTTCTCCCATAAAATATTTTGAACCGAGCCCGTTGCACACCGGGCATGCGCCGTAGGGAGAATTAAAAGAAAAAAGCCTAGGTTCGACTTCAGGGAAAGAAAACCCGTCATTCTTGCAGGCAAACTTCGACGACATAATAAATTCTTCGCTGTTATTTTCACCTGCGATTTTAATGGCTACAAGCCCGTCAGATTCAATCAATGCTCTTTCTAGCGCTTCGGAAAGCCGCATCCGGCTATTTTCTTTACTGTCTTTAAATTCGTGAACGGCAAAATGATCCACTAAAATATCAATATTGTGGGCTTTATTTTTGGAGAGCGTTATTTGCTCGCGAAGTTTCTTCATCGCCCCGTCTAATCGGATCTCCGCAAAGCCTTTTCCGAGTAAATCGTAGAGCAATTGATAATATTCTCCTTTTCTGCCGCGCACTACCGGAGAAAAAACACTTATTTCTGTTTCATCCCATTCCACCCCCATGACTTTTTTAGTTTTCTTGGTATTTTTTCCCAAAGCGTTTACTTTTTCCAAAACAAAATTTAAAATTTCCTCGTTGGAAAGCTTTTTAATTTCTTCTCCGCATACAGGGCAATGCGGATGCCCGATACGCGCGTACATTACTCGAAGATAATCATAAATTTCCGTAATTGTCGCCACGGTGGAACGCGGATTGTTGGAACGGGATTTCTGGTCAATGGAAATTGCGGGAGAAAGGCCGGTAATCTCATCCACGTCCGGCTTGGGCATTTGATTTAAAAATTGCCGGGCATAAGAAGATAAAGATTCCACGTATCGTCTCTGTCCTTCGGCGAATATAGTATCAAAAGCGAGCGAAGACTTTCCGGAGCCTGAAACGCCGGTAATAACCACCATTTTATTTCTAGGCATTTCCACGCTGATATCCTTCAGGTTATGAGTCCTCGCCCCTTTGACGCTTATTTTATCTATGTTTTTCTCTAATTTTGCCATATGTTTAATGTATTTCTCCTGATACAACACAATCACACCCCGCCATGTTCCTAGGGGGTGTATATCTTTATTAAACTAATTATAGTGTAGCAGAAATTTTAAATTTTGTATATTACTTGTCCACCTTTTCAAGTTGCAAGCGGAGCACCCCGATTTCATCCCGCAATATTGCAGCAGTTTCGAAATCAAGCTCTTTGACTGCTTTGTTCATTTCTTTCTCTTTGAGCTTTATTATTTTTTCGTAAATTAGGTTCCCTATTTCCTCGTCGGAAAGATATGACTGCCCTAAAGCAGTATTCGGAATACGCGTTCTGGATTTTTGCTCTTTTTTAAACTCTTTGGAATAAGCCCGCTTGAAAACTTCCAGGTCAAGATTAAGCTCAGCGTTCACCGCCTTGCCGTGTTCACTCTCCATTTCCTCCGTAATGTCATGAATTTTTTTCATAATGGTTTTTGGAGTAATACCGTATTGTTTGTTATAAGCAAGTTGAATATCTCGGCGGCGTTTTGTCTCTTTTAGCGCATAATCCATTGCATCGGTCATAACATCCGCATACAAAATCACTTTTCCTTCGGAATTGCGCGCGGCGCGGCCGATAGTTTGAATGAGTGAAGTTTCCGAGCGCAAAAATCCTGCTTTGTCGGCATCTAAAATTCCAATTAGGGCAACTTCCGGTAAATCAAGCCCTTCACGAAGTAGATTTACTCCTACCAATACATCAAAAGTGCCTTTTCTAAATTCGGTAAGAATTTTTATGCGCTCCATCGTCTTGATGTCGCTGTGTAAATATTCCGCTTTTATTTTTTTGTCTTTCAAATATACAGAAAGGTCTTCAGCCATTTTTTTGGTCAACGTGGTTGCCAGCACTCTAAAGCCTTTAGCGATTGTTTTTTCTGTTTCGTTTATAAAGTCTTGAATCTGGCCTTTGTAATTTGCTTTCTCAGAAACTGGACGTACTATCGTCTCTGGGTCTACAAGCCCCGTGGGACGAATTATTTGCTCCACAATTTGCTCGCTTGTTGCTCGCTCGGTTTCCGCTGGAGTGGCACTAGTATAAATCACCGGGCCAATCCTTTCTTCAAATTCAGGATATTTAAGAGGCCGGTTGTCTTTCGCCGAAGGCAGACGAAATCCATATTCCACAAGGGTATTTTTGCGGGAAGCGTCTCCGGCATACATTCCGTTTAATTGTGGCAAGGTCACGTGTGATTCGTCGATAATCGTCAGAAATCCTGACTTTGGGAAATACGAGAGCAGAGTTTCCGGTGGTTCACCTTCAAGTTTTCCCGACAAATGTCGGGAATAATTTTCGATGCCGTTGCAATACCCGATTTCTTTTATCATTGCCAAATCATAGTTCGTCCTGCGTTTGATTCTTTCCGCTTCTAAAAGCTTCCCTTCTTTTTCGAATTTTTTCAGCTGAAGATTCAATTCTTTTTTAATTTCTACAAGAGCTTTTTTCTTTTTTACATCTTCGGTAATAAAATGTTTTGCCGGGAATATGAAAATATTTTTCTCTTCGGCTATAATTCGTGCCGAAATCGGGTCCACTTTAGTAATTTTTGATATTACTGTTCCAGAAAATTCTATTTGGTACATTACCGTTTCGGACACCGGCATAAACTCTACCCGCGCGCCGATGGAACGAAAAGTTCCCGGAGTCAGGTCGGCATTAGTACGTTCAAAATGTATTTCAATTAATTTTTTCATCAGCGTCAGCCGGTCGAGCTTCATACCAACATCTAGTTTCAAATTTACTTTTTCGTATTCTTCCGGCGAACCCAAGCCGTAAATGCAAGACACTGAGGCTACAATAATAACATCGGGTCTGGTGAGCAGCGCTTGGGTTGAGGCGTGCCTGAGCATATCTATTTCTTTATTGATGGAGGCATCTTTTTCAATGTAAGTATCCGATGCCGGCATATACGCCTCCGGCTGATAATAATCGTAATAAGAAACAAAATAATGCACCGCGGAATCAGGAAAAAATAACCTGAATTCTTGCGCCAGCTGCGCAGCCAGAGTTTTGTTGTGCGCTATCACAAGCGTGGGTTTATTGTACTGCGCAATGACATTGGCCATCGTAAAAGTCTTGCCTGTACCTGTGGCTCCGAGCAAAGTTTGCTTCTTCATCCCTTTATTCAGCCCTTCCATAAGTTTGGAAATAGCCACAGGCTGGTCGCCCGCTGGTTGAAACGGAAGATGTAATTTAAAAATACTTTTTAGCATATTTTGTGCGCCCAGTTGGAGTCGAACCAACGACCTTATCCTTAAAAGGGATCTGCTCTACCAGCTGAGCTATGGGCGCTTGAATACAAAATATATACGAAATAAGGCTAAAAATCAAGAAATTATGCCCGATCGCAAAACAAACTTCTTATATCCTTTTCTTCATTAAAAAATCTTTAAGCTCTTGAAATTCATTTTTTATCAGAATTGATTTTTTCTCACGACCAATATAATTACTCAGCCTGTCCGGCATAGGCACATTTACCCCGATAACCGGTTTAATAACGTCAGAAAATTTGGACGGGTCGGCAGTTTCCAAAAATATCCCGGTAAATTCGCCGGATTCTTTTATGTAGTCACAAAGGCCAAGATATGCGACTGCCCCATGGGGATCCATTATGTAATTATATTCACCGAAAACTTTTTTGATTGCTTCTTTTGTTTGTTTATCGGTGAAACTTATTCCATATATATCTTCTCTCATTTTTTCAACATCGTCATCGTATAATTCCATCATTCTTGAAAAGTTACTTGGGTTGCCTACATCCATCGCATTGGAAATAGTCGGCACTGAAGGCCTGGGTTGAAAGTTCCCGGTCGTCAGATAGTCAGGCACCACGTCGTTCACGTTGGTTGAGGCTATAAACCTGTAGATTGGAGCCCCCATAGCTTTTGCAATAAGCCCGGCGGTAAGATTCCCGAAATTCCCGCTGGGAACCGAAACAACAACAGGTTTGCCTGTTTTATTTAATCGGGAACAAAGATAAATGTAATAAAATGACTGGGGCAATAAGCGCGCCATATTAATAGAGTTGGCTGAAGCAAGGGTCATATCCTTCTTTAAGTCTTTATCCAGGAAAACTTGTTTGACCATTCTCTGGCAATCATCAAAGTTCCCAAGAACTTCCAAGGCTGTAATATTCCCGCCCATACCGGTTAACATCTTTTCTTGAAGCGCGCTGACTTTGCCGCTAGGGTACAAAATAACCACATTTATATCTTTTATCCCAAAAAATCCCTGGGCTACCGCGCTGCCCGTATCGCCGGACGTTGCGACAAGTATGGTAGATTTT
>Ga0210402_10004386_pt1 | contig 12873 bp, 10 predicted proteins | sample IncBWC7MmetaG_FD_161055 | JGI IMG/M metagenome (GOLD analysis project Ga0210402, IMG submission 161055) | Forest soil microbial communities from Barre Woods Harvard Forest LTER site, Petersham, Massachusetts, United States - Inc-BW-C-7-M | ecosystem: Environmental > Terrestrial > Soil >...
TGCGCCATCTTCTGTGTTGCCTACGCGGCTGCTCGCTGTCACGTGTAGCGGTGTCAGTGCTGATGAACTATCCGAACGCTTGCGGGCGTCTGATCCCCCGGTGATTGCGCGTCTGGAAGAAGGTAGAGTTCTGCTGGACCTGCGGACGGTATTTCCAGAGCAGGATCATCTCATCGTGGATGCCTTGGAACACGTCGCGCATTTCTGAATCGAAGTTTCCTTGGCGACTCTCTACACCATCGGACATTCCACCCGCATGCTGGAAGAGCTGATCGAGACGCTGCGCGCACACGAGATCAGGACTCTGGTGGACATTCGGGCTTTTCCCATGTCACGCCGGCTTCCACAGTTCAATCGCGAGTCCCTTGCAGAAACCCTGCCGGCTGCGGGCATGCGGTATGTCTGGATGAAAGCTCTCGGCGGATACCGAAAGCGGATTCTGGAGGAGTCGCCGAACATCGCGCTACGCAACGATAGCTTTCGCAACTACGCCGACTACATGCTGACGGCTGACTTTGAAAGCGCGATGGACGAACTGATCAAGCTTGCGGGACAGGCGCCTACTGCCTACATGTGCGCGGAACGCATCTATTTCCATTGTCATCGCATGCTGGTGTCTGACTGGCTAGTGGCGCATGGGCATGAAGTGTTGCACATCGACGGTACGGGTCCGGTGAGGGCGCACAAGCTCACGGCGGAGGCCCGCATGATTGATGGACGGTTGATCTATCGGGGAGACCGGTTGCTGTAAAGTTGCTGTAGATAGGCGTCAGTCTTGATCCTCGGCCGCGTCCCTCAGCGGCTAAAGCCAGGTTCATCTTGTGGCTTCGGCGGCACGGCTTTAAGCCGTGCCCTTTCAAATCAGGCTCTCGCCTACTCTCGAACAGTTTCGAGATCGGTGGTTGCAACGGAATGTTCTCAGCTTTAGTATCGCCATAGCGTGCCCACTCCTGGAGACAATCCCAAATTAACCCGCGAACGCATGGTCTCGGCTGCGCCGCTTGAGGACGATTCCTCGTTTGAGTTGAAGTTGCGGCCGCAGCGGCTGGCGGAGTTCATCGGGCAGAAGAAGGTCAAAGAACAGCTGGCGGTCGCAATCGAGGCGGCCCGCTCCCGCGGAGAGGCCATGGACCACGTGCTGCTCTACGGTCCGCCGGGATTGGGGAAGACGACGCTGGCGAATATTATTGCCAACGAACTGGGCGCGCACTTTCAATCGACGGCCGCTCCTCTCTTGCAGATCAAGGGAGAACTTACCGCCATCATCACGAATCTCCAGGAAAAGCAGGTGCTCTTCATCGACGAAATCCACCGCCTGCAGCCTGTTTTGGAAGAGATCCTTTATTCAGCCCTGGAAGACTACAAACTCGACATCATCATCGGGCAAGGCCCTGCAGCACGCACGCATACGCTTGATGTGAAGCCATTCACTTTTATCGGCGCGACCACGCGGGCCGGACTCATATCCTCGCCGTTGCGCGCGCGTTTCGGCATCGTTTTGCGCCTGGAGTTCTATACCCCGGAGGACTTGCAGGTCATCGTCGAGCGATCGGCAGAGATACTTGGCGCTGCGATTGATGATGCTGGTGCGAAAGAAATCGCCGGCCGCTCCCGAGGTACGCCGCGAATTGCTAACCGACTGCTGCGTCGGGTCCGCGACTACGCGCAAGTGCGCGGCGCGGGGAAGATCGACGAACCCACCGCCAAAGCCGCGCTGGAGATGCTTGAAGTCGATCAGTACGGGTTTGACGAAGTGGACCGGCGACTGCTGCTCACTATCATTGAGAAATACCAGGGCGGGCCAGTCGGCGTGAACACATTAGCAGCGGTCCTCGCGGAAGAACCGGACGCGATCGAAGAAATCTACGAGCCGTTCCTGATGCAGATCGGTTTCCTCAACCGCACTCCACGCGGGCGAGTTGCGACACAGCTGGCATACGACCATTTCGGTATTAGGCCCACCCGGCGCCAGGCATCCCTTTTCTAGCAGGCGGAGCATCTGTCCCGCTCGGGTCGTGAGGAGCACTTTTCGGCAACCCGAACGACAGTCTTTTGATGTTTTGTGATGAGCGACTATGGTGTATCTTGCTGGGTTCTCCTCGTTGGCCGCGAGGAAAGCAGTGAGGCTGCGTGCGTTCGAATCAGGGTCCCAGTTTTCTGCGGCAAAAGGTTTTGCAACTATTCGTACTTTTGCTGGCGACAACGCCTGTCAGGGCTTTCCCTGTCCGCAGGACGGGTCTTCAGGCGAGTGGACAATCGACTCCTCCATCGCAGCAAGTTCCATCGCCGTCGTCGCAATTGCCCGAGCCGCCAATCCGCAATCCGGAGATAGGGCCGGCGCCCAAGCCTGCGATTGCTCCGCCCGCCATCACGATTCCCCGACTATCGCGTGCGCCGTCCCTCGATGATTTCCTGACGATGCAGCCGCAGGGCGAGGTTGCACTGGAAATGGCGAAGGTCACCGGCTTCACGCAGCGCAATCCTCATGATGGTGAAGGTGTATCGGAGCCAACCGAAGCCTATCTCGGTTTTGACCAGAAGAATCTTTACGTCGTCTTCGTCTGCTTCGACGATCCTAAAAAGGTGCGCGGCCGGCTGTCGCGGCGCGAGGATATTTATGATGACGATCAGGTCGAGATCATCCTCGACACATTTCACGACCGGCGCCGCGCCTATGCCTTCCAAACTACGCCTCTCGGTGTGCAATGGGATGCGATCTGGACCGAGGCCTCGCGGGAAGAAGAGACGCAAAGTCACTTCGACACTTCGTTCGACACCGTATGGAACTCGCGCGGGAAAGTCACCGGACGCGGATTTGTTGTATGGATGGAGATTCCCTTCAAGAGCCTTCGCTTTCCCGCCACGAAAGTGCAGGAGTGGGGCATCATTCTGTATCGGGGCATCCAGCGGAAGACTGAGGATTCATTCTGGCCGCACATCACCTTCAAATTGGAAGGCCGCCTCGGACAGGCCGCCACGATGTACGGTCTGGAAGGAATTTCTCCGGGCCGCGATATCGAGCTGATTCCGTACGGGCTGATCCGCGGTTTCCGCGCCCTCGACACGCGCGACTTCCAGAATCCTTATTTTCAGAAGGCCACGATCCAGGGCGCGCCGGGCATGGACGCGAAGTTCGTGATCCGCGACCATTTCACCATTGATGCCACCGTGCATCCTGACTTCAGCCAGGTCGAATCGGAAGACCCGCAGATCACAGTAAACCAGCGCTACGCGGTCTATTTCCCCGAGAAGCGCCCATTCTTTCTGGAGAACGAAGACTTTTTCCGCTCGCCGATGAACCTGTTCTTCACGCGCAACATTGGCGACCCTTCCGCCGGAATCCGGCTTACGGGAAAAGACGGGCCGTATTCAGTTGGAGTGATGAGTGCTGACGATCGGAGCCCGGGTCTGGCGGTGCCGGACTATTTCCCCCTATCCGGCATCCGCTCTTACTTCACCATCGCCCGAGTGACCCGCGACATTTGGAACCAATCCAGCGTCGGCGCGTTGTACACCGATTGGGAATGTCCCAGCACCAATGAGTACAACCGTGTCGGCGGCGTCGATGGGCGTGTGAAGTTCAGCCCTAACTGGACGCTCGACGGCCAGGCCGTTACCAGCTCCAGTAATATTCTCGGGAACGTCTTCAGTCCGACCTACTCATCGCAGAACTGCGAAGCGAACGCCTACCCATTCAGCTCCGGGAACCAAGGGAACGGCAATCATTACGCCGGTCCCGCTGAGCGCCTGCAACTCCACCGCGACGGCCTGCACCTCACATACGACGCCCTCTACAACGATATCAGCCCCGGTTTCGTTTCCATCCCCGGGTTCATCAATCGCGTTGACATTCGCGAACTCCAGCAGGAAGTCGATTACCGCTTCCGCCCGAAGCATGGGTGGATCGTGAATTGGGGCCCGACGGTCAATACCCGCCACGACTTTGACCAAACCGGCTTGCGCCTGGACACAGACTATTCTTCGACCTTCGCGATTCAGGGTCGCGGGCAAACCATCATCTACTTCAGGCCATATAGAGAGACTCGAGAACGACTGCGTCCCCAGGATTTTTGTTTCTATGGATACGGGTCGTGTCCGATCAATCCCCTGCCTCCACCGAACGCCCCACTCCCCAATCAGGACTACCACGAGCACGCCAGCGGAGCTTCATTCCAGACCGGATACTTCAAGAAGGCCACGATTCAAGCCAGCTACTACTGGGGCAATTCCATCAACTTCGTGGCGTTGCCGGCCAGCATCAATTCCTCGCCGTACAACCAACCCTTTGTCGCCCGCGAGGACACGGCGCAAGCCTCGCTCACCCTTCGTCCGTTCCAGCCGCTGAAGATTGAGAACACGTATCTGTTCGACCGCCTGCGCGCCGGAAACGGTGCGTTCTCGGCGGCGCAGGCGCAGTTTCCCGGCGCCGGACGCGGCATCTTCAACGACCATATCCTGCGCAGCAAGTGGAACTGGCAATTCACTCCGCAACTTTCGGTGCGGGTGATTTTGCAGTACAACGCGCTGCTGGCAGGAACACCTGGCGTGGGATCGCCTTACACGTATCTGCCGACTTCGCGTGAATTCAATGCCGATTTCCTCATCACCTATCTCGTGCATCCAGGGACCGCGATTTATATTGGCTACAACAGCGACCTGCAGAATCTGAACGTGGTTCCCGCCGCTCCGGGGGCCCCGGGCTTCGTGACGAATACAGCCCGCACTTATCTCAATGACAGCCGCCAGTTGTTCGTGAAGGTGAGCTACCTGTTCCGTTTCTGAGAGCAGCGGTACACTTCCGCAGAGGACCTGCCAAATGACAAGGTTCGTGTCGACGTTGATTCTGGGCTGCGCCATCCTGGGCGCGCTCGCAAACGCGCAGGAACAACCTCCGCAACATCGGCCCACTGCTGCCGAACTTAGCCGGGACGAAACGCCCGCGAAAGCAATCATGCGTACTTTTGAATTTCAGGAGTACGATGTCCGCTCTGCCGCTGAAGCGATGCCGGAAGACAAATGGGACTTCCGACCGTCTCCAGGCATGTTCAAGAGCGAGAAACCAGAATTTGGTCCGGCCGAAGTGCGCACCTTCCGGGAGCAGGTTAAGCATGTTGCCTGCTCGAACTTTGGGTTTGCCGCGGAACTCGACGGCGTCAAGCCGCCAGCGGGTTGCGACAAGGATGGGCCCAGCCCGGCTCACACCAAGGTCGAGTTGCTGACTTATCTGAGGGACTCGTTCACGGCGCTGAAAAAATCGCTCAACGCGATCAGCGTCAGGAACATGTTCGATCCGATTGAGGGACCCTATGCCGGACCGAATACCCGGCTCGGACTCGCCGAAGTCTGCGTTTGGCATAACGCCGATCATTATGGCCAGATGGCGATCTATCTACGGCTGAACGGGATCGTGCCGCCTTCGAGCCGGAATCCTCCGCCAAAACTGCAGGAGAAGTACTGAGGGCGGGAGCGTCGGGTGGAGGCCCAGTTTTGGCTGCTGACTGATAGCTCAGGGCTGAGGACTGGTTTGCTGAATCCTGTGGAAATCGGTAGAATCTAATGATCTGAATCGAGGTTTCAAGCGACATGAAAGCTGCTATTCACCCGTCTTATAACGAAGTCCGTGTGCATTGCGCCTGCGGGAATACTTTTATGACCCGGTCGACTCATAAGGGCGATATCGGAGTAGAAATCTGCTCGAACTGCCATCCGTTCTTCACGGGCAAGCAGAAGCTGATGGATACCGCCGGCCGCGTGGAACGCTTCCGCCGCAAGTATGCCAAGGCAGCGGAGACGGCGAAGAAGTAACTTCTTTGCCGCGGATTTTCGCGGATTATCGGAAATCGGAGCCCTCGCCTAAGGCGGGGGCTTTTGCTTGACAGGCTAGAATGATCTGGGCAATGCGAAAGGCTTGACCGGTTAAGGCTTTAAGGCTGTCTAAGGAAATGCGTAAGTTCTGGGACAATTCGGGGGCTTCAGAGAAGATTGAGGCAGTCGCGGGCGGAAGCGCCCGCGCCACACGAGACCCAGCCACACGGGATACCGCCACACGGGTCGTCCCGGCGTCTCTGCGGATCGGCACCGTCACCATCTCCCCGGCCACCGTTCTTGCGCCGATGGCGGGCGTTACCGACACGGTGTTTCGCCGGTTCATCCGCAACCTTGGCGGGTGCGGGCTCATCATGACGGAGTTCACGTCGGCTGATGGCGTTTTGCGCAAGAAAGATCAGAAGGCCAAGCGCTATCTTCATTTCTACGAAGATGAGCACCCGATTTCGGCTCAGCTCTTCGGAAGCGATCCCAACGTCATGGCTGAAGCGGCGCGGATGGTGGAAGGCCTCGGTTTCGATCTGGTAGACCTCAATCTTGGGTGCCCTGCGAAGAAAGTTGTGAAGTGCAACGGGGGCTCGGGGCTGCTGCGCGATCTGCCGGCGATTGGCCAAATTTTCGAAGCCGTGCGCGCTGCCGTGAGGATTCCCTTTACCGTGAAGTTCCGCGCCGGGTGGAATGATGAAGAGATTGTCTGCGTCGAACTGGCACGCATGGCGGAAAACTGCGGGCTGGCGGCAGTGGCGCTTCACGCGCGCACGCGTGAGATGGGTTACAGCGGCAACGCCCGCTGGGAATGGATTGCCGCGGTCAAAGACGCGGTGAAGATTCCGGTCATTGGCAATGGGGACATCCGCACGCCCCAAGATGCCTGCGCGATGGTCACGCAGACCGGGTGCGACGCGGTCATGATTGGGCGGATGGCGCCGTCGAATCCGTGGATCTTCCGGCAGATTGAACAGTATTGCGCTGCAATCACCACGGCTCCGGATGGCAGCATATTTTCAAGTCAAGAGTTGGCACGGCCTTCGGCCGCCCCGGACGAAGGCGTTCGGGACTACACGAAGCTCTACGACGAGCCTTCCGAGGCGGACCGGTACGAGATGATCCGCACCTACTTCAGGATGCTGATCGAAGAGGAACTACCGGACGCGGTCGGGAAGATGAAGCAGTTTGCCTCCTGGTTCACGCATGGAGTTCCCGGCGGCGCCGCGCTGCGCAAAGCGATCTACGAATCCAAGAGTGCTCCTGAAGTTCTTGGACGCGTCGAGGAATTCTTTGAGTCCCGGCTGTCCTTGCAGACGGCCTCGAGCGTTCTGTAGCAGCTTCTCCAGACATGGAACGCGGACCGAATTCCCGACTCCGATCCGGTTGGAAGTGGGCGGTCGCAGTCATTCTGGTCGGTGTGGCGGCGGCTTTGTGGTGGTGGCCTTCACCGCCTGTAAAGGTCGAGTTGTTGCCGTTTTCCAACACACCTCCCGCCTGGGACGGTTCCCAGGTCTGGTTGATCATTTCCCCCGTTGCAGGATCCACGCCGCTCAAGTTCAAAACTGAGATTGCGATGGTTAAGCCGAGCGTGCGTCATGAAAGTCCGGTGAACGAGTTCGTGGTGAATCTGCGAAACGGTAATTTTAAATTGTTGCAGACTGACCTGTTCGTTCCCGACATCATTCCTCTGTGCCTGACGCGAACGTATTTCGCATGGAATCCCGGAAAGCGGGCGTTCGGCGTGGGAATGAATCATCCCTATGACATCTGCCCGACGGGAACGCGATTCCCGTACACCTACATGGACCTGAATCTCGAGGACGGGAACGTCATTTACCTGCCTCGCGTCTCGAAGGGTACCGGGTACGCGGATGCCGTCTTCCGCCACAGTCGTTCATCTTCGGAGTTCTTCGGGGCGCAGATTGCATGGAACGGAAATGGCTGGACGATGACGTTTCGCGACGGCTGTAAAATCTATTTTCCCGAGGCCTACTTTGCGAAGAATTTTGCCCAAGGCGCTCCGACTGAGATGGTCGACTCCGATGGCCACCGCATTCAACTGAAGAGAGATGCCACTCGCAACCTGGAGGAACTCATTTCACCCAGTGGCCACAAGATTCAGTTCAAGTACGGCTACGCCGATCGGATCGCCGAGGCGTGGGACGACATCGGCAATGTTCGTAAATACTCCTACGACCAAACCGGGCATCTTCATACCGTAAGCGATGGAACTCAACTTTTGTATCGATTCGAGTATGAACGGCTGATGAGCGGCGACAACGATCCATACCTGCTAACGGCGGTACTTGACGGGAATTGGAACGTGCTGGTGCGAAACAAATTCCTGAATGGGAGAGTGTCTGAACAAACACTCGCAGACGGCGAGGTGTACCGGTACGAGTACCAGTTCAACGGTGCAGAAGTTGTCCGGACTACCGTGACGCTGCCTTCCGGCGAGAAGAAAGTATTTTTCTTCCACGATGGAATTCTGACTGACCGGAAGTAGCCATTGTGAATCAAAAGACGGCAGCACAGTTCGGTATAGTGTTGGGAAACAATTTCTCCGTTCGAGGTGAGGTTCGAATGAAAGTACTCTTGTTTACACTCTGCTGTGTTCTGGTGTCGTCAGTTGGAATGGCTGTGTTGGCACAAGCGGCGGCTGAGCCTCAGGTCTTCTCAACTTCAGCAGGCCCGGTCAAGATCACTCCGCTCAACCATGCCAGTACGCTGATTGAAGCTGGAGGCAAGACCATTTATCTGGATCCTGCCAAGCCCGTGAAGTTCTCCGGCCTGGCGAAGGCGGATCTCATACTTATCACAGACATTCACGGGGATCACATGGATCCCGATTCGATAAAGGACGCGAGCAAATCCGACACCGAGATTTTCGCTACGCCAGCGGTGGTGCAGACTATCACTACAGCGAAGCCTATTGCCAATGGGGAGACCAAAACGTGGCAAGGATGGACTATTGAGGCGATCCCCGCCTACAACCTTAAGCGCGGCCCTGCTCCCGGGAAGCTGTTTCACGACAAGGGGCGCGGGAATGGCTACGTTCTCACTTACGGCGGGAAGCGGTTCTATTTTTCCGGAGACACCGAGGGCGTGCCGGAAATGCGTGCGCTCAAGAATATCGACGTTGCCTTCGTGTGTATGAATCTGCCGTATACCATGCCGCCCGAAGAAGCGGCCGATGCGGTCAAAGCCTTTCATCCGAAGATCGTGATCCCCTACCACTATCGGGGATCGGATCTCTCTGTCTTTCAGAAAGCGCTGGAAGGAACCGGGATTGAGGTACGGCTGCTGGAGTGGTATCCGAAATAGCCGAGTTCGAGCTGCGCTCGAAGGACAGCCGGAAGAGGCTGTCTCCACATTTGTACATTCTCCAAATTTTCATTTGGCATTAACGCCGCATTAATATGCCCCCTTTACCGTCGCGCACTAGGCCGCCCCGTGCGGGATGGCACTCTTCTCTCCTCAAAGAGGGTAAAAACCACAATGAAAAAAAACGCAGCGACTCTGTTTCTTTGCGTGGGCGCGTTGGCGGGAACCATGTTCTCCGCGGAAGGACCGGTCCCGAAGGGGGTTCGCCATCTTGATCACGTTTTCGTGATCCTGATGGAAAACCATGCCTACGGCCAGATCGTCGGCAATCCGAACGCACCGTTCGCCAACAGCTACATGAACTCGGCCAACACAGCGACCAACTACTTCGCTATCGGACACCCGAGTTCAACCAACTACCTGGAGATCGTCGGCGGTTCGAACTTCGGCGTTCGCAGCGATAACGGTCCCGATTGGCACAATTCTGCGTGCACCCCGAACCTGCTTACGAATCCTCCGGCGACGAACTTCGATACCCCAAACAGCGGGCCTGTATGCCCGATTTATGGCACCGGCACCGACGCCGCCACGCCCGCTATTGATAACTCGGGGAATGAGTGTACGGCTCCCTGTTCCGAGATCGACATCGACGGCACGCTGGGTATCGATGCCGCTCGGAACACAGTGGGCAAAACGATCGCGGACCAACTTGCAGACAAAGGCATGACGTGGAAGAGTTACCAGGAGAGCCTGCCTCCGTCTGGTGCCGACTACGCCACCTATAGTGACGGCTACTTCACCGACATTACTGTTCCGGGCAACATTGCGGGTGACTTTTTGAAGCTTTACGCCGCGAAGCACAACCCATTTGTGTACTTCCGCAGCGTGCAAGACGGGCTTAAAGCGGGAGCGAAGAACATCGTCGGATTCCAGGGAAAAGGGGGTTTGTATGAAGACCTCACTGCCGGAAGGGTACCGGCGTTTTCCTTCATCGCGCCCAACCAGTGCAATGATCAACACGGGCGGGGCAATGGCGGCTCGCAGTGCGATTTTGACTTCCAAACCGACGGCACGCAGGCGGGACTGAACCCTGCGCTCATCTATGTTGGAGATCTGGCGCTGCGGAACATCGTTCACGCGATCCATGCGTCTCGGGCCTGGCAACAGGGGCACAACGCCATCGTTGTGGTGTACGACGAGAACGATTACAGCTTAGCCCCGAACAATAACCAAGTCCTGACGGTGGTGGAAACCAACCATGGGCGTGGTGGGCGTTCCAGTAATCGTTTCTACACTCACTTTTCCTTGCTCAGGTCCTTGGAAGCCGGGTTGGGGCTACCTTGCTTGAATCACGCCTGCGATCAGAGCACGAGCGTCATGTCGGACCTGTTCGGCGACGACGAGTAACTTCCATCGGCCTCGAATGCTGGTCCGCATTTCAACCGCCCATAGTTGCCAACTCCTCTCGGCAACTGTGGGCGTAGTTGTTCTGCCTGACAAAAACGTTATCGATGAGAAGCGATTCGTCGCGCCTAAGTCCTCGCTGTCAGCCGTGAAACCGTCCGCCGCCGCTATCTGCTAGACTGTCGCCCGAATCCAATTATGGCTGTTCTTACTACTCCGATCCCTGTCGCGACGAAGACCGAAATCCCCGAAAGAACGCTGCTGGCGGGACTTGCGCTAACGAGCTTCGCGGCCCTGCTGCTCGAACTTGCACTCACCCGGCTTTTCTCAGTTGTCCTCTTCTATCATTTCGCATTTCTTGCTATCTCAATCGCGCTTCTGGGTCTGGGGGCGGGAGGAGTGTTCGCGTATCTGCTGAAGAACCGGCTGGCACGCGTTGCAACGCGGACGCTGGCGTCACGACTTTGCATGGCGAATGCCGCCTTGATTGTTGTGGTGCTCGAGATTGTGCTGCACGTCCCTGTCGCGCTCAATGTTTCGGGGAAGAATTTCCTGCATCTGACGGTGCTCTATCTAGCCGCGGCTGTGCCATTTTTTCTGACGGGGCTGCTTTTCTCAGTGGTCTTCGCGCGGGAGACTCCGCGCATTCCACGGCTGTACGGTGCGGATCTCTGTGGAGGAGCGCTGGCGTGCCTGGCAATCGTTCCGCTATTGAACTGGCTCGGTGGGCCAAATGCGATTCTCGTGGCCGGAATTGCATTAGCCGGTGCCGCCATCACCTGGGCTGAATCTCGTACGTCCCGGAGAAATGCTGGTTTGCTGGGGCTGGCTTTGGTAGCGCTGACGGCGGCGAACTATTCAGGACGTCTGATCGACGTGGTGTACGCCAAAGGGATGTTTCGCGATCCGGCGTGGGTTGAGTTCGCTCGCTGGAATGCGCTCTCACGCGTGGAAGTAGACCGCCAGGGGCAAGCCAAAGCTATCGTCATTGATGCCGACGCCTCAACCTACATCATGAACGCGGACGTGCAGCAATGGCACGATACGGACTGGGAGAAGAATCTGATGGCGGCCCCTCCTGCGCTGGCCAACGTGCTGCGGCCGCATGGCGACTTTGCGATTATCGGTCCCGGGGGAGGGGTCGATGTGCTCCGTGCCGTGGCGAATGGGAGCACCAGCGTCACTGGGATTGAGATCAACCCCATCATCGCCACGACGATCATGCGCGGCCGCTACGCTGACTACGCGAAGCATCTTTATGAGCGTCGTGATGTACACATAGAGGTCACCGATGGGCGCTCGTTCCTGCGCGCGTCGCCACAGAAATTTGATGTCGTGCAGATGACCCTGGTCGATACGTGGGCATCCACGGCGGCCGGAGCGTTCGCTCTCAGCGAGAACAATCTGTATACCGAAGAGGCGTTCCGGGAATATTTTAACCATCTCAAACCGGACGGGATGATCGCTATCACCCGGTGGGAATTCCGGCAGCCTCGGGAAGCGTTGCGCGTGGTGGCCGTGGCCATGGAAGCGTTGCACCGCCTGGGAGTGGAGGATCCGGCTCGCAATTTCATCGTGACGTCGCAAGGATCGCTGGACGAGGACGGCATTCCTGTCGTGGTGCTTGCCAAAAAGACGCCCTTTACCTCGGCAGAAGAGGACGCGGTGGCTGGGCATTGCGATCGTTATTCGGAACTCGACCCTCTTTATCTGCCAACGAATCCTGGGCGAAACCCGTTTTCCGAATTGATCGCCAGTAACGATCCTCAAGCCTTCGCGCGACGGTATGCATATAACGTTTCGCCGGTCAGCGACAATGCGCCGTTCTTCTTCTTCACGCTGAAAGCTGGTCAGATCCTCAGCGACGCAAGCCTGCGACATGGGATCGACTGGAAGGTCAACCTCGGCGTCCTGGTTCTGCTTCTCGTGCTCATCATCTCGGTGGCCGCAGTGTTGGCATTTCTGGTTCTGCCGCTGGTTCTGCGGGGTGGCCGGGTGCGCCAGTCACCGCTTCCATTGCTTTACTTCATTGCGGTTGGCCTGGGCTATATCCTCGTGGAAATCGCTTTCATTCAGCGTTTTGTATTGTTCCTGGGACATCCGACCTATGCGTTAACCGTCGTGATCTTTCTGCTGATGATTTCCAGCGGCGCGGGAAGCCTTTTCTCACGGCGCTGGCTGCCGCGGTCGCAGATGGGATGGATTCCTCTCCTGTTCGTGGTGGCGATACTGATGCTTTACGTGTTCTTTCTCCCGGGCCGGCTGGCTGGGTGGGTCGGCTTGGACTTTGGATACCGGTTGCTGGTCAGCGCAATTCTGCTGGTCCCTCTG
>Ga0210402_10004387_pt1 | contig 12873 bp, 15 predicted proteins | sample IncBWC7MmetaG_FD_161055 | JGI IMG/M metagenome (GOLD analysis project Ga0210402, IMG submission 161055) | Forest soil microbial communities from Barre Woods Harvard Forest LTER site, Petersham, Massachusetts, United States - Inc-BW-C-7-M | ecosystem: Environmental > Terrestrial > Soil >...
CGATGGCTTGCTGCAAGCTGTCGTGCAGCTGCGCCGGGCCCGGCAGGCTGGCGCGGCGCGCCTCTTGGGTCGCGGCACTCGGCAGATAATACGCCGGGCTGTCGAAACCGCCGATCACCTTGGCATCCGCCAGTTGTCCCAGCGCCGCGGCGGCGCGCTCGGCTTCCTCGAGCGCGGAATCGAGCGTCGCGCCTGACACGATCACCAGGTCGCGTACGTCGGCGGCGCCCAAGTCTCTACGCAGCATCGCGTCATAATTTTCATCCGCCAGGGGTATGGGACTCAAAGCCGAGAGCTCGCGATTCCACAGCGCATCTCGATGCCGCTGCAATATCGCAAACGCGAGCGCAACCAGACCGAGGCACAGGATCGTGAGATGCAAGCCTCGAAGCCGCCGCGGCCGGGCCAGGAGCCGCGCCACCCGGGCACCCAGCGGGGCGACATCGTGAATGACGAATCCGCTCGGCAGCAGCGCGGGCAATACATAGCGCGTCACCAATGCCGCGGCGATGAGTCCGCTGATCGAGTAAAGGCCGAGCTGCGCAAGACCGGGAAAGCCCGACGGCAGCAGCGAGGCGAAGCCGCAGACCGAGGTCAGCATCCCCAGTCGAATGGTGGGCCACCAGGCTCGTTGCCAACTCAGCGCAGTCCCGGACCCGTGGCGCGACTGGACGAAGAAATAAATGGAGTAATCTACCGATTCCCCGATCAAGGTGATCCCGAAGCCCAACGTGACGCCATGCACCACGCCGAAGCCCGTTGCGACGGCGGCGATGCCGATCACGGCACCGCTCGCCACGGGGGCGAGCCCCAGTGCGAGCGCCGGCAAAGACCGGTACACCGCAAACAGCAGCGTCACGACCAGAATGCTGCTGGCGATCGACAGACGGACGGCCGCGCGTTCGATTTTGGCGCGCGCCCCGACGGCAAACACGCCGGGACCACTCAGTTTCAATTGGAGGCCGCCGGCGTTGCCGCGCACCGTCGCGGCGAATGCGGCGCGGATGGCCTCGACGGCGCGTTCCTGCGCATCGGTATCGGAGCCGGCCGCCGCCGTTTGCGCCACCAACACGGTGCGCGCCCCGTCCGGAGAAACCCAGACGCCGTCGCGCATGGCCGGCGCGGGCGCTCGCTGCAGTTGGTCGAGAATGTGCAGCATCTCGCCCGTGGGGTCGCTGGGCAACAACGACTTGAGCATGAGTCCCGCCGGGGATGCCAGTTCCTCGATCGTTTCCTCGATCGCCTCACGCAGGCCCGCAGCGGAAAAGCCGGCGGCGGTCACCCGATCGCTCAGCAGATAGCGATGTTGAAACAGGAAATCGCGGTCGCGCTCCGCGGTGACCGGCTCGCCGTTGTTGACGCTCAGGAATTGCGAATCGCGGCGCAGCCGGCTCGCGATCCCGGCGGATACTTGCGCCCGAACGCCGGCGTCGCCCCGTTCGATCGCGATCAAGATCAAGCGCGACGCCGGGCCGTCGCGCAGCTGATCCACCAATAGTTGCTGCGTTGGAGTGGGCTTGGCAGGCAAGAATGCCGACAAGTCCGCGATGTAGTGCGCGCGCGCCACGATGAGGGTCGCAACCGCCCCTGACCCAAGCCATAGCGCGAGTATCCTCGTGCGCCGCCAGTTCATGGCGCCGCGGGTGCGCGCAGAGTCATCAGCGAGCGGTCGCCGTCGGTCTGGCGAATTTCAACCCTCAGCAATTGGTCCCTCGACCCGTCGATCTGCACTTGCTTGACCGTGCGCATCAATTGATGGTCCAAGGGAACGAGCGTCAGAGTCCAGCGTGCCACGCTTCCGGCAAAATCCACGTGAAAAACCTTCTCGAGGGCGCTGCGATCGCCCGCCAGAGTGGCGCGGATGCTTTCGACGAACGGCAGTACCTGCGGGTAGCGGTGCAGATCCAACACGCGCACGCGCCCGTTGCGCTCGACGGTCAACCCGCCACCGGCCAGCACCAGGGTTTCCGGGCGGGGTCTGAGTGTGCGCTTCTCCAATCGGTCCGGCGCGTCGTAGCGCAGTTCGCCCGACGATTCGACGGGGTGGTCGAGGATGGCCAGGAATTGCTGCTCGACAAACTCGACCCGCCCGTGCTGGCGCATCGCGAGCAGGCCCATCACGGCGTCGAGATCGCTCATGTCGGCACAGAGCGCCGCCAGCGCCAGCAGTGCCACGACACCGGGAGCCGGTCTGAGTATCCCGCGTGGCCTCCCGGGTGTCATGCGCCCAAGGCTCCATCCTCGGTGCGCCAGAAGTCGTAAAAATTGAACCAGTTGTATGGATCGCTGCGGCAGTAGCGATCGAGCACGGCGGCGTACCGATCGATTGCCGTGCGCACTGCGAGATGGCGGACAGCGGCGGGTGTCGTGGAGAAGTCGGCGATGCTCTCGAATACCACATGATAATTGTTCTTGCCGCGATACAGCCCGGCCATGAAGAACACCCGGCAGCGCAGGATAGCCGCCGCGCGCATCGGCCCTGTGGGCAGATGCGCCCGCTCGCCCAGCAAGGTCACCGGTTGTACCGGTTCGCGCCCGAGCGTGCGATCACCGAGCACGCCGACGAACGCGCCTTGCTCGAGACGTTCGGCGATGTTCAGCATGGCGTCGATCCGGCCGAGAGAGACGATATCGGATTTGAGGTGCGGATTGATGGCCGCGAGGGTGGCGTTGATCTTGCGCGCATTGTCTTCGTACATGGCCATGGCGACTTTCAGTCCGCGCCGACGCCGGCCGAGGCTGTGCATGACCTCGAAGCTGCCCATGTGGGCTCCCATCAGCAACGCACCGCGGCCGCTGTCTACTTGAGCGCGCACCAGATCCTCGCCGTCGAGCGTGATATTGAACAGCTCGAATTGTTCGTTGATGAGGTAGACGCGATCGTGAATGGTGGAGGCGAAGCTCAAGATTTGGCGAAAACGATCCCGCGCGCGCGGCGCACGGCCGAGCGCGAGTCGCAGGAAGCGGCGCGAATGACGCCGCGCGGTGGGCGCGAACGAGAAGAAATAAATAGCGATCCCGTACAGTGGAATCCGGCTCAAGGTTCTGCCCAGATGGAGCGAAACAAACGCCATGATGCGCAGCAGAGCGATGCTGCCGCGCTCGCGGTGACCGGCCCAATCGGCTTTGGGCCTGCTCTGCGCGACGTGCGCCGCCTTGGGAGTCATGCCCCGCTGCCCACGTGCGTGCCGGCCGACAGGGTGCCGCTCGCCACGACTCTGGCCGCGGCGCGAACGGTGAAGCGAATCGCGCCGGCTTTGGAGGCGGAGTGCTCCAGGCGCAATGCATCGCCGGGGCGCACGACATCGAGAAATTTGAGGGACGCGATCTTCCAGATCTTCAGATCGATCCCGCGCGCTCTCTCGATGGCTTGCAGTGCCTCGTCGAGCAGGACAGCTCCCGGCAGCACCGGAAACGCGGGGAAGTGGCCCTGGAATGACGGGTGATCGCTCGGCACGTCGAGCGGGCAGTGCATGGTCGCTTCCTGCAAGTTCATGGCGCGTCGTTCGTCTGCAAGTGGCGATCTGCCAAATATTGCAGTTCCTGCTGCGGAAGCTTTCCCGTGGCATTGCGCGGCAAGCGCTCGACGATGATCAATGGGCGAGGCAGGAATACGGGATCGATCCGTTGGCGCAGATGTTCGGTCAGTGCGGCGACGCTCAAAGTAGGAGCGACCACGACCGCACCCAAGCGCGCCACCCCCGTGGAACCCGTTGCGCCGCCGCGCAGAAAAAACACACCGTCCGTCACGCCCGGGATGGCATTCAACTGCGCGTTCAAGTAGCCAAAAGAGCTGCGCTTGCCGGCGACATTGACCAAATCGGCCATGCGACCGTGCAGCAGGAATTCGTCCTCGCCGATGATCTCGATCAGATCCTGCATCGGCGTCAACTGTTCGACATGCCCGCCGTGCGCAAAAACCTGGTCATCCGAGACCTTCAGCCTGACGTCCGGCCATAGCCGCCAGGCGAGCGCCTCGGAGGTGCGGCGGATGGCGATCTGGCCGGTTTCCGTGGAGCCGTAGATCTCGAGCAGCGGAGCTTGAAATTTCGCCTCCACCGCGAGCGCCAGATCCTGGCCCAAGGGCGCCGTTGCAGAGACGACGAGATCCATCGGGGGTAAATCGATTTCCGACGCGAGCAACGTGCGCAAGTGAACGGGAGTCGTCACCAATACCCGCGGGCGGGGCACCGCAGCCACGACGGCGGCGATATCGGCGGGATAAAAGGGGCGCTCTGCGCAGAAGGCGTTGCCGCTCACCAAGGCGAGGAGCACGGTGGATTCGAAGCCGTACATATGCTGCGCCGGCACCGTACCGATCAACCCGTGCGATCTGCCGTCCAGCAGCCCCAAGCGGGGAGCGCCGTCGCGCACACAGCGGGCGAGGCAGCCCCAGGTCTTGCGGTAGGGCAGCGGCGTTCCGGTCGACCCCGAGGTAAAGACGATCGCCGCGAGCTGCGTGACTGGAATCTCCGGCACGGACCAGGGGAACTCGTCGTCGGGCAGCGCTTCGGGATAGTGGATTCTGGGCAGGGCGATGTCGCACCCTGGGTCGTCGGTCAGGCAGAAGGCGTCCGGCGCGAAACTCGCCAGTTGCCCGATCACTTCGGGCGTGTGCGTCGACGGCAATAGGCTGACGCGCTTGGTCATGAGGCAAGCGGCCAGGCCCACCGTGAAGCGATATCGATCCGTGCACACGTTCAGCACATGGGCGCCGGCGGGCAGGGACTCTGCCAGGTGCCTGGCATCGGATAGGAAACGCTGCGCGGTAACGGGCGCTTGGGCCCGATAGGCAATCACCGCCGTGGGTGCGTTATGGGACAGTAACGCTATCGTGTCCATTTTGAGGCGCTCAAGGCGAACTCGCGAAATAAACCCGTACCGCCGCGAGCAAGCCGGCGCGCGGCACCTTGGGCAGCGCACGCCGCCTTACGGCATATTCGCCCGCGAACATGAGACCAATCAGGGGCAGCACGCAAAAATTCTCGAACAGCGACCAGATCCGCAGCGGCGCGAAGAAGAACAAACTCAACGTTGCCGCGGTGATCAAGACGAAGAACAAGGACCACGCGGCGGTGACGCGGCGGGTATAGAGCACCTCCTGGGCGCTCAGGGGCCCATGCACCTTGTCCGCGAGTTGCGTACACAGCGCCTCGCGACCCCCGAGTAGCGAGCGACCGAAGCTGGCCGCCATGAGGCTGTAGAAGCCGCCCTCCTGCAACAGATAAACCACGGCGAAATTCTTTTCCAAGAGCGGCCAATAATGGCGCAGGAGCCAGGCCGCGGCGGCGGCCGCCAGCAGCGCCACCCACGGGTGCGTCCAGCGCCAAACGAGCAGGAGCCCTACCATCAGCACGGGCCCAACGGCGAGCGCCACCGCCAAGTCATGCGTCTCGGCGATCGAATTGCCGTAATGAGACAGTCCTGCGTAGACAACCACGAATACGATGATCGCGGTCAGCTCTAGTCTACGCCGCCAACCCATCGCTACTTCGTCCTATGCGCCGCAATGTACTCTGCTAAGTGCCTCAAGGAACGAAAGGTCTGCTCATTTTCCGAAGCGTCGGCGCGCAATTGAATGCCGTACTGCTTGGATACGATCAGCGCCACCTCCAAGATGTCGATGGAGTCGAGCCCGAGTCCCTCGCCATAGAGGGGAGCCTCGGGATCGATATCCTGCGGCAGCACCTCGAGATTCAATGCTTGCACGAACAGGACGGCGATTTCCCGCTGCAGGCCGACATCGGCTACGGGCGCCGGCTGTTGCATGAGCGACGCTTTGTCGGACATAGGCTAGGCTTTCGATTGGGGCTTTGAGTTGCGGGCATTATATAGGTGCCGGCCTGAGCGGCAACGGGGGGTGAGCCGTCCCGTGACGGCGTTCCACCGAGCCTTCGCAGGCCTCTTATTTCCCTTTTCGGCTCCAACGCCGCGCCGCCAGCATCGGGAGGCGCAAAACAAAGCCCCAAAACAGCCGAAAGTGCATCCACGTCAGCAGGGCGTTGTCGCGCCAGTAATTGAAGTGTGAAATGCCGCCCTCGTCGGGACGAAAATAGCGCACCGGCGCCGGCAGGTTGATGGGCTGCACGCCACGCCAGCTGAGCCGAACCGCCGCTTCCACGTCGAAATCGAAACGCCGCATCCAGGGTTGCCCGCGCATGACTGCTGCCAAAGCGCCGATGGGATACACGCGAAAGCCGCACAGGGAATCGTGGATACCGGCCCGCAGAGTCTCGAGATTGGCCCACCAGTTGGAGATTTGGCGGCCCTTGACCCGCAAGGCCGGTGCGCTCGCATCGAATACCGGGCGCCCGAGTACCATGGCGCCGGGCCGCGCAATCGATGCTTGCATGAATGCGGGGATCCGCTCGGCGGGGTGCTGACCGTCGGAGTCCATGGTCAATGCGTGCGTGAAACCTTGAGTCAGCGCCTCGCGCAATCCGAACAGCACGGCGGCACCCTTCCCGCGGTTCTGTGGGAGAACGAAAACCCGCAGGCCCGGATGATCTCTGGCCATGGCTGATAACCCTTGCGCGGATTGATCGGTGCTGCCGTCGACCACCACCCAGACGGGAGTCCACTGTTCGAGAGCGCCGCGCACGGTGGCATACACCTTGGGTCCGGGGTTGTAGCTCGGGATGAGCACCAAATGGGTTTTTGATGCGCCCATGCGGCTATGCGTGCTTGAGCCAACTCGATTGCAACGCACCTTCGAGTTCGTGCCTGTAGTAGCGGTCGAGCTCGACGGTAAACGCCGCGACGTCCGAGGGCGGATCGAAGCGCTTGCCGAGCCGAACCCGGTAGATAATGGGTAATTCGGGCCGGCGGAACAGCGGCCAACCCTTGCTCAGGAACGGAGAATTGGTCTCGATCACCAGGGTTTGCACCGGGACGTTGGCGTGCTTCGCGATCGCACCGACGCTCCCCACCAACGCATTGATCGGCGCGCGGGTCGTGCGTGTGCCCTCCGGAAACAACAACAGCACACCGCCTTCGCGCAAATGGGCCACCGACTCCTTGATCATCTGGCGCGGCGAATCATTGGGGACATAGCGGGCGAGCCGCGAGCCGGAACCCAGAAACACATTTTTCATGAGCGCGGATTTCATCACGCAGACGAGGTTCGGATGACGCGTCAGAATCAGCAACGCATCGATCAGGGAAGGATGATTCGGGGCCAATATCAGCGGCGGGCCTGCCCGGAGGGAGTCGATGTCGCGCAGGTCCAGAAAGTAGGTGCGTGTGACCGATAAGGACCAGGCATAGATGCGAAAGCCCGACATGATGCCGCGACGTCCGATCGCAGTACCGATTCGCCGCGGTAAAATGAAATAGAGCGGCAGTGCGAAAACCGACCAGGTCAGACAGATGAGCCCGAGCAGCGCCAGTGAGCTGTAGAGCGCGAAATACTCGTATGTGATCTTGAGGAAACGCCGCATCGGCCGCTCAGTCGGGCACTTCGACGAGTTGCTGCGACTTGCTGATTATCCAGGAAATGCCGATTCCGCCGGACATGTAGCTTTTGCGCTGCACCAAGGGACTCTCGACAAAAGTTGCGCCGGATAGAGTGTCATAGCGCACGTACGCGCCGACCCAGAATTTCGGAAAGCGCTTGGACAGAGCTGAAATGAATTGAGTTCCGGCGTAGCCGCTGTCCGCTTGATAGGCGGGACGCGTGGCAGTGGCGTACTGCGGCGCAACCGTATAGAAATATGCGTGGTAGCGCCGATCCGCGAACAACGGGCCGGTCAACACACCGAGATTCCATCCCTCGAATCCCAAGGGTGAATTGATATCGAGCGCCAACCGCGGAGTAAAGGTCCATCCTATGATCTTGGGTGAAGCCTCCACCGTCATCGCGGCGCGCACCGGCATGCGTAAATCTAGTTTCACCCGGCTGTCGGCGCTGCGCATGAGGTGCAGATCGAAAGAAGGGCCCAACTCCACCGTGGATCTCAGGTCGGGCATTCCGCTGCGTTCGCGGTCGTTGCGCACCGGAGTGGTTGCGTCGAAACTGAGATTCAGCTCGAATCGATCCTGATTGACCAGGGTGCCGCGTATGCCGTCGCGATTCGCCTTCAAGAACTTGCCGTTGTACAAAATGTAGGGAAGGGGCAAGGGATAGCCGTGAGCCGTGTCGGAACCCCGATAATCATCGAACACGATCGCGCCCACCCCAAGCCCGAATTCGTACAGCGGTTCCTCTTTCGCGAGGGCGCAGTGGGCCCAGCAAGCGGAGGCGAGCAGCGCGCATGCGCAGGGCAGACGAGCCATCAACCGAACACGGGTACATCGCGACGGGCCGATTTCGCGCCGGGTGCGTTGGTTTGCGAGATCGGCTCGGGCATAATGAATTGACCTTTCGATGTGCTTGTTGGGACAACCCCGCGCCAATGCTTGAGTCTATCGTGCCGACAAACACGGGTCCAACAACTGTAAGATAGTAAGCCATGCACATCTTGATTGTTGAAGATGACGAAGTTGCACGCGATTACCTGGCCAAGGCGCTCCGCGAGGTAGGACACACGGTCGATGTCGCACGGAATGGGCTCGAGGGGCTGCATCTCGCCTCGTCGATCGCCGTCGATCTCGCGATCGTCGATCGAATGCTGCCGAAAATGGACGGACTCGCGTTGGTGCAGTCGCTGCGCGCCACGGGGCGCAAGATGCCGGTGCTCATACTGAGCGCACTCGGCGATGTCGACGATCGGATAACCGGCCTTCGCGCCGGCGGCGACGATTACCTGACCAAGCCGTACCACATGTCCGAACTCTTGGCTCGAATCGACGCGCTGGCTAGGCGAGGCGAGAACGGGAATGCGGAAGGCAACACCAAGCTGAAATTGGCGGATCTGGAACTCGACCGAATGACGCGGCGGGTCATGCGAAACGGCAAGAAAATAGAACTCACCGCCCGTGAGTTTCAATTGCTGGAGTTCATGATGCGGCACAGCGGGCAAGTCGTGACTCGCACGATGCTGCTCGAGGGCGTCTGGGACTATCATTTCGACCCGCAAACCAATGTGATCGATGTGCACATCAGCCGGCTGCGCCAAGCGATCGACAAGGATTTCGACAAACCCCTGCTGCACACGGTGCGAGGCGCGGGGTACAGTTTGCGCGAAGACGAATAGCGGCCCAGCGTGGGACCCGATCAACGGTTTCTCGGCGTCCTCGATACCTCGCCGTTTCGCATCGCCATCGTCTACTCGATCGTGTTCGCGTGCGGGGCTGCCGTGCTCTTGGGGGCGGTGGACTTCGCCGTCTCGCGCGTGGTCGACAGCAGTACCGACAATCTCATCGAAGCCGAGGTGCAGGGATTGCGCGAGCAAATGGCGGTGCTGTCGCGCAGCGATTTCATCGAACTCATCGAACAGCGTTCGCAGGATCAGGACGTGCGCGGCGCCGTGTATTTGATGGTCGATCCGCAATTGCGCCCGGTCGCGGGCAATGTTCCGGCGTGGCCGAAGATCGACGCCAGCCAGGGCAAGTGGTTCCTGTTCAAGGTTTCGGTTCCGTTCGGCGACGAAACCCGCGAGCACGAAATGCGAGCCCAGCGTTTCCCGTTGCCCGGCGGCTATCGCATGTTGGTGGGACATGACGTGCAGGAGCGGCAAGACGTCAAGAGCCTCATGCTGCGCGGACTGATCGCCGCCGTGGTGTTGACCTTGCTGCTGGGCTTGAGCGGCGGCTTTTGGATGGGCCGGCGCATTCTTGCGCAAGCGGGCGCGATCTCGGCGGTGGCCACCCAGATCATGCGCGGAGATCTGTCGCAACGGCTGCCGGTTCGCGATGCGGACGACGAAATCAATACGTTGGCCCGCGAAATCAACACCATGCTCGACAAGATCGAACAGCTGACGCTCGGGATGCGTACCGTGCTCGACAGCGCCGCGCACGATTTGCGCACGCCGTTGAACCGTCTGCAAGCGACCGCCGAAGCCGCGATGAACCAATTGGAGTCCGGTTCGGCCGAGCGCCGCGTACTCGAGCGGGTGAACACGGAGGTCGATCGGATGCGCAGCACCTTGGACGCGCTCCTGCGCATTGCACTCGCCGAAACCGGCACGGTGGCGCGAGAACCCGTGGACCTGTCCGAATTGGTCGCGAGCGTCGTCGAACTATACGCGCCGGTCAGCGAACAGCGCGGCATCGAATTGGAGAGTTCCGTCGCCCCAGGGGCCGCGGTCCTCGGCAGCCGGCAGTTATTGGCTCAGGCTTTGGCGAATTTGCTCGACAATGCGGTTAAGTTCACCCCGGACGGCGGCCGCATCCGGGTTCAGCTGCGCGGCCCCGCCGACGAACCGGAAGTGATAGTCGAGGACAGCGGGCCGGGGATCCCGGCGGATAAGCGGGAAGCGGTTCTCGGCCGCCGGGTGCGGCTCGATGAAGCACGCAAATTCCCGGGTTCGGGGCTTGGGCTGTCACTGGTGGCGGCGGTAACGAAATTGCACGGCGCCCGCCTCGTGCTGGATGACGCCGGCCCGGGCTTGCGTGTATCGCTCAAGTTCTAAGCGTCAATTTACCGACGGCTGGTTCCACGGCGAGCCTCAAGGATTGCGCTCGTTCAGGGTAAAGCTCTGAATTAATTGCGTAATTTGAGCCACGGAGTTTATGGCATAGAACTTGCTCGTTTCTGGCTGCGGCATGTGACCGCGCTAGGAACAACCCATGGCCGATGCAGCCGATGACGCACCTCCTCCCCCACCGCCGAAAAAATCCGGCGGTCTCGTGGGGACCCTTATCAACGTGATCGGCATTTTCGTGCTGACTCTCGCCGCGACGGTAGTCGGCGGCTTCATCAACGCGAAGCTGCACCCGCTTCCCGACCTGCAGTTGGACAAGGACGGCAAGATCAAGGCGATCGTGCCGGTGGTCGTGGCCGCCCATGCTGCCCAGGGCGGAGCGAAACAGCCGGCGGTTTACTACGCGATCGACCCGCCGCTGGTGGTCAATTTCGAAGAGGGCTCCGTGGTGCGATTCCTGCAAATCACCATGGAACTCATGGCCCACGACGAAAAGGCCATCGACAGCGTGCAGAAGAACATCCCGTTGATTCGCAACAACCTGCTGCTGCTCATGAGCAATCGCAACTATCAAAGCTTGATGTCGCGCGAAGGCAAGGAAAAGCTGCGTCAGGAGGCGCTCACCGAGGTACGCGCCGTGCAGAAGAAAGAAGGCGGTTCGGATGTCGATGACCTGCTGTTCACCAGCTTCGTGGTGCAGTAATGGCTGAGGACCAGCCGCGCGCCGCCATTTCGGAGGAAGAGGTCTCGGCATTGCTCGAAAAAAATGGGGTCGCTGCGGCGCGGCCCTATGATTTTGCCGCGCAGCGCATCAATCGCATGCAGCTGCCGCTGCTCGAGCTCGTCGCCAAAACCTTCGCCGAGCGAGCTCAGGCATCGCTGTCCGGATTGATGGGCCGCGACGCCGGTATGCAGTTCACGTCGCTCGAATCCGCGAAAAGCGCGGACCTGCAGGCCTCGCTGCCGGTGCCCGCGAGTCTTGCGGTGGTGCGGATGAAGCCGTTGCCCGGATTTGCGTTCGTGAGCGTCGAGCCGACTCTCCTGTTGACGCTTCTGGATGGTTTCTTCGGCGGATCCGGCCGAGCCACCGCGGATCCGCAAGCAGCCATCGCCCCGGCCGCACAACGATTTCTCGCGCTCATGCTGCGCAGCTTCACCGCAGATTTGACGGCGGCCTGGGCGCCGGTGACCCCGCTGGAACTGGAACTCGTCAAGCAGGAAACCAACCCGCGGCTGGTTCAATTGGGGGCTGCGCACGAAGGGTTGCTGGTTCTCAAATTCACGGTGGAATTCGGCGCGCGCAGCGGCCGCATCGATTGGCTGCTGCCCGAAGCCTTGCTCGCGCCCGTGCGCGAGACGCTCACGGGCGACGGCGGCCAAACGACGCAGCGCAAGCAGGAAGCATGGGCCCCCGTGCTCACAACGACATTGCAGGATGCCGAACTCGACACCCACGCCATTCTCGCGCAGGCGCAAATCAGCCTGCGCGAATTGGTGCGTCTGTCCCCGGGCGACATCATTCCAATAGAAGCGCCCGGGCAAGTCACCTTGTTCGCGGGCGATGTGCCGCTGTTTCGCGGCCGTTTCGGCGTCTCGCAAGGACGCAATGCACTCAAAATTCTTCCAGGAGCCTCCACATGAGCACGCCCGATTCGAAAAACGCCGCCGTCTCGCGCGCGCAATTCGGCGAATTAGGCCCCACCGCTGCCGGCGCCGGCGGGCAGGAAATGAACCTGAATCTGATCCTCGACGTCGCCGTCACATTGGCGCTGGAGGTCGGGCGCGCGCGCATGTCGGTGCGCGATTTACTGCAACTCGCGCCCGGCGCGGTCGTCGAGCTCGATCGCCTCGCCGGCGAGCCCCTCGACGTGCTGGTGAATGGCGTGCGCATTGCACGCGGCGAAGTGGTGGTGGTGAACGAGAAGTTCGGCATCCGATTGACGGACGTCGTGAGCGCCACGGAAAGGATGGAGCACGCCCGATGACAGGCATGGCGCAACCCGCCTCGCCTTTGTCCGTCGGCAGCTTGACGCAGCTTACCTTGAGCCTCATCGCCATAGTCGCCCTGATTTTGGCCATCAGCTGGGCATTGAAACGGCTGAGATTGGCGCGTCCTCGCGCCTCGGGAGAGATCGCGGTCGTCGATGAGCTGAGCGTCGGTCCTAGAGAGCGGATCGTCCTGATTCGCATCGGCGACGCGCAGGTTCTGATCGGTGTGGGCGCCTCCGGTGTCGTGCCGCTGACGCCGCTGCCGGCGCCCATCGTGCTGAAAGGCGGCGGCACTCCCGCACCGGCGTTCGCCGAGCGCCTGCGGGACCTGATGAAGAGGCCGGACGCTCCTACATGA
>Ga0210402_10004389_pt1 | contig 12871 bp, 10 predicted proteins | sample IncBWC7MmetaG_FD_161055 | JGI IMG/M metagenome (GOLD analysis project Ga0210402, IMG submission 161055) | Forest soil microbial communities from Barre Woods Harvard Forest LTER site, Petersham, Massachusetts, United States - Inc-BW-C-7-M | ecosystem: Environmental > Terrestrial > Soil >...
TAGATGTCTGGCTTGATCTGTTGGGTGACGGCGGTGACGGTGGTCGGGCGCTGGCCGTCCATTAGGAAGGTCATGAGATCGGCGCCGTAGCAGCCGAAATCGAAGAGCGCGCCGCCGCCATCGAGTTTGGGATCGGTGAGCCACTTGAAAAATTCAGGCTGGACATGAATTTCTTGAGGGCCCTCGTGGCCGTCATGGACCACGACTTTGCGGAGTTCTCCGATAGCGCCGTCGTGCAGGAGTTTGTAGGCGGCTTGAGTGCTTGGGTACCACGAGGTTTCGAAATTGACGAGCACAAGAATTTTTGCGGCGCGGGCGGCCTTGGCGATGGCTTGGGCGTCTTCGTAAGAGACGGCGAGCGGTTTTTCCACCATGACAGGAATGGCGTAGCGAGCGGAGATTTCGACGACTTTGCGGTGGTCGTAAGTCGAGGTGTAGCCGAGGACGGCTTGCGGGTGAGTGGAGCGGATGGCTTCGTCGAGATCGGCGTGGTAAAGAGAGGCGTCGAGATGGAACTTTGCGGCGTAGCGATCGAAGAGCGAGCGGTCGGGTTCGGCGATGGCGACGATCTGGATGTCGAGGCGATTGAGAGAGTGGGAGAAGAAGCCGTCGGCGTGGCCGTGGACGAGTCCGGCAATGGCGACGCGGAGAGGAGGCTTGGTGTCGGCGAGGAGCGTAGTGGCAAGGAGCAAGAGGCTAAACGTGAGTAGAGCGGAGAAGCGAAGAATGCGTGTTGGCATGTGAGTGGCTCCTAAAAGCGAATGGAATGATAGCACCAGACGTGAAGAACGATCAGTTAACCTGCGGTAACGGCGAACCGGAAAACCCGCGTCGAGCCGCGGCAGTCCAAACAGGCGCGCAAGCGGGAGTGGCTACGCTACTGGGAGCGCGATTGCAGCGCCTAAGCGGGCGGGAGCGGAGCTCCCGCTAGACTTGACTGGGCGTAGTTGACGCCGTAAAAGCGGCAGCAGGGCTGCCGCACTCCACAAAAGGCACGAGGAAAGGCGTGGAAACGGTTGACAGGTGACTTATAGTGAAGGGCAAATTAGCGGGGATGTTTCGGCGGTGGGCGCCGAAGGACGGAAATGGGTCACCTGATTTATCCGTGGGGATTCTTGTTGCAGATTGTGGCGCTCGTGCACTTTGTGAAGCGCCGGCCTGCGAACTATTGGCTTTTCATTATTCTATTTGGCAGTTGGATCGGAGCGACGGCCTATCTCTTGGTGGAGGCGGTACCGGATGCGCGGCTGCTGGGCGGAGTGTTTCAGGGATTTGGACGGCGGTCGAGAATTCAGAAGTTGCAGACAGAGATTTTGGATAATCCGTCGGCGGGAAATTACGAGGAGCTGGGCGAGCTGAATCTGGAAGAAGGGAAGTACGCCAAGGCCCGGGAAGCGTTCTGCAAGGCGATTGAGGGATATAGCGCGCGGCGAGCTGGCGGTGCGCAGAATAATTCGCTACATACGTACTACGGGCGTGCGAAGAGTTCGCTGGGGTTGGAAGATTATGCGGCGGCGATTCCGGACCTGGAGCGCGTGGCCGGAGCGGACGTGAAGTTCGATTACTATCGCGCGGCGGGATTGTTGGGCGATGCGTACGGGCGTACGGGAGAGATGGAGAGGGCGGCGCAGTGGTTTGCTCCCGCGACGCAATATTCGACGACACCCGAAACGCTGTACAACTACGCGTGGTTTTTGAAGACGCAGGGAAAAACGGACGAAGCGCAAGAATGGGTGGCGAAATTGATGGCGAAGAAAAGAACCTTGCCGGGATATATGAAAAGGCTGGCGCGGCCGTGGTTTCGCAAAGGGAAGGCGCTGAAGAAAGAGCTGGAAGCGAAGAAGTAAGAGAGTGGAAGCGTATAAGAGTAGAAAAGTCTAAGAGTTCAAGAGTTCAAAAGCTGGTGAATTCCGCTAGCCAGGCGATCGGCTACCAGGATTTTTGTTTGCGGAGTTCGGTGATGTGCGCGGTGTGGTGGCGGCCGTGCCAGGCGTAGAGGAAGAGCAGCCAATCCACGGTGCGCGGGCCATGCTCGGGATGAACGAGCACGCGGCCGAACTGATCGGCGGTCAGCGCGCGCCAGAGACGAAGCCAACGGTCATGCAGGGAATCGAGTAGCGCGAGCGAAACTTCGATGGGTGCAGCTTTTGCGTCGGGCAAATGCGCCCAGCGATTTTCATCGTAGGGCTTGATGGTGGGCTGCTCTTCGGTGAGGGCGAGACGCAGACGGATGTACGCATTGAGATGGCTGTCCGGCACATGATGGACCACCTGACGAACGGTCCAGCCGCCCTCGCGGTACGGAGTGTCCAGTTGCATTTGCGAGAGGCCATTCACCGCGGCGCGCAACTTGGCCGGAGTTTCCGCGATGGCCTCGATACACTGTTGACGCGAGGCGGACGTGATTTCGAGCGGGAGTACGAACTTTCCAATCGGGTAGCGTGGGTCCATTGCCGGCAGGCTCCTGTGGAAAATTGGATGGCGGCCAATCCAGTGTAACGTGGTTAGACGCTGCAGCGCGGCATTTGGTGACATCCGCACTATTTCGCCCGACGCATGCCAAATACGGGCCGAAAATGGCCGGCGAGCGCGCTTTGCCGTGAAAGGCGCGTAGAACGTCGGTGGTACAATGCCAATTCGCGTTTGTAACTTTGGGCCGCTCTGGGAATCCAATCTAGGGGAGAAAGTGGCAAATGGAGAATGTAGTAATTATCGGGAGCGGATGCGCAGGGCTGACGGCGGCGATCTATGCGGCGCGGGCAAACTTGAAGCCGTTGGTGCTGGAAGGGCACGAGCCGGGCGGGCAGCTTTCCTTGACTACGCATGTGGAGAATTTTCCGGGCTTTCCGGACGGAATCATGGGGCCGGAGCTCATCGAAAACATGAAGAAGCAAGCGGCGCGGTTTGGCGCCGAATACAAGCACGGAGCGGTGACCGAAGTGGACGTGAGCAATCGTCCGTTCAAGGTGACGGTGGGCGGCGAAACAATCGAAACGAAGACGCTGATTGTGGCGGCGGGAGCTTCCGCGCGGCTGCTGGGGTTGTCCGGCGAAAAGGAATTAATCGGCCGGGGACTCTCCACCTGCGCCACCTGCGATGGATATTTTTTCCGCGGCAAGCCGATCGCGGTAGTGGGCGGCGGCGATTCGGCAATGGAAGAGGCGAACTTTCTTTCACGGTATGCCAGCAAAGTGTATTTGATTCACCGGCGGAATGAGTTTCGCGCGTCGAAAATTATGATTGACCGGGTGCGCGCGAACACAAAGGTGGAGTTCGTCACGCCATATATGGTGGAGGAGATTCTCTGTGCAAACGGTCTGGTCTCCGGCGTGAAGCTGCGCAGTCCAGAGACGAAAGCAACGCGCGAAATCACGCTGGACGGAGTTTTCGTGGCGATCGGGCACGACCCTAACAGCACGGTGTTTAAAGGCAAGCTGAACATGGACGAGAACGGCTACCTGGTCGCCAAGCACGGCGGAATTTCGAATGTTCCCGGCGTGTTCATTGCCGGAGATGTGCAGGACCACCGCTACCGGCAGGCGGTGACCGCGGCGGGTTCGGGCTGTATGGCGGCCATTGACGCGGAAAAGTTCCTCGAAGAGCACAAGCACGCCTGACGGCACTCGTCCGACTCGAACAGCGGGCGCATAATCAAATAGCCTATGATCCGCTCGACGCTGCTGAAATTATCCGAAAGCAAATCGTTTGCGCATTGGGTGACGTCCAACCGGACCACGCGGACGATGTCGCATCGTTTTGTAGCCGGCGAAGAGCTGGACGAAGCGATCGCCGCGGCGCGAGCGTGCAATGACCAGGGAATGCTGGTCAGCCTGGATTATCTGGGCGAGAACGTTGCGACGACCGAGGATGCGCAACGCGCGCGGGATGCTTATCTCGAAGTCTTCGACCGGATTGCCGCGGAAAAACTGAACGCAAATGTTTCGTGCAAGCTGACCCAGCTGGGACTGGATATGAGCGCGGAATTTTGCGAAGGCCAGGTGCTTTCGATCGTCGAGCGTGCGGCTTCTTACGAAAATTTCTTGCGCGTGGATATGGAAGGGTCGATATACACCGAGCGAACCATTGATGTGGTGAAGAGAGTCCGTGCGAAGAGCCCCGCCATCGGCACGGTGATTCAGTCTTATCTGTATCGCAGCGAGCAGGACGTCCAGGATTTGCTGGAGTACGGATGCCGGATGCGCTTGTGCAAAGGGGCGTATAAGGAGCCGCCGGAGGTGGCGTTTCCGAAGAAAGAGGATGTGGACGCGAATTATGTGAAGCTGATGCGGATGTTGCTGCCGAGCGGGATCTACCACGGAATTGCGACCCACGATCCGAAGATGATTGCGGCGACCATTAAATGCGCGGCGGAAAAAACCGTCTCGAAGGACGAGTTTGAGTTTCAGATGTTGTATGGCGTGCGCACCGATTTGCAGCGGCGGCTGGTGCGCGACGGATTTCGGGTGCGGATCTATATTCCCTACGGGCGCGACTGGTTTCCTTATTTTATGAGGCGGCTGGCGGAACGGCCTGCGAACGTGGGCTTCCTGGTGCGTAATTTCTTCCGCTAGTTCCTTCATAAGCAAGAATCAGAGAGACTCGCCCGGCTTGAGCGCATGGACGGTAAAGCCGGAAATATCCTTTGTTTCATGGCGCAGGGCTTCGGGAGTGCCTGTGAGCATGGGAAACGTTGCGTAGTGCATGGGAATGACATGCTTGACGTTAAGGAAGCGCGCGGCATAAGCGGCTTCGCGGGGGCCCATGGTAAAGACATCGCCGATCGGGAGCATGGCGAGTTGTGGCTGGTAGAGTTCGGCGATGAGTTTCATGTCGCCGAAGAGCGCGGTGTCTCCGGCGTGATAAATTGTGGCGCCGCCGGGCAGCCGCACGATGAAGCCGGCAGGTTCGCCACCATAGAGGCGCGTACCGTTGTCGTCGATGGAGTTGGAATGCATGGCGTGGGTCATGGTTACATCGAAGTCGCCGAGTTGCTGCGCGCCGCCTTTATTCATTGGAGCGATTTCTTTTTCGAAACCTTTGCTCGCTAACCACAGGCAGGTTTCAAAAGTGGCGGCGATTTTTGGGCGAAATTGTTTGGCGAGTGCGAGCAGGTCACCCATGTGGTCGCTGTGCGCGTGCGTGAGAAAAATGGCGTCCAGGCGCGCCAGCTTTTTTAGCGAATCCGGACAACGAGGGTTGGTCATCACCCAGGGATCGATGAGCGCGACTTGGCCGGACGGTGTGGTGATAGAAAAAGTGCTGTGGCCGAAATAAGTGATGCGGTTGCCTTTGAGATCGAGCATCGCGGAGCCTCTCGGATAAGAGTTGATCCTGTAAAGGCTAAACGGAATCAGGGCTGAGGAACAAGGCCAACGCACACCGCGAATTTGGGACGTTGGGAACTTTGGGCGAGAGTTGAGAAACGAAAGCGCGACGGGTACACTTGTTTGGAGAGTTTTCGGGCACCCCGAGGGCGCAACGAGATTTCGCTGTGGCGATTCGATAAGCCCATAGCGACTGGATTCGAATAAAGGAGAAGCTGAATGGCTTATGTGATTGCCGAGCCGTGTATCGGCACCAAGGACACCGCCTGCGTGGATGTGTGCCCGGTGGATTGCATCCACCCGCGAAAAGATGAAGCAGAGCACGAAGGCGTGACCCAGCTTTATATTAATCCGGTCGAGTGCATCGATTGCGGAGCGTGCGTTCCAGTGTGCCCGGTAACCGCGATTTTTGCGCTGGAGGACTTGCCGGAGAAGTGGCAGGCATTTACGGCAACCAATTCGGAGTGGTACGCGAAGAAGTAAGCAGAGGAATTGATGGGTGAAATTTAGGACGGCACGCGGGTTGCGTGCCGTTTTTCTTTTGGAAAATGAATATTGCGGGAGGCGCAGAATGGTTGTCGCCAACCCTTGATGCACGGGCGACATCTATGGGAAAGCTGGATGCGGAGTAAGAAATCGGAGAAAGAAGTGGATCTAAAGAGAATTGTTGCGATGGCTGGATGGGTGGTGCTGCTTGCAGGTTTGAGCAGAGAACGCCTTGTTGCGCAGCAGGCGGCAGCGCCTGCGGGCAAGAGCACTGCGGCGCCACGGCCTGTTTCGCTGGAAGGCGAATGGAGCGGCGCTTTGCAAGTAGGCGAAACGCAGCTGCATCTGGTGCTGCATCTTTCCAAAGACGCAAAGGACGAGTGGCACGCGAAGGTGGATAGCCTCGATCAGGCGGTCTATGGAATCGAAGCGACGAAAGTGACGCGGGAAGAGGACGCGCTGCAATTCGAACTGGCATCGGTCGGTGCGAAGTTTCAAGGAAAGATCTTGCCGGATCACAAGGCGATCCGTGGCGTTTGGGAGCAGGGTGGAACTGGCTTGCCGCTGAAATTTGAGAAACGCGCAGCCGGAACGGAAGCCCGTTCCGCGGCGAATGCCGTGTCGAAAGCGGAAGGCACGTGGCAGGGAGCAATCGAAACCGGCAATATGCGTTTGCGGCTGCAATTGCATCTTTCGCACGACGAGCAGGGCCAATTAATTGCGGCGCTCGACAGCCTGGATCAGGGCATCCAGGGAATTCCGGCGTCCAAAGTTACGGAAAAAGACGGCGAGGTGAAATTCGAACTTCCCGTGTTCAACGCGATGTACACCGGAACACTGAGCCCGAGCAAAAATGAAATCAAAGGACGCTGGAACCAGAACGACAACCTCGAAGATCTCGATTTCGTGCGCTCTGAGAAAGCGCTGGAGCTGCTCCGTCCGCAAACCCCGGAGAAGCCATATCCATACAAGGAAGAGGAGGTGGCGTTTGCCAGTGGCGACGGAAAAGCGACGCTGGCAGGGACGCTGACGCTGCCGCAAGGCGCCGGGCCGTTTGCCGCGGCGGTGTTGGTGAGTGGATCGGGACCGAACGATCGCGACGAAACCATCGAAGGACACAAACCATTTCTGGTGATTGCGGACGACCTGACCCGAAAGGGAATTGCGGTACTGCGGTACGACAAGCGCGGCATTGCGCAGTCTACCGGCAACTACACCAACGCCACCATCAACGACTTTGCTCAGGATGCGCAATCCGCGGTTACATACCTGAAATCACGCAAGGAAGTGGACGCCAAACGGCTGGGCATTATCGGCCACAGCGAAGGTGGAATTCTAGCTTCACAAGTAGCGACTGGTTCGAATGACGCCAACTGGCTGGTGTTGCTTGCGACGCCTGCGACCTCCGGTGAGCGAACGCTGCTGCGCCAGTCGGAATTAATTGCACGCGCGGGCGGACTCGGTGAAGAACAGATTCTGCGCAGCCTGGAGATCGATCGCAAAGCGTACGCGGCGGTGCGCGAAGAGAAAGATTCTAGCGCGCTGCAGAAGCGACTCGAATCGCTGGTTGCCCAGAGCGGACTTGGGGCGGCCATGCCACCGGCGGCGCTGCAAGCGCAGCTTAAAGTTATGAGCACGCCGTGGTTCCGGCAGTTTCTGGACTACGATCCGGAAGCGGTGATGGAAAAAATAAAGTGCCCGGTACTGGCGCTGAATGGCGATCGCGATCTGCAGGTGGATGCGTCGGAGAATGTGCCGCTGCTGCGCAAAGCCTATGAGAACAGCAAGAATCCGGATTTCACGGTGGTCGAAATTGAAGGCGTGAATCACCTGTTTCAGAGGGCCCAGTCCGGTTCACCGGCGCTATATGGAGCGATTGAGGAGACCATGGCACCGGAAGTGCTGACTTCGATTGGCAACTGGGTGGCGGCGCATACCGCGCCATGAATCGTTGTGAACTGGTCGCACCGCGGGCTCGTGATGATTTGCAAAGGGAACGGTCGCGGTATCATTAAGGATGGAGCCCAGAGACGTCCCCGTGCCGCCAAAATTCCATCTGTCTCTGCTGATACACGCTCATCAGCCCGTAGGAAATTTTGAAGACGTCCTTGAGCGCTGCTACCAGCGAGCGTACCTGCCATTTGTCGAGCACCTTGAGAAGCACAAGAAAGTCCGCGCTGGACTGCACTATTCCGGGCCGCTGCTGGTGTGGATTGAAAAGAATCATCCGGAATATTTCGAACAGTTGCGGACGCTGGTAAAGAGCAAGCAAGTGGAGATGATTGGCGGCGGATTTTACGAGCCGATACTGGCGGTAATTCCGCCAGAGGACCAGCGCGAACAAATTGAACGCCTGACGGCGTATATCGAACAACATTTTGGCGAGCGGCCTTCCGGCGCGTGGCTGGCCGAGCGCGTCTGGGAGCCGCAATTGCCTTCGGTGCTCGCTGCGGCGCAGGTGAGCTACACGTTGGTGGACGATTTTCATTTTCTTTGCGCGGGATTCGAAGCGAGCGAACTCTACGGCGCGTATCAAGCGGAAGATCGCGGGAAAGCAGTGCGGTTGTTTGCCGGGCAAAAGGCGCTGCGCTACCTGGTGCCATTCGGGAAAGTCGAAGACGTCATTCTGCATCTGCGCGACGCGGCCGCGACGCACCCGGGCGGGGTCGCAGTGTTTGGCGACGACATGGAAAAATTTGGCGTGTGGCCCGGCACGCATGAGCACTGCTATGGCGATCACTGGCTGGAAGATTTTCTGACCGCACTCGAGGAAAATTCCGACTGGCTAAGCGTTACGCCGCCGGGAGACTACGCCGAGATGCACGCGCCGCTGGGCCGCGCCGACTTGCCTGCCGCGTCTTACCCGGAAATGACGGAGTGGGCGTTGCCTACTGGCGTGCGGCAGAGATTTCACGCGGTGCAGCAGGAATTTACGAAACGCCCGGAAGTCGCCGCATTTTTGCGAGGCGGATCGTGGCGGGGGTTTTTTCGAAAGTACGCCGAATCAAATTTATTGCACAAAAAAATGTTGCGCACGGGAACCCGTCTGGCGGCGGTTCCACAGCGGCGCACTGAAGCAAAACCGGCGCAGGAGATTGCGGAGGCGCGCGACCTGCTCTTGCGCGCGCAGTGCAATGATGCCTATTGGCATGGCGTCTTCGGCGGGCTCTACGCTCCGCACCTGCGCACCGAGCTGTGGCGCAGCCTGATTCGCGCTGAAGCCATCGCGGACAAGCACACTCCAGGTGGCCAAATCGCGCGCGTGGAATTGCTGGACTACGACGCCGACGGCAAAAACGAATTGTTGTTCACCGGCGCGGAGTATCAGGCGCTGCTCAAGCCGGCGGATGGCGGAACGCTTGCTGCGCTTGACTTTCGGCCGATGGCCGCGACGCTGATCAACTCGATGCAGCGTCGGCCGGAGGCGTATCACACACGCTTGCGCGAAGCTTCCCAGCGGGCGGAAGGCGCAGTCGCTTCGATCCACGAGCAGACCCGCGTGAAAGAACCGAACCTTGAGCGGTTTTTGAAATACGACCGCTGGGCGCGCCACACGTTCCGGATTCTGGTATTCGATCCTAAACGCAAACCATCAGACTACGAATCGCTGCAACTAATGGAAGACGCGAGTTTCGCGGGCGGGGAATTTGCCGTGCAGTCCTCAGCGCCGCACCAGGCCGAACTCTATCGAGAGACCACGATTGGCAACAACGTTCCGGGCAACGAAGCGGTTCCGGTCGCCGTCACCAAGCGCTTTTTCTTCGCGCCGGCGCCTGGCGGCTGCGAAATTTCCTGCGAAGTCGGATTAAAGCTGAGGCAGCCGTTGGAGCGCGCGGTGATGGTTGGCATTGAAACCGTCGTCAATTTGCTCGCGCCGACTCAGAGCGACCGTTTTTTTGAAACTGCGGATGGCCCGCAAGGCTTGCGCTTCAGCGGCGAATTGCCGGGGCCAATTCTGCACATGGAAGACGGCTGGCAAAAAGTCCGCATCACGCTGCACGCGCCGGGGACCGACAATTTTTGGATCGCGCCGATCGAAACGGTTTCGGAGTCCGAAGAAGGGTTCGAACGGGTGTATCAGGGATCGCAGATTTTGGCGCGCTGGCGCTTGAGCACACAAAAAGTTTTGTCGGCAAGGATCGTTTGGCGAATTGAAGCGATCTGATCGGCTATTCCACGATCCACAAGTTCTGCGCGAACGGCCACTCTTCGTCAACCCACTGGGCAGCTTGAACGAATCCTGCGCGAGCCGCCATTTCCGCTGGCTCGTGCGGACCGTATTTGTGCGAACTTTCGGTCCAGATGGTTTCGCCTTCGTCCATTCGAATCAGCAGTCCCGCGCCGGGAATATTCACGCGCTGGCGGTGCAGCGATTGCAGATGCATTTCGATGCGGCGTTCCCCGCAATTCCATAAAGCGAGATGACGGAAATCGCGCAGATTGAAATCCGCGCCAAGTTCTCGATTGATACGCGCCAGCAAATTCAAATCAAAGGCGGCGGTGACGCCAACTGGATCATCGTAGGCGAGAATTTGCGTAGCAACGTCTTTTTCGAGATCGGTTCCCAACAACAGTGAATCGCCGGGTTCGAGAACAGCCCGCACCTGAAGAAGAAAATCATCCGCGGCGGGCCGGTCGAAATTCCCGATGGTGCTTCCGAGAAAAAGTACGCAAAGATGTTCGCCGGACTCGCGCCGCGCCGCAACCGCGCGCAGGCCTTCGAGATAAGGTTTTTCGTAGCCCACCAAACTTACAAAATCCAGCTGGCCAAGTTCCTTTTCGCACGCCGCCAGCGCCGCCGGCGAAATTTCGATCGGATAATAAAAAGTCCGCTGCCGCTTCGCCAGCGCTTCCAATATCAGCCGCGTTTTTTTGCCGCTGCCGCTGCCGAGTTCCGCCACATGCGTCGGCAGCGGCATGCGCGAAATGATTTCCTCAACGTGCTCCTGCAACAGCCGGGTATCCGCGCGGGTGAGCCCGTATTCCGGCAACAGGCAAATCGCTTCGAACAGCTCCGAGCCGACTTCGTCGTAGAGATATTTGCTGGGCAGTTCGCGCTGGCCGGGTTTGGTGAGGCCCACGCGCACGTCGGCGGCAAACTCCAACGACACCATTTGCGGAATGGCTTGCGTGAGCATTTGGACTCCCGGGGCCGGCTGGCCTAGACTACTCTTCCACACAACGAAATGTCGAGTAGACATACGGGTATTGCGGCTGGAACCAGTTGCGGAACGAGCGGCGCAGCATACAGGCGGCGGTGCGCGGCGAGCCGCCCTTCATCACGTAGTGCTTTCCGTCAAAAAAGCTTGCTGAATAGCCAGGATAAAACGGCATCGCGGCGAAGCCGGGTAACGGCGCAAAAATCGTTCGCGTCCATTCCCAGCCGTTTCCTACCAGATCGTGAACTCCGAAGGCGCTGGCGCCTTCGGGATGGTTGCCGCACGGTGCCGGCTCAAAATATGCGAAATCGAAATTGCCGCGATTCGAACGCGGCGGTTCATCGCCCCACGGATAACGGCGCTGTTTTCCCGAATGCGGCTCGCCAAACGCGGCGCGATGGAACTGCTCCTCGGTCGGCAATTTTCGCCCGAGCCAATTGGCATAAGCGGATGCTTCCGCATGGCTGACGTAAACCGGGCGGTCCATGTGCAGCGGCTGCTCGGAAAACATTCCGCGATAGGACCAGATATTTCCCCGGCGTTGCCAGAAAGCCGGATGCTCGATTCCGTTCTCTTCGCGCCACTTCCAGTCCGCATCGCTCCACAGCGCGCGATTCTGATAACCGCCATTCTGCACGAAATGCATAAACTGCCGGTTCGAAACGTTGTGATTTTCGATGCTGAATGCCGGAACATTTATCGCCAAAGCCCCGCGCTCGTTATCCCAGCCAAAACCTTCGTCTTCCGCGGGTAGGCCGAGCGTAGCCGTCCCTTCCGGAATGTCCACCAGCCGATGCTCGATGCGCGCCGTCTTCCAATGATTCTCGATCGGCCCCGGTTTCTTTTTATCCAGCGGCAGGCGATGAAACATGTACGCCAAAGTCTCCGCGTGCATCAAGCGGTGCTCGATCGCGGTTTCCAGCATCGTCAGCAATTGCGGATGTCCTTCGCTCGCGTGGTCGAGTGCTTGCTCGATGGCGGAATCGAGTTCCGCGCGAATCCGCTGGTTGTACCCAGCGATTTCCGCGCGCGACGGCCAATCGGCCGGCTGATCGGTAGGCAGGCCTCCGCCAACCGGATCAATGCCAAACGCAAATAGCTGGTCGAACGTGCGATGAAAGCGGCGCAAGCCAAAAGCGCGTTGGCCCAGCAGGTTCCAATCGAACGCCTCGACGTGGCCCAGGTAAAAAATCACCCGGTGGCGTTCGGCGATCGGCCGCTCGTAAAAAGCGTCGTCGCGCAGAATCTGAAAAAGTTCATCGGTGGTTCGCCGCGAACGAATGAGCCGGATGTGATGATCGTGGCGGGTGCGGACTGCGGTTGCGAGAGCTCCCATTGGTTTTTCCCTTCCTTTTGATGCGACCACCGGGAGAAGGATGCACCAAAAATGCGGCACCGGAAGGCTGGCTACGTTAGGATGTTGACTCTGGGCAGGGATGCTGTCAACCGAAACGATTGCGAAAGCCCCGACGTGAACAAAGCTATCATCGAGTTCCGCGACGTGGAATACCGGATTAGTACTACTTCCACGCGCCCGATTCTTTCCGGCGTATCGCTGGAGATTCATCAGGGCGCAACAATCGCCCTGCTTGGACGCAGCGGTAGCGGCAAGACTACGACGCTTAAACTCATCAACAGGTTACGCGACTGCACGTCAGGTTCCATTTTTGTCGAAGGCCGCAATGTGAACGATTGGGAATTGATAAAGCTGCGCCGCCGCATCGGCTACGTGATTCAGGAAGTGGGATTATTTCCGCATCTCACCGTCGAAGAAAATGTTTCGCTGGTCCCGGTACTGGAAAAATGGCCGTCCGCAAGAATCAAGGAACGTTTCGCCGAGGTGATGCAGTTGGTGGGAATCAATCCGGGGGAATATGCGGCGCGCTATCCACGCGAACTTTC
>Ga0210402_10004391_pt1 | contig 12869 bp, 11 predicted proteins | sample IncBWC7MmetaG_FD_161055 | JGI IMG/M metagenome (GOLD analysis project Ga0210402, IMG submission 161055) | Forest soil microbial communities from Barre Woods Harvard Forest LTER site, Petersham, Massachusetts, United States - Inc-BW-C-7-M | ecosystem: Environmental > Terrestrial > Soil >...
AGCGTGCCGTTGCACCAGGACTTCAAGGACAAGGTGAGGGCCAAGGCCTACCCGGTGACCGAGCGTGCCGGCGTGGTCTGGGTCTATATGGGCTCTGCCGCCAAGGCTCCGCCGTTTCCCGAGCTCGAGACGCTGCTGGTACCGGACGAGGAAGTCGGCGTTTCCTTCGTCATGCGTTCCTGCAACTTCATGCAGGCGCTCGAGGGCGACATCGACACGTCGCATTTCGGCTTCCTGCATGCCGGCCATGTCGATCCCGACGACGTGCCGGATGATCATCCGATCCGCCACACCGTCACCGTTCGCGCGCCCCAGTACCATGTCAGCGACACACCCTGGGGCACGACCTACGCTGCCTATCGCGACGCCGACGCCGGCCAGACCTACTGGCGCTTCGCCAACTTCCTCATGCCGTTCTGGACGCAGCAGCCGCAAGGCGAATTCGGCGAGCATGTCCACGCGCGGGCATGGGTGCCGCTCGATGACGACCACACCATGTTCATCTATCTCTGGTGGCATAAGGGCTCGGCTTCGATGGCGCGGCCGCGTCCACCCCTGCGCGGCGGCAAGGCGATGGGACGGCCGAACCACATCTATCTGCCGAACACCACCGACTGGCTGGGCCGCTGGCGTCTTGCCGCCAATGAGTCGAACGACTGGCTCATCGACCGCGAGGCGCAAAGCAGCAATGCGCTATACACCGGAATCAACAATATCCACCTGCAGGACCAGGCGGTGACGGAAAGCATGGGGCCCATCACCGACCACGGCTTCGAGCATCTCGGCCCGTCGGACCAGATGATCGCGCGCACGCGGCGGCGTCTCATCCAGGCCGCGCGGGCGCTGCGCGACAAGAAGACGTTGCCACCCGGCGTTGCCGATCCCGGCGTGTTCCGAGGGGCAAGAAGCGGATACTTCATCAGCGGCGAGAACGTCCCCTGGCAGGAGATCTACGCAAGGCGGCTGGCGGACGCCGTACGACCGGCCGAGGAACGTCGCGCGGCGGATTGAGCGTGGCGGGAGCGACAGGAGGTGGACTCGCAGGCAATCGCGCTCGAGGGGGAAGAAGCATCCGGCGGCAAGGTCGCCGACGTTGCCCCCATTGCCATGCGGCTCAATGCGATAACCTACGCAGCTGATCAGGTCCATCTCTACGAGTTCCGGCCCGCGTCAGGCGGGCTTGTTCCGCCCTTCACGGCTGGCGCTCATGTCGACCTGCACTTGCCGAACGGTCTCATTCGGCAATATTCGATCGCGAACCCGCAGGATCAGCGCGACCGCTATGTGTTGGGCGTCAAGCGCGAGACCGCGGGTCGAGGTGGCTCGCGCTTCATGCACGACGAGCTGCGGGTCGGCACCGTTCTCAACGTCGGAGGGCCGCGCAACAATTTTCCGCTCATTGAGTCGGCGGCGCATTCGGTGCTCATCGCCGGCGGCATCGGCATAACGCCGATCGTGTCCATGATCGCGCGGCTCAGATCGCTCGGGTGCTCGTGGGAGCTCCACTATGCGGTTCGACAGAGGGGCGATGCTCCCTTTCTTGATGAGCTGAAGCCGGTCGGCGCGAATGTTCGCGTCCATATAGACGAGGAGACGGGCGGCGTGCTCGATGTGGCCGGCATTGTCGGCGCGGCACGGGAGGATGCCCATCTCTACTGCTGCGGTCCGGAACCCATGCTCGATGTGTTCACGACAGCGGCTGCGTCGCGCCCGGCCAAGCGTGTGCACGTGGAGCATTTCTCCGCCACCACGTCGCCTGCTGTCGAGGGCGGTTTCATTGTCGAGCTCGCGCGCTCAAGGCTGCGAATTCCGATAGCGAAGGGCCAAACGATCCTGGCAGCACTGCGGGCGCATGGCGTCGCAGCGCAGAGCTCATGCGAGCAGGGCATCTGCGGCTCCTGCGAAACGCGCGTGCTCGCCGGCGAACCGGATCACCGCGACCTGCTTCTCTCCCCCGAAGAACGGGCCGCCAATGAAGTCATGATGATCTGCTGCTCGGGCGCCCGCTCGGCAGTCCTTGTGCTCGACCTTTGAGATGGGCGGTAAGCAAGGGAGGAAGTCGTGATGCTTCGCAGACAAGTGGCGGCAGGTCTGCTGTCCCTGGCGGCCATGCCGCGTGAAGGCTTCGCCGGAAAGAAATACGATCCGGGGGCTTCGGACAGCGAAATCAAGCTCGGCCAGACAATGCCGTATAGTGGACCGGTCTCGGCCGCGGCCACGGTCGGAAACGCTTGCACCGCCTACTTCGAGACCGTGAACAGGGCCGGCGGCATCAATGGCCGCTCGATCAAGCTCGTCTCGCTCGACGATGGCTACAGTCCTCCGAAGACTGTCGAGCTGATCCGGCGGATGGTCGAAGGCGACAAAGTCCTGTTCGTCTACGGATCCGTTGGCACGCCCACCAATGCGGCGGTCCAGAAATTCCTCAACAGCAAGAACGTCCCCCAGCTCTTCGTTACAACCGGTGGAAGCCGCTTCAACAATCCACGCGAGTACCCTTGGACCATTCCCGTCCTGCCGCCCTACTTTGCCGAAGGAAAAGCACTGGCACGGTTCGTGTTGGAAACTGCCACCACGCCGAGAATCGCCGTTCTGTATCAGAACGACGACTTGGGTAAGGACTTCGTCGGCGGCTTCAAGACAGGATTGGGTGACAAGGCAAAATCACTTGTCGTCAGCGAACAGACATTTGAGATCACTGATCCAACGATCGATTCTCAAGTTATCGCGGCCAAGGCGTCTGGTGCAGATGTGTTCTATTTCGCCGGCACGCAAAAGTTCGGCGCCATGCAAATTCGGGCGCGCTACGATCTGGGCTGGAAGCCACTGCATCTCGTCTGCACCACCTCGAGCGGTGTCGAGACTGTTCTGAAGCCTGCGGGGCTGGATAGGTCCGAGGGATTGATCTCGACGGCCTATTCAAAGGACCCTTTCGATCCCGCGTGGGCGGCCGACGCTGAAGTGCAAGCGTACGTGAATTGGGTCAAAGCCAATCTTCCGGCCAGTGCCAGCGACCCCGGCTATATCTCCGGCTACATCTCTTCGTCATTGACGGCGTATGTCCTGCGGCAAGCGGGAGACGAGCTCACACGGGCCAACATCCTGCGAATTGCCACACATCTCGACGACCTGCAGATACCGCTCTTGCTGCCGGGCATCACGATCAACACGACGCCAACCAACTACAGCATGATCAACAAATTCCGTGTCCAGCAGTTCAAAGCCGGTCGTTGGGTTCCCCTGGGCGAGCTCGTGAGTGGCGAATAGTCTTACGGGAGATTATCGCGCAGGAAGATGTCGATGTTGATTCGCTCCTGATCGGGCACCACCGGATCACCCCAACAATGGGCGAGGAGGACACGCGCAGCCGAGCGTGCCTCGTGACCAGGGTTCTGGTTGATGACCACATCGATCACGCCGCGCAGAAGAAGGGCGCGCGTATGCACCGTCAATTCATGGGCGATCCAGACGATTTCGTGGGCGCGGCCCGACTCTTCCAGGGCGGCGGCGATGCCCCGGTTGCCCGCACCGACGCTGTAGAGTCCAACGAGGTCGGGCTGGCGCGCGAGCAAGGCCTCCGCAAGTACGCGGGTACGCTCGTTGTCGTCACGGCCTTCCACGGCAGGAAGCAGTGCAAGATCGGGATATTCGCTCGACAGGATCTGATGGAAGCCGAACTGCCGCTCGGCGTGATCGTGCAGGACCAGCGAGCCCGCGATGACACCGATCGATCCGCGCCGCCGGCCCAGAAAGCGCCCCATCAGAGTGGCGGCCGTACGGCCGGCAGCCGGATTGTCGATGCCGACATAGTGCAGGCGGCGCGAGCTCGGAGCATCCGAGACCAGGGTCACGACCGGGATGCTCCGGTTCGCCAGGTCGTCGATGGCGGCGCGCACCTTCGGATGATCGAGCGCGATGGTGGCGACGCCATGGTAGGAGGGAGAAAGGGATCCGAGGGCGCTCGCGAGCGCATCAGGATCGAAGACGTCGACATGCAGGACGTCGATGAAGGCGCGCTGGGTCGCCAGCCAATCGGCGGCCCGGCGGACCTGTTCGCCCAGATTCGTCATGAACGTATTGGCGCCGATCGGCAGGATGAAGGCGAAGCGGAAGCTCAGATTGCGGGCAAGTCTGGTCGCCGCCGCGTCAGGACGGTAGCCCAGCTTGGCGAGCGCCGCCTCGACCCTCGCCGCCGTCTTGCCGCGCACGCCGTCGCGCCGGTTGACCACGCGATCCACGGTCGCCAGCGATACGCCGGCCGTGCGGGCGACGTCCTGGAGGGTCGCCTTGATGCGGGTCGCGTCGCTCACCGCCTCAGCGCGCCGCCCATAGAAAACCGCGCGTCATGATGGTCCGGATCTCGGGTACGTCCAGCTCATAGGCGCGATGGCCGAGCGATGAATAAAAGACACGCCCGGCGCCATACCGCTTCTTCCAGATCACCGGCATCACCACACCTTCGATCCACGGCGCGTGCTCGCCCGCGAATGTCGTGGTCGCCAGCACTTCGTTGGCGGGATCGACGTGCATGTAATATTGCTCCGAACGGTGCTCGAAGCTTGGGATGCCCGCCATGACCGGATCGTCCGGCTGCGTCACGTCGACCTTGTAGTCGATGATGCCGCCGGGATGGGCGACCCACTGCCCGCCGCAAAGGAACTGGTACTCGACCGAATCGCGGAACGCATCGCCCATGCCGCCGTGATGGCCGGCCATGCCGACGCCGTTCTGCACCGCCGCGCAGAGATTGAGCGCCTCCGCCTTCTCGATCTTCGACATGGTGCAGATCGGCACGATCAATGACAGGCCATGGATCGCGGGATCGGCGAACGCCGCTGTCGTGGTCTCTGTCTTCACCTCAAAGCCTTCCGCCTTGAGCCATCCGCGGATTATCGAGGCGCAGAGATCGGGGTCGTGACCCGGCCAGCCGCCCCATACGATCATTGCCTTGCGCATATTGCACTCCCTTCATCGACTCTTAGTCCATCTGGCCGGTCGGCAGGCCGGGGGTCATCATGGCGGGACGCTCGACGGTTGTTTCGAGCTTCACGCGCCGCCCTTCGTCGGCCGAAATCTGGAATGCCTCCATCGCCTCCAGCGCGTGCAGGGCCAGCGCGCCGCTGGCGCGATGCGGCCGGCCGGTCGCGATCGCGGCTGCCAGCTCGGCGACACCGATGGACCGGAATTCGCCATCGACGTTGCCGTGCGTGTGAGGAACGGCCTGCCACGCGCCGCGGGGCCTGGCGACAGCTACCTCGCCGCCGAACCGGTTCGGATCCGGCACCAACAGGCTGCCCTCCGTGCCATAAATCTCGATCGGTGCGTGATTGTGCTTGGGCACATCGAAGCTCATGACGATCGAGACGACGGCGCCGCTGGCGAACTCCAGCAGCCCCGCAACATGCGTCGCGACCTCGACCGGAATCAGGGTGCCGTTGAGCGGCTCGCTCGTAACGAGGCGCTCGAGCCGCGGCTTGGCAACCGAGCCCATGACGCTGACGATGGGCCCCAACAGTTGGATCAGGTCGGTGATGTAATAGGGACCCATGTCGAGCATCGGCCCGCCGCCGCGCAGATAGTAGAAGCCAGGCGCTGGATGCCAGAACTCGTGTCCGGGACACATGAAGAAGGCCGTGCCGGCGACCGGTCGGCCGATGACCCCATCGTCGATCGCCTTGCGGGCCGTCTGATGTCCGCCGCCGAGGAAGGTATCCGGCGCGCAGCCGACGCGCAGCCCTTTGGCCGCGGCCAGATCCATCACCTTGCGGGCCTCGGCTACGTTGACGCCGAGCGGCTTCTCGGAATGGACGTGCTTGCCGGCATTGAGGACGGCCAGGCTCACGTCGGCGTGCGCCAGCGGCACGGTCAGGTTGACGACGATCTCGATATCGTCGCGCTTCAGGAGCTGATCGACCCGCAAGGCCGGCACGCCGAACGCCGCCGCCTGCTTCTCGGCGGCGGCGCTGCGCATGTCGGCGACAGCGCGCAGTTCGAGATTGGCGAAGCGTTGCGCCGCCTTGAGATAGGCGGTGCTGATGACGCCGCAGCCGATGACACCGAATCCAACCTTGCGCATGAACGACTCCGTTGCTCAGCCCTTGACCGCACCCGCCGTGAGGCCGGCGACGACGTGCTTTTGCGCCAGCAGGAACAGCACGATCGTCGGCAGGATGGTGAGCGTGATGAAAGCCAGGATCAGGTTCCATTCGGCCGAATACTCGCCCTGATAGACCATGATGCCGAGCGGCCAGGGATAGAGGTCGTCGGAATTCAGCATCACGAGCGGCAGCAGGTAGCTGTTCCAGCTATGCACGAAGGCGATGGTCCCGACCGTGGCCAGGATCGGCCGCGACAAGGGGAGTGTCATGTGCCGGAAATAGGCGATGTAGCTGCAGCCGTCGATCATCGCGGCATCGAGCAGTTCGGTCGGCAGATCCTTGAAGAAGCGCCGAAAGAGCAGAATGCTCATGGCGAGGCTGAAGGCCACCTGAGGCAGGACGACGCCGAAATAGGTGTCGAGCAGGCCAAGATCGCGCACCTTGATGAACAGGGGCAGGATCGCGGTCGCCGCCGGAAACAGCAGACCCACCGTGAGGTAGTTGGCGAGCATCCGGCTACCGAAAAATTTCAGGTGGGCGAAGACGAAACCGGCCATCGCGGCCACCGTCAGGGTCAGGAACGTGCTGAGCGAGGCGATGATCAGCGAATTGCGCAGCAACACCCAGTAGCGCTTCGAGGCCAGGATGCCCCAGTAATTCTCCCATTCCCAGCCGTGCGGCAGGCCGAAGGGGTTGGTGCGCAATTCGCCCAGCGTCTTGAAGCCGCCGAACATCGTCGCGATCAGCGGCACGGCGACGAACACTGCGACCAGGGTCAGGAACAGCGCCTTGTAGAGCGGGGCGGGATCGAAGGTGCGCCCGCTCGGTCTTGCCGGATTAGTCATCGCGCATCATCCAGCGCTTGTAGGTGAAGGCGAAGGTGACGCAGATGCAGAACAGGATCACGCCGATCGCGCTGCCGAACCCCACGCGCATGCGCATGACGCCGAAATTGTAGAGGAAGCTCACCATGGTGTTGGAAGAATCGGCCGGGCCGCCGCGCGTCAACGGCATGACGAGATCGAAGAGCTGCAGCGAGCCGATCACCGAGAAGAAAACGGTCAGGCGAATCGTCGGATAGAGCAGGGGGATCACGACGTAGCGCAGCAGCTCGATGCGCGACGCGCCGTCGATGCGGGCGGCCTCGGTAAGGCTGCGGTCGATGCCTTGAAGGGCCGCGATATAAAGCATCATGTGGAAGCCGAAATACTTCCAGGCGATCACGATCAGAATGGCCAGCATCGACGTCTGCGGACTGGCCAGAAGATGCGGCGCTTCGGCGTCGAACAGACGCCAGATCGAGGCCAGCAGGCCGTAGTTGCCGTCATAGACGAAGCTGAAGATCAGGCCGGCCGCGATTTCGGCCAGCACATAGGGCAGGAAGAACAACATGCGCAGCGCGACGGCGCCGCGGAACCGGTCGGCCAGGGCAAGCGCCAGCGCCAGCGCGAGAGGCAGCTGCACCAGGAGTGAGACGACGATGATCAGGACGTTGTTGCGCAGCGCCAGGACGAAGGCCCGGCTCTCGAACACCTGGCGATAGTTGTCGAGGCCGATCCAATTCGTCGGCCGGCCGAAGCCGTTCCAGCTGAAGCCGCTGAACCAGGCCGCCTCGCCGATCGGCAGGATCACGAAGAGAGTGTAGAGCAGCAGCGCCGGCGGCAGAAACAGCGCAAGCGTGGCCAGCCGGTCATCGGCGAGCAGCCTGCCGACGAACGTTCCCCGCATGCGGGATCTTGGCGTCGCCGAAAGCGAGGCCGTAGCCGCAGGAGAGGCCGTCATCTCATCTTCCGACCGCGCGCGTCCTGAAAGAGCATGGGCGGGTCATACTCTAGTTGCCCTGCTTCCAGGCGTCCTGGATGGCCTTGGCGGCGTCGACAGGCGTCATGCTGCCGCCGGCAATCTCTGCGGTGGCGTCGTTCACGACGCGACCGACCGACGGCCCCAGCGTCTGGTCCAGGAAATTCTGGTGATACTTCGAGCGCGCCAGGTTCTGGGCGACGTCGCGCATGAAGGGGCTGGTGAAGCCCGCTTCGGCGCCACTCACGACCGGAACGATGAAGTTGCCGGCCGCGAGCCGCTTCTGGATGTCCTGCGAGACGAAGAATTTCAAGAACTCGACGGCCTCCTTCGGCGAACCCTTGGTCACCAGCCAGCCGGTGATACCGCCCAGCGTGTCGCTTGCGTCGCCTTTGCCGCCGGGGACGGTCGGGAAGTCGAACCAGCCGAGCTTGTCGTCGCCGAGGCCAACCTTGTCGGCGGCCAGCACGCGCTGAAGCTGGTAGACGTTGCTGATGGCAAGCGTCATCGCCGCCTTGCCATCGCCGAAATAACCGACCGACTGCTGGTTCTTGAAGCCGAGAAAGCCGTTCTGGAAGGGACCGAGGTCGACCAGCTGCTTGAACAGCTCCCCCGCCTTTACAAAGGTTTCGCCCGAGAAACCGCCGTTCTCGCCGCGCTGCGCCGCATCGAACGCGGCCTTGCCGCCGACACGCATCGCAAGATATGTCCAATAGAAATGCAGCGGCCATTTGTCGGCGCCGCCCACGACAATCGGTGTCACGCCAGCCGCCTTCAGCGCCTTTACGGCAGCGAGCAAGTCGTCCCAGGTCTTGATCTTCGCGCCATCGAGGGTGGCTTTCGCCATCAGCTCCTTGTTGTAGAGGAAAAGCACCTGCGACAGGACCATCGGCACGCCATAGATCTTGCCATCCTGTGTGAAGGCTGCGACGGCGGCCGGTGCGAGCTGGTTGCTGTAGCCCTTCATGGGCGCGCTGATGTCTTCGAGGACGCCGGCCTCGATCTGCGCCTTCAAGACGCCGCCGGCCCAGCTGTAGATGATATGAGGGCGATCCTTCGACTGCAGAATGGTCGGGAGCTTCGCCTTGTAGGCTTCGTTCTCGAGGAACTGCATCTCGATCTTGACGCCGGGATTCTTGGCTTCGAAGCCTCGGGCGACCTCTTCCCAAATCTTGACCTGGGCAGGGTTTGCTTCGATGTGCAGCCATCGCACCGTGGTCTGCGCGACAGCATTTGCAGCGACGAGCGTCAAGGCAGCGGTGGCGAGCGCCAAGCACCGGAGCAATCGCATTCGTTTCCTCCCCCGCCTTGAACGGCCGGTTCTGGCCACTCTGACCAGCGCGCTTGACGTACGCAACTCAAATTTTGAGCTATTCATGTCATGCGATGGTCTTGCGCCAAGAGCGCCGCAGCCTTCGTCTCTAACTGCTCGGAGAGGGAGCCGAACTGGTTGCGGCGTGAAGGATCGTTTCGACGACCAAGTCTGGCGCAGTGACCAGCGGCGTGTGGTCGACCGCTTCCGACCGAATCTGCGCGCCCATGCGCTCCGCCAGAAACACCTGCGTGACCGGGCTGATCATCCGGTCTTCTCGCGCGACCAGATACCAGGAGGGCTTTGTCTCCCACGACGGCCGCGGTGCCTTGTCCTGGATACAGGCGACAGCAATGGGACGCTGCACCGCCGCGAGGAGCGCCGCCTGCTCGGGTGAAGCGTGCTGGCAAAAGGCGGCGCCGAACGCGTCGTCGGGCAGCCAGACGAAACCGTCCGTATCAGGAGCCAGTTGTGGCGCCTTCGGATGCGGCTTTTCGCGATAGAACAATTCGCCAACCGCCTCGCCCTCGTCGGGTGCCAGAGCCGCAATGAAGACCAGCGAGCGAACCCTTTCGTTGAGGCTCGCCCCGATCACGGCCCCGGCATAGGCATGCCCAACAAGAACGACCGGCCCGTCGGTGCGCGCCGGCGCGCGTTCGAGCGCAGCGATGTCATCCGACAAGGATGTCAGCGGGATTGGCGCCGCCAGGGCGTTGAGCCCCCTGGACTGCAACGGCTCGATGACCTTGGCCCAGCTGGAGCCGTCCGCCCAGGCGCCGTGGACGAGCACGACGCTGGCCGTTGTCTTGATTGCAGGCATGGCGACTCTCCGGATGCGAGACGCAGGATCATCGACTGAGAAAATCGCGCATGGCTGCAGCGATCTCCGCCGCATGCGTTTCCAACGCAAAGTGCCCGGTGTCGAGGAAGCGAACGACTGCATCGGGAATGTCGCGCCTGAACGCCTCGGCGCCCGGCGGAAGGAAGAACGGATCGTTCTTGCCCCACAGCGCGAGGAGCGGCGGCCTGTGGGTCCGGAAGTAGGTCTGGAAGGTCGGATTGAGTGCCACGTTGCTCTTGTAGTCGCCGAACAGGTCCAACTGGATTTCATCGGCGCCGGGACGCGCCAGATAGAAGTTGTCGAGGGACTGGCTGTCGGGAGAGACCCTCGTCTCGTCGGCGACGCCATGTGTGTATTGCCAGCGCGTTGTTTCCGGCGAGAGGAAGGCGCGAAGTGCGTCGCGATTGGCTTGCGACGGTTCCTGCCAATAGGCGCGGATGGGGTTCCAGCCCTCGCTCAGCCCCTCTTCATAGGCGTTGCCGTTCTGCGAGACGATCGCCGTGATCCTATCCGGATGCCTGGCGGCGATCCGGAAGCCCGTCGGCGCGCCATAGTCGAACACGTACATCGCGAAGCGATTGAGGCCGATGATCTCGGTAAAGCGGCCGATGACGCCTGCGATATGATCGAACGTGTAGGTGAAGCCGCTCCGCGCCGGCATGTCCGACTGGCCGAAGCCCGGCAAGTCGGGCGCGATGATGTGGAAGCGATCGGCCAGAAGCGGGATGAGATCCCGGAACATATGGCTTGCGCTCGGAAAGCCATGCAGCAACAGCAGCGCGGGCGCGCCGACCTGGCCGGCCTCACGGTAGAATACCTTCAGCCCGCCGACCTCGGCCTTGCGGTAGTGGATGGTGATCATGAACGGTTCCCTCCATCCCTTGGAGCAGCGTGGCTTTCAGGAATTCCGCAAGTCTCGTACGCGGCGAGAGGAGCCGTCGCAGTTCACCGCTTGGCGCGGGCTTCCAGCTCGGCGATCAGCGGTTCGACCTGGCCGCCGTGAGTGCGAATGTAGGAATTGTAGTCCGACCGCCTGGTCAGGATCATGCTGACGCCGCCCACCTTGACGTCGACAATGCGCGTCCGCTGGCCGTCGTTATGCACCTCCCACTGGATCGCGACTGGCTCGCCGTTGCTCTGGTCGAGCTTGCTGTCGACAATGGACACGCCGTTGCCCCGTGAATTGACACCGGTCACGGTCAGCCTCTGGCCGGCATATTCTGCAAAACGCTTCGCATAGGCATGCGCCTCCGCGCTCGTCTGCACCTTGAGGAAGCGCGCGCGTTGCTCGGGTGTGGCCTGGTCCCAATAGGTGGCGAGCGCCGAGCGGCCCATGTAGTTGAGGTCGAATTCGGCCTCGAGCAGTCGCATGATTGCGGCCTCGCGCGACGCGTCGGCCTTGATCCTGATGAGCTCGTCGGCCGTCCTCTGGATGACCTGCACGGCCGGATCCTGATCGGCCGCCGCCGCCTGCCCGGACATCATGGTGACGAGGCCGGAGGTGGTGAGGGCGATGGCAGCGGCACCGGCGGCCAGACGCGATATGCTTCGACGGCGGATGAACGATGACATTGGTCTCTCCTGATTCAGTTGATTGGGGTGGCCCTTGCGGGCTCGGTACTTGGGGAACGCGCGATCGAATGTCGGGCTGACCAGAGTGGTCGCGCCAACCACGAACCCTGAAGACCAGGGTTGCTCTGCGGCGAGCGCGCGAACAGGGCCGGCCGGAACAACAGGGTAACAAGAAGCTCCCAGCCGAGCGCGATCATCAGCAGCCGGCCCATGCTGGCCGTGCCCGGATGACTCGACAGCCAGAGAGCGCCGAAGGCATTGGCGGTCGCGAGCGCGCTGAAGACCACCGCGCGCATCAGGCTCGACGTCAGCATCGCCGTCTCGCCCGCCCGCCAAGCCATGACGAAGTAGATGTTGAAAGCGACGCCCACGCCAAACAGAAGAGGCAGGGCGATGATGTTGGTGAAATTGAGCGGCAGGCCGAGGATTCCGCAAGTCGCGAAAGTAAGCAGTCCGCTCAGCAGCGCCGGCAGCAGGGCGAGCACCACGTCACGGGCCCGTCGGAGCACCACTGCCAGCAGCACAATGATGACGACCCCGGAATAGGCCCCGGCCTGCAGAAAGGCTTCGACAACGGTGTCGGCCGAGGCGCTTTTGTCGATCGGTGCTCCGGTAGCGTTCGGCGCCACTTCCTGAACGGCGGCGGCGAAGCGCCGAAGGAATTCATTGTCGGTTCGACCGGCGTGCGGTAGCACCTGAAGGCGGACGCGACCGTCCTTGGTCATCCAGTCGGCGACGAGGTCCGGCGGCAGGGTGCTGATCGTTAGCGGGCTTGCCTTCAGCTCGGTTTGGATCTGGTCGAGCGCGGCTTGCAGCGGAACCGCCACCGCCGCCTGGGCCCGCGCGCGGACTTCCGGCGTGGCCGCCCTCAGCTCCGCCAGTGCCTTCGCCAGCCGCAGCACCGCGAGCGATGCCGGTCCCTCCCTGGCTTCGAAGACTGCGCTCTGCACTGCCGCCTCGGTGTCTGCCAGCCTCTTCTGCAGTTCCTCGTCGGAGGGAGGGGGGCGACGGGAGACACCCTCGAAAGCCGGTTCGGTAACAGCCGCAGCGTCGGCAACAGCCTCGAGCTTCTGCTTCTGCTGGGTCGGCAGCAGACTCTGCAATGTGACGACGTGCGAAACCTCGGGTAGCGCGCCGAGACGCTGCGCCAGCGCCTGCGCTTCCGAAAATGACGGCGCGAGAACGTTGATCGCGTAGGGCGTCCGGTCAGGGTCGGCAGCGAGGGCCCGCAGGGCGGTCATCGATT
>Ga0210402_10004392_pt1 | contig 12867 bp, 11 predicted proteins | sample IncBWC7MmetaG_FD_161055 | JGI IMG/M metagenome (GOLD analysis project Ga0210402, IMG submission 161055) | Forest soil microbial communities from Barre Woods Harvard Forest LTER site, Petersham, Massachusetts, United States - Inc-BW-C-7-M | ecosystem: Environmental > Terrestrial > Soil >...
GCCCACGCCTATCTGTTCGTCGGGCCGCGCGGCACGGGCAAGACGAGCATGGCGCGCATTTTCGCCAAGGCGCTCAATTGCACCGGCGGCCCGAAGGCGGATTTCGATCCCAACGATCCCGTCTGCCAGTCCATTGCCGACGGCACGTTCCTCGACGTGATTGAAATCGACGGCGCGTCGAACAACGGCGTCGAGCAGGTGCGCGAGCTGCGCGACACCGCGCGTTACGCGCCGGCGCAGGGCAAGTTCAAGGTCTATATCATCGACGAGGTGCACATGCTCTCGACCGCGGCGTTCAACGCGCTGCTCAAGACGCTCGAGGAGCCGCCGCCGCACGTGAAGTTCGTCTTCGCCACGACCGACCCGCAAAAAGTGCTGCCGACGATCATGTCGCGCTGCCAGCGTTTCGACCTGAAGCCCATCCCGTCGGAACTCATCGTCGAGCGGCTGCAAAAAATCGCCGCGGCGGAAAAAATCAAAGTCACCGCGACCGCGCTCGCCTGCATTGCGCGGCTGGCCGACGGTGGCATGCGCGACGCGCAGTCGATTTTCGACCAGATGATTTCGTTCTGTGGCAGCGAGATCGCCGAGGCCGACGTGCTCGATGTTTACGGCCTCGTCTCGGGGGAAAAAATTGCCGGGCTGGCCGGTGCGCTGGCCGCGGGCGACCACAAGAAAATCATCGAGATCGTCGATGACTGCGACGCCAACGGCCGCGACCTCGTGCGGCTGCTGGTCGATGTGCAGGCGGTGGTGCGCGTGGCGCTGCTCGACTCGATCGCCAAGGGCGGGGCCAGCGACCAACTCGGCTCGGCCGAGCTCACCACCGAGCAGCTCACGCGCATGCTCGACGCGCTGCGCGAAGGCGAAGGCAGCGTGAAACTGGGACTGGCGGAAAAAATCAATTTCGAGGTCACGCGGCGCAAGGCGGCGGAGGCCAGCCGGGCGCGGGCCATCGACAGCTTGATCAAGGAGCTGTCGGCGCTGGCCGAAGAGGCGCCGCAGGCCGCGGGCGAAGGCAGCGAAAAAAAAAAGGCCTGATGGCGGCGCTTGAAGCGCGACTCATTGCGCGAGGCGCGCAAATCCCAAGCGCCTACCGAGGCGAAGCCGACATCGGACAATCCCAAGCGCCAAAAGAATCGGCTGCTGAGCCGGTCGAAGAGGATGTGCCGGTTGCGCCGGCTGAGAATGGGATTGTCGGCAAAGATGACAGCGCCCCCTGGCCGGGCACAGCGGACGAGGCGTCGTTTCTGGCCGAGCAACGGGTGCAAGGCATCGTCCCGCCGGCCGCAACGGCCGGGCTTGCGAACGAAGCGACGGACCTGTCGCCGCTGCCCTCGCTTGAAGAACTTGTTCAACGCATCCCGGCGGAAGCGCGCGCGGCGCTGGACGATCTCTTCCGCGCTAAATTCACCGGCGTCCGCCGCGTGTCGAAGAAAATGCTGAAGACTTGAGGTGGGGAGTGTTTTGAACAGAAGATCGCGAAGAGTCGTTGGGATTTCGCGATCAAAGGCAAAAGCAGAGCCTTCTTGGAAATTTGGTGCGAGTTGACACCATGTTCTTCGCTTCCTTTGCCTGCCCTCCGAAGCCTTGGCGAAGGAGGGCGCGACCTTCGTGTTAAAATGTTTTTTTAAACCGCGGCGCGTTGAGGGCAACGCGCCCTACCTTCCTTAGTTCTCCGCATGGTTTCGTTCTCATTCTCGTAATCGTTCTCGTTATCTCGGGTCACACCCAAATGGAAATAAGAACGAGAACGAGTACGAGGTCGGGACGCCGCGTTCCACCCAATGGAGTCAAACCACGTATTCCCCGCCAATATCGCGCCGGCCTTCGACGGAGCGGGCGTAGAAATAAGTTTCAACTTTGCGTTCGGCGAACGGCGGCAGCAGCGGCACTGGTTCGCGGCGATAGAGCCCTTCGGCAATGCCTTCGAGCACGTCGAGGTGCTCAAGGCAGTCGATTTCAACGGCCCAGACTTCACCGGAGACGCCATTGCGATCATCAGCGACGGGGACCATGCCGGGATACTGGCCCAGGTCGAAGAGCCGGAAACCGGGCGTCGTGCGCGCCACGCCGATAAATTTTTGCCCGGCGAGATAATGCTGGTTGCTGCCGCCGCGCTTGAGCGTGCCGTAAACGAAGACGAGGGTTTCGTTGCTCATGGCGTGGCCTCGGGAACCTCGACGACGACCGCGGTGGTGTTGTCGCGCCCGGAATTTTGCACCGCTTCTTCGACCAGGCGTTGGGCGGCGGCCTGGCCGGCGCGTTCGGGCGGTGGTGTGCGGATGAGTTCATCGAGCTGGCGATCCCACAAGCCTTCGATCAGGCCGTCGGAACAGATGAGAAAACGGTCGCCGGGCTGGTGGGCGACCGCGCCGATGTGCGGCTCGAGGAACTGGTGGCCGGAGCCGAGGGCCTGCTGAAGTGCGTTGCGCCGGGGGTGCGTGCGGACTTCGCGTTCGTTGAGCTGGCCGTTGCGGTGCAGCCAGCCCACATGGCTGTGATCATGGGTGAGCTGGGTGAGGCCGCCGCCGCGCGGCAGGTAATAGATGCGGCTGTCGCCGAGGTGGGCAAAATACATCCACTTTGGCGTGAACCAGGTGAGGCTGAGCGTGGCGCCCATGCCGGCACATTCCTCGTAGGAGGATCCGAGCTCGATGAGGTCGGAGTGAATTTCCGAAAAAAGCTCGATGAGGATGTCCTTGAATCCGCCGGTCATGCCGGCCGCCGAGAGCCGGAAGTTCCGGGGCAGCAGGCGCGTGATACGGTCAATGGTGATGCGGCTGGCGAATTCGCCTGATTTTTCGCCGCCCATGCCGTCGCTCACGGCAAAAATAAAATCCGCGCCGGCCAGCGAGGACTGCCCGGTCTTGCCGAGGTAGCGCACTTCGTGGCCGTCGAAGTTGAGGGCAAGAAAAGTATCTTCGTTGTTGCGCCGCACCCGACCGACATGGGTGAGTCCGGACCAGCGAAGGTCAGGCGGCGGAGGCGCTGGGTCGGCCGGGGTGGATGACGGGGTGGGGTTCATTAATTTCAGGCTGTCAGGGTTTCAGCGAGATGCCATCGGTGCCGGCTTCGACCAGCGTGGCGAACTCAAAGTCGATGATGCAGAAGCGCCCGTCGGTTGTGCGATAGGTGATGTTGCGCATTTCGCGGTCTTCGTGGCGGACGCCATATTGCTCGAGCTCGGCGAAGATCTCCTTCTGATGCTGTTCGTCCAGGTGCTCGATGCGGGTGCCGCAGTTGGTGGTCACAATTTTCAGGTTCTCGGGCTCGATCTTGAGCAGCCGGGGCACGAAGGTGCAGCCTTTGGCCTCCAGATGCTTGAGCACGCGAACCTCCTGCTCAAAGCGCTCCTTCGCCCGGTGTCCGCGGAAGGTCTTGTTCACCCGCCCGTCGTAACCGATGCGCACGAGGGCGCGAACGGTGTCTTTCATTTCGTGCATGATGCCTCTCGGACACAGTTCCCCGCGATTGGAACGCTGGCAAGCGCGACCTGCTTGCGAACACTTCTCTCGGCGGCGCCTGCTTTCCGTTTTGAAGCAGTTTCAAATGGCCGTGGGTGCATTAAGAACACCTAAAAAAATGGCAGTGAATAAAATTTTTAACCGCCTCTGGCATGTAAGGTGCTGAATTCAAAACTCACGTTTTTTGCCAGTAAACCCGGACGAACGAATAAGCTCGACGCTTGACTCACAAAAACCTCAAAAAGCCTCTCTTAAACCTACCTAATCATGGCCAAATACAAACTGGAATACATCTGGCTGGACGGCTACACGCCCCTCGCCAGCCTGCGCAGCAAGACACAAATCAAGGAATTCGCCAGCTTCCCGAAGCTCGCGGACCTGCCTAACTGGGGCTTCGACGGCAGCTCGACGCAGCAAGCCGAGGGCAAAAGCTCCGACTGCGTGCTGAAACCTGTCGCGGTGTATCCCGACATCACCCGCAAGAACGGCGCGCTGGTCATGTGCGAAGTGATGATGCCGGATGGCAAGACCCCGCATGTTTCCAATTCCCGGGCCACGATCCCGGATGATCCGGACACTTGGTTCGGCTTTGAGCAGGAATACTTTTTCTACAAAGACAGTGCCCCCCTCGGTTTCCCCCCGGGCGGTTTCCCTGCCCCGCAGGGCCCGTACTACACCGGTGTCGGCTACAAGAACGTCGGCTCCGTTGCGCGTGAGATCGTTGAGAAGCACATCGACATCTGCCTTGAGGCTGGCATCAACCTCGAAGGCATCAACGCCGAGGTCGCCAAGGGCCAGTGGGAGTTCCAGATCTTCGGCAAAGGCTCCAAGAATGCCGCCGACCAGATGTGGGTCGCCCGCTACATCCTCGCCCGCCTGGGCGAAGGCTACGGGATCGACATCGAATGGCGCTGCAAGCCCATCCTCGCTCCCTTCAACCAGCCCCTCGACTGGAACGGTTCCGGCATGCACTCGAATTTCTCGACCAAGTTCATGCGCGAAGTCGGTGGCAAGCCTTACTTCGACAAACTCATGGAAGCATTCAACAAACACCGCGACGAACACATCGCCGTGTACGGCCCGGAGAATCACCTCCGCCTCACCGGCCTGCACGAGACGCAGTCGATCGACAAGTTCAGCTATGGACTCGCCGACCGCGGCGCCTCGGTGCGCATGCCCCACAGCTTCGTCAACAACGGCTACAAGGGCTACCTCGAGGATCGTCGTCCGAACTCCGCGGCCGACCCGTATCTGGTCGCCGGCCGCATCGTTAAGACCATCCAGTCGGTGCCGACCAGCTAAGCGCGTTCTCCGCTAAAATTGTTTCACACGGCGTCATCCCCACCGGGATGGCGCCGTTTTTGTTTTTCGGAGTAATCTCTCGCAGAGATGCAAAGCGCGCGGAGGAACACCTTTTATATTTCTGTCATTCCGAACGCAGTGAAGAATCCCAATCTGTCAAAAAACTATGTAAGTGGCTGCCCATGTTTGGACCATGAGGTAGGGCGCGACCGCCGGGCGCGCCGACACGTTCCTGGCGATCCCGCCCTACCACTGATCGGACCAGCGAGAAGTCTGATTCTCTTGGGCCGTGGTCTTAAACAGCGAGTTGGAGAGTCCTCGCTGTGCTCGGAATGACAAAATAACAAAGCCCGGGCAACACGCCCGGGCTTTGTTTTAAACTTTGCGCCTTCGCTTGATTCCGAAAATTACTTTAGGATCATTTCCTTCACCGTCTTGCCCGCCGGGATCATCGGCAGCACGTGCTCGGTGTAGGGCACGATGACGTCGAGGACGAACGGGCCGTCGCAATCGAGCATTTCCTGGATCGCGGCGCGCAGCTCGGATTTCTTGATCACGCGGCGGCCTTTCACGCCGAAGCCCTCGGCGATTTTCACGAAGTCGGGATAAAGCGCGGAAGGATTGTCGGGCCCGCCGACGTTGCTCTCGTCGCCCAAAATGGTGTTGCCGCGCACGCGGTCGTAGAAGCGGTCTTCCCATTGCACGACCATGCCGAGGTGCTGGTTGTTCAGGATCATGGCCTTCGCGCCGATTTTCTCGATGTGCGCGGTGGCGAGTTCCTGGATGTTCATCATGAACGAGCCGTCGCCATCAATGTCGATGACCTGTTTGTCCGGGTGGGCGACTTTCGCGCCGAGCGCGGCGGGATAGCCGAAGCCCATCGCGCCGAGGCCGAGCGAGCTGATGTAGCGGCGCGGTTCGTTGAAGCGGTAGAACTGCGCGGCCCACATCTGGTGCTGGCCGACGCCGGTGGTGATGATGGCGTCGCCCTTGGTCAGTTCGTAAAGCGCGGCGACCGCCTCCTGCGGGAGGATGTGCGGTGATTTGCCGAAGCCGGCGGAGCTGTCAAAGGGATGGTCTTTTTTCCACAGCGCGATCTGCGCGTGCCACGCGGCGGTGTCGGGCGGCGTGAACTTGTGCGCGGCGAGGAGCTCGTTGAGGCGGCCGAGCGCGTACTTGATGTCGCTGACAATCGGGAAGAGGACGCGCTTGTTCTTGTTGTGCTCGGAGGCGTCGATGTCGATGTGGACAATCTTCGCGTTGGCGGCGAATTTGCCGACCTCGCCGGTGATGCGGTCGTCAAAGCGCGCGCCGAGGCAGAACAGCAGGTCGCATTGGTCCACGGCCCAGTTGCCGTAGGCCGCGCCGTGCATGCCGAACCACTGCATGGAAAGCGGATGCGCCTCGGGGAACGCACCCACGCCCATCAGCGTCGTGGCGACGGGGATGTTGGTCTTCTCCGCGAAGGCTTTCAGCTCGGCGTGGCCCTCGGCGGAAATGATGCCGCCGCCGACGTAGAGCACGGGCCGCTTGGCCTCGGCGATGAGCGGAAGAATTTGTTTCAACTGCTCATCGGTCGCGCGGTGCACGGCGCCGATGTAGGGATTGCGAAACTCGATCGTGGCGGGAAACACCGGCGTGATTTTCGCCTGCTGCACGTCCTTCGGGATGTCGATGACGACGGGGCCGGGCCGGCCGCTGCGCGCGATGTGGAAAGCCTCCTTGAAGATGCGCGGCAGCTCCTTGGCATCCATCACGAGGTAGGAATGCTTCACGATCGGCAGCGTCATGCCGTAGAAATCGGTTTCCTGGAACGCCATTTTCCCGATGTATTTTGAGTAAACCTGGCCCGTGATGGCGACGAGCGGGGTCGAGTCCATGTAGGCGTCGGCGATGGCGGAGACGAGGTTGGTCGCGCCGGGGCCGCTGGTGGCCATGCACACGCCGACCTTGCCGGTGGCGCGGGCGTAGCCCTCGGCCGCGAACGAGCCGCCCTGTTCGTGGCGCGGCAGGATGGTGCGGATCTTGTCGGTGCGCGCGAGCGCCTGGTGCAGCTCCTGTGAGGCGCCGCCGGGATAGGCGAAGATGACGTCCACGCCCTCGCGGATGAGGCACTCGACGACGCATTCGGCGCCTTTCATTTCGCGGCCGATTTCAGCCTGGGGAAATGCCGTGGGGGTGGTGGATGTTTTCATGGCAGTAAGGAGTCGGAAACTAGAACGCGATTCTTCAAGCCGGGCAAGTCTAGGTTTTTGGGGTAGGGTAGGTAGGGTGAGCCCAACCGTCCTCATTCTCTTAATCGTTCTCGTTCTCTCAGATTTCCCGGATCGATAACGAGTACGGGAACGATGAATGAAGCCAATGCGGCGCGGCGCCCCCAGCCTGCATTTCGGCAAAAACGGAGCGACTACCTGCTTGCGCTATCCGTGGTATTTCTTACTTTGGTTGCCATGCCGGTAACTGCCAGTCTCGCTTCGCACCTTCGCCGGCTTTCTCCCCGTGAAAAGGCTGCGCTGGCTGATCATCTTTGGCGGGAATCAGAGGCAAAAGTGCGGCCAACTGCGGCACAAATTGCGATTTTGGATGCACGGGCCAAGGATGCCGCGGCTCATCCAGAGAAGCTTCGGCCTCTTGGCGATGCGGTTCGACGCCTTCGTCGGTGAAGAGGTTCAAAGAGGCGCACGGTTATGCGGCTGACCTTCAGGTGGCCTACGATTATTATTCCCGATATGGAGGGGCAACGGCTGGCCGGTTCCTGGCGGCGTATTTGTCTGCGCTTCGGGTGATCTTGAACCATCCGTATGTTTGTCGCATCAGGATGCATGGATGGAGACAAATGATCATCAAGGATTATCCGGCCTACTCGATTTTTTATCGGGAGATGGAATCTTGCTGGCTGATCGGAGGCCTGGTTGGCACGCTCCAAGATCCGGATTATATCCAAGCGAGCCTCCTGATTCGTGAAATACGCGAGTCAAGGCACGACTGACGAGGATCGGAGGGTGGGAGCGGCTTTATGCCGCGACTTCAGTGCAATAGTGGCTCTTGTCGGGGCATAAAGCCCCTCCCACATTTCAAACCGAAGCGCGATCCAACTTGACCGACACCATCATTGATCACGCAATTTCGTTGTGCCGCAACTTCCCGACCATGACATCGAGCCCGCTGCCCCGCAGCGCGACTTCCTCGCCTATCTCTGGAGCATTCCAAAGGATGAAACCATCGAGTTTCCGCGCGCCACCGACTTCCCTCGCTCCAGCGTCAACACACTGGATCAGTCTTCGTGACCAAAATCCAATTTTGGACGCGACCCAACTTTTAGCTCCTCAAGATGGTAATTGGCGGGTAAGGAATATCAAAAGCGATGAGCCTTTTGCGTGAAATCCAAGAAGAAGCGACAAAAACTGGCTCCGATGTTCTCGTTCTATTGCGTAAATGTCGGGTATTGGCCGCCAGAATTGGTAATCAAGATTTAAAAATGTGGGTGCAGCGTGAACTTGATGGTTATGGAAATGATGACGACCTGCCCGACTACAGAAAAGCGGTGGCAGTATTTCAAACCTTTCAAAAAGCTTTGGATCGCGAGTCTCAGCGTGGATAGGAAAGATGATTGCAAAGTCGGCTTCCGGTGCTTGGGAAGTGGCAACATCGACGGCAACTGCTGTTTTGACTGAAGGTTTGAAACAATATTATGGGGTTGGTGGCTAATTGGCTACGCGTCTGCCTTTTCTCAGTTGCTAGCCGATGTCTTTGCGCGAGGCTGGCGGGGTGCTGAAACTTCTTTTCATCGGCGATATTGTGGGCCGTCCTGGACGCGACATCGTGATCGATCGCGTGCCGAAACTGCGCGCGGAGCTGGGGCTCGATTTCGTCATCGCCAATGCCGAGAACGCCGCGGCGGGCGCGGGCCTGACCGGCATGCTGGCGAAGTCGTTGCTCGCGGCCGGGGTCGATGCGCTCACGCTGGGCGACCATGTGTGGGATCAGAAGGGTTTCGAGGCCGAGATCGTCGCGCTCGAGCGCGTGTGCCGTCCGGCGAATCTGCCGGCAGTGTGCCCAGGGCGCGAATTCGTCATGCTTGAGGCAAAAGGTTTCCGGCTCGCGGTCTTCACTGTGCTCGGCCGGCAATATCTAAACATGAAGTCAGACTGTCCGTTTTTGTGCGCGGACAAACTTCTCGGGCAGCTCGCCGGCCAGGCCGACGGATTTTTTGTGGAGGTTCATGCCGAGGCGACATCGGAGAAGCAGGCGCTGGGCTGGCATCTCGACGGGCGCGCGCTGGCCGTGGTGGGCACGCACACGCATGTGCCGACGGCGGACGCGAGCGTGCTGCCAAATGGCACGGCGTTCCTGTGCGACGCAGGCATGACGGGGCCTTATGCGAGCGTGCTCGGGCGCGAGGTGAAACCGGTCATCGGGCGTTTTCTCGACGGCATGCCGCGGAGGTTCGAAGTGGCCGAGGGCGACGTGCGGCTGTCGGCGGTGCTGGTGGAATTTGATCCCACGACGAAACGCGCGACGAAGTGCGAGCTGGTGACGGTACGGAAGTAAATTTTTTTAGCGCAAAGACGCAAAGGCGCGGAGATAGAGCTTTTTACCGCGGATTACGCGGATGGGCGCGGATTGGTCGCAGCTAGCCTGGTGATGTTGCGAAAGTGATTTGAGGTGGAACGCCGGCCTCCGGATGCGTTCATGAGCGCGTCGGGGGACCACGCCCCACCTTTGGAGATGGCTTTGCTTCAAGCTCTGCGCCTTTGCGTCTTTGCGTTAAAAACAAACCTTGACTCAATTATGCGCCGAGCCGGCTTCCTCGTAAACGCCGAGGTGGCGGTAGCGTTCATAGCGCGTCTCCAGCAGTCTTTCGGCCGTGAGTCCGCGCAGGTCGTTGAGATGTTTTTGCAGCGCGTATTTGAGCGCGGCGGAGGACTGGTTGGGATTGTTGTGCGCGCCGCCGAAGGGCTCGGGGATGATTTCATCGACGATGCCGAGTTTCTCGAGGGTGTCGGCGTTGAGCTTGAGGGCCTCGGCCGCCTTGGGCGCGGCGGCGGAATCCTTCCAGAGGATGGCGGCGCAGCCTTCAGGCGAGATGACGGAGTAGTAGCTGTTTTCGAAAATGAGCACGCGGTCGGTCACGCCGATGCCGAGCGCGCCGCCGGAACCGCCTTCGCCGACGATGACGCAGACCGTGGGCGTGCGCAGCATGGCCATTTCGCGGAGGTTGACGGCGATGGCCTCGGAGACGTGGCGTTCCTCGGAGCCGATGCCGGGGTAGGCGCCGGGCGTGTCGATGAAGCTGAGGACGGGCATGCTGAATTTTTCAGCGAGGCGCATCAGGCGGAGCGCCTTGCGGTAGCCCTCGGGCTGAGGCATGCCGAAATTGCGTTCGATTTTTTCCTTGGTCTCGCGGCCTTTTTGCTGGGCGATGATCATGACGGGCTGGCCGGCAAAAATCGCCGTGCCGCCGACGAGGGCGCGGTCGTCCTTGAACTGGCGGTCGCCGTGCAGCTCCTGGAAGTTTTCACAGATGAGGCCGACGTAATCGAGCGCGTAGGGGCGCTTCGGGTGGCGGGCGATCAACACGCGCTGCCAGGGAGTGAGGCTGGTGTAGATGGCGCGCTGGGTCTCGGCGAGTTTGCGCTCAATGGCCGAGATCTCAGCCGAGACGTCGATGTTGTTCTCGAGCGCCTGCTGGTTGAGCTGCTCGATCTGTTTTTCGAGTTCGCGCAGGGGTTTTTCGAACTCGAGCGTGTAGGAGGGTTTGTCCATGGAACGGAAAAGGCTACAAATTTGGAAGGAGGCCTGTCAACGGGCGCATCAGCCGAGGGGGCCGGCGGCTTGGTCGGCGGGATTTTGGAGCTGGTCTTTCCAGCCGAGGACCTTGGCGCGGGCGCCGTATTTTTCCGCGGTGGCCTTGTCGCCTTTTTCCATGAAGATGCGCGAGAGCGTGGTGTGGATGAAGAGGTCATCCGGCCGCAGCGCGAGGGCGCGTTCGGCGGCGGCGGCGGCGGGATCGAGGCGGCGCAGGGAAAAATTGATCTCGGCGAGGGCGTGCCAGGCTTCGAAGGAGTCGGGCCCGAGCGCAGTGGCTCGGGCGAGCTTGGCCAGGGCGGCATCAATGTCGCCGAGCGTGTAGTCGAGGGTGGCGTCCTCTATCAGCGTCTGGAGGTCGGATGGGGACATCCGGGCGATGCTGGACGGTGTTTTGCTTTAGGCAAAAACCATTTTTGTAACACGGAGGCCTAGGGAAAGAAAGAGGCCACAGAGGAAACCCTCCGTGACCTCTCTGCGTCATCTCTGTGATCTCTGTGTTAAAATTAAATCCTGCGCAGATGTATCCGATTATTTCTGCAGGTCGGCCTCGACGTTGATGGTGAGGTCGGCATCATCGCCCAAGACTTTGGGGAAGGCAGTGATGCCGAAATCATTTCTGTTGAGCGTGGTGGTGGCTGACCAGCCGGAAAGCAGCGCGCCATTCATGCCGGGGCCGAAGCCGAGGGATTTTACATGCAGCACGACGGACTTGGTGACGCCTTTGATGGTGAGGTCGCCGGTCACATCGTAGGTATCGTCGCCAGTCTTCACCCATGAGGTGCTTTTGAAGGCGGCGGTGGGGAACTTGGTGGCGTCGAAGAAAGTATCGCTGCGGAGATGGGTGTCGCGCTTTTCGTTGTTGGTGTTGACGCTGGGGATATCGATCGTGGCCTCGACGGTGCTTTTGGTGAGGTCGTCGCGATCGACCACAATAACACCGTCAGTCTTGGTGAAGGAGCCGGGCACATTGCTGAAAAAATGGCGGATGCTGAAGTTGACGGACGAATGAACGGGATCGATCTTGTAAGTTTCGACCGTGGCGTGAGCGGCAGCGGCCAGGGTGAGGGCGGCGGCGAGGAGGATAAGGAAGCGTTTCATGATGGGTTTTGGGATTGTTTAATGGGAACGATACCAAAAGCAGCTTTGCGCTTTCTGCAAGTGACATGAAATTGCAGGGTGCAAAAGTCACAGAATCAGCATGGCGTCGCCATAGCTGAAAAAACGGTATTCGCGGGCGATGGCGTCGGCGTAAATTTCCTTCAGCCACGCGATGCCGTCGGTCGAGCCGGGCGCGAGAAAGGCGGCCACGAGGCAGAGCAGGGTGGAGCGCGGCTGGTGAAAATTAGTGATGAGCGCATCGACCCCGCGGAAGGTGCGGGGCGGATGGATGAACAGGCTGGCCTCGGCGATATGCGCGTGATCAAGCCCATTCGGTGGACCCAGGGCAGGCGGTGCCGCGTGAGTTGTCAGGAAATCCTCGATGGCGCGCACGCTTGTAGTGCCCACGGCAATACGCCGGCCGGTGCGCGGCGGGAAGAGGGCGCGCTGCGCGTCGGCGGGAAATTCGTAGATTTCGCGATGGATGGCGTGGGCCTCGACGGTGTCGGTGGCGATGGGGCGGAAGGTGCCGAGGCCGACATGCAGGACGAGGTCGGCGGTGTGCACACCCTGCGCGGCGAGCGCGGCGAGAAGCGCGGGCGTGAAATGCAGCCCGGCGGTGGGCGCGGCCACGGCGACCTGCCGGGTGCGGTCGGCATAGACGGTCTGGTAGCGCTCGAGGTCGGCCGCGCGTTCCTCCGGCGTGCCGTGGCGCCCGATGTAAGGCGGCAGGGGGACCTCCCCGAGGCGGTTGGCAACGGCGGTGATGGGTTCACCGGTGCGCGTGGTGAAACTGACGAGTGCGCCGCCGCCACTTTGTTTTTCGAGAATCTCCCCCTGAAAACCCCCATCTGGATGCGCGAACGTTGCGCCCACCGGAAGTTTTTTTGCCGGGCACACCAGGCACCACCAAGCCTCGGCGCTGCGGGCGGGCTCGGGCCGCAGCAGCAGGCATTCGATGGCGCCGCCGCTTGGGCGGAAGGCATGCAGCCGCGCGGGCAGGACGGCGGCGTTGTTGCGGAACAGCGTGTCGCCGGCGCGCAGAAAACGCGGCAGGTCGGCGAAGACATGGTGCGCGACGGTGTGCGCGGCGCGATCGACCACGAGCAGGCGCGACTGGTCGCGGCGGGCGGCGGGCGTTTGCGCAATGAGCCGTGCAGGCAGCTCATAGTCGAAAAGTTCAGTGCGT
>Ga0210402_10004394_pt1 | contig 12862 bp, 11 predicted proteins | sample IncBWC7MmetaG_FD_161055 | JGI IMG/M metagenome (GOLD analysis project Ga0210402, IMG submission 161055) | Forest soil microbial communities from Barre Woods Harvard Forest LTER site, Petersham, Massachusetts, United States - Inc-BW-C-7-M | ecosystem: Environmental > Terrestrial > Soil >...
GATCGGCAACGCGATGGCCAACCGACGCTCGTCTCGATGCGAATTGCAGGCGGTGCATCGAAACCGGGGAAGCGGCACCGTCACTGCGCCAAACAGCGTTGCGATGTGGTGTCCGCGCCAGTCCTTCAGGTGGCATTTTCTGTTGCAGGCCGAGCAGCACGGCCGCCGCAGCCCATGGCTGCCGGCTTGCGCGCAAACGACCGCTCGCTGAACGCTCGCCAGAAGCTGGCTCGCTTCTGGCAAAGTCAAACCCAGGCTCGCAATATCGCCAAGACCGTCCGGACGGCAGATCTCTGCCAGATCGGTGCTCAGGCAACGGGCATCATCTCCTGTCGCAATCAACCGCAACACCCCCGCATCTCCGTTCTCCCAGTCGGCTATCGACCCGACCGACCGTACCTCCCGTGTCGTCATGCCCCCAGTCTCTGGACACTCCCCTTACCGATCAGGAATCTCGGTTTAGCCCTGCGCACGACGCTCTGGAAGTTATAACGACCAGAACCTACGACGAACTTCGATCGCCTGTTGTCTGACAACAGCCGGTGTGCCCGGTTCTTCGATCACGTCCCGCAGCTTCAGCAACGCAGATTCCATGGTCGACTGAGCCTCTGGATCCTCCGCGATGTCATCGAGTATTATCAGCGCATCAGATCGCTCGTCGGATGACACGTCAGCGTCGGAGGCGATGGCCCCAAGCGCGGCGATGTACTGCTTCCAACGGTCAAGAAGTTCATGTGTCGGCGCGTCCTCGCGGGCTTCGCACCACTTCCAAAAAGCAACTACCTGCTGCCATCGTGGATCGTCGCGCATGGAATCCTCAAACGCGTGCCAATGCTTGACTCCGATGGGCCATGGAGGCCAAGCCCGTCCGCCGCTAAACCGCCAGGTTAGCTGTATGTGAGGAGCGATCCGGTTGCGCCGTCGGCCGCGATATGGAACGAGCCCGTACCCAAGCTCGATGTCTGGAACAGCAACGATGCGCTCTGGCCGCTGGCGTTGCCAATCTGCAGCAGTCCGTTCGCGCCATTGAAATTGAGTACCGCCCCGGCTGCCCCAAAGTTCCTCAAATCAGCCTCACTTCCGCCGAAGTGCTCGAGCAGCGGTCCCGCATAGCTCAATGTTCCGACGCCAGTGCCGAATGAGCCGGTGTTGTCAACAAGCAGATCGCTGCCGGTTGCGAAGCTGATCTTCGTGTTCGTCCCGAGCACGGCCGCGACATCCAGGCTCGCTGAGTTGGCAAGTTGGAATAATCCGGTACTACTCGGGTCAATCGCGGTACTAACGTCCAGGGAACCGGCGACAGAGATGCTCCCATTGTTGACCACAGTGGGCGCGGTCTCGGCGCCGCTCAGCGTCCAGGTTGCGCCGGTATCGACACTGACGGTACCAAAGTCGATGAACGAAACATTGCCGATTCCGCTGATCGTGCCGCCGCTACCGCCACTCGCAAGTTCCAGCGTGTTGGCGCCAGAACCGCCCACGACGGCGCCGCCGTTGAACACGGCCCCCGGATCAACGACCAGGAGGTTGGGCCCACTATTGAAAAATCTGATTGAATCGACCCCTCCCGAAATGGTGCCGGCGTTCGTAACGGTGCCCGTTCCGCTGCCGTAAACCGCCACGCCAAACCCTGCGCTTGAAATGGACGCACCCGCGTTATTGATGACGCTGCCGCCTCCCTTCAGGTCGACGGCGATATTATTGGTTCCGCTGATGGCCCCCGAATTACTGATCGCCCCGGCGCCTCCGGAGACATACACGCCGAACGTGGCGCCCGAGATTGATCCTCCAGATGCGTTGGCGACGCTGCCCCCGGCACCGAGATCGATGCCCGTACCATTTCCCTTGATTATGCCGGCGTTCGTGATAGTTCCGGCTTCCCTTTCAACATAGACACCGGTGCTCCCGCCAGAGATGGATGCACTGGTGGCATTGGTGACGCTGCCGCCGGATCCCAGCACGATGCCATCGTAGGTGCCACCCGCGATGCTACCACCGTTGCTAATGTTGCCAGCGCCACCCAAAACGAAAATGCCATCCTGACCGCCGGTCATGGAAGCGCCCGAATTGTTGGTGACACTGGCACCACCCTCAAGGTCAGCCCCGGCGCCACCCGCCCCCGTGATGCTGCCCGAGTTGACCAGGGTCGCCGATCTGCTGTTCGAGAAGACGCCGGAGGTGTGGCCGGAAATAGTTGCAGAAGCAGCGTTCGTGACGGTACCCCCAGCCAAAAGTATGAGGGCGGCGTTGCTGGTCCCGTTGACCGTGCTGTTGTTCGTGACCGTACCGGCAGCGCCCGTGACAAAGACGCCGGCTCCGCCTGAGAGGAGCCCGCCCGGGTTGTTGGTGATGGTGCCGCCATCGCCAAGGTCGATCGCAGCGCCGGGACCGGTGATGGTGCCGCTATTCGTGATCGTACCGGCGCCAGCGGATTCGACGTAGACGCCCGAACTGCCGCCACCAATGGATCCGCCGGCGGCATTCGTCACGCTACCGCCCAATGCCAGCAAGACGCCGTCGTAAGTGCTGCCAGAGAGGCTGCCGCTGTTGCTGACGCTGCCGACAGCGCCCCCTACAAAAACACCATGCTGGTGGCCCGATACTGATCCGCCCGTATTGTTCTGAACGCTGCCACCGGCCTCGAGATCAACACCGGCAGCGCCCGTCGCACTGATGCTGCCGGAGTTGGTGACGGTTCCAGCCACATTGTTGAACGCCACACCGGCGACGCTGCCCCCGATGGACGCGGACGCAGCGTTGGTGACAGAGCCGCCCGCCGAAACGAAAACGCCCGTGCGCGGCCCCGTAATGCTGCCGGCATTGTTCAGCGTCCCCGCAGCGCCGGTAAGGAAAACCCCGGCCCCATTTGCGCCGCCTCCGGAAATCGACGCACCAGCGGCGTTCGTCACGGTGCCGCCGGCGAACTCGGCCACACCGTCGTCAACCGATGCAGTAATGCGGCCGGAGTTCATGATCGTGCCCAGGCCGCCCACGATGATTGCACCATCCTCGCCGCCCAAGATCGCGTTTGTGTTGGTCACGCTGCCACCGTGGCCAAGCCCCACACCGTAGGCCATGCCGTTGATGGTGCCACTGTTGGTAACGATTCCAGAACCGCCGGTGATATAGATGCCGTCGCCGACACCGAGGCCGCCGCCCACGGTGCCGCTGGCACCGATGGAACCGCTTGCGGTGTTCGTCACACTGCCGCCAGCATCAAGCCCGAGCCCGTCCTTGCCCGAAATGACGTTGGCGTTGGTAACGACGCCTGGGCCAGAAAGCCGGATGCCGTAGCCCGAAGAAGAGCTCACGGTGCCGGAATTGCCAATCGTCCACGTCGTGCCGGATGGCCCATCGATACCGTCGGCCCCCGCGCCGGTCGACGTCACCTTGCCGGTGCTGGTGATGGTGAGAGGATTGTCCGTTGAGCCAAGAACGACAGGGCCCGTGACGCTGCTGCTGATTGTTCTGCCGCCACCCAAGAGAGGTCGAGCCAGACCTGCAGCTGCAGGCAGAGGCGCGATCAGCGCTGGATGCGCCGCAGCAGGCGGAACCGCGTGTGATAACGAAGGCGGGTGGGGATGCTTGTGCAAATTGAGAGAAGCGGGCCTTGGCGGAAGCGGCGGCGGCGGGGCAGGCCGAATGCCCGCGAAAGGACCTGTCGTGCTAACTACTTTGGCCCCGGTTGTTGGTGACACTGCTGCGCCGCTGCTTGGAATAGCGCTGCTGCTGAGATTGCTGATAGTCCCAGACATTTTTGTTCCCCCATCGTCGGGCATTGTGCCCATGACTGCTAGTACAATGTACTCAAGGGGCACTGAATGCGCCAATGTTTTCGCACGAGCTCATGCGCATGTCGCGTCTGCCATTTGAAAAAAGACGAAGCAGCGGGCGCTGCCAAGCGGGCATGGCTTGCGCATATCTATCCAAAGTTAGCAAGCAACCGAACCTAAGTTGATATTCCTGTCCAAAGGATATAGGCATTGGTTCAAAAGAGCCGGCGTCATTCCCTTCATGATTCATGCGGCATCGGTTGGCATGGCGGCAAAGACGAAAACCACAAAAGGGCTGACCTGAGCCCCGAAAACTCAGCCAGTCTGAAGTAGAGTCCGCGACCCTGAGGGCGGACGGATAGATGAAGCGAAGCCGATTCACGGAAGAGCAGATCATTGGCGTTCCGCGCGAGCAGGAGGCTGGTCTGAAGGTTGGGGGGTATGCCGCAAGCACGGCATATCGGAGCCGACGTTTTATGCCTGGAAGGCGAAGTTCGGCGGGATGAGCATCTCGGATGCCAAGCGTCTGAAGCAGCTCGAGGAGGAGAATGCGAAGCTGAAGAAGTTGCTGGCGAAGGCGATGCTGGATGTGGCGGTGTTGATGGACATCACGTCCCGAAAGTGGTGACGCCCGCCGCTCGGCGAGCCGTTATGACCCCTGCGTGTGAGACGCACGGGATCAGCGAGCGGCGGGCCTGTTCGATCATCGGTGCCGATCGCGGCACGGCGCGCTACCGCCATGGCCGTGCGGATGATGCGGCGATCCGCGGTCGTCTGAGGGAGCTTGCGGCGGAGCGCCGGCGCTTCGGATACCGGCGACTGAAGCTGCTGCTGGACCGCGAGGGGATGCGGATGAACCACAAGAAGCTGCGCCGGCTGTATGCCGAGGAACGGCTGCAGGTGCGCCGCCGCGGCGGCCGCAAGCGGGCGCTTGGCACACGAGCGCCGATGACGTTGCCACAGGGGCCAGATCAGCGCTGGTCGCTGGACTTTGCCGCGGACACGCTGACGGATGGGCGTCGGTTACGGATCCTCGTCGTGGTGGACGACTTCACCCGCGAATGCCTGTGCCTCGCGGCTGACACGTCGCTATCCGGCAAACGCGTGGCACGCGAACTGGACGCGATCATCGCGCGGCGTGGCGCTCGCCCGCTGCCGTGCGTCAGCGACACGGCACGGAGCTGACTGGCAACGCAATGCTGAGCTGGTGCCAGCAGAGCACGGTGGACTGGCACTACATCGCGCCGGGCAAGCCGCAGCAGAACGCGTTTGCCGAGAGCTTCATCGGCCGGCTGCGCGACGAATGCCTGAACGAGACGCTGTTCACCTCGCTACGGCACGCACGCGTCGTGCTGGCCGCCTGGCAGCGCGACTGCAACGAGGTCAGGCCACACTCCGCATATGGTGGTCTCACCCCGGCCTCGATCAGGCTGCCGCCGTGCTCGCCTACCTCAAGCCCGCTGCGCGCCGACTTCGCCAGTGGCCTGCGGCCAGGCTTGACCCAGGCTGCGCGCGACGACCGCGGTGAAGACGGCCGGAACGGAGAAACGCCGCTCGACCGAACAGAGAAACACCGTCACGATCGGCGTGGCGGCAACCCAGGGCTCTATTTTTGACCGGAGAGAAGTTGGGGCTCAGGTCAGGGCGCATGCGTCAGGAAATCCGACTCTCGAAGTGGGTGGCCAGTGTGACTGCAGCCCTTCCGCTCCGCGCTGAATCGAATTCAATGCGCGGCAGACATGTTCTCGTAGGCTCCGCTCTCCGAACCTGCTCGCGACCTTGCTTGCTTGCCGATCCGGCGCCATGCATGCTAAGCACAAACAACATTCTTGCCTTGGAGGACCTAGCGGTGAGGCTGTATCGCGGCAGCCGGGTTCTGGTCACCGGCGCTGACGGATTCATTGGCTCGCACCTTGTGGAGCGTCTCATCAGCAAGGGCGCAGAGGTAACCGCTCTCGCCCTATACAACTCGTTCGATTCCTACGGCTGGCTCGATGATTTGCCAGACGACATACGGGCGCAGCTAACACTGGTGCGCGGCGATGTTCGGGACGCGAACTTCGTCCGCCGGCTGTTGGAGGGCCAGCAAATTGTATTCCACCTCGCGGCGCTGATCGCGATTCCGCATTCCTATGTGGCTGCCGAGAGCTACGTCGATACTAACGTTCGCGGCACGTTGTATGTGCTTGAAGCGGCTCGTGCTTGCGGCACGGAGCGGGTTGTCCACACGTCCACCAGCGAGGTATATGGCACCGCGATCACGGTTCCCATCTCGGAAGAGCATCCGTTGCAGGGGCAATCACCGTACTCTGCCTCGAAAATCGGCGCCGACATGATGGCGGAGGCGTACGCGCGATCTTTCGGCTTGCCGGTCTGCATCCTGCGTCCGTTCAACACCTTCGGCCCGCGCCAGAGTGAGCGCGCGGTCATTCCAACGGTGATCCGGCAGTTGTTGGACCCATCGTGTCCAACGCTCCGCGTAGGCGATCCCACGACCTCCAGGGACTTCACGTTTGTTGCGGATACCGCGGAGGCGTTCCTGGCTATGGGCGCTGCATCGAATATCGCGTTCGGGCGGTCCTATAATGCCGGCAACGGCGAGGGAGTTACGATCTCCACGCTGATCGACATGCTCGCCCGCATTACGGGTATCAGCAAGCCGGTCGAGAGCGAGGATATGCGAATGCGTCCGCCGGATTCCGAGGTGCGCACGTTACTTGCCGACAGCAACCGCATTACCGAAGAGATCGGTTGGCAGCCGCAGGTGCGCCTGGAGGACGGGCTGACCACGACCGTGGCGTGGTGGCGGAAGCGCCTCGCGCATGGTAAGGTCCGTCGTTCCATCGAGTTTATCAGCTAAAGGATCTAAGATCAAAACAGGCGGACGTGCAGCACAGCTCCCTTCAGTGCTTGCGACCCGCCGCGCACCAATACGGTGGGGACTCTGAAAACCGTATTTGTTCCAATCCCGCCTGTTGCATCATCGCCGCGATTTCCCCGCGGGAAAAGCGCTGTTCGAGCGGCGTGCCGAACCTATCGAAGGCATTGGTACGCATCGTGTAGAACGGCTTGTCCCGGTACCAGCCGAGTGGTAGTCCCGCCGCGTTGCCGCCAAGACGCTCAACGAGTGCGGCAAGCCGCGCGAGAGGCCAATAGACAGTAAGGGCAATAAACTCGCTGACCACCTTCTTGGCTCCGAACGGCAACCGACTCACACCTCTTCGGATGGGATCCGAAACCCGCCAGATTGCGCGGAACCACCACGGGCGCTGTTCCAGCGCATAGTAAAGATAGAGCAATAGCGGTGCTCCAGGCTTCAGCAGCCGGGTGCAGGCTTTGATACCGGCGAGCGTATCAGGTACATGGTGCAGAACGCCAATCGAATAGCAGAAGTCCAGACTCTCGGCCGCCAATGGGATCGCCCCGACACTGGCGTGGTGAAACCGACAATTTGCCTCCCCTGAAAGGTTGCGCCTCGCCACATCCAGCGCCTCCGCGCTGGCATCAATACAGTGTAGTTCGCCCACCTTGGGCGCGACATAGCAGGCCCATCGCCCGCTGCCGCAACCGACATCGGCCCCGACCGCATTCGGAGCTAGGCTGTCCCAGGGAAAGATGCCGAAGTATTCCTCGAATCGGCTGCGCATGCTCTCCAGGTTGAGTAAGCGAGCCTGGTCATAGGTGGACCATTCCTGTCCGAACGACCGCACGGTGGTTTCGTCGAGATTGCTGGCGCTCATTGCTTCCTTCCCTGCCTATTGCGCGTGGCGAACAATCGCTGCAACGCCGTGTCATCTTCTAGGGCATAATCCCCACGTTGGGATCCCCAGCTATACACCATGTCGAAGACAGGATGCGGTACCAGAGCGTCCCACCGGCGGATGATCTCCTCCGCCTGGGCGGGCGTCGGCATTACGTACCGGCCATTCTCACCCACGCGCCACTGACCACCCCCGAAGGCTTGGTAGTTCGGAACTATTTGGCTACGAGGAACCCCCCCGGCCTCTGCAGCGGCCACATAGCGCTCCACCTGATCGAAGTCGCAGCCATTCCATTCTGAACGGCAAGGATATGGACAGATACCGAACAGATCGATGTGCGAAGCCTCTGGACGATACGTCTCACCATAGAAAGGCTGCCGCCAAGTGCCGAAATTCATCAGTATGGCGAACGTCCGCGTCCCTGACATATGGGCGTGCAGCCAGTCCGATTCAGCGCGCAGATTGTCCGCTTCGCACGGCACCGGACCAAGTCCACCAACCTGCGGCCGGGGGTCTGGATCGTCCATCAGAAAGAATCCAAACACTCGCTGATCGCCGATGAAGGGACGCACCCGCGCAAGGAATTGCGGCGTGACGCCATCGCACATGCCGACCCAGACGAGCGCCTTCACCCCGTCGGGTAGCGCATTGAGGCGGCGCGGCTCATCGACATCGGCGACATTGAAACCTGCACTGGCGGGAGTGTACATCCCGGCCCCATCAAAATTATGGTTCGGGCTGTAGTGCAACAGTTCGGGTGGTGCCGATCCTGAGCTGGCTGCGTGCAGTCCAAAAGCAAGACCGAAGCCTAGCGACAGGATGAGGGCTCTCGACCACAGGTAGCTCATGCGCCTATCTCCCCAAGCGCAAACGGGGTGGGCGCAGGAGTCCGATGTAGTGCGAGCACGGAACAGGAGCGGGTGCCAGCAGTGATAGCCCCGTTCCGTCATTCGTCCAAGACTGCGATAAACACTTCCTGCCCATCGCGCGTAGACTGAATGGATCCGGGTGATTTCGACATTGCCGTTCATGGCGTCTCCGTAGACAACATCTGGTGAGCATGCGCCGGCGCTTCTCGCCGCGCGACCAGACACAGCGCTACCGCAAGCCAGAACAGCGGCAGACGAATGGCGAGGCCAACAAAGGCAAACAGGTTCAGCCCGCCAATCAGTGCTACCAATCCCGCCGAACGGCTCCTGAGCGCGTCCGTCAGCGCGCAAACCATCAGCCAGACATAGGCGATCGCGGCAATCAGGCCACCTTGAACAAAGAGATCGAGCACCGTGTTGTGCGCTTCAAAATTGTTGGCCGCGCCTTGCTGTGGCTGAGACAAATCAGTCGGCCGGTCGTTGATGCGATACTCTGCGCGTTCTGCAGCGAGTTTAGCAGGAATTGGCAGATGCGGGCCAGGACCGAGGCCCAGCATGCCGACCTGAAAGCCCCGCGCCAATGCCTCCTTCCATAGCGCGAACCGAAGGTCCGCCTCGCTGTTGGCTTCCTTTCCTCCGTTCTTGGACAGCACGGCGACCACCTCGCCGCCAGGTACGACAGAGACCATCGGCGGAACAGCAGCGGTGACAAGCACAGGAAGCGCAAATAGCGTCAGGACGGCCAACGAAGCGCGCGGTCCCGGTGTCATTGCGCACACGCTTACTTTGACACAAAGGAACATAAAAGCTGCGAGCGCCACCGCGTACATATACGCATCTGTCTGGGTGATCCTGCCAGCCCATATTACCGGGATCATAAGCAGGATCGCGGTGAACCGATTTCGCCTCTTAGCGGCAACGTCGGCCAAATACAGGCCAACAAGGGTAGCGACGAGACACAGCTCGGCCAATTGATTGGGAATTAGCGACCAGCCCCGGAAACGATTCCAGAACCAAGGATCAACCCCGGGAAGGCGCAGCAGCGTCCCGGAGAGTAGCAAAACCGTAAGCGAAATGGCGCTTAGAACCAAGAATATCCAGGCCGTGCGATGCAGGCGCGAGTACGCCCCCGGCTCGATCACGCTGAAGCAGCACACAGCCGCAATCAGAGGATAGGCGAAGGTGTCGTGCAGGAACCACTTCGGATCGTATCTCTCACCGATCGCGAGACCATTGATCGTACCGATACACAGGGAGATTGCTAGCGGACACCAAAACTGGAGCAAACGCGATAAGGCTGGACCGATGCAGGTTCTGCGATCCAGCAAGCAACCGAATGACATCAAGCCAAGCCAGACGACAAGGCAGATCTCGCCGATCCCCAGCGGCAGCCCTGCAAACCGCCATTGTGTGGCGGTGGTAAGTACCAGCCCCAATGCCAACAGGCCATCAATCACCAGCGGAACTCCGGCGGTACGTTAACGACACCTCTGCGGAGGGCTCGACGGCAGCACACTTCGATCCACGCGATACAGGCGACTGTCCGCGGAAGTTCACAAGGGCGATCAGGCCGAGCGTAAGACGCAACTTGTGCCAGATCAGCAGCGCCAACCCTGCGGTCAGTGCCAGTTGGATCATGGTCGCGGCCAAGGCGGCGCCTGTCAGCCCAGCCTGCCAAACGAACAGCGCAGAAAGGCCGATGTTGGCAACTGCAACCACGGATTGCATGAGCGCTGCCTCGCGCTCATGCCCGGTCATCGTCAACAGAAACAACTGCGGTCCGGCCGCCGAAGCAATCAATTGACCGATCAGCAGGATGCGCAGCGCCGACACGCCAGTACTGAAGCTGGAGCCTAGGAGTTGCAGAACCGGATGGGCGATAACACAAAGTGGTAGGGCCACACCGGCGGCGCCGAGCAGGGTCCACCATGCCGTACGGACAATGAGAGCGCGCAGGCCTACCCGATCGCCACGGGCGAAAAGATCGGCAACCAGCGGCGCAAACAGCGCGTTTAGTGCCATTCGTGGCAGCAGCACCAGCAACGCAATGTTGGAGGCCAGCGAATAGACCCCTGCGTCGCGGACCAGGCCGAACCATCCGAGCAGCACGACGCCAGTGCGGTTAATCACCGCGTCCGAGACCGCAATCGTCAGCAAAGGAAGCGCGGTCCGCCGCCAGCTCGGGACGTCATATTCCGCCGACGCCGGCACGACCGAAATCCGCCGCCACCAATGCATGGCAAGGCTCGTCATGCTGAAGGCGATCAGCCCGCTCAGCACGGTCGCTGCCATGGCCTGCGGCGCGTCGACCGGCCATCGTGCCAAAAGCGCCGTGGCAATCAGCAGGATCAGAAGGCCCTCGCGCACTATCCGATCCGGCGCCAAAGCGGTAAAGACCCCACCAAGCGCCCGAATCACGGCGCAACGAATCCAAACCAGCGCCCAAAGCGGTACCAGCGGCAGGCCAATCATCAGCGTGATCCGCAAGGTGACCGGAACGCGCTGACCGAACCAGACGACGCTGATGAGTCCGATTCCAACGATGGACAAGCCGGCCAGGGCGGCGCGGCGATCAGCATACTGGATCATTCCGCGCAGCAGGCCCCATTGTGCCTGTGCACGATATGCGGCCACGAAACGCATGACCGACACCTCGAAGCCGAGAGCTGCCAGATACGCCAGGATGGTCATCCATGCGATGGCGAAGGCGTAGTTGCCGTACCCTTCGGCGCCGATGGCGTGCGCAACGGTGAGCTGGGCGAGATAGGTCACTCCTGCGCCGCCCGCATAGGTTCCGAAGGCAACCACGCTGGCGCGAGCGAGGCGTCCGAGCAGAGGATCGCCGCCTCCGACTGAGTGTCGCCTGCTATGCTTGGCTGAGACGTGCACTGTAGGCCAAGTCCGCGTCATCATTAACCGTGCGTCGCGCGGTTTCCACCTGTCGCCAGATCCTAGTGAGCGCTGCCGTCCGCGAATCGGAATCATCCGTATGCACAGAAATCACTGGCGCAACCTGCCGGCTGAAGATTGCGCACAATGCATCGAGTACTGGACCGAAACGCAAATTGGTTAGAAGATCATGCTCGAGCAGCCGCTCGAAGAAGCCTTGGTTTTGTTCGCGCTCGGACAGTCTGGCCCTGAGCAGATCCTCGGGGGCATGCACGCGGATCAACATATCGGGCTTGGGAATCCGCCTAAAAGCTTGTTCGATCGCTGTCCGCTCAGCAGTCCTGGTCAACACCATGAGTGAAGCCAGCCCTTGAATGAACGCCTGATCGAACATCACGATATGCTGCACGTGCGAGCTACGCTCTCGGGACAGCAGCAGCCGGACCAGATACTGGCTCATGCGCACGGACCAGAACACATTTCTTGGTGGCAGCAAGCGCAGCAACTCAGTCACCAGATGGTTGTGATGCTCGCCATGCGTCATGGCGCGGGCGGCCGCCAGCGTCTCGCGCACCGCGCGGCTCGGCCGCCGCAAGCTTGCCGTCAGCGAGCTCACATTATCGGCGATTTCATTTGGGCGGAAACTCGAAATGAGCTCGACTTCATTATCGCGCATCCGCAACCCGGCCGCCAGTTGGCGTGCGGTGGTGGTTTTGCCGGCGGCTGGCGTCCCGCACAGTTCAACGATCACGCCCGCGCTCCCACGTCACAAGACGGTCCAGACAGCGCGCTTGGCATCCGCGATCACCGTCGGTAGTGGTTGCGATGCATCCAGGACCTCGAGGCGAGATGCCGGGAAGTTGAGTCGCATCAGTTCTTCGGTGCGTCGGCGCACCACGTCAGGCAACATGTCGGGCTCGCGCCGAGAGATCAGCGCGGGGTCGGCCTGCAACTTGATTACCAGGTCGGGGGGCAAGCGGTCCGCGAGGGCGTAAGCATTCGCTTCGAACTTCCGCAACCATCGTGGGACGCGGTTCAAACGGGGCAACAATACGCCATCGTTGAATTGCGGTAGCTGGTTTTGTGGAAAACGGTCGGTAATGACCAGCATTCCTTGGTCCGCTGCGCGTCCAGCGGCCTTCAGCTTCTGCCACTTCTCGACGGCGAGCACGCTGGCCCATACAGTCAATAGCGCATTATAAAACAGTCCTGGTGGCTTGCTGGAGACGGTCCCGTGTGACGCCCCCTTCGGCTTTCTAGGAAGCAGCCTTTGCGCGAGCGGCAGCAGCAGCTTAAGTGGCAACAACAACAGGCCCGGGCGGCCTTCGCCGGTTCCGAAATATAGCGGCAGAACGTCCATCTCGCTCCCGGCCCAGTCGCACAGAGCGCGTACCAGCGTGCTTTTTCCGCTGCCATCTACGCCGACAACCGCGACCACCGACCCGCCACCGAGGATACGACGACTCCAGGGCCGCGGCGCATGGATGAAACGTTTGTTGAGAGAGCGGCCGAGGAACAGCAACGAGCGTACGAACAGACGCAGGCTACCTTGTAAGCGGCCCGCGCGGCG
>Ga0210402_10004395_pt1 | contig 12861 bp, 8 predicted proteins | sample IncBWC7MmetaG_FD_161055 | JGI IMG/M metagenome (GOLD analysis project Ga0210402, IMG submission 161055) | Forest soil microbial communities from Barre Woods Harvard Forest LTER site, Petersham, Massachusetts, United States - Inc-BW-C-7-M | ecosystem: Environmental > Terrestrial > Soil >...
GGACGCAGCGCGGTGCTGGAAGCAACCGGCCATCCTCAGGACGCCCTGGCGGCACTCGACAATGCGATCGCGCTGGACCCGTCCAATGTGCGGGCGCTGACCGCCCGCGACCGGCTTCGCGCGCAACAGACCTCGCAACATGATGGCAGCGATCAGGCAAAGAGCGATCCGCAGAAAAGCGATTCGCAGAAATGAGGGTGCGTATCTGGCCCGGCGGTCAGGCCGCCGCGGCCAGCACGACCTGCGCCAGCAGCCGCTCGCGCTTGGCCTGCGAGCGCTGGCCCTTCATGGTCGCGGCGAAGCGTTCGAGGATGCCTTCCTCGAAGGCGGTGACGATGGTGTCGTGGACATAGCTACGGCGGCAGATCGCGGGCGTGTTCGAAAGATGGTCGGCCGCCGCGCGGACGGCTTCCAGCACCTGCCTCTTGCGGCCGCGCGCGCTCGCCGCCGGCGAAATCCGCGACAGCGATTCCAGCACGACGGCGGACGCCATCAGGGTGCGGAAATCCTTCAGCGAAATCTTGATGCCGGCGATCTCGCGCAAGTAAGCATTCACCTGCGCGGTCGAGACCGCGCGCACGACGCCGGAGGTGTCGCGATATTGGAACATCCGCTTGCCCGCCACAGTGCGCAGGATGCCGATCGCGCGGACGAGCTTCTCGGCGTCGCATTCCTTGCGCACGGCCTTGCCGCCCTTGGCCTTGAAGGTCAGCACGACGCTGTCGCCTTCCAGCGTGACATTGGATTTCAAAAGCGTGGTGGCGCCGCGGGTGCCGTTGAGGCGGGCGTAGGATTCGTTGCCGGGACGGATCGCGGTGCGCGCGATCAGCTCGATCACCGCAGCCAGCGCGAATTCCCGCGTCGGCTCGTCGCCGGCAAGCTGCTTCCAGACGTTGCGGCGGATCTTCGGCAGCGCGCCGACCAGCTTGGCGAGCCGGTGCGCCTTGCGGTGCTCGCGGACCTTCTCCCAGTCGGCGTGATAGCGGTATTGCAGCCGGCCGGCGGCATCGCGGCCGACCGCCTGCAGATGCGAACTGGGATCGGGCGAATAGCGCACCTCGACATAGGCCGGCGGCACGGCCATCGCGTGGAGCCGGCGGATGGTGCCTACATGGCGGATGCGGGTGCCGTTGGCGCGGATGAAGGTGTAGCTCTTGCCCCGCTTGATGCGGCGGATGGTCAATTCATTCTGGTCGCCGAGCTTGAGGCCCAGTTCCCGGGCGAGCTCCTCGACCGAGGCCCTGGCAACAAGGCCCGCGCTGGCGAGAACCGGTTTCGCGTCGGGCTTCTTCGCCGGCCACTGTCCCAGCGCCTTGGCGAGTGCGACGGCGGGATCGGCGGAAGCGGGCCGCTCGGGCTCGAAACTCTGCTGATCCGTCATCGTTCGAATGTCTCGTCTGGTTCCGGTCTTCTGTTGACTTGCAGGCCTAATGCGAACCCTCGCCGGCCAGTTCCGGCGGACGGCCGGTACCGAGGCGGGCATTTAGGGGGTAATCACGCCTATTGCGAGTCCCAATAGTTGTCACAGAGGTTAATAAATACCTTTCATGGGACCTATTCGGCCGATATCGTTGATTTCGACCTCACAAGCGCCGGTCGATCACAGGAGTTTGCGCGTCAGGCCGCCGAGACGCGAGCAGACCTTTGATCTCGCGCATGGCGGGCCCATCGCCGAAGGTCTTATTCGTTGTCCTTGTCGCCAGACGGCGGGGCGACGCATAATTGTTCATGACAACATTGTTCATGACAACGAAAACGGCTTGCAGTGTGCGCAGTCACTGCCCGCATTGGTGGAGGGTGAGAAATGTCCGAGAAAATCTACGACGTGCCCGCCGAGTGGGCGAAGCGTGCCTGGATCGACGACGCGAAATACAAGGAGATGTATGCCCGCTCGATGTCGGACCCCAACGGGTTTTGGTCGGAACACGCCAAGCGCCTCGACTGGATGAAGTTCCCTACCAAGATCGAGAACACGTCGTTCGCGCCCGGACACATTTCGATCAAATGGTTCGAGGACGGGGTGCTGAACGCCGCCTATAACTGCATCGATCGGCATCTCGCCAAGCGCGGCAGCCAGACCGCCATCATCTGGGAAGGCGACGACCCCTCGCAGTCCAGGCACATCACCTACCGCGAGCTGCATGACGAGGTCTGCAGGATGGCGAACATCCTGCGCACCCGGAACGTCAAGAAGGGCGACCGCGTCACCATCTACCTGCCGATGATCCCAGAAGCGGCCTATGCGATGCTCGCCTGCGCACGGATCGGCGCGATCCACTCGGTCGTATTCGCGGGCTTTTCTCCGGACAGCCTCGCCCAGCGCATCCAGGACTGCCAATCCAAGGTGGTCATCACCGCCGACGAGGGCCTGCGCGGCGGCCGGAAGGTGCCACTGAAGGCCAATGTCGATGCCGCGCTGTCCAAGGTCGACGGCGTCGACTGGGTCGTCGTCGTCAAGCGGACCGGCGCGAAGGTCGACATGAAGCCCTCGCGCGACCTCTGGTATCATGAGGCCGCGCAGATGGTGACGACGGAATGCCCATGCGAGCATGTGCACGCGGAAGATCCGCTGTTCATTCTCTATACGTCGGGCTCGACCGGCCAGCCCAAGGGCGTGCTGCACACCACCGGCGGCTATCTCGTGTTCGCGTCGATGACGCACCAATATGTCTTCGACTATCACGACGGCGACATCTACTGGTGCACCGCCGACGTCGGCTGGGTCACCGGCCACAGCTACATTCTCTACGGCCCGCTCGCCAACGGCGCGACCTCGCTGATGTTCGAGGGCGTGCCCAATTATCCGGACAATTCGCGGTTCTGGAACGTCGTCGACAAGCACAAGGTCAACATCTTCTACACCGCGCCGACCGCGATCCGTGCGCTGATGCAAGGGGGCGACGAGCCCGTGAAAAAGACCTCGCGGCAGTCGCTGCGGCTGCTCGGATCGGTCGGCGAGCCGATCAATCCGGAAGCCTGGGAATGGTATCATCGCGTGGTCGGCGAGGGCCGCTGCCCGATCGTGGATACGTGGTGGCAGACCGAGACCGGCGGCATCCTGATCACGCCGCTGCCGGGCGCGACCAAGCTGAAGCCGGGATCGGCGACGCGGCCGTTCTTCGGCGTGGCGCCGGAGATCGTCGATGCCGAAGGCAAGGTGCTGGAGGGTGAAGCCACCGGCAATCTGTGCATCACTCGCTCCTGGCCCGGCCAGATGCGCACGGTCTATGGCGATCACGCCCGTTTCGAGCAGACCTATTTCTCGACCTACAGGGGCAAGTATTTCACCGGTGACGGCTGCCGGCGCGACGCCGACGGTTATTACTGGATCACAGGGCGCGTCGATGACGTCATCAACGTCTCCGGTCACCGCATGGGAACCGCCGAGGTCGAGAGCGCGCTGGTGGCGCATGCCGTGGTCTCGGAGGCCGCCGTCGTCGGCTATCCGCACGACATCAAGGGACAGGGGATCTACGCCTATGTCACCTTGATGGCGGGCGCCGAGCCGAGCGAGGAGCTGCGCAAGGAGCTGGTGGCGTGGGTACGCAAGGAGATTGGCCCGATCGCGTCTCCCGATCAGATCCAGTTCGCGCCCGGCTTGCCGAAGACGCGCTCGGGCAAGATCATGCGCCGGATCCTGCGCAAGATCGCCGAGGACGAGCCGGGCAGTCTCGGCGACACTTCGACGCTCGCCGATCCTGCGGTGGTCGATGATCTCGTGAAGAACCGGCAGAACAAGAAGGAGACACCAGCGTAAAGGCGCGATTTTCGCAGCCCCTGTTGGCGACGAGCGATGGCGACGAAGCAATCCGGCGGCGCTTTGGCTTGCCGATTGCCGCGCGCGTCCGCGCGAAGGGCGGCGGGCGAGCGGCGGTTTGCGGACAGGTGTTGTTTTCCAGTCATTTACTTTGTTTCGAACATTTTCTTTTCTCCGCCCGCTCGCGTGGAAACCATTTGGTTAACACCGGCGACTAACAATGTGTGAACGAGCATGATCCGGCAAAGTGTGGAGCGGTTTTGCGAGAAGATCATGCTCAATCAAGAAGCTAGACCGGCATTTTGCGGCTCAAAAGCATTTTGTGCCTCCCGCGGCGAGCTCGAGGCGAAAGCGGAGAAGATCGATGTCGATGAGGTTTGCGGTGGCATTCGCGGCCACGCTCGGAGCTGGGATCCTGATGAGCGATGCGGCCGCGGCGCGGCCAGAACTGGTCGGCATGCACGGCAACGAATACTCGCCGGGAACAATCGTGGTGAAGACCGGTGAACGGCGGCTTTATCTGATCCTCGATCAGGATCACGCGATGCGCTATCCGGTCGGCGTCGGCAAGTCCGGCAAGCAGTGGGCCGGCACCACCACGATCGAAGGCAAATATCGCAACCCGGCCTGGTCGCCGCCCGCCGAGGTGAAGCACGACAAGCCGCACATCCCCGACGTGATTCCCGGCGGCTCGCCGCGTAATCCGATGGGCGTTGCCGCGATGACATTGTCGGGCGGAGAATATGCCATTCATGGCACCAACGTACCGAACTCTGTCGGCGGCTTCGTCTCCTATGGCTGCATCCGCATGCTGAACGACGACATCACCGACCTCTATTCGCGCGTTTCCATCGGCACCACCGTGGTCGTGACGCGTTGAGCTTCAAGCTGACGAATGCGAGAGGGCGATCAAAAGTCCGACGCGATACCGTTGCTCTCCCAATCGCCGTAGCGCGTCGGCTCCGGACCCTGCGGTCCTTGAAACTCTTTCGGCATCTCCTTGGCGTTGGCCGCGCCCGCCTGCCGCCTTGCTTCGGCCTCGGCGAGCGCCCGCTCCGCTGCCGGCGTCAATTTTTTTTGCGCGATGCGCGATGCGGTTACCTCGCGCTCTGGAAGATCGTCGCTCATCGCCAATTACCGCTCTCAAACCCGTCAGCCGGTGAAACTCGCCATCAACAGATCGTGCGTCCTGGAGAAAACGCCAGGGGCGATTCTTACATTCGGCGTGGGTGCATGGCAAAATCCGAATCCTCAATTGGCAAAACCTCATTTGGGAAATCCTCATTTGGCATGCGCCGGACCCTCGCAGAACCGTCTTCCTTCCGAGTAACGCTCCAGCATGCCGCCACAACGATTAGCTGCTCCCACCGAAGTGCCTGGTCTTGCGGCGCGGAGGATCGCTGCGGACATCGTGGACGGCGTGCTCCACAGACGTCGCACGCTTGATGATCAGCTTGATGGCACGGGCGCACATCCCGGATTGAAGGCACTGGCCGACCGCGACCGCGCGCTGATGCGGCGACTGGTCGCAACCGTCCTGCGAAGGCTGGGCACGCTCGGCCATGTGCTGTCGCGGTTGCTTGACCGTGGCATCCCCACAGACGCGCCGCGCGCGCAGAGCGCGCTTCTGGTCGGCGCGGCGCAAATCCTCTGGATGGAGGTGCCGGATCACGCCGCAGTCGATCTCTCGGTCCGCCTGGTGCAGGCCGACCGGCGCGCTGCGAAATATACCGGTCTCGTCAACGCAGTGCTGCGCCGCTGCGCGCGCGAGGGCGCCAGCCTTGTCGAAGAGGTGAAGTCGCAAGCGCTGGACCTTCCGCCCTGGCTGCTGGCGCGATGGGTCGCGCATTACGGCGAAGCCACCGCAAAGGCGATGGCGCATGCGCTTGGCCATGAGCCCTCGCTCGACATCACGGTGAAGAGCAACGCGGCGGAATGGGCGAGCCGCCTGCATGGCGAGATGCTACCGACCGGCACCGTGCGCACGCTGCTTCACGGTTCGGTGGCGATGCTGCCGGGATTTTCGCATGGCGAATGGTGGGTGCAGGACGCCGCCGCCGCAATACCGGCGCGCCTGTTCGGCGACATCACGGGCAAGAGGATCGTCGATCTCTGCGCGGCGCCCGGTGGCAAGGCCGCCCAGCTCGTGCAGGCCGGCGCGCGCGTCATCGCGGTCGACCGCTCGCCGTCCCGCATGGTGCGGCTGCGCGACAATCTCGCTCGGCTTGGGCTCACCGCCGATGCGGTGATCGCTGACGCCGTCGAATGGCAAAGCACGGCGCCGGGCGGCTTCGACGGCGTCCTTCTGGACGCGCCCTGTACCTCGACCGGCACGATTCGCCGCCATCCCGACATCGCCTGGCTGAGGCAGGAAGCGGACATACCGGTCTTGGCAAACCTGCAGAGGCGCCTACTGCAAAAAGCCGCGGGGCTGCTCAAGCCCGGCGGCCTGCTGATCTACTGCACCTGCTCGCTCGAGCCCGAAGAAGGCGAGCAGGCGATTGCGGCGCTGCTGGCCGCCGAACCGGGCCTGAAACGGCAGCCGATTAAAGCCCACGAGGTCGCTGGCCTGACAGAACTTGTCACCGCAGAAGGCGATCTGCGCACCCTGCCCTGCCACCTGCCCCACGCCGACCCGCGGCTCGGGGGACTCGACGGTTTTTACGTCGCCAGATTAATTAAGTGCTGATTTTGCACCGGATTTCGACCGGACCGTACTGATTCGACCTCTTTCAAGAGGGTGCCAGACCCGCGTTTCCAGATTAAAAGGGTGGCCGAGTATCCTCCCCCCTGACAAGGCAACACGTGTCGGTCGCTCAACGCAGACGTATCTCGACGCTCATCATGGGCCGCTTTGCGCGGACCGTGGTGGCGCGCGCGAGCGGCGGCTCGGTGGCCCTGTCGCGGCTGTGGCCCGGCCGCGCCGACCGGCTGATCATCGCGCCGCACGACCTGCGCACCGCGGATGCGACCCGCGCGGCCGAAATCTATGCCGGGCGCTTCGTGTTCGCCGGCAAGATCGTGACCTGTCACGGCCGCTCGATCTTCGATCTGGAGCCGCCTTCGGAAGACTGGGAGGTGGCGCTGCTCGGCTTCGGCTGGCTCCGGCATCTGCGTGCCGCCGACACCGCCTTGACGCGCGCCAATGCGCGCGCGCTGATCGAGGATTGGATTTCCAACCCCTCGTATCACCGCCCCATCGCCCGTCGCGCGGATGTTCTGGCGCGCCGGGTGATCTCGCTGCTGTCTCAGGCGCCGCTGGTGCTCGGCGAAACCGACAACAAATTCTACCGGCGTTACCTGCGCGGGCTGACGCGGGAAATCCGCTATCTGCGTTACGCAATGCTCGACATGCCCGACGGCGTGCCGCGGCTGCAGGTCCTGATCGCGTTGTGCTACGCCTCGCTCTGCCTCGCCAACCAGGCGAAGCACATCCGCAGCGCAAGCCGCAAACTTTCGGACGAACTGCAGCAGCAGATCCTTCCCGATGGCGGCCACATCTCGCGCAATCCAGGCGCCCTGATCGAGCTGCTGATCGATCTGCTGCCGCTACGTCAGACGTTTGCCGCGCGCAACATCGCGCCTCCGCCGGCGCTCCTCAACGCGATCGACCGCATGATGCCGATGCTGCGCTTCTTCCGCCACGGCGACGGCTCGATCGCGCTGTTCAACGGCATGAGCGGCACGCCGTCCGACCTGCTCGCGACGCTGGTCGCCTATGATGATGCCCACGGCACGCCGATGGCGAGCATGCCGCACACCGGCTTCCAGCGCCTCGATGCCGGACCGACCACCTTGATCATGGACACTGGCGCGCCGCCGCCGCCTGCCGTCAGCCATGAAGCCCATGCCGGCTGTCTGTCCTTTGAATTGTCGTCGGGCACCAGCCGCATCGTGATCAATTGCGGGATGCCATCGACCGGACGCGACAACTGGCGCGCCTTTGCGCGCAGCACCGCGGCGCATTCGACCCTGACCTATCACGACACCTCGTCATGCCAGTTCGTCGAGCTGACCGCGATGAAGCGCTTCCTGCACGGCGCGCCGATCGTCTCCGGGCCGGTGGTCGTTGAGAGTTCCCGCGAGACGGTGAACAACGGCGTGCTGCTTACCACGTCGCATGACGGTTATCTCGCCCGCTTCGGGGTCATTCACCGCCGCATCCTGATGCTGGCGCAGGATGGATCCCGGCTCGACGGCGAGGACTCGGTCTCGCCGGCACCCGGCGGGCGCCTCAGGGGTCAGGACACCGACTACGCGCTCCGCTTTCACCTGCATCCCTCGGTGAAGGCAAGCCGGCTGAGCGACGCGCGTGGAGTGATGCTGGTGCTGCCGAACCGTGACGTCTGGACCTTCGAGGCGCAGGACGACCGCGTCGATCTCGAGGACAGCGTGTTCCTGGCCGGCAATGATGGCCCCCGCCGCACCGCCCAGATCGTGGTTCGGCAGGATTCGCGCCAAGCCTCTTCGATCCGCTGGAGCTTTGTCCGCTCCAACGCCTCGCCCTCCACCACCAATGCCCGCCGCAGCTCGCGCCGCGCGCCGGAATTGCCGTTGTAGGGGCCGGCGGACCTCACCGTTGCCCTTAACCCTTGTCCTTTCCCCAACCGTCATCGCAGGACATCTCCACACGCCGGCTCTCGGGTTTCGCCGGCCCCAAAACCATGCTACCGGGCGGCCTGAAGCGCGATGAGTTCGGATGAACGGTTATCACGCTCCAGATTCTTGTTTGAGCATGATCCCTCGGGTCACGCCCGAGGGCATGCTTTTTGGAAAACCGGTGCCCACCCATCGGGTCGTAGCCCGAGGGCATGCTTTTCCGGATCATGCTCTAACGCGAGGACCCCTGCATGACCAATACTCTCCGCCGCGTCAGCCGCGCTCTTCTGTCCGTTTCCGACAAGACCGGCCTCGTCGAATTTGCCCGCGCGCTGGCTGGCCGCGATGTGGAACTGGTCTCGACCGGCGGCACTGCGAAGGCGATTGCTGCGGCCGGATTGAAGGTTCGCGACGTTTCTGAATTGACCGGCTTTCCGGAGATGATGGATGGGCGGGTCAAGACGCTGCATCCCAAGGTGCATGGCGGGCTGCTCGCAATCCGCGCCAACAGCGAACATGCCGAGGCCATGAAGATCCACGGCATCGCGCCGATCGACCTGCTCGTGGTCAATCTCTATCCCTTCGAGGCGACCGTCGACAATGGCGCGAGCTTCGAGGAATGTATCGAGAACATCGACATCGGCGGTCCCGCCATGATCCGTGCCGCCGCGAAGAACCATGACGAGGTCGCAGTGGTGATCGAGGCCACGGATTACCAGGCCGTTCTGGATGAACTCGCGGCGAATGACGGCGCCACCACGCTTTCGCTCCGCCGCCGCCTCGCGGCCAAGGCCTATGCGCGCACCGCAGCCTATGACGCAGCGATCTCGAACTGGTTCGCGGCGGAGCTGAAGACCGAAGCGCCGGATTTCCGCGCCCTCGGCGGCAGGCTGATCCAGGGCCTGCGCTACGGCGAGAACCCGCACCAGACGGCGGCCTTCTATCGCCTGCCTGACAGGCGCCCCGGTGTTTCGACCTTGCGCCAGCTGCAGGGCAAGGAGCTGTCCTACAACAACATCAACGACACCGACGCGGCCTACGAATGCGTTTCCGAGTTCGACCCCGAGCGCACCGCGGCCTGTGTCATCGTCAAGCACGCCAATCCCTGTGGCGTCGCGGAAGGTCCAGATCTCGTCAGCGTCTACCGTCGAGCGCTGGCCTGCGATTCGACATCGGCCTATGGCGGCATCATCGCGCTGAACCGCACCCTGGATGCGGAAACGGCACGCGCGGTCACCGAAATCTTCACCGAGGTGATCATCGCGCCCGATGCGACGGAGGAAGCCATCGCGATCGTCGCCAAGCGGCGGAATTTGCGGCTGTTGCTTGCGAGCGGCCTGCCCGATCCGCGCGCCGCCGGCCTGACCGCAAAGACGGTTGCCGGCGGATTTCTGGTCCAGAGCCGCGACAACGCCGTGGTCGACGACATGGCGTTGAAGATCGCAACCAAGCGCGCCCCAACGGATGCCGAGCTACGCGACCTGAAATTCGCCTTCCGCGTCGCCAAGCACGTCAAGTCCAACACCATCGTCTATGCCAAGGATCTCGCCACCGTCGGTATCGGCGCCGGACAGATGAGCCGGGTGGATTCCGCCCGCACCGCCGCGCGCAAGGCGCAGGATGCGGCGAACGAATTGAAGCTGCCCGAGCCGCTGACCAAGGGTTCGGTCGTCGCCTCGGACGCATTCTTCCCGTTCGCCGACGGCATGCTCGCCTGCATCGAGGCTGGCGCGACCGCGGTGATCCAGCCCGGCGGCTCAATGCGCGACGAGGAAGTGATCAAGGCCGCCGACGAGCACGGCATTGCTATGGTGTTCACGGGTGTCCGGCATTTCCGTCATTGAGTGGCAGGTAAACGCGGCACGTGTAAACGAGTCTCGTGTAAAGCTCGTCGCCCCTGCAAAAGCAGGGGCCCACAACCACCGGCGCTCACTTGGTGAAAAGCGTCGTCCGCCCTGCCCTTTGCACAGATCACGCGGTATAGGTCCCGGCTCGCGCTCGCTCGGCCGGGACGACGGATGCGGTTTCAATCCCTCACCCGAGACAGCAGTGCGAGACCCGTCACGAAGAACAGCACCAGGGTCGCCATGCCGGCCTTCTGGCTTTCGGTCGCCGCGGTGACGATGCCGATCAAGAGTGGCCCGATGAAGGACGTGACCTTTCCGGTCAGCGCGAACAGTCCGAAATATTGGGCGATGCGCTCCTTAGGCGCCATGCGGATCAGAAGCGAACGTGAGGCCGCCTGAAGCGGCGCGCCGGCCGCGCCGATCAGGCAGCCGAGCACGAGGTAGGCGCGCTCCGCGGCTGACGCGAACAGCGCGCCGCCGGGCGCGGGCGGCGTGACGCTGACGAACAGGACGGAGTCCTTCTCCACCAGGAGAATTGCGACGATCGACGCAAGCAGGATCGTCATGCTGCCGGCGATCACGCGCTTCGGTCCCAGGAAGTCGTCAAGCTTGCCGCCGAACCAGCCGCCAAGAGTGCCCGCGATCGCAAGGATGATCCCGAAAGTGCCGATCTCGATCGTGCTCCAACCAAACGTGCCGGCGGCATAGATGCCCCCGAAGGCATAGAGCGACACCAGGCCGTCGGTGTAGATCATGTTGGCGAGCAGAAACGCGGCCAACGATCTTTGCTTGGGCAGTTCGAGCAACGTTTCCTTCAATTCCAAAAGGCCCTCGCGGGCCGCAACGCGCAAGCGGTGGCGCGGGGGATGATCGGGCGTCAGCAGGAACATCGGCAGCACGAACACGATGAACCAGATGGCCGTGAGTGGCCCGGAAATGCGGTCGCCTTCATGTGCGATGGGATCAAGCCCGAACAGCGGCGTGAGGCCGAACAGCGTGCGGCCCGTCTCAGGATTTGCGGCGAGAAAGCCGAGCACGAGGATCAGGCTCAAGATGCCGCCGACATAGCCGGTCGCCCAGCCGGTGCCGGACAAGCGTCCGATCCGATCCGGAGGCACCAGCGTCGGCATCATTGCGTTGTTGAAGACGGTTGCGAATTCGACGCCGACGGTCGCAATCGCATAGGCCAGAAGCAGCGAGGGGATGATACTGACGTCGCCGGGCCTGCCGAACCACATCAGCGACGAGCCGATCACGAGCAAGACGCCGAACGCCGCGATCCATGGTTTGCGGCGGCCGGTTGCATCGGCGATCGCTCCCAGCACGGGCGACAGCAATGCGATCGCCATTCCCGCCGCGGCAGTCGCAAAACCCCAGAGCGCCTGACCGCTCGCCGGATCGGGCGCGACATGGGTCGCGAAATATGGCGCGAACACAAAGGTCGTGATCAGCGTGAAATAAGGCTGCGCCGCCCAATCGAAGAAAATCCAACTGATCACGGCCGATCGCGGCGGATAAGCCTGCTGGTGAGCGGGATTGCCGGCCGCGGCTGCGGTCATCGATGCCGAAATGTCAGTCACGATCACCTCTGCGTTTGTCAAACCTGATCGAACCCCTATAGCATCACGATGACACCGGTTTGGTCACAAGCCGTGGCACAATTTTTTGATGAGTATTGAGCATGACCCGACGCCAAATATTTGCCGTTATCGCGCTGCTTGCCGCGCTGGCCCTGCCCGCAATAGCACAGGAACGGGGCCGCAGCGCCTATACGCCGCCCGCTCTCGAGAGCGTTCACGCAACTGCCGCCGAAAGCGGCATGGTCGTGGCGCAGGAAAAGATCGCCGCCCGCATCGGCGCCGATATTCTGCGCCAAGGCGGCAACGCGGTGGATGCGGCGGTTGCGGCCGGCTTCGCCATGGCGGTCACCTATCCGCGCGCGGGAAATATCGGCGGTGGCGGCTTCATGGTGATCCATCTCGCCGATCGCAACGAGGAAATTGCGATCGACTATCGCGAGACGGCGCCCGGGGCGACCACGCGCGACATTTTTCTGGACGGCGACGGCAAGCCCGACATTGCGAAGTCGCGGGACTCCGCGCTCAGCATTGGCGTTCCCGGAACTGTTGCGGGATTCGCGCTTGCGCTGGAAAACTATGGCTCCGGTCGATTCACGCTGGCGCAACTCCTGAAACCTTCCATCGAGCTTGCGCGCGACGGTTTTGTGTTGACCGACGACATGGCCGACACGCTGCCGGAAGCGCATGAGAAGCGGCTCAAGCGCTGGCCGGCGTCAGCGAAGATCTTCTCGCGTCAGGACGGCACCTCGCTGCGCGAAGGCGACACTCTGGTGCAGCCCGACCTCGCGGCTACGCTGAGCGCGATCGCTGAGCAGGGACCACGCGGATTCTACGAGGGGCCGGTCGCGGAGAGGCTGATCAAGACCATCAGTGAGGCCGGCGGCATCATGACGCGCGAGGACCTCAGATCTTATCAGCCCGTGATCCGCACGCCTGTGCACGGCAATTATCGCGGCTATGAGATCGTCTCGATGCCGCTCCCCTCCTCGGGCGGCACCGTGCTGCTCGAGACTTCGAACATCCTCGAAGGCTATCCGCTGTCGGATTTGAAGCAGGGCTCGCCGGCCTCCTTGCATCT
>Ga0210402_10004396_pt1 | contig 12859 bp, 10 predicted proteins | sample IncBWC7MmetaG_FD_161055 | JGI IMG/M metagenome (GOLD analysis project Ga0210402, IMG submission 161055) | Forest soil microbial communities from Barre Woods Harvard Forest LTER site, Petersham, Massachusetts, United States - Inc-BW-C-7-M | ecosystem: Environmental > Terrestrial > Soil >...
GGGAGCCTGGATGAACCACCAGCGAAAGCCGTTCGACGATGTGCGGGTGCGTCGCGCCCTGATTCTGGCACTCGACCACTGGGGCAACGCGCAGGCCCTCTCTCAGATGAGCCTCATGCACACCGTCGGCAGCCTCGTCTTTCCAGGATCACCGTTGGCGCCCGACAAAGACCAGCTCAGCAGGATCGCCGGCTTCTGGCTCGACATCGAGAAGTCACGAGCCGAGGCGCGGCGGCTGCTGAAAGAGGCAGGCACCGAAGGCCTCAGCTTCGAGTTGGTGAACCGCAACGTCGATCAGCCGTACAAATATCTCGGGATTTGGCTGATCGATCAATGGAGCAAGATCGGTCTGCACGTCACTCAGAATGTGGTGCCGACCGGTCCCTGGTTCGCGGCGTTGCGCAGCGGCGATTTTAGCGTCTCGACCGGTGGCAGTTGCCACGGCATCGTCAACCCGGTGATGGATTTCCAACCCTGGTTGCCGCGCTCCGTCAGCGAGTCGAATTACGGCTACTACGAGGATCCAAAAGAACTCGATATCTACGAGAAGATGCTCCACGAGACGGATCTTGCGAAGCAGCGCGCTCTAATGCTCCAGTACAACGAGCGCGTGGACGAGGAGGCGCATTATATCCACTCGTTTTGGTGGAATCGGCTAGTGCCGCTGCGCTCCTACGTCCACGGCTGGAAGGTCGGCCCGAGCCACTACTCCAACCAGGATTTGGGACGATTTGGCTCAGCGCCCCCGAATGCGGGGCGTGTAGTTCACACCCGACGATGGAGAAAGCCGAAGTCGAGACCGGCAAATAACCCGGGGACGGCGGTTTTCCCCGACCCCAACCGCTGGATGGATACGGTCGCATGACGGATCGGGTCGTTTCCATTTTGACCGCCTCCGCTAAAGCAGCGTTGGTGAAGCGACCTTCGCCGGGACGCACGGCAATGGGTGAGCCGCGCCGACAGCACTCATTTGCCTGCGTATGGTCGAGCCTCGGAGGTCCCCCTCAAAGGGATCCTCTGGGGGGCAATGGCGCCGGTTGAGTCTCCTGCAGGCGGTTTGAGCAAGATCGCCTGCACTTCGATGCAAAGCGCAGGAATCAACTCCCCGAGGCGACAGTTAAAACGCCACCACCGCCGGCAATTGTCGAGCCAGCGCAGCATGCCCCGGAAACGACGCGAAAGCCCCCACCCTCAGCACACACAGGCCCGAGTGGGTCAGCATCGCTCGCAGAAAGGAGGAGTAAGTTTTACTTTCACTGACTCTTCCGTGCCAAGCGCCTCATACGAGGCCTCGTTCGCCGATTGCAATCGCCGCGAACCTGGCGGCATCCTCGGTGCCGGTGAACATCTGGGATGGGAGATAGCCATGGCCCCAAAGATCGACCGTATCCAGCCCGTGGGCATGAATGTCCGCATGCAGCAGGGCAAGCCCGCCTATTCGCACGTCGTCACGGTCACGGGCCCGGCCAAGATGATCTACATCGCTGGCCAACTGGGACGCGACGCACACGGCAACATCATCGGCCCGGGCGACATGCGGGTGCAGCTCGAACAGACCTTCAAGAACCTCGACGCCTGCCTGAAAGCCGCCGGCGCTACCTGGGCCGATGTTGTCAAGACCAACACCTTCGTCACCGACTACCAGGCGTTCTCGCAGTGCTCTGACGTGCGCATGCGGTATTTCGGCGTGGGCAGTCCGACAAGCACGACGATCCAGATCAGCGGCCTCGCCCAGCCCGAGGCGATGGTCGAGATCGAGATGATTGCGGCCGTGGAGTAGTGGCGCGCGCTCGGTCACGGTGTGCTCCCTGGCCTGATACCGGGCGTTCTGGTTGGATCGGGTCCAACTAGGGCAGACCCGGACTGTGCTCGACCCGATGTTCCCTCGCGCGGGCCCCGGGGTCAGCACGCGCTCCGATGTGATCCTAAAGATGGGCGTAAAAAGACGGTGGGGAACGTGCCGTACGCCGATCAGGAGAGAGTTTGGGTCGCGGTAAATCAAGGCCAGATCGAGTGGAGCTGCAGCGCGGTTCGGATCCCTTCGGGCGGGACGATGACCTCGGCATCGTCGAAGCGGGGTGGCCCGAACCGCACTGGCGCATTGTTGCTGAAGCCGATGGCCTCGTTTGGGATGCCCAAAAAGTTCCGATCGACCGTCAAATTGTCGTTCTCGTCATGATAGGCCTGGATCGCATAGCTCCCCGGTGATACCGACGCTACATTAACGATCACCGTCCCCGGTTTGGCCGGGGTGCTTCCGTGGTAAGCACATCGAGGTCCGAGAAATTCTGCCCGCATACACACGTCGATCACTACGTGACCACGATCATTCGATACGCCGCTCACCGAAACCGATAATTCCGCCGCATGTCCCGTGGCGATGAACAAGAGCTGTGTCAGTAGAAAATAGGAAAGCACTGAATTGATTGACATCGGTGTTGCATTCTGGTGCGGAGGTCGTGAACAGTTATTCTTGATCACAGATTTTATCAAAGAATAAGATCGCCCAGGATCGGCCCCCAACTACTGACTCGGATCACCCCTGGCGAGCGGCTCCTGAGCGCTAATATGGAGGGAATGTCTTACGCCATAAGCGATGGCGGATGCTGCTTGCAACCCTGCACCAGCCCACAGCGCCTAAAAAGGCTTCGCACCAGCTCTTCACGGACGACGATCTTGCATATCGTACGAACCGGCTGCCAGTGGCGCCTGCTGCCAAAGACTTTCCACCGTTCAGCACTGTGCAAGGCTATTTTTATGATTGGCGAGACCAGGGCTTATTCGAGCGGATAAATTTTGAACTGCTGCTGCAGGCGCGCGAGGCTGCCGGCCGTCCCCCACCGGCGAGCCGGGTGCGAACGGTTGAACGCGGTCGATTACCCCGCACGCGCGCGCGGCCCGTGATTTCGAAACGTGCGGGCCTCTTTGAATACATGGTCGCTCGCCCCGTGCGACAAAACTAACGGTATCGTTGAGGGGCCGCGAAGAGCAGGCTTGCATCAACCATAGTTGGGCGAGCGGCACACCTGGGGCACAGTGCCCTAAAATTACCCACGGATGTGACGCTCATGATCTCACCTGGTGGCCGCGCCGAGACACGGCTTGTCCTGATTGGGGCTGCAGTTCTGCTCAGTCTCGGCATGGGCATCCGCCAAAGCTTCGGTCTGTTCCTGACGCCGGTTACGCGGGATCTCGCGCTAACGGCGGCGGATTTCACTCTCGCCGTCGCCGTGCAGAATATTATCTGGGGCTTGTCGCAGGCACCGGTCGGGGCCATCGCAGACCGCTTCGGACTGCGCGCCACGATGATGGCGGGTGCGACAATCTACGTTGTCGGGCTCGGGGTCATGGCCGCGGCCGGAGGCGCCACGGCCCTGATCGTCTCCGGCGGTTTGATCGGGGTGGCGCTGTCCTGCACGGCTTCCTCGCTCGGGCTGACCGCCGCCGCTCGAGCGGTCCCGGAAGCGCGGCGGAGCAAGATGCTGGGCGTGGTCGCCGCCGTCGGGTCGCTCGGCACGTTCGTCGTTCCACTGGCGACGCAAGCGCTGCTCGCACACCAGGCCTGGCAGATCGGTGTGCTGTTCTTTCTGATCCTGGCCATCGCGATGCTGCCGGCCGGGTTCTGGGCCGGCGGCGCCGACCGGCTGCCAGGCGGAGCCGGGCCCCGGACAACGATGCGCGCGGTGCTTGGTGGGGCGGCCCGCAATCGACCCTTTCTCGTCATGTCCGGGGCCTATTTCGTCTGCGGCCTGAACCTCGTCTTCCTAGCCACGCACTTGCCGACCTATCTGGCGATCTGCGGGCAGGACCCGATGCTGAGCGCCGAAGCCCTCGCGGTGATTGGCGGCACGAACTGCCTCGGCTCGCTCGCCGCCGGCTGGCTCGGTGGGCGGTACCCGAAGCACATACTGCTGGGGCTCCTCTACATCCTGCGCGCGATCGTCTTCACCGCCTATTTCGCGGTGCCCCCGACCCCGGCGAGCACGCTCGTCTTCGCCGCGGCGATGGGCATGCTGTGGCTCAGCGTAGCGCCATTGGTCAGCGGCCTCGTCGCCGAGATGTTCGGCACACGCTACATGGCGACCCTACTCGGCATCGCTTTCGTCATGCACCAGGTCGGATCGTCGCTCGGCGCGTGGGGCGGCGGGCTGATCTTTGATGCACTCGGCTCCTATGACCGCGCTTGGCAACTGGGCGTGGTGATCGGCTTCGGCGCCGGGATCGTCCAGATCGTCGCCGGAGGCCCGACCCGCGACCGCGAGAAACGTCCCGGCGAGATGATCTTGGTCCCGTCGGCACGCTAGTCGGTTTTCCCCGCGGGAGCCTAACCTCCCGCGCCACACGCTCGGGCATGGATTTCGCCTGACTCGCCGCTGGAGGGAACCGGATTCGAACCATCGGTCCCTCTCGGGGATTGTCACCGATCCGAGCCGTTGGTGCGGAAATAGACGTCGGGCCTCGAAATGGCCGTTCCTCTACGGCGGGACCGATGGTTCGAATCCGGTTCCCTCCAGCAGAGAGTCGCGAGCGAACCGCAAACCGTCCGAGCTTAGGAAGGCCGAGAAGGCGCCGATCTATGCTCACGGGGACGAGCTCAGAGCCGAGGCTCGAAATCCTCTTTGGCGTTTTTTTCCGATATTCGAAGGGTACGATCACCTCGACCGACCACTCGATCCCCACGGCTCGTCTTGACGGTGGAGATTGCAGAAGGCCGCACAGATCAGTGGAGTACCATGCCAATCGTCCGCCTGACGGCAAGGTGCTGCGGCGGGATCGCCTCCTGAGATTCGAAAGGGGGCGACGGCCTCACGGCCCAGGAGCAGGGCGAGCCTCTGCCCCTGCCGCCGCAGCTCTCCCCAGACTCTCACGCAGAAGTTGCTGAAACCTTCCCACCACCGGCCCGACCGCTTGCTCACACTGCCACCTTACCCGCCCAGTTCGGCGGTCTGCGCGTGCGCTGCGAGCAGCGCCGGGAAACGCTCGGGATCGCCGCGCGCCATGCCGCACTCGGTGGCTACGCCATCGACCCGGACATGGCGCCGGGCGGCAGCCAAGCGAGCCGCGTTGCCGGCCATGTCGTCGCGATGAACGAGACCGAGATAAAGCTCGGTTTCCGGGCGCAACTTCAGCTCGGCCACCGGTGCGAAATAGGCGTCGTCGGTGCGCGGTTTGGGCACCGGCACGTGGAAGAATTGGATCGGCCGTCGCACCCCGGCCGAGACCGCATTGACGATCTCGACCATGATTGTGGCATCCTTCGGCTGGATCACATGCTCGTCGGCCGGGCTGCCGTAGCACAGGTGGTAGCCGAGATCGATCGCCGCCGGGACCCCGTCACCGATCGCGATCAGCTCGGCGATCGTCTCCTCCCGGAAATCGACCGGGCCCGGTTCATAATAGCCCTCCCAGGCAATGACCTCCTGGCACACGTCCCATTGCAACGCGATGCGGTCGTTGGGTAAGGCCTGCGCGATCGCTGCGACCTCGCCGAGCATGTGCGTTGTCAACACCGCGATCAGCGCAGGCCGGTCGGTGGGCACCATGTTCGTTCGCGGTCTCGATCGACGCCTGCCTCTCGGCTCCAGACGCCACGCCGGGCCGTTGCTACCGTCTTCCTCCGCCAGCGAGTCCGTCACGCCGGCGACTTCCTTGGTTGATAGACAATCAGCCGGTCCGCGCACGGCCGATCGTCGAAAAATACCTGTCGGCGCTCGCCGCCGAACTCGCGCGCATCGGGGTCGACGCCCCGCTTCTGCTGATGCAATCGAACGGCGGCTTGACGACCGCCGAGGCCGCCACCGTGACCCCGATGAACATTATCGAATCGGGGCCGGCCGCGGGTGTCGTCGGGGTCCAGGCGTTGGCGTGCCAGATCGGCATCGACAAGGCGATCTCGTTCGACATGGGCGGGACCACGGCCAAGGCCTCGATCATCGAAAACGGCGTGCTCAGCCGCGCGCTCGAATACTCGGTCGGCGGGGAGGTCATGATCGGCTCGCGCTTGTTGTCGGGTGCGGGCTATACGTTGAAGGTTCCGGCCATCGACCTTGCAGAGGTAGGCGCGGGGGGCGGGTCCCTCATCCGGATCGATGCCGGCGGCGCATTGCAGATCGGGCCGCAGAGCGCCGGCGCTTCGCCGGGTCCGGTGTGCTACGACCGCGGCGGCACCGAGCCCACCGTGACCGACGCCAATGTCGTCCTCGGCTATTTGAACCCCGACCATCTGGTCGGTGGCGCGGTCAGGCTCGACGCGGCTAAGGCGCGGTCGGTCATCGAAGAGAGGATCGCCCGGTCCCTCGACATGAGCACCGAGGAGGCTGCCTGGGGCGCCTATCTGATCGCCGCCTCGAACATGATCCGCGCGATCAAGGCGGTCTCGAGCGAGCGCGGCCGCGATCCGCGGGAATATGCTCTCGTCGCCTTCGGGGGCAACGGGCCGCTCTTCGCGGTCGCGATGGCGCAGGCGCTGTCAATCCGCCGGGTCTTGATCCCGCCTTCGGCGGGCGTCTTCTCATCTTATGGTCTGCTCTATTCCGAAGTCGCTTATTACTTCACAAGATCGCGAAAGGTACTGGTCGGTGCGGTCGACCCGGCGCAAATCGATGCGATCCTCTGCGAGCTTGAAACATACGCCCGGACGCGGCTCGCCGCAGACGGTTTTGCCGACAACCAGATCGCGCTCGAACGCGCCGCCGCACTGCACTATCAGGGCCAATCGTTCGAATTGGAGGTGCCGATGCCGGCGGGCAGGATGGATCGGGCGGCGCTCGCGGCACTCCAGGAGGCGTACGACGTCGAGCACGAGAAGACCTACGGCCACCGCGCCGGCAGCGACGAGCCGGTCGAGCTCGTCACCCTCAAAGTGATCGGGCATGGCGTCCCCGATGTGCCCCGCGCGGCCCTCGCGGCCACGGCCGAGCTGCCGGAAGGCGTCGTCATCGCACAGCCATTGCGCCCGGCCTATTTTGGCCCGGCCCACGGCTGGTGCGCCACCGCTATCATCAACCGCTCCGATCTCCGGGAGCCCAGGGCAGGACCCTGCATCATCGAGGAATACGATTCGACCTGCGTCGTGCCGCCCGGCTCGACCGCGAACCTCGACCCGTTCGGGAATATCTTTATCGATGTGCGTGCGACCCCGCCCTGAACCTGGCCCTCATCCCGAAAATCAAGCGGGAGGGACCGAGGGTTCGAATCCCTGTTCCTCCAGCGGCGAGTCATCAACGAACCCGAGTCGGCACCCGCGGGCGCAGCGTGCAGCTCGTCACACCTCCTATCGTAATGACGCCCCAGCCTCCATGCTCATCTCCACAAGATGACGGTCTTTCCGAACGGCAAGCACGGACAGGCGGGAAATCTGAGCGCGGTGTTCTATCGGACCCTTAGGGCCGCGTCGCGGCGCAGGCCAGGTGTGACCGGCCCCGCCCGCAACCCGGCCGGCCCGAGCGATGACGCCCGCTCCCGTCTTCGCTATCCTGGTAGGTGCCAACCGGCCCAGGAGCGATTTCAATGGCTATAATACAATTTCATGCGATTACTAACGTGCGGATTTTGGCGCGCGCGTGGGCGGCCATAGCGGGCCGCGATCATCGGAACCTCGAGATCGACGTCGCTTTCATGACCAAAGACGTGCGACAGATTGCACCGCAGCTCCTACACTGCGCCGCGATCGAGGCTGGCCCGCGGCCAAAGCCTCTTCCCGGAACCGTCATTCCAGGATGCCATCTTTCCGTCATCGGCTGGCGCACTGGCCGATCCAATGTCAACGGCGAGCCGATTCTCGAAATCGACGTGTCAAGAGGCACCACGCTGCGGTTCCAATTTCCCGCATCAACGGCGAAAGATTGCGGAACCGCATTAGCCGCAGAGGGGATGGCGGCTGGTCCGGCTTCTGGCTGACGTCGGCCCGACCTTTCCCATTCGGCGACCGTCACACGCATCGACAGCACACCAGGTAGAGGGGGTAGCTGATGACGGCGCCAAAGCGCTGCGCTGAAACCGTTCACGGTGCAGCCGCCATTCGCTGCCCGGCGCCAGGAGGCGGTACGCGACCAGCGCCTTCACGGTTTCCTCCCCCGGGGCTAGGATAAGTAGGTTAACGGAAGAGGATAAGCCAATGCTACGAACGATTGTATCCGTACTCCTGATGGGAGCAGCTCTCGCACTTATTGGCTGTATTCAGGAATCATCCGCTCCAGCACCTCCACCACCTCAAGGTGTATACGTACCAGGTTTTGGACCGGAGACGCGTCCGTCGTCGCCTCCTTCAACGGCCGCTGATCGTAGAGGAACGGCTCCCACAACCACTTCGATTCCTTGATCTGATCCCATGACGCGAGATTCTCGGGGCTGGAGCCAGTTCGGTTAAGAAACTCCTCGATTTCCGTATCTGTGGTGCGCCCGCCGGATAAGAGATTCGGCTCATGTCTCACGAAGGAGCGCCCCGAGGCGGTGTCGTGGATAAGCTGCCAGCGATCGCCGTTGGAGCTTCTGTAGAAATCTTCCGCTGTGACGGCCATGACAATTGCTCCTGTGCTTTGGGTGGCCGGGCATCGTTGAGGCGCGTAGCGACTTCCAGCTGGCGAACGAGGCACTCTGGCCGCTGCAGATCCCGGTGCTTCTAATCGGCGCCGCGATCCTGGCAATGCTGTTCCGCCCGCGGGCTTGGGCCGACCGGGTCATCCCGGCCGTTCTCGCCGCCGCCTGGCTCTCCGTATCCGTCGGATTTCTCTGGATGCATTATGCGCCGATCAACTGGGCGGCGATCTATTTCGTGCCCGTCTTCGTGGGCGAGGGGCTAATTGTGCTCTGGCTCGGGACCGTGCGCGGCCGGCTCGCCTTCGCTGCCGAGCGTGGCGTGGCGGGGGTGATCGGGATCGCGCTTTATGTCTATGCCCTGGCGTTGCACCCGCTGATCGCGCTCGTCGCGGGACGACCGCTACAAGCGGCGGAGGTTGTCGGCATCGCACCAGATCCGACCGCCATCGCGACGCTCGGTCTCCTGTCGCTCGCGCCCCGCCGCGCCGGGACTCTGCCGCTCATTATCCTGCCGATCATCTGGTGCCTGGCGAGCGCACTCACCCTCCGGACGATGGGCGCATCGGAGGGCTGGATCCCGTTGACAGCGGCGGCACTGGCTGTCTTGGCGCAGGCTTGGCCCCGCCGGAGCGGGACATGCTCCACCTAAGATGCTGCACCAGATGATCAGCGGCGACCAGTTCGAGGGAGCGCTGATGTAGGGCGCTCCGCGCATCGACTTTGAGAAGACCGCGGTGTTCGGCACAACCGCGTCAAAGACCTGCCCGGTTTCGGTCCCAGCATAGGTCGAGGGGTTACTGTCCTCCGCTTCGCGCAGCTTGATTACGGCGATAAAGGCCGGGGGATTGTCGGTGTCGGTCGTGACATGACCATGACCGACGTGAGCCCGATCGTGACCGGGCTTACTGGCGCAAGCCAGCTCGCCAGCGCCGGCAGCAGGGTCCTCGCCGCCGCTAGCTACCGGCCACGATGCTAATACGACAGCATCGCGACGCAGCGACGCGCGTTCGTCATAAGCGTGCACTTTACTTTGCTTCGGCGAGCTGCTTCAGGGTGAAAGTGTAGCTGACATTGTTGAGGGGTTTGTGACAAGCGAGGCATTCGGCCTGGTTCACGCCGGGCCGGTGCTGCTTGTCGGCCGTGAAAATCGCGTAGTTCCAGTTATCGTTGCGCAGCATCTCGGGGATGTCCTTACCCCAGCCCGCGTCGCGCGCCATCGCGGTGTACAGGAGCAGTTTATCCGCCACGAAGAAGCCATCGCCGCCGGTAACCGGCTTGTCGCTGTCAAGTTTGGCCGCATAGACCTCGACGAACAGAACAGAGCCGTCAGGCAGCGGCTTACCCGCTTTCGCCGCCGCGACCGCCGCCTTGTTGGCATAATAGTAACGCACCTGTTTGGTCGCGGGGACGTTGATCGTGTGGTACTTCGTGAACGATTCCTTATAGCCCTCGGGGAACGTCACCCCGGTCTTCGCGAGATTCGGCAGCTGCGGGGATTTGGCGCCCGCCGCTGCACCGGGCAGTGAGGCGAAATACGCGGCCGTATTGGCGATGTCCTCGGCGCTGAGTTGGGCGGCAATGGCTTGCATGGTTAGCGTCGGACTCGTCGCGCCCGGCGCCTTGCGCGTGCCGTCCTTATACAGCTTCAGCTGTGCTTCGATGTAGGCCGCCCGCTGCGCCGCGAGATTAGGCAGGGCATCGCTCACGCTTACCCCGTTCGCGCCATGGCATGCCGCGCACACGGCAGCTGCCAGATCTTTTCCGGCCTCGATATTCGCGGCTTGCGCTACCTGCGAGACGGCCAGAAAAATGGCCAATCCAAGCACTTTTTTCATGGATCCACTCCCTTGGTGAGATCGTTGGATAGCGTCGCGGCGGAGTGAGCGTCACAGCTGAGATTAACGCTTACCGTGAACGAATCAATTACGGCATGGAAAAGCGATCATTTCGCGGACCGAGTTCGATATGTGTCGAACAGGCAATCAATCCGGAATGTCTGCCCGGATCGGATATCCGTGTCGACAGTGTCGGGTGTCGTAGCTTCAGGCGGCAAATGACCGCTCTCAGGCATGGGCATCGCAGGCTGGGGCAAACCGGGAGGGACCCAAAACCACCAACCTCGCCATTGCACCCTCGCACCGGCAAGGTCGGGTTTGGGGCATGAAGCGCGGTTCCCGCCGTCAAGGCTGAGCGGCCGTTGTCGGTTTCGAAAGCCGTCCTCTGCTTCCGACGATTACGCGCGCCTTATTGAGGCGGCAAAATCTGTCGATCATTCCCTATCAGATTTCGAGAGGCTTTGGGTGCTGGACGCGCTTCCAAGTTAGCCGTCCCACGAGGTGTTAAAATTCCCACCTTTCCGGCACCCGGTGAAAAGCTGCATGGCCCTTGAACGCCCGCACGTCGGGAGGCAATAGACCAAATCAGATCGTGCAGCGCCCGTAGCGGTCGTTGATGCGGTCGATCAGCGGCGACAGACTCTGGCGCCGGTGATTGTCGGCCGCGAACAGGTCCGGTTGATGCATGGCGGCGAGAACCAGGTCGAGCCGCCGCTAGCCGCGGGTTTCCCAACGGAGACTTGGCTGGAGGATCACGATCGAGGATTATCCGGCGGCCTTGGAAGCGCCGATGTGCCAGAGGGGAGAGATGGATCTTCAGCTTGCGGAACTCGGCGCGCCCGCCCGCGAGACCCGCCGCGAGGCCGCTTGCCTGTTACCCGACGCCGACGAAGACATTCTCGAAAAGCTGGAGCGGCGCCTCGGACGGCTGCATGCGAGGCAACGCATCGGCATCGAGGACGACCACGAGGCCCGGATGCTCGGGCGAGGTCTGGGCTTTTTTCATCCGCGGAAATGGCGCCGTAGTCCGACGATTATTCGCGGTGCGCTAAAGCTGACCGGCTTGTATCGGCGGGCACGGAAAAACGCCGAACGCATTCAGATCCGGCACCAAGACATCCTGTTGCCACAACTGCCGCCCGCGTTCGACGGCTTTACCCTGCTCCAGATCAGCGACCTGCACGTCGATTTGAACGAGGGCGCCATGCAGCGGCTGATCGAGCTGCTCCCCGGCTTGGCATACGACCTTTGCGTACTCACCGGCGACTATCGCGGAAAAACCTTCGGGCCGATCGATGCCACGATCGCGGGCATGGCGCGGGTGTGCTCGCACCTGGTTGCCCCGATATACGGGGTGTTGGGCAACCACGATTCGATCCGCATGGTCCCAGCCCTGGAGGAGATGGGGATCCGCGTGCTGCTGAACGAGGCCGAGACGATCGAGCGCGGCGGTCGGCGCATTCATCTGGTCGGGATCGATGACGCTCACTACTACCGGCTCGACAGCATCGAAAAGGCCGTATCACGGCTGCCCGATGATGAATTTTCGATCCTGCTGTCGCATACCCCCGAGATCTATCGCCAAGCGGCGCATGCCGATTTTGATTTGCTGTTTAGCGGACATACCCACGGCGGCCAGATCTGCCTGCCAGGCGCGATCCCAATCACGCTAGAGGCAGAGTTACCCCGGCGATTGGGGTCGGGATTGTGGCAATACCACGACATGGTCGGTTACACCTCGGTTGGGGTCGGGTCCTCCGTCCTCCCCGTACGGCTCAATTGCCTTCCCGAAATTGCCCTGCATCATCTGCGGTGTGCCGGCGCTAATATGGCCGATCGCGCAGCTGGAACGCATACAGCACGCGAGAGAGCAGCACTTCGCCAATAAAGAAAAGAGCTGCCGTGGCGCCCTGTCAGCTATCGTCAATCGCCGCGCTAAATGATGGGGCGAAGGCGGCGCAAGGGGGTGCGGTGTTCTTCGCGCTAGTCGATCTTCGGGCCGCGGGCGGCGCGGTCCGGCGGGCAACAATCCGACGGGGATCATGCTGCAGGCAGTTCCGCCGGAAAGTCAGGTCCGCCGAATAGACCTGGGTGGGTGAGCCTCGGCCTGTCGCGAGCGGAATGACCTCCGCGGCGAACCATTGCAGGCGTTCAATCCTCTCCATGATGGACCGGCCTCGGAAATCCGGCCATATCCACCCGAGCGAATGTCGCCCGGGTACGGTTCGCTTGACTCGCCGCTGGAGGGAACAGGATTCGAACCATCGGTCCCGCGTGACACGACCAATCTTTCAATGTCGCCTCTGGTTGATTCCCCGCCAACCGAAAAGTCGGAGCAAAAGAGAACCGACACACGAAGCGTCGGGCTCTTCCCCCGATTGCGGTAGGGACGCCCATTACTGGGCGCCCCCCGCACAGAACCGTACGTGCAGCTTTCCTGCATACGGCTCCCACCTCGGATGTTTGATGGCTGGCCTCGGCCTTCC
>Ga0210402_10004401_pt1 | contig 12853 bp, 20 predicted proteins | sample IncBWC7MmetaG_FD_161055 | JGI IMG/M metagenome (GOLD analysis project Ga0210402, IMG submission 161055) | Forest soil microbial communities from Barre Woods Harvard Forest LTER site, Petersham, Massachusetts, United States - Inc-BW-C-7-M | ecosystem: Environmental > Terrestrial > Soil >...
ACTTGAGGCAATTGCTATTGCGCAACTCAAGCTTGCTGACATGGAGGATTATTATAAAGATGACTCTATGCATGCCATCAACACTGAGGCGACCGAAGCCTTTCAGCGCTCAGTGTGGCCTCGCGTTGAGGAGGATGATTGGTGTGGCGAGTATGAGCGGGGTATCCCCAAAGAGAGATGATCTAATATCTCCTGCTTTTATAGCGGTGTTAATAGTTCCTTGATTGCTGCTACGTCGCGGGGACCAAAGTATACTGGCTGGTCTCCGTTGACACGAATCTCTATACGTTTGCCTTTGAATTTTGCGCTACGTCTGTAGATCATCTCAATATGATTATTGAGTGGTGTTTCGAACCATGTATGGAAGCAGTGTGTTCTGGTGACCTTCAAGTCCTTTTGTACTAGGAATGGCTCTATCACAATAGCTATGCCGTAGTAGGGGAGTGAGTGGTGTTTGGCAGCATCCTGCCATGTCTTAATTCGTTTCTCTAGTGTCATTGATATTCTCTTTATCTTTCTCCTGTGATGGCAAATTTCTTTGGCTTGAACATCTGGAAAGCGCGGAGAAGTCTCTCGTCAGTAGCAGAGACACGGCTATCAGGATGTAGAAGGGACAGTACGAGTGTGAACTCGGGGACTGTCATTGCCTTTGGTGCTTTCTTTAGATATTCGTAATACATCTGCTCAGTTCTGAATGCGGCGTTCTTCTCTGCTTGCAACGTTGGGAATGCCTTGTCGAAGCGCCGGTTTACTTCAGCTATGATTTTCTGTTCGTTATCATGTTCAAGTATTTTCTTGAATGCGCGGAGTGAAGCTTCAAACTTCTGCTTGGCTGACATTGGCAGATGGTCACTGAGCGCTGCGACTTCCTTGAGGGCAGCACGACGGCCTTCCTCATAGGCGACGCCCGTCTTGACGCTCTGGACCGACTTGAGACCAGCAGTCTCCGCAGCCTGTTGGAAGGTATTGGCAGCGTCGAGCACTGCGCTCGCGGCAGTGGCTTTCTCTGGGGTGTTGTTCTTGCGTTGCTTCGGTTGGGGTGCAACCCTGACCTTACTATCACGACCGACACGCGCCGAGGTTTCAACTGTGTCATTTGACACAGTTGATTGCCGTGCTCGACTCACAGTCTTGTTGCCGACGCCGATCTCGTCCGCGATGGCGCGGTCCGACTTCCCTGGATTGGTCTTCACTGCCATTGCTGCCAACTCTCCAGGGGAGATATATTTGTAAGATGCACCGCAGCTACACCTAGCTTCACACAACGCACCACAGGATGTACAACGCAATGTTGGCGTTCTGGCATCCATCTTGACTCCTTAGTATAACAGTGCAATAGTCCTACACGGCTTCATCCCGTGTAGGACTAGACCTTGACCTACTTCACTTCACGCTATTCCGCAGGCTGTGATGAGCCCAGTAGATTGTCGCGTGACTGCGCAATCCGCTGCCTGCGACTGACACTATGCATAGACAAGCACCGCTTGATAGCGGTGGATAACGTTCCAAGTTTCTCTCTGATGACACGTTGGACGTTGTTTTTTACACCGTCCTCCTTGATTGTAGCAGCTAGGTCTCTGTCATCAAAGTCAGTGTTGCCGTTTGGACTGTCTTCCGGGCTGATGCTGGCAACACGGGCGCGGAAGGCTTCGTCCTCCCGGTAGCGTTTCTGGACGAGAGGGTCCACTATGTGGTGTAGTGGCACTTCTCGTTTCCGTTTGCTTGGCGGTAGCTCCGCCGGTAGTTCTGGCGCATATCGCACCAGTTCACTAGTCTTGTATCTCATGTAGTCTCCTTTCCGGTTCGCCTCCTTTGGTCCAGGGATAAAACTCCTGGAAGGAGCGATCCCAGTTCGACCCTGACACGCCTCTAGAGGCGTGTCAATCGGATTTTGCTAAAACAGGCTAAAGAAGGAGGTAGCAAGAAAAAGTGTTCGCATTTTCCCTGTGTCTTGTTGCGAATCACGCCTGTAAAGGCGTATAAAGGGGAAGCCGGCGCGGCACTCTCCCCAACACCAAATAAGAACTGGTTTATATAACACAGACTAAACACCAGAATTAAGCCACCTTGTAAAATACAGATAAGTGTGCTATTGTACTCACTGGAGTAAACCCTGCTGTTAGAAAGGAACGATACCATGGCGAGTACTGGTGGTTTGAGAGGTTTAGCAAAAAAGCGTTTCGACATTTTTATGGTTGATCCGGAAAAATTACGTATCAGGGCCGGTTGGAATGGCCGCGACTTTGATGACCCTGATAATAAAGCCCATGTTGAGATGATAGCTGAGTCCATTGCTCACATTGGAGTAAAAGAGCCTTTGACTGTTTTCTGGGAGGAAGACAGTCCCTGGGTAATCAATGGTGAGTGTCGTCTGCGAGCTATTAAACTGCTCCTATCTCGCGGGGTTGAGGTTGGGCCAGTTCCTGTCCAGACTGAGGATAGGTACTCAAACGATGCTGACCGGCTGTTCTCCCAGATCGTTCGCAATAGCGGTAAGCCATTTACTTCTATGGAACAAGCGAAGGTGTTTAAGCGTCTCTTGGACTGGGGATGGACGCATGGAGACATCGCGACAAAGACTGGTGTGAGCGTCTCGCGTGTGTCTCAGGTATTAAGTCTGTTGACAATGCCTGAGGCTGTGAAGGGGATGGTTGTCGCTGGTCAGGTTTCTGCTAGTTTGGCACAGAAGACCTTGGCATCAGCCCACACTACGCAGCAAGCTGTTAATGTGCTGAAAGACGCAGTGGCCACGGCTAAAGCCCAAGGGAGGACCAGGGCATTACCTAAGCACGTGAACGGCGGCAGTGCGAGCAAGGACGAGGAGGAGGAGGAGGAGTTCAAAATCTTCGATACCGCCGCTATTGAGATCGACGACAAGTCCCAAAGAACTCGTGTCGAGAAACTCGTCTTCGATGCTCTCTTCGATTCCGACGTTGACGACCAACAGGCTGACGACAAGAACAATCCCGTAGTCGTGATCACTATGTCTGCTAAAAACTGGGAAAAAGTCAGACAAGCACTCAAGCTGTAAACGTTAATCATTAAACTGGGCAGGGCGCTAGGCCCTGCCCTTTTCTTACATGGGGGTTGCTTATGAACGAGATCGTGGAAATCATCGACGGTATACCTATTCCTAAAAAACTACTGAAATCACCAAAGAGACGAGTCAATGTTGACAGGCGGGGGATTAGTATCTTCCAGGAGGAGCTGAACTTCCACCGCGCTATCCCAGGGACCCCGTACTTCATAGCTCGCCAGAGAGCGATCGACTATACCCGACGATACACGCGTCGGGAGATACCTATCGACACCCTTCTGAGCACGGAGAATGATGACTACTCAGGTCAACATACTACATTGAATTCGGTATATTTTGAAATCCATCCTGATGCCATGTTGTTACAGCAGAGTAACTTCACAGATGCGAATATCAGCCCCGAGTCCAGAGCGCTGTTCAACGATCTTGTCAGACAGCTGTTCACCCAGTTCGTTAAGCTGGGGGATGATTTTGAGGACAAGTTGTTTGTCAATAGTCAACTGGACGAGCGGATCGCCACGATCTATCTTGCACGTATTATCCGAGTGGGTAATCTGGAGCATATTCTCAACGATGATCTTCAGCAAATCGTTCAGAGGGCGCTCGGCAGTGGTCGAACGCCTTGGACTGTGCTTGACCTGTCGATCCTGTGTGGATATAAAATCCGGAAAGGATCAAGATTAGATAATGGGTTTCAGAGGGAGATAACGAAGATACAAGTCGGGTTGAGAGAGTTCTTACGGGGGAGGGTATGATGACTCCTGATGATGACCTGGAGGCTCTCGCTGCTGCTACAAGCTTTCGTATCAATACTAGTGAGCACAAGCGTAATACCCGGGGCTACGAAGGCATCAAAATGTTTCGAAAACAACAACCGAGATGGAAAAACCAACTGCGAGCCCATCGGCAACATATAACTAAACGTAAGAGGGAAGAAACATGAAAGGTGGATTGTGTATTATTCGCCAGAGTGGTGAGATTGAAACACGTAAGATAGATCGTCCTCCAACTGGAGATGAACTTCATAAGGTCGTGGATGGATATATTGAAGTCGTGCCTTATTGGGATCACCTGATCGTTCCATCAGCAAAGATCGTGAGCAAGTGCGTTGCATTCTGCGACTCAGACGGTAAAACTACAGGCAATAAACTATTTAATCTACGAGCAACGACCATGTGGGAAGCCATACTTAGACGACAAGGTAAATCCTGCGAGGGCGTAGATCATCTCGTCGGAGACATCTGTGTGGTTTGGGGAGACCAGGAGCTGCTTGATAACCTATAGATTTTCCCGTTGTGTATCTGCCGAGACACAGTTTTTGTGGGGACGCCGTGATAGCGTGAGCGAGTAGGTATTGAAAGGGGGAACTATGCGAGTATCAGGCCTGATAATTGCGGCAAGCTTGGTGTTGAACACTACAGCGTTTGCCGCCACGGTGGATGCGATCCAGGGTCCAGTCCGTGTCAACACTGGAAAGGGATTCCGTGTAGTCTCGGGGTCGACGTTCGTGCTGCCCGGTGCTTCTGTGATGACTAGCCCGGGTGGTAGCGCCGAGATTGTCTACAGTGACGGCTGCCGCATCCCAGTTGGCGATGGTGCGGTTGTCTCTGTGGCAGTCGTCTCGCCATGTGCGCAAGGCGCTGACTTGGGATTGCCACCTCCGTATCAAGTTCAACCAGAGACTAACTATCTTGGTTGGGGTCTAGGAGCGCTGGCGATCGGTGCAGGTGTTGGCATCGGCTGTGCCATCTGGTGTAACCAACATAACAACGGAAACAATGTTACTGTTACTGTCACAACGCCTGCCAGTCCCTAAAGCTTAACCATACGGAGGTCTAGCGCGGTGCGCTAGACCTTTTCAGGATTACAGCCATGATGAGTATCATTGAACGTGCTCGCTGTGAGTTGGAAGCTATTAATTTTGGTGAAGATGATATCCGGGTTATGATTGAGGTTATGGAAAAGTTCTTTAGTCAGTGGAATAGCGGTGGTGCAGTGTCGGTTGCCGCTCCGATCTTGGCACGGCTCATTGCCGGCAAGCCTCTCACACCTCTCACAGGCGAGGACTCGGAATGGATGATTCACGACTTTGACAACACAGGAATCTACGCACAAAACATTCGATGTACATCAGTGATGAAGGACACAAAAGACGGACCAGCCTTTGATGTTGATCTAGGGGAGGCTTCAGAAAAAGTAACAATCACCTTTCCCTACATGCCAGATGTCAGGTATATTGAGAATGAATGATCGGATAGCACTGCAAAACGCTGAATTTGATGCGTTGGAGAAACTCATTGAGAAATACCAAATACTATGTACAATAGCCGTGGTAGATAATGACTATCCTGAGTTTCGCCACTACTATGAAGGTGCGCTTAAGGGTTTCATTGATGCATTGCGTAATAATGGGAGAATAACATAATGCCCAGAGAAGTTTCAGTGAAGGTACAAGGTTTATGCTGTACCTTTCCAAAGGGCATTATCGAAGGTGACCTTACTGCTAGAACAGAAGTAAAAGAAAGAGTTTACGGTGGTATCAATCGCGGTAGGTTCAGGTCGAAAACCTCATATGATCCTGTATACTTTGAAGGTGATGGTGATACGATAACTTGTGGTATTGGAGCTATCATATTTCTAGCCAAGAACAATCCACTCGTCTCTATCAACTTCTCCTCCATCTCACCTCAGCGCAACACACTCCGCAAGATCGACATTCCTCCCCAGCTCTTATCTTCTCCTAAGTTCTCGGTTGGTGGAAAGCGTAGGTGGTACTTCTACGAGGCGCTTGAGGTCTGCCGTAAGACGCACTGTGGAACAATCAAGCTCCCGACTGGGAGCGGCAAGACCGCTATCGCTCTCACCTTAGCCTACAATCAGGCAACTCAATTAGGAACAGGTATAATCATTGTCCCGTCCAATACAATCAAAGACCAGTTCATTAAATCAGCCAGAGAATTTGGAATACGGCTAGTTGATTACAGAGACTGGGTTACCAACTCTGATTCTGAACTTGTCAACGACGCGTTCCCACAGATTCTGATCACACATCCAACTGTCTTGTACAATGACATTCTTGAAGTCAGGAAGTGGGTTGTCCATAAAACTGACCAAAACATGCGCTCTGTGATGTACAAGCATCACGGAATCAACTGGATTATAGGTGACGAGATACACCACGCAGGCTGCGAGACCTGGATTACAATTTTTCTTGGACTCAGAAATCTAACACGTGCCCATGGCTTCTCGGCTCTGCCTTTGGAAAAGTCATCGGAGCTAGCCATCAACTTTGCTGGAATGTCTATTGAAGACGCTATGACCATAGCCATCGTCGGCCCTGTAATCTACGAGAAGTCAACCAAAGAGCTGAAAGACTTTCTTAACATACCCAAGTTGATTAACTTTAAATACGAGTGGCCTAAGAACAAGTGGGCTGAACAGAAGACTGACGATTGGCTAGCTATCAGAGCAATGCTTAAAAAGAATGATGAACGTATAGCTCTAATAGCTATGATTATGCGGGTGTTAATTGATAGAGACTACAACGTAATTACTCATGTGGCTGAGAAAGAGTCTGGACTTGAGTTGTTCAAAAAGGTGGATAGTCCCCGGTGCGCTTGCTGGTATGGCGGAAAAGACACACTGACCGACAAAGGTAAGGTCTCCGTGGAAAAATTGCGTCAACAAGCTGGCACAGAAATTCTCGCCATGGTATGCACTTCGCATGCAATTGAAGGGCTTGACCTTGATTCGCCGCTCAATGCAATCGTGCTAATTGATGGCAGAAAGCCGAGGCAAATCCTGCAAAAATGTGGCCGGATCACCCGTCCGGGGAAGCCGTCCGTAGTCATTAATCTGGTGGACCGTGGACTCTGGATATTACCCAAGCACTCTGAAGAAAGGCGGAAAACGATCCAGGAGGAATTCGACTCCGATACGTACGACGTAGGCTCGCTTGCTGAACTTGTAACGGTATTAGACCTGATAGAATCTGATGATATGAAGGACAGTATACATGAAGAAGACAGCACCATACCACTACGAGATCATAGTACTTAAAGTTATCGTAGTTATGTTATTTAACATAGCGGTAGCTTCCTTAGCTTGGGCAGCTGTTGGCTACCTTATGAAATAACGGGGTGTAATCCATGATCAAGTCAGCTAGATTTATTGCCATTCAGTATTGTCCTTACTGTCGCGACCCGCACATCGTTCTCTCCGATGAACATGAAGAGCCTTTTGCGGAAGCGGTGTTGTCGGGAAAGACAGGGCTGGACTTTGTCAACACAATGCAGTTAGCATTGCACCGATCAGCTATCGAGAAAGGAGAGGTCACCACTCTATCTGCATGACAGGGGAAAGGGGGAAAGACTTAACCAAATAAAAATAGGAGAGCTTAGAATGAGGACAATCAAGGTATACGATACATATAATTTCCGTGACAAGGACCCTATCTTTGATCGCATCTGGGCGATCATGGATGGTCACGGATTGAGCCTCAAACAAGTAGCCGATGCGTCGGGGATGTCTTACCAGACGCTTCGAAACTGGAGATACGGTAAGGCACGACAAGCTTACTTCTCCAGTGTCGTCCGTGTTGTAATCGGACTCCGCAAGTGGGACTTCAAGCTCATCGACGAGAAGATTGCTAGGAACAAGCTGAAGGTCGTCGGGGGTAGAGACAAGCAACAAAAAGTTCTCGCAAAAACTGCCTAAGTCAATTCACTGTAACTAGGTTTAAACATCACAACAGGGTAGTCCTAACTACCCTGTTGATAACTATTGGGGGTAGGGGATGGCAGGACGCAGCAAGGTCGTCGTCATTGACTATACAAATTGGCGGGGAGAAAGACGTAATCGCCGTATACTTCCAGAGCGAATATTCTTTGGTCCAACTAAATGGCATGCTGATCCATGCTGGCATATCGAGGCCAAGGATAAAGATACAGATGAGATCAGGATGTTCGCATTACACATGATCCACAGTTGGGAAGAATCAAAATGAAGATAGTCGCCATAGCGGACTTGCACTTATCAGATCACAAGTCACTCGGCATAGATGAAACAGGAAGGTCGATCTTCCTGCGAAAGACGGTAGCGCTCGCAGAAGGAATCAAAAGAGTAGCCGAAGATTTTAACGCTGATTTTATTGCTATAGCTGGCGACTTCTTTGACACTCCAGTTCTGACTCCCTCAGTTGCAGATGCAGGGGATGAGATTGTTCGTATCTTGTCGGACATATCTTTGATCCTGACCGCCGGTCAACATGACAGTAACACCAAAACTCCTGAGCTGTTTCCATACCACACTCACTTGTCCAGGTTTAAGAGCTATCCAAACGTTGTCTTTGCGGACAAGTTTGATACGGTCAATGTCCGTAGCCAGAAAGTCTGTGTTGCCCCGTGGAATCCAGAGCACGCTCTTCCTCCTGAGGACGGGGATGTCTTCATAGGACATGGCGCGGTACAAGGTTGTCGTAACCTGGAAGGCTACCGCTTCAACAGTGGCTTTAGACAGGACGACTTATTCAAGAGGTTCAGGCTTTCAATCATAGGAGACATACACAACGGACAGGTTTTCGAGTCCAGTGATCGCAGAATTCTCATTCCAGGAACACCAGTTCAGTTCAGTTGGAAAGATAGCCCAACAACTGGAATTTGGTTATGCCAAGTCCCAGATGAAGGCCCAGTCACCTGCGAGTTTACATCAAGCGAGTCCATCTGTCCGTTCACATTTCCGAAGTATCTGTTTACGGATAACCCAGAACAGAAATCTACTAGCTTGCGTCACTTCCGATATCGTCCGCCTAAGGAAAGCAAGACAGAGACCAAGGTACTGACTGAGTTCAAGAAGGACACCAGCTCAATCACAGAAATTGGTCTCTCCATTATCAAGAAGTCCAAGATCGACAACCAGGACCTTGTTTCAAGCATCTTCCAGAGACTGATTGAATCACTACCGAGTACCGATCGTAAAGTCCCTAGGTCTGTGCTTCACAGTATAGAGATACATAACTTTCTTTCCATCGAAGATTTTCAAATAGACTTCAAGGAGTTTCCTGATAATCTAATCATCACAGGTAAGAACGGTTCAGGAAAGAGTTCACTGGTCGAGGCTATCTTCTGGTGTTTGACAGGGTGTAATACCAAGGGAATACCCGTTAATAACGTGAGGAACTGGTATGGTCCCCATGGTACGTGGGTTAATGTTCTTTTAGAAGTCGAAGATACTATGTACAAGATCGGTAGGGGTAGGGCTGATGGTCCTAACCTGCAAATCTTCATGTTCACGGACAAGTGGACGCCCTATACTGGGAGCAAGACATCCTGTACCCAAGATGTGATCTACGAACTGCTTGGCATCTCTGAGTGGGAAATCAAGCTACTCTCGTACTTCCCAGCTAGCAATCCTAATCTGTTTGGGTCGATTGGCAAGTCTGATCGCTACTCGCTCCTGTCTACTGTGGTTGGGATGAGCACAATTGACACTGCTAGAGATAAGATGGCAGAGTTGATCAAGGTTGCTGACAGGGAAGTTGCTGTTGTTGAGTCCAGGATTAGGACCTTGCGTGAGGTAGGGGGAAACACCAAGGCTAGACTACAGGACTACATGGCAAGTCGGGACTCTCAGACTACAACAGACACCAAGGATATGCAGCAACTTGAAGAGAGGATCAGGTCCAATCTTGCACAGGTTGAATCTAGCGAAAAGATTCGAGAAAAAATAGGTCTACGCTATGTTAAGTCTACTCGTCTTTTAACCGAGAGAAATGGCATAAGCAGTAACATAAATAACCTACAGAGAACTGTTGATACTGTACAAAAAGACGTAGCGAATAAGAAGCAAGCCTTGGCGGCTTCACTCGAAGGCAAGTGTCCTACCTGTGGGCAGTCTTTGTTCAATGACGATGTTGTAAACAATCTCACGACTGAGATTGAAAGCTTGAGGGGAGGGTTGCCCGATACAGAGTTGATTAAGTCATTGCTAGCTGGACTCATCAAGAAGGACGTGGAAATTAAGGAGAATGAAGAGGCTCTAAATACTCTCAAGTCTGAACTGGAGAAGTCTCAGGACCTGGAAACAAGTCTGTATCTGGTGATGACTGATATAGCCAAGGCGAAAGAAGGGATGGTCAACTACGAGCCTCTCATTCAAGCTGAGACCCAGAACTTTGAGAAATACAAGGCAGATATAACCCAGGAGGAAACTAGGTTTGACACCTTAGCACGCTTGCAAGAAGTCCAGAACTGGATACACAAAACACTACTGAAGCGCAACGGATTACTTATGTCCGAGTTAGCCAAACAAGGACAACGTATCCTCCAGGACCAAGTCGACATGCTAACAGATGGGGAGAGCTTCAGTGTTACGGTCGAAGATGACCTAAGCATAGCAGGTTCGTTCTTGGGTAGACGTAAAGCTGACTACAGTGAACTGTCAACCGGACAGGCTCGTGTTATCGACATCGTGATGATGGTTGCCTTGAACAATCTCTTCACCCAGATATACGGACTTGATAGCGGTGTGTTAGGATTAGTGATCTTCGACGAGGTCTTGTCCTTTCTTGATCCTGCATATTCTGATTTCTGTTTCCAGTTAATCAACAGGGCCAATGTCCCAAAGAGGATTGTGATATCTCATGATGTTGGTTTGATTAGTAGGTTCAACAGCGAGATAAATGTTACTCTCGGACAAGGAGAGTCTTCATCTGTATACAGAAAGAATTGGTCATGATTAATCCCAAAGCTGAAGATATCGGAAGGACTGTAGTCTACCAGCCAGTGGGCGCTACTAGAGGTGAGGTTGGTATGATTACCAGTATGAACAAGGATTTTGTCTTTGTCAGATTTCAAGGTGACTTCGGTTCGAAAGCGACTCTACGCCGAGACTTGGAATGGTGGAGGAACGACAAGTGAGCACAGGATACACCTTCCGGACCCGTGTTATAACAGTCAAAGAACACTTTGAGTCAACCAACTGGAGACTTGGAGACCAGGGTGATGGTAAGAGAGTCGCTGTGTGTGATCAACGGTCTATAGGCTGGTACATTAAACTGGAGGGCAGCTGGGAGTCAATGTACGTAGGCATGGAGAAGCCTGACTTGGTTCAAGGACAGGCGGTAACAATAAGCATTGTTCCAACGAAAGGGTGATGGTAGGAGGGGGTGATGTCAGATAGCTTTCTACTGAGAGGACCCCAAGAGGGTCCTTCAGTTTTTTCGCTGCTTGGTATTAAGTTCATCTCTATTGCTTCTAGTGTAGAGTTCATAGGTGAGATCATTCAGATTGTTGACTCTATTGCAGTGATCAAAGACCCTGTCTTTGTAGGGAGAGATGTAAGGTCTGTTAACAAGTTTAATCTCGTAAAGCTTGCCAGAGCAAATCCTATAGTTACTACTCCTATCTATGTGCCCATACACTCAATTGCATTTCTCTGTGTTCCTTCCACCCAGTTCCTTAACAACTACTTGGCGGCAAGGTCTGGTCTTGTCACAGGCCCGCAGATGTCCTTCGATGAGACCGGCGAGGACGAACCGCGTATGTGAAGATTGCCCCGACCGCCTGAGGGGTGTAAGACTGGCCGACGTTCATTGGAGAGTGAGGAAGCACCCAAGGTGAAACGGGACCATACAACAGACATCATCGACCAGATTATCCTCGAAACGGGCTACAGCCGTAAGAACGTAGAAGACATCGTGAACTCGTTTCTTGGAGTATACCAAGACAAGATCAGTGATGGAGTAGTATTCCTCAAAGGATTTGGTGAGATGAAAGCTGTTATGAAACAGCGTAAATACTACGACATCAACCAGCGAAAGACGGACCAGTCCAGACCAAGGCCATCGGTCAAATTCAAACCGACCATCGCTTTTTTGAACTTGATAAGACAATGTCAGGGGAGTAATTAGAGCACGGGAGGGCAGCAGGGAGCTACTTATGCTCAGGCGTAAGGGGATTTTGTATTTTGGCGAATTTCTAGACTTAAGGGTCTGTGTAAGAAAGTCCCATCATGAAGAAATCTATAAGTGTCCCTACTGTGTTGAACTCGAAAAGACACCTGACACCGAAGGTAAGTTCTACTACAATGTGGTCAAGCAGATTGGTCATTGTTTCAGGTGTGGTACGATCATTGTCTCTGACTCACTGCGCACGCCAGAGCTGATCCGCCAACAGCTTGACACAGTCCCAGACGAAGAGAAATACCCTTTTCAAAAGCTGGCGTTGAATGACTGGACCTGTCCAATAAAAGACAATCCAGAGTGCTTCGAGTACATGACTCAGACCAGACGGATTTACCCAGACGTTCTGGAAAGGTTTAATATACTAGCTACAACAACTCCCAAGTTGGCGGTCGTATTCTGTAACAAGATTTGGAAGAACGGACTGTCCAGGGTTACTGACTTTCTCGCGATCAGGAACTTAGACAATAAGCTTCGTCACACTAACATCCGTGACCAAGTCAAGCCATTGCTATGGTGTAATCATGTTGACACTGACCGGGTGATTCTGGTAGAGGGCACAACGTCGGGGCTTTCTGCGTTCCAGCACTTGGATGGCATGGTCTCCCCGCTGGTCCTACTAGGCAAGTCGATTAGTTCGTTACAGCTCTCCCAGTTGAAGGCTATCGTCTCCTCGAAGAAGGTGGAAAGGATATATATTGCCTGCGATGGCGGCTTCTTTGAGAACGGAATTAAGATAGCCAGGGCAGTCTACAAGGCACTTGACCACCAGGACGTGTTCGTTTTGAAACTGCCTAAAGACCGTGACCCAAACTCCATTCGTAAACGACGATTTAAAGAACTATGGGATAGTCAGA
>Ga0210402_10004402_pt1 | contig 12849 bp, 11 predicted proteins | sample IncBWC7MmetaG_FD_161055 | JGI IMG/M metagenome (GOLD analysis project Ga0210402, IMG submission 161055) | Forest soil microbial communities from Barre Woods Harvard Forest LTER site, Petersham, Massachusetts, United States - Inc-BW-C-7-M | ecosystem: Environmental > Terrestrial > Soil >...
CGAAGTTTCCCCGCGCGGCAGCAATGTATTTATTGGCAGTCACGCGCGACACCGTCGATTCGTGCATTTCAATCGCGTCCGCTACAGTCTTGAGATTGAGGGGCCGCAGATATTGCACGCCGCCTGTGAAGAAAGCGTCCTGCTGGCGCACGATCTCGCTTGCCACTTTGAGGATTGTCTTGGCGCGTTGATCCAGCGCACGTACGAGCCAGGTCGCAGTCTGCAGGCATTCTGTCAAATACGATTTATCCGTGTCCTTCTTGGCGGTCTTTGAAACCTTCGAATAGTACGTCTGGTTAACCAGTACCCTTGGCAGGGTGTCATGGTTGAGCTCGACCAGCCAGCCGCCATCGGGGCCTTGCCGAACGAATACGTCAGGTACAATCGGCTGAACCAGGACGGAGCTGAAGGCAAGCCCGGGTTTCGGATTGAGGCGCTTGATCTCGCCGATCATTTCCATGAGGTCTTCCTCATCGACGCCGCAGGTCTTCCGCAGGGCCGAAAAATCCCGTTTGGCAACCATTTCAAGGTGGCCGAGCAGAGCCGCCATGGCGGGATCGAGCCGGTCCAACTCGCGAAGTTGGATGGCCAGGCATTCGGCAAGGCTGCGCGCGCAAACGCCTGGCGGATCAAAGGTCTGCAATTGGGCGAGCACCGCGTCGATCTGCGCTGACGAAGCGCCGAGCCTGTCGGCGGCGTCGGTCAGGTCGTCCGGGAGGTAGCCTGCATCGTCTACGAGATCGACCAGATACCGCGCAATCATCCGCTCAATCGGATCCGTGAAGGTCATCGAAACCTGATCAGCAAGATGGCCGGCAAGCGTCGTCTCGGCGGTCACAAAGGCTTCCAGATTATATTCGCCGTCATTGCGGGCGCCCGCGCCGGCCGCGGTCCATTCCGAATAGGTGCCGGGTTGGGATTCAGGCGTCCGCACCGGTTTGGCCGCGCCGTCATCCGGAAAAACGTTGTTGAGGTCGGTATCGAGCCGCGCCTCGATCGATTGACGGCTCTCCAGGCGATCGTCCATCCAATCGGCACTGGCGGGTTCTTCGTCCCGGGCCGAGGACTTCTCGGCAGTCGTTTCGCCGTCATCGCGGACAGAATCCTGGTCGGCCGGCCGTTCCAGCAGCGGATTGCGCTCCAATTCGCCATCCACATAAGCGGCAAGGTCGAGATGGGATAACTGCAACAGCTTGATGGCTTGCATCAGCTGTGGCGTCATCACCAACGCCTGAGTTTGACGGATCAGAAGTTTTTGGGCTAGCGCCATCGACGACACGTTAGGTTGGTCCGGTTCTTGCTTATCCGGATTTGCGCCGTCTGTATACTCGACTATCGCCTAGCACCATCTCCCCCGCAAGCGGGAGGTGGTGAGGGTCACATGCGGAATTCCTCGCCCAGATAAAGGCGGCGGACGTCCGGATTGTTGACGATGTCTTCGGGGGCGCCCTCCATCAAAACCTCGCCGGAATATATGATGTAGGCGCGATCCGTCAGGCCGAGCGTTTCTCGTACATTGTGGTCGGTAATCAACACTCCGATGCCACGTTGGGTCAGATGGCGGACCAGCGCCTGTATGTCCCCGACGGCAATCGGATCGATGCCAGCAAAGGGCTCGTCGAGCAGCATATAATTTGGCCGCGTGGCCAGGGCGCGGGCAATCTCGACGCGCCTGCGCTCGCCGCCAGACAGCGCGATCGTCGGGGTCTTGCGCAGGCGGGCGATATTGAACTCCTCCAGCAGGCTATCGAGTTCGGCTTCGCGCCGGCGTTTGCTGGGCTCAATCATTTCGAGCACTGCACGGATGTTCTCTTCTACGTTCAGGCCGCGAAAAATAGAGGCCTCCTGCGGCAGGTAACCGATGCCGAGGCGGGCGCGCTGGTACATGGGTAGCGTTGTGACATCGTAACCGTCGAGATAAATGCGACCCCGATCGGCCTTTATGAGACCGGTGATCATGTAGAACACGGTGGTCTTTCCGGCGCCGTTGGGGCCGAGCAGACCGACCGCCTCGCCGCGACGGACAAAAAGGCTTACCCCGCGCACGACCTTGCGACCCGAGTAGTTTTTTTCGACGCCATGGACCGCGAGATAGTCGCGCGGCTGCTGGCGGGATTCCCCGCTGCCGGACGCGCGCCTGGGTTGACTCGAGGAGGTTCTCGCCTGCGCAGCCCTTCCGTTGGTTCTGGGTACCGCTGCCCTACCCTCCCCTGCTTGCGGAGGAAGGTAGCGTGGGGGCCGTACCTTCGCGGGCGACTTGGGCCGCCGCACATCAAGGCGTTTGATGAGACCGAACAGATCGACCACAAGCGCCTCGGTGACGGCAGTGCCGGGAAAATTCGCTGAGGGTGAATAGCCCCTCTGTACGTGGCTTTCAACCGCTCCCATGCGTCGTCGCTAGGGACGCGGCCGCGGTGCTTCGCGGGTCGGTACCGGAGCGGCGGCTTCCTGCCCTCGGCCTTCCGGCTTCATCGAGCCTGGCTGAAACAATCCTTGCACCCGACATTTCTCCTGTGCCTTGCCGCACGCGATACGCGAGACGCCAGTGGTCATATCGACTGTCAGGGTGTCACCTTTTACGACGTTCTGTCCCTGGGAAATCACCACATTCCCCTGCATGGTCACCGTATTGGCCCGCATGTCGAATATGCCGATATCGCCGGTAGCAATCTGGTCCTTCTGCTCCACGGTTACCTTGCCCTTTGCTTCGACCCGCTTGATCTGTTGGTTCTGCTGAGCTCCGGTCTGAGCAGTGCCGGCGGACGGTGTCGCGGGTTTGGAGGGCGCGTCGTCGTCATAGAAGACGACAAGCGTTTTGCTGCGCATGCTCGTGTCGCCCTGGACCAGATGAACGTCACCGGAAAACGTCGCCATCTTATCCTTGTCGCGCACCTCGAGAGTTGCCGAGTTGATCTTGATCGGCTTGTCGCGATTCTGCGAAAACCCCTGCAACGCGTTGGGCGGACCGTTTGGTTGCTGCGCATGTGCCACCGCAATGCCCACGATCGTCACGACCGCTAAGGCTACGAATGCTCCCCCGCCCGGCACAGACATGACCGTCATGGCGACAACGAGCCTCGCCGCACCGAGGCCTCCGCGGGCGAACTCGGAGATGCTGAGTCTTGCGGAGTTGGTCGCAGCTGGTCCGGAGTGAGCGTCAACTCCACACCGCCGCCAAACAGGATCAAGGCGCCATTCTCCATTACTTCCAGCCGGTTGGCGTTCAATAAGCCGTTGGGAAGCTTTACCTCAACCGGGCTTTCGGAAACGATATTGCCGCTTGCCACGTTCATGGTTGCCTCCGACAGATGCCCCTCATAGCCAGAGGTTGAGTTCAAAGTGATGTGATCGTTCAGCTTCAACAACTCGCCCTTGGTATCGTAAACCCCATTGATGGACTTGATCGTTACGCGCTGCCCATCTTTGAGCTCCACCTGAGCGCTGATGTCTTTCAGCTCCAGGACCTCGGGCTTGGTGAGATCTTGTGCAGCAGCGCGTGCAACAAGCTCATAGGGCCGCGAGTCGGCTGTAAAACCATGGAGCCGGGGCAATTCCATGACGATCTTTGTGCCCGACAACGAAATCTTGCCGGGATCAATCGGGAAAGCCGCGATCAGGCGGAAGGGATTGAAGAATGTCGCAACGAGGATGATGGCCACGACCGCCGCAATGCCGGCCGGAATGGCAAAGCGCAGAAAGCGGACAAACCGGCTGTGCCGTGCCGCAGCGCGGAACACGCGGTCGCCGTCGTTCCGTCCGACTTGACGCGGTGCGCGCGAGGTTGGCGCGGGAATAATCGAATTATAGTTCAGATCGTCACCTCTGAAGATCGATCAACAAAGACTCACTTAAGAATAACTATAGCACGTCATCCGTCCCAGACGCCAAAGGAGAACGCGTCAACTTCCAGGCGTGTCTCAGGTTGCGCCGCCTCTTGACCTCAGCGTTCTCACGCGACCTTGGCGTTCTCACGCAACGCCTTCGGGTCGGCAGACTGCCCGCGAGAACGTGACGCCCGAATATGGCTACCGCGGGGCACCTTCAGCTGTGGGAAAAGATGTCTTCGGCCGCCCAACCTGCCAGGTCGAGTCGGACGCGATCAGGCAGGAACCGAAAACACGCGGCCGCCAGGTCCTCTCGGCCTTCCCTCGCCAACAGCGTATCAAGCTTGTTCTTCAGGGCGTGAAGGTGGAGCACATCGGATGCCGCATAAGCGATCTGCGCGTCCGTAAGATTTACGGCGCCCCAGTCGGTCAGTTGTTGCTGCTTGGAAACCTCGATGCCGAGAAGATCGCGGATCAGGTCCTTGAGCCCGTGCTTGTCGGTGTAGGTGCGGACCAGCCGCGAGGCGATTTTCGTGCAATAAACCGGGCCCGGCATCACCCCGAAGCTGTGTTGCAAGGCGCCCAGATCGAATCTGGCGAAATGAAATATCTTCAGCACGCCGGGATCCAGCAGCAGGGTCCGCAAATTGGGCGCCAGAGCGCCGTCGCGCGGAATCTGAACTACGTCGGCCGTGCCGTCCCCGGGCGACAGTTGAACAACACAAAGCCTGTCGCGACGGTGATCGAGCCCCATTGTCTCGGTGTCAATGGCTACGGATTGCTGGTAACGGGATAAGTCGGGGAGGTCGCCCCGATGCAGGCGGATGGTCATGCTTCTTTTTTTAACCTCTTCATTACTCACGGTCGACGCGTCTGCATCGTGTCGATCATGGGTGACATCCGATAAAGACTTCCATCACGATCCGAGGCCGATCGGGGACATTGTTCGGTTTCCGCCGGTCCGCTGCGGTTGTGGTGGGGATCAACGTGTGCCAAAAAACAGGCATCGAGAGGTGGATAAATCATGGGGCGGTGGCTTGTCATCCTCAGCTTAGCGGTGGTGCAGTGTCCGGATATCGCGGTGGCGGCGACGAAGCAGACGGAGGTTCCGCTGTGGAAGCAGCTTCTTTCTGCGTTCAAGCCGACGCCAAAGCCCGTGCACCATGCTCAGGCGCAGCCCTCCGGGGCGGTTATCATGGTGAATTCCCAGGAACCGGTTGCCGGGTCGCCGGTTCGCGATCTGCCGAGGAAATCGACCGGAACCGATGCCGGCTGCGACAAGGGCCAACGCATCATTTCAGCCTTTTACTGGCAGGGTGAGCGCACCGCCAGCGGCCAGCTCTTCAATCCACTGGGTATGACGGCCGCCCATCGCACGCTTCCCTTCGGCACCCGCCTGACCGTGACGAACCCGCGGACCGGGAAATCCGTTAGTGTGGTCGTCAATGACCGCGGCCCTTTCGTGTCGGGCGTCGGCATCGATCTCAGCCTTGGAGCCGCCCAGGCGATCGGAATGCACGGTACCGGAGCCGTGTGCATTTGGTAAGCGACGGGCCGCCGCGCCCGATATCGTGCTGTATGTTGGCCGCTACCTCTTGAAACCTCTACGGAGCATTCGGCCAAGCCGGAAGGCATGATCTGTCCAATCGCCCTTTGGGGAGGGCGAGGATGTCATATCCTTAACACCCCGACCCAACCGAAACATGATGTCCGTCCATGCCGCCTCGGGCGTTGTTTCCTGACCGAGCTGCTTTTCCAGGCGTCCCTTGAGCCCTTTGGCATTGGCTTTCTCGTGTTCGGTTGCGGCTGGATCCAGGAACACGGCGGAAAGAGCTCGCAATTTCCGCCGAATAGCCTCAACAGACCGCGCATTCTCGCTTATTGGCATTTTTCACATCCTGCGATCGAATCCGCCACCACTCGACCTCCACAATCTAACACCAAACATTCTGCTGCGCCCGCGCCGCGAGCGGCCACGCGTGATGACATGCCGGCTACGGGCCCGAAGCACGCCCGGCGATGGTGGCGCCGGGCGTTCGATGCGGAGCAATAGGGGGACATCACGCCCAGCAGGCGCAACCGGCCTCCGTCGGCGGAGACGGGCTAAGTATAACCTCTTCCGCGATCCGCCGCAGCATCGATTCGAGCTTCACCCGATCGACATTGTCTGCGGCCATCAAGGTGCGGATGAGCGGGTCGGACAACGCGCTGCTCAGCGTGAATTCTTGACTTACGGTTCTCATGAAATGTCCCTTGCTTGCCTTGCGGCGGCGATGCATCACGCTCACGCCAGAGCCGGATAGTCGGTGAAGCCCTTATCTTCCCCCGCATAGAATGTTGCCTGATCGGGCACGTTGAGCGGCGCCTTGATTCGATACCGCTGCGGCAGATCCGGATTGGCGAGAAACGGCGTGCCGAAAGCAATGAGATCGGCGTCGTCGTTGCGGATCGCCGCATTGGCGCTGTCGAGATCGAAGCCGCCATTCACGATGTAGCCGCGATGGAATTTCCGGCGCAGCAGCGGCGACACGCGCTTGGCGCCATCGGCAACCGGATCGACAACATGAAGATAGACGATGCCGAGCCTGTTAAGCTCCTCCGCCATATACGAGAAGGTCTGGATCGGATTGGAGTCCGACATCGAGTTGAAGGTGCCGTTCGGCGATATGCGGTAGCCCACGCGATCGGCGCCCCAGACATCGATGACGGCTTTGGTGACTTCGAGTGGCAATCGCGCGCGGTTTTCAACCGTGCCGCCATAGGCGTCGGTGCGCCTGTTGCTGCCGTCGCGGAGGAACTGATCGAGCAGATAGCCGTTCGCCCCATGCACCTCGACGCCGTCGAAGCCGGCCGCCTTGGCGTTTTCGGCACCCCTGCGGAATTGTTCGACGACGCCTGGGAGTTCGGCGAGCGTCAGCGCCCGCGGCGTCACCATCTGCTGTGGGCCCTTGGCCGTGAACACCTGGCCCTGCGCGGCTATTGCGGAGGGCGCGACCGGAAGCTCGCCGTCGTGGAAATCCGGGTGCGAGATGCGTCCGACATGCCAGAGTTGGAGAAAGATCTGGCCGCCGGCGCGATGCACCGCTTCGGTAATTCTCGTCCAACCGGCAACCTGCTCGGCGGAATGGATGCCCGGCGTGCGGATATAGCCGACACCCTGAGGGTTGACCTGCGTAGCTTCGGTGACGATCAATCCGGCGGAGGCGCGTTGCGCATAGTAGGTTGCGGCGATCGGGTTCGGGACGTTGTGCTCAAGGGCGCGGCTGCGCGTCATCGGCGCCATTACAAGGCGATTGCTGAGTTCGATGTTGCCCAGTTGATAAGGCAAAAACAGCGGCTTAAACGGCTGCTCGGCCTGAGCAGGGCGGTTTGCGACAGCGGCGTTCACTTGCATGGCGGTGCTCCTAGTGATCTGAGGCGCTTGAAAGGAAGCGTGACCTGCAACTACCCTTGTGGTACTTACCGGTAACACTACATGCTAGTTACTGACCGGTAACACCCGTGTCAAGAGGGAGCCTTGAAGTGACCGTCCAAGCCGCCGCAACCCCGGATAAAGACGGCCGGATTCCGCCCCGTGTGCGTATCCTTGCAGCCGCTGCCGAGCTCTTTTACCGGCACGGAATCAGGGCGGTCGGCGTGGAGGCGATCGCCGAAGCGGCCGGCACCAATAAGATGACGCTCTACCGGCACTTTGCCTCAAAGGACGAATTGGTTGCGGAGTATCTGCGCCAATCGGCCAATGCGGCGGATGGGTGTTGGGAACGGTTCGCAAAGGCGCACCCTGGCGATCCGCTCGCGCAGCTCCGCGCCTGGCTTGAGGAGATGGCCCGCCATCTTGCTGAGCCGGCCGAGCGCGGCTGCGCGCTCGCCAACGCTGCGATCGAATTGCCCGAGAAGGATCACCCCGCCCGGCGGGTTATCGAGGAGTATAAGAGGGCGCAGCGAACGCGGCTGGTGCGGCTGAGCGAGGAGGCCGGCTTGAACGAGCCCGAAATGCTGGCCGACGAACTGCATCTCCTTCTGGAGGGAGCCCGCGTCACTGCTCAGAGCGTCGGAACCGAAGGACTTGCAGCGCGGCTCCTGCACATGGGCAGGGCGATGATGGCTGCCCATACGCTTCGCCGCTGACCAAGCCGCCGCGGTATTGCCAAGACGCGCGGCTTGACCATTTCCACCCCAATGTCCGTCGGTTCAACGACGGCGGCGCGGCGGATCACTTGGTGCGTCGTCAACACGCCGTGCGGATCAGCAGCTCGATCGCGTTCGGCCGGGCCGGTCGCAATTGCGGGGAAACGCCGTGCCGCAAGTGTTGCGCAGCCACTTGGCATTGCAACGCTTTTTCTGGAATTGTCCCACGGATTCGACTTCGCTTCTACGTTCCGGCGCAACCTTGAGGGAGATCGGACAGCTGCTGCGGCAAAAGTCATCTGGTTTTCATCAACCAATAATATTCCTCTTCCGGCCGGTGTGTTGGTCCATTCCATGTTGAGTTAGCCAGCATCGGCGCCAAACCCGCTCTTCTGGAGGTAGTTGATGTCGCACGTCAGACGTTTCGGAACGCTGGGCTTATTGGCCCTGCTGACTGTCTCAATCCAATGGCAGGCACGCGCGGACGATGACCGCTCAATCAAGACCGTCTTCGTGATCGCCATGGAAAACCACAACTGGACGCAGCCGGCCAACCAGTTTTCCGGTCCCATCCAGCAGATTTTCCAGAACCCCAACGCCCCGTTCATCAACAGCCTGGTTAACGGAACCGCCGTTGCCACGATCAATGGGCGCCAAGTCAACATCAGCCGGCAGGTGGCCTACGCCGCGAACTACCACAACGTCCTGGCCACGGCCAGCGGGAATAATCCCCATATCCATCCTTCTGAACCCAACTACATTTGGGCGGAGGCGGGCTTCAATTTCAACATCTTCAACGACGCTGATCCCTTTGTCCCCCAAGGCGGTCCTACCCAGAATTCAGTCAATAACCTGGACAATCAGCTTCATCTTGTGGGTCTCTTGACCCAGGCTGGAAGGACCTGGCTATCGTATCAGGAAGACACTGACCTGACGACGGTCAATGGCAAACTGACCAATGTTGTCCTGCCGAAGAATCAGTGGACGGTTCCGCTCACCAGCTTCTCCGGAAACTTTGCCTCCGGCGTCAATCAGTTCAACGGCTCGACGCAGTTTAACTACGCCGCGAAGCACAATCCCCAGGTGTTCTTCACAGACAGCAACGGCGGCAACGATCCCACGCCGGCCAATCCGTTGTCCCACAACTATGCTCCGTTGCAGCAGTTGTTTGTTGATCTGGCCAGCAATACCGTGGCCGACTACAACTGGATTACTCCCAATCAGTTCAACGATCAGCACACCGCGCTTACGGGGGGGTTCCTGGGCCTGACGGGAGACGCGGCCAACATCCGCCAGGGCGACAACTTCCTGAGCATCGTAGTTCCCGCGATCATGGCGTCCCGCGCCTATCGGGATCGCGGCGCGATCATCATCTGGTGGGACGAGTCCGAACGGGATGGGGTGGCGAATGATAACCCGGATGACCTCAATCACACCATTGGCGAGATCGTGATTTCACCCCTGGCTCACCCCAACGTGAACGGCGTCCCGTTTGCCAGCCAGGTCTTTCTCACGCACTCGTCTGATCTGCGCACCATGCAGGAAATCTTCCATGTGACCAGGCCGTTTTTCCTGGGCGACGCCATACACGCCAGCGATCTTTCCAGCTTGTTCGCTGACGGCGCGATTCCGCGCGACGATGAAGATAACTAAGCGCTTCCGATGAATTGTTTTACCGGCGCAGGGATCCATGACGGTCTCTGCGCTTTTTTTGTGCCGATAAAATTGTGCGATGTTGAGCTGCACTCGCGGTTTTTCGTCCTCGGCGGGCAGCGCGAGCGCGCGCAGGAATTCCCGGTCCGCTCCGTCCAACTGCACGATGCCGATGGGACGCTCATAGGCTGCCGGGCGCCGCGGCCGTGAGAGCCTTCAACGCGCTGTCGAGAGCTTGCTGCCTCCATCCACGCAACAGTTCAACCGGAAAACGAAGCTCGTCCGTGTCGATTAGGCGAGCACAGAGCCGGCAAAGCCAAATGCCGTTCGATTCCGCGCGGCGTTGCTCGTGCGTGAGAGAAGCGTCGTATCTCTTTCCCCCGCGCGCGGCGGCTGTGATGTGTGCCGCCTCGCCGACATTGATGGCTTTCGTTTCCTCGATTGCGGGCCCCGAGTCTGACGCCCGCAGGCGGGATTCGAGCATCGATACCCGAGGGAGAAAGGGGCCGACTTGTTGGAATCTTATCACTTTTAGCACGGCGGCGGCTAAAGCGCGCGTCCCCTGCTGTGGACTTGACACACCCCCGGTGCCTTTCAACGGTGCTAACGACATGATGACTTGACGCCAGCGGCCATCGTTCTTGGCCGGCTGTGGCGCGAAGTCAGCCGCCAAACTTGGCGGACCTGGACTGCGGTCTCAGGATCGAAGCAGCCAGAGCGATAGCGGTGATAAGGGCCTCGGCGAAATCGTGCATCCGGGTCTGTGCATCGTTTGCGACGTCAATGAACCATCCAACGGAGGTACCCCGCTCTAGGTTCGATTCCTCACGGCTTGTCGTAAACACGAAAAGTATAATAAAACAATAACTTATATGGTAAATCTGGGTTTTCTGGTAGCAGACCCATTGAAAATAAAGGTGTTTTTCTGTGCAGAAGTCCCTTACCAAGCGCTCTACCACTGAGCTACGGCAGCGGAAATAGCGGCGCGTCGAAGAAAGGCGACGGCGCAACGACGGGCGGAACCTGCCACGAGGGCTGCTGGGGTGCAAGGAGTCCGGTTGCGACGCCATTCGGAAGCGTCGCGGGCAGCGCCCAGGGCGAATGCGCGACCCCGCTTGCCGCTGCTGGCCGGGAGGAATATCACGGGCCCCATGACCAAGGCAGGTGCAACCGGCCACCCCACCAGCCCACCTTCGACAGGGCGAGGCGCACGTACGGAGCGCCTTGCGGCGGCGCTCAAGGCTAACTTGCGCCGCCGCAAGGCGCAGGCGCGGGAACGTGCTGCGGAAGCAGACCAGTCCCGCAATCACACCGAACCGGCTGAGGCTCACGATTCTGCCCGAGTTGTCGTCGACAAGCGGTCGGACTAGACGGCGACCGGCTGCGCGGTTCGCCCCGGCGCTCGGGAACGCCGGGTGTGTTCTTTTGTTCTACTGAAAAATAGGGCTCTCATGGATCGCATCAGCATCGTCGGCGGCCAGCCGCTTCACGGCACCATCCCGATTTCAGGCGCCAAGAACGCCGCCTTGCCGTTGATGATTGCGAGTCTGCTCACCCCCGATACCCTGATTCTCGACAATGTACCGCGCCTCGCGGACGTATCGCTCCTCCAGCGCATCCTCAACAATCACGGCGTCGACGTCACGCTGAATGGCAAGCGGCCGGGCGACACCGCTTATCAGGGCCAGACCCTGCATATCTCGGCCGCCGACATCGTCGATACCGCGGCCCCCTATGAACTGGTGTCGAAGATGCGGGCAAGCTTCTGGGTGATCGGGCCGCTGGTCGCCCGCATGGGTGAGGCCAAAGTGTCATTGCCGGGCGGCTGTGCGATCGGCACCCGCCCGGTCGATCTTCACATCCAGGCTCTGCAAAATCTCGGCGCGGAGATTGAGGTCGACGCCGGCTACGTGATCGCGCGCGCCCCTGGCGGCCTGCGCGGCGGCGAGATTCTGTTCCCCAAGGTTACGGTGGGCGGCACTCATACGGCGCTGATGGCGGCCTCTCTTGCTCACGGCACCACGGTGATCGAGAATGCGGCGCGCGAGCCGGAAGTCGCCGATGTCGCCGATTGCCTCAACAAGATGGGCGCGAAGATTAGCGGCGCCGGCACCTCGCGGATCGTCGTCGAGGGCGTGCCGCGGCTTTCCGGTGCGCGCCACAGCGTGCTGCCGGACCGCATCGAGACCGGCACCTATGCGATGGCGGTGGCGATGACGGGCGGCGACGTGATGCTGGAAGGCGCCCGGCCGGAACTCCTTCAGGCCGCGCTCGATGTGCTCGCCCGGACCGGTGCAGAGATCGCCGCCACCAACACCGGCATCCGGGTCGCCCGTAACGGCGCCGGCATTGCACCGGTCGACGTCACGACCGCGCCGTTCCCGGCTTTTCCGACCGACCTGCAGGCGCAGTTCATGGCGCTGATGACGCGAGCGGGAGGGACGTCGCGCATCACCGAAACCATCTTCGAGAACCGCTTCATGCACGTGCAGGAACTGGTGCGGCTCGGCGCCCGCATCCATCTCGACGGCGAAACCGCCACGGTCGAGGGGCGCAACAGGCTCAAGGGCGCTCCCGTGATGGCGACCGATCTGCGCGCCTCGGTATCCCTCGTCATCGCGGCGCTCGCCGCCGAGGGTGAGACCATAGTGAACCGCGTCTATCATCTCGACCGCGGGTTCGAGCGCCTGGAGGACAAGCTTTCAGCTTGCGGGGCGCAGATTTCTCGCATCAGCGGGTGAACGGTTCGACGGCTTAAATTCGCGCTCAGGGCCGCCGCTTGAATCTTCCCTGTCGCATAAATCTTCCAGGAAGCCCCTCGGGGCGGCGTTTCGGCGCTGAACCGTCCGAAGGATCGAAGCTGCGGCCTCCATAGTCCGCTTTGCCCCTAATCGCAGCCGCATGGCTCATCGCAACGAATGACGCGAAGGGCCAGGAGCCGTCTCCCGCGCTGCAAAAACAAACCTTGCGCAGCCCGTTCGCCTATCGCCAAACCCGCTCGTGAGTAACTGAAGCAATGTAGAAATTAGCGATCAGCGGGCTTTTGACCTGTATCAATGACGCTCGGCGGCGATATAGTTCTTTTGCCGCGACTAAGTTTATCCGGCCCAGCTTCCGCCATTGCATTCCCGCCATTCCACATCCATCGCAAATATGGGACGAACCAGATGCCCAAGCTTCTCCTGCGCGCGAGCTTCCGAGGCATAATCGTAGTTGCGTCATTACTGGCAATTCCAGCAATCGC
>Ga0210402_10004404_pt1 | contig 12846 bp, 14 predicted proteins | sample IncBWC7MmetaG_FD_161055 | JGI IMG/M metagenome (GOLD analysis project Ga0210402, IMG submission 161055) | Forest soil microbial communities from Barre Woods Harvard Forest LTER site, Petersham, Massachusetts, United States - Inc-BW-C-7-M | ecosystem: Environmental > Terrestrial > Soil >...
GTCCTGCGCTGCGCGGCAGTGAGCGCGGCGTCGATGGTCAGACCGTGCTTCTCGGTGAGATGGGCGATGATGGTCTCGGAGTCGCCGATGGTCGCGCCGTCCTCGACAATATAGGGAAGCTGACCGCGCGGCGCGGCGGAGGCGTCGAACACATGTTCATGCGTGAACGGCACGCCCGCAAGCTTCAGGAACGCGAACACCTTCAGCCCATAGCCGTTGTTGTCGGCGACGCCGAACAGTTCGGGGTAGGAGTAGAGCGTGAGCATGGGCGAGATCCCGCCTTACGGGAAAGACACGCAACGGATCGAATTGGGCGCTCATGTTGCATGACCGAGAGCGAATTATCAATCCAGGCCGCGTAACGGCGTTCAACAACGCACGTGCAATGTTGCGAAGCGGGGCGGTGGGTTACGCCGCCAACCCATCCTTCGGCTCTACTGACGACCTCTTCTTGAGCATATCGCGCATCAAGAAAGCCGGGCTTTTGCCCGGCCTCTTGGTTTTCGCATGGATGCCCGGGTCATCCCCGATCGAGTCGAGGACAGGCGCCCGGGCATGACATTTGGAGAACTGTCGCCTCACAACACCCGATTGCTTTCCTTCACCTTCTCCGCATCGAGATAGAGATCGCTCCCCATCTCCTTGAACTTGGCGCTCATCTGCGCCATGCCTTTTTCGATTTCAGACGGGATTTGATCGCCTTCGCCTCCAAATCCCTTTTGCTCCTTGTCGTTCAAGGTCGCGGCGTAGTCGCGCACGTCCTGGGTGATCTTCATCGAGCAGAACTTCGGGCCGCACATCGAGCAGAAATGGGCGACCTTGTGGGCTTCCTTCGGCAGCGTCTCGTCGTGGAAGAGGCGGGCGGTGTCGGGATCGAGGCCCAGGTTGAACTGGTCGATCCAGCGGAAGTCGAAGCGGGCGCGGGAGAGCGCGTCGTCGCGGAGCTGCGCGGCGGGGTGGCCCTTGGCGAGATCGGCGGCGTGGGCCGCGATCTTGTAGGTGATGACGCCGGTCTTGACGTCGTTGCGGTCCGGCAGACCCAGATGCTCCTTCGGCGTCACGTAGCAGAGCATCGCGCAGCCGAACCAGCCAATCATCGCGGCGCCAATGCCCGAGGTGATGTGGTCATAGCCCGGCGCGATGTCGGTCGTCAGCGGGCCAAGCGTGTAGAACGGCGCTTCGCCGCACTCCTTGAGCTGCTTGTCCATGTTGATCTTGATCTTATGCATCGGAACATGGCCGGGGCCCTCGATCATGACCTGGCAGCCTTTGTCCCAGGCGATCTTCGTCAGTTCGCCAAGCGTCTCCAGTTCGGCAAACTGCGCGCGGTCGTTCGCGTCGGCGATCGAGCCCGGGCGCAATCCATCGCCAAGCGAGAACGAGACGTCGTATTTGCGCATGAGATCGCAGATTTCGTCGAAATGGGTGTAGAGGAAGCTCTCCTTGTGATGCGCGAGGCACCACTTCGCCATGATCGAGCCGCCGCGCGAGACGATGCCGGTGACGCGGTTGGCGGTGAGGTGGATGTAAGGAAGCCGCACGCCGGCATGGATCGTGAAATAGTCGACGCCCTGCTCGCACTGCTCGACCAGCGTGTCCTTGTAGACCTCCCAATCGAGCTTGACCGGATCGCCGTCCACCTTCTCCAGCGCCTGGTAGATCGGCACCGTGCCGATCGGCACCGGTGAGTTGCGCAGGATCCATTCGCGGGTGGTGTGGATGTTGCGCCCGTCGAGAGGTCCATCACCGTGTCGGCACCCCAGCGGATCGCCCACACCATCTTGTCGACTTCCTCTTCCACCGACGAAGTGACCGCCGAGTTGCCGATATTGGCGTTGATCTTGGTCAGGAAGTTGCGGCCGATGATCATCGGCTCGAGTTCGCCATGGTTGATGTTGGAGGGGATGATGGCCCGTCCGCGCGCGATCTCGCTCCGCACAAACTCCGGCGTGATGAAGGCCGGCACGGAGGCGCCGAAGCTTTCGCCATCGGCAAGGGCGGCTTCCGCGCGTTCGAGCTGAAGCTTGCGGCCGAGATTCTCGCGCTCGGCGACATAGATCATCTCCTTGGTGATGATGCCGGCGCGAGAGAATTCGAGCTGCGTGATCTTGTGGCCGTCAAGGCCGCGCAGCGGCTTGTGATGCGCGGTGAAGGCCTTTGCCGCATGTGCCGCGCCGACATTGCCGTTGTCCTCGGGCTTGACGCTGCGGCCTTCATATTCCTCGATGCCGCCGCGCTCCTTCACCCAGGCCGCGCGAAGCCGCGGCAGGCCGGAATTGACGTCGATGGTGACGTTCGGATCGGTGTACGGGCCGGAGGTGTCATAGACCGGCAGGTTCGGCTCGCCGGCGCCTTCGGACAGCATGATCTCCCGCAAGGGCACGCGCAGATCGGGCGCCGCTTCCGGCGCGGCGAAGATCTTGCGCGAGGAGGGCAACGGTCCCGTGGTGACGGCGGGAAGGGTCGTGTCCGGATTGGAGCGGATATTCATGGCATCCTCCTTCTATTTTTCGTCATTCCGGACGGTCCGTGGAAGCGGACCGATCCGGAAGTTGGAGATTTGCGGCGCGAGATTCCGGGTACCCGAACTCGGGTTTACCCGAGTTCGGCAAATATGTTTGTCCAAGTCGGCAACAGCCGACTTGGATGCCCCCGAATGACGCCGGTGGTTGTCGTTCGCTATGTTTGTTTCGGCGGCGGTCGAAAAAATCATCACGCCGCCTCCGCGCTCTTGCCGAGCCATTGCCGCACCCGCGCGTCGGGGTCGGCGTTCTGGGTGACGTCGGAGACGACGGCGATGGAATCCGCGCCTGCGGCGAAGATCTCGGCGGACTGCTCGAACTTGATGCCGCCGATCGCGACCAGCGGAATGTCGCCGATGCGCTTCTTCCATTCGGTGATCTTGGGAATGCCCTGCGGCGCGAAGCGCATCGACTTCAGCGTGGTCGGGAAGATCGGGCCGAGCGCGACGTAATCCGGCTTGGCGCGCAGCGCGGCCGCTAGCTCCTCGTCGTCATGGGTGGAGATGCCGAGCGTCAATTTCGCCTCGCGGATGGCGCCGAGGTCGGCTCCCGCGAGATCCTCCTGGCCGAGATGCAGATGCTGCGCGCCCGCGACGATCGCCGCGCGCCAGTAATCGTTCACCACGAGCCTGGTGGCCGTGCCCTTGGTGATTTCGAGCGCGTCGCTGACGATCTGCAGCGCCTCGGAGTCGTTCAGGTTCTTCGCGCGGAGCTGAATCGTGCCGACGCCGAGCCTGGTCAGCCGCTCGACCCAGGCGAGGCTGTCTACGACAGGATAGAAGCGGTCAGGATACGGCATGCCAGAACGGGGTCCCAACGACAGGAGTGGAGGGGGAGGCGAAATCGCGGGCTTCCATCAGCCCGGCCTCGAAAGCCGCGCGGCCGGCTTCGACGCCGAGGCGGAAGGCATTGGCCATCGCGACGGGATCGGCGGCTTTCGCGATCGCCGTGTTGAGCAGCACTGCGTCATAGCCGAGTTCGAGCGCCTCGGCCGCATGCGAGGGCGCGCCAATCCCGGCATCGACCACCAGCGTGATGTCGGGCAGACGGTCGCGCAACAGCTTCAGCGCGTCGCGGTTGATGATGCCCTTGGCGCTGCCGATCGGCGCCGCCCACGGCATCACCACCCTGCAGCCGGCATCGACCAGCCTCGTGGCGACGGAGAGATCCTCCGTGCAATAGGGAAACACCTCGAAGCCGTCCTTGATCAGGATGGTGGCGGCTTCGACCAGGCCCACGACATCCGGCTGCAGCGTGTCGTTATCGGCGATCACCTCCAGCTTGATCCAGCTCGTGCCGAACAATTCGCGCGCGAGCTTTGCGGTCGTCACCGCCTCCCGCACGCTGCGGCAGCCGGCGGTGTTCGGCAGCACAGTGACGTCGAGCTCGCGGATCAGTTTCCAGAACGCATCGCCCGTCTTGCCGCCGGCCGCCTCGCGCCGCAGCGCCACCGTCACGATCTGCGCCCCAGACGCGCGGATCGCGCCCTGCATGATCGCGGGCGAGGGATAGAGCGCACTGCCGATCAAGAGGCGGGAGGAAAATTCGCGGCCGTAGAAGTTCAGCATCTCACTTTTCTCCGTCATTCCGGTCGGTCCGCGGCACGCGGGCCGATCCGGAATCTCGAGATTGTGGCGGGAGATTCCGGGTTCGCGCGTTTCCGCGCGCCCCGGAATGACGGGCCACCACTCTCGTCATCCCCGCGAATGCGGGGATCCAGTATCCCAGAGGCCGTTCGGTTGAATCGAGAGGACGCGGCGTACTGGATCGCCCGGTCAAGCCGGGCGACGACACCGCAGTGTGACGCCCGCATCTCATCACCTCGTCGTCCCGGCGAACGCCGGGACCCATACCGCGGAATCTGTCTTGCTGGTACACTAGCCGGCGCCCGCGGTCACAACGAAGGCCTGTGGTTATGGGTCCCCGCCTTCGCGGGGACGACGGATGGAGGGTTCGCGGGGACGACGGGTGGATGGAGTTTCGCGCGGCGTACATCCTCACCCTCCCTGCCGTGGCGTGATGATCTCGATCTCGTCGCCGTGCTTGAGAAGCGTCTCGGCCCAGGCGCGCTTCGGGACCACGTCGTAATTGACGGCGATTGCGAAATGCGTGCCTTCGTAATCGAGCTCGCGCAGCAGCGCATCGACGCTCATCGTGGCGATCTCGCGCGCTTCACCGTTGACGATCACGCGCATTGCATCACCTCATTGTCGATCTGGCCGCGCGCGACATAATTGAGCGTCAGCTCGGCAAGCGCGGGCGCGATCAGGAAGCCGTGACGATAGAGCCCGTTCACCGCGATCCTCTGCTCATCGACGGCAATGCGGGGCAGATTGTCGGGAAATGCCGGCCGCAAGCCGGAGCCGAACTCGACAATGCGCGCTTCCGCGAATGCCGGATGCACCGCGTAGGCCGCGCCCAGAAGCTCCAGCGCCGAGCGGACGCTGACGCCGGTGTCCTCGGCCTCGATCGATGTCGCGCCGAGCATGAACAGATTGCCCTCGCGCGGGATCACGTAGAGCGGCCAGCGCGGATGGATCAGCCGCACCGGGCGCGCCAGTTGCACCTCGGCGGTCTCGATCAGGATCATCTCGCCCTTGACGCCGCGCAGCTCGGTTTGGGCATCGCGGCCGGCAAGGCCACGGCAATCGATCACGATGCCGTCGAGGTCCGCGCCTTTCACCGCGCTGTTGAAGCGGATGCGGCCGCCGGCGGCCAGGATCTTCTCGTGCAGCTTCGGCAGCACGCGGCGCGGCTCGACATGGCCTTCGTCGGGAAAGAACAGCGCGTCGCGGAAACGGCCTTCGAGCGAGGGCTCGAGCGCGGCGAGCGCCGCGGCATCCATCCGCCGATGGCCGGAGGTCAGCTTGGCAAAGCGCTCGAAATCGCTGCGGTCGCGCGCATGCGCCACCACCAGCGAGCCGTTGAACGGCGTATCCGGCAAGTGCTGGCGCCACAGGTCGAGCGAGCGCAGGCCGAGCCGGCCGATGACGGGCTCGGCGCTCTCGCTCTCGCAGAAGGGCGCGAGCATGCCGCCGGCCCAATGGCTAGTGGAGAGCATCAGGCTGGCGTCGCTCAGCTCGTGCAGCGTGACGTCGTGGCCCGCCTGCGCGAACAAGAGCGCCTGCCAAGCGCCGGCAATGCCGGCGCCGATGATGGTGACGGGGGATTCCCCGCGCGGAGATTTGGTCTGGTACATCCCTGTCCCTTCGCCGGCATGACCCGGATCAGGTTCAAAGGGTCACCGCGGTCGCTGGTTTCTAAGTCCAGCGCGTGCGGTATCTCAGCTCCTCCTCGGAGCTCCCCTCGGAACAGCGCTAATGTAAGCCGATGCGGGCTTCTGTCAACGGACTGTCACGTGCGCTGACGCGGACGGCAACGACGCCGGAACCCGCTCCTACTGGCCGGGCGGGGCGTCTGCGAGCTGCTTCGGCGTGATGTCGAGCGGTGCCCGCAGATGCCCCGAGCGGCCATGCCGAGATTCCGCAACCTGTTGCAGCCGCTGGTGTTTGGCGGCCTCATAATAGCCGCTCGCGAAATAGTGCACGGCGCGGTTGTGATCACCGTTTGCGGCGCGATAGGCGCCGGCGAGATACTTCACGCCATAGGTGAGATTGGTGTTGGGATCGCGCAGGCCCTGCGCGTCGCCGGTGTAGCCGAGGCTGCGCGCGGTCGCGAGCTTGATCTGCATCAGCCCGATGCAGCCGCAATGGCCGACCAGATTCGGCTGATAGCGGCTCTCGCGCAGGATCACCCGATGCACCAGCGCCTCCGGCACGTTGTTCGCCGCGGCGTGGGTCGCGATCATCGCATCGTAATCGTGCTGTCCGGCTTGCGCGATCTGCGGCAACGGCAGCGCCGCAATCGCCACCAGCGCGGTCAGCCAGAGTAAACGTCTCATGATCGGATCGCCCCTGAGCCGCGCACGGGTGGCGCGCGTTAATGCTTCCTGAACCGCAATTGAATTGGGGGGCGGGCGCAGGCGGGGCTGAAATGTGGCTTTTTTGGGGCGCGGATCAGCGATGCAGCCGGCGGTTCTGCCGGCCGGGTTTACCTCAAATTATGCGCTGACATGGTTCGCTTGGGCGGAGAACCTTTCAGCCCTTGCTGTGCGCCATGACCTTGTCCGTGACCCACGCTGTCGATAATGACCGCGCCTTGCCGGCGCCATTGGCGCTGTGGGTCGGCGTCCTGGTCTATGAGCTGCTTGTCGTGGCCGGCAACGGTCTTTTGAACGATCCCGACACGATGTGGCAGATCACGATCGGCCAGTGGATTCTCGATCACCGTGCGGTGCCCGAGACCGACATCTATTCCTTCACCATGAAGGGCCAGCCCTGGATTTCCACGCAATGGCTGGCGCAGGTGATGTACGCCGAAGTCCATGCGATCGCGGGCTGGAGCGGGCCGGTGGTGCTGGCGGCAGCCGCCATTGCGCTGACCTTTGCGCTGCTTGCGCGGCATGTGAGCCGCCATCTCTCCGAAAGCGCGACGCTGGTGTTCGTCGCCGCGGCGCTGGCCCTGACCATGCCGCATCTGCTGGCGCGTCCGCATGTGCTGGCGATGCCGGTGATGGTGTTGTGGATCGGCGGCCTGATCGACGCGGCCGACCGGCGCGAGGCGCCGTCGTTTGCGCTGCTGCCGCTGATCGCGCTGTGGGCCAATCTGCATGGCGGCTTCGTCTTCGGCCTGTCTCTGGTCGGCCCGATCGCGCTCGATGCGCTGGTGAGCGCGGAGCCGCAAGCGCGGCCGCGGCTTGCGCTGCGCTGGTCCGCGTTCGGCTGTGCGGCACTCGTTGCAAGCTGCGTGACGCCCTATGGCTGGAACGCGCTGCTTGCGTCGCGAAAGATCCTGAGCCTCGGCAGCGCGCTGCCCTTGATCTCGGAATGGCGGCCGGCGGATTTCAACGGGATCGGCATCTTCGAGTTGACGCTGCTTGCCGGCATCGGGCTCGCGCTCTATCGCGGTGTGCGACTGCCACCGATGCGGATCGCGCTGTTGCTGGGACTGCTGCACATGGCGCTGAGCCAGAGCCGTGCCGCGGAAATTCTTGCACTCGTCGCGCCGCTCGTGCTCGCCGCGCCGCTGGCGCGGGAGATCGGCGGCGAGGCGGCCAATGCACGTCCAAAGCCGCCATTGCGCGGCGTGCTGGTCGCGGCTGTCATGATCGTGCTCGCCGCGGGAACGGTGGCCTACGCCTCCGTGCACCGCTATGCGCCGAACACGCGCGGCACGCCTGTTGCGGCCGTGGCCGAGCTGAAGAAGCTCAATCTGGCGCGCGTGTTCAATGATTATGATTTCGGCGGCTATCTGATCGCAAGCGGCGTTCCGACCTTCATCGACGGCCGCACCGAATTGTTCGGCGAGACGTTCTTCGTCGATCACAACGCCGCATCCGGATTGATGGAACCGGAAAACCTGTTCCGCCTGCTCGACGACTACAAGATCGAAGCGACGCTGATGCGCACGCAGAGCGCGGCCACCAAGCTGCTCGATCACATCGATGGCTGGCAGAAAATCTATTCCGACGACATCGCGACGATTCATCTGCGAAAGGCGGATGCCGTGCATACGCGCAAACCCGCGGTCGACGCGAAGGCCAGATAGCTGCGTCGATCCTGCGTCAATGTGCACCTGCGTCAATGAAACCATGTTGTGCGACGCATTGACGAATTGATGTTGAAATGTCTTGCTGCTTTTCTACAATGGCGATCTGGTGGTTACGACAACCACCCTGTCCATTTGATTTCAAAATCAAACATTCAATCGAGACATAAAAGCGAGACCAACAAGCACGTCTAAACAGCTAGCGCGTCTAAGCAGCAAATAAACGGCAAAGACCAAGAAGCAAACAAAAAGCAAAAAAGGGAGCACGCCATGGCCAGAGCAGGATTCACTAACTTGCCCAAGGATTTGCCCAAGCAGAATCCCTGCGCGCAATGCGGTCAACCGATTGCGTTGCCGGAATGGGTCGAGGAACACCGCGGCCGTACTGCTTATCTCTGGCACTGCTACGCTTGTGACTATCGCTTCGAAGCGGTGGCGATTTTTGATACCGCCGCCTACGAGGACGAGGCGCTCGCGGCCTGAGAACAAAAGCTTCGTCGCGTTCAGGCCGGGGCGCGCCGCGCGAACTGCGCGCCAAGCGGACGTTGAATACTGACAATGAGTCCATGCGGCCTGGCGGTCACGCAACGCAAGCTCGCCGCCGTGCGCCAGCACGATGGCCCGTGCGCTCGACAGCCCGAGGCTTCATGATCAATTGGTCGCGGCGGCGACCACCTCGACCGTCGGCGTGAAGATGTAGCCGCCGGACCGCACCGTCTTGATGATCGTGGCCTCGCGCGGATCGGGCTCGATCTTGCGGCGGATGCGGCTGACCAGCACATCGATGCTGCGCTCGAACGCGCCCGCGTTGCGGCCTTGGGTCAGATCGAGCAGGCTGTCGCGGGACAACACGCGGCCGGGCCGTTCGCAGAAGGTGCGCAGCAGGTCGAATTCGGCGCTGGTCATCGCGACCCGCGCGCCCTCCGGGTTGTGCAATTCGCGCCGCCTGACATCGATGTGCCATCCGAGGAAGGTAAGCGCGGTCGCGCCCGCAGTGGGGCTGGCGGTCCAGGCGGCCGATCGCCGGCGCAGCACCGCATTGATCCGCGCGAGCAATTCGCGCGGATTGAAGGGCTTGGCCAGATAGTCATCGGCACCCATCTCAAGCCCGATGATGCGATCGACGTCCTCGCCGCGCGCGGTAAGCATGATGATCGGTGTCTGCGATTCCGCGCGGATCTTGCGGCACAGGCTGAGGCCATCCTCGCCCGGCAGCATCACGTCGAGGATCAGAAGATCGACGCGGTGGTCGGTCATCACCCGCGCCATCTCGCGCCCGTCGGTCGCGGTCGTCACATTGCAGGCGTTGGTCCGCAGGTATTTTGCGATCAGCGCCCGCGTCTCGCGGTCGTCCTCGACGATAAGAATGTTGGGCGGTGGCTGGGCCATGTCAGCCCTTTGTCGACGATTCGCAGCCGCGAGGCGAAGGATTTTTGTTTCCAAATGTTTCTGACGCCACCGTCGCAACAGAGCGCAACAGGCGGCGGGCCGGTCAACAAGGTTCCGTTAAGGCCGTTAACCGTACCGTCATGGCGCCTCGCACGAATTTTCGGAGCTCCTATGACCTCGATCTCGTTGCTCTCCAACAGCACCTACCAATCGCCTCTGCAGCGGCTGCAGGATGAATTGCAGTCGGAGGTCAATTCCGGCGCCGTCAGCTCGTCCGACCAGGACGCGCTGTCGTCGGCGCTCAACGATATCGACTCCCAGCTCCAAAGCAGTCAGGCGAGCGATCAGGCGAGCGGCACGCGGCCGTCGCCGGGCGACCTGAAGTCGAAGATCGACGACCTCATCGCAGGCGAGGTTTCCAGCGGAAAGCTCACCAGCGATCAGGCCACCGAGCTGCAGGGCGTCTTCAAGGCCGCCTTCGCCAAAGGCCACCATGGCGGGCCCGGCGGTCCGCCGCCTCCGGATGCGGCGTCGGGAGCCAGTGACCTGACCGATTCGTCGAGCAGCGATTCGAGCACGGCGGATGTCCTGAACCTGTTTCTTCAGATGCTGCAATTCTCGCTGTCGGCCTCCTCGTCGGCGTCCAACTCATATGGCGCGACGGGCGGCACAGGCAGCAACACGTCATCGATCTCCGCACTGCTGATCGACTATCAGTCCTGAGTTTCCTCTTTTGAGTTTCTCTCCTAAGTCTCTCTCTTAAGTCTCTCTGCTAAATTTCCTGCACCACGTCCACGCAGCGAAGCGCACCGGGTCGTTGCGTGAGCGGCGGTTCCAGCGGAACCTGCTCTTTCTTGCCGCAGCTGCAAACGCGAAAATGCGTGTGCGAAGCGGAACGGCGCATTGGGTACCGGGTTCTCCCTCCATCAATCACGGATCAGGGAGAATCCCATGTTGAAGAAGTATGTCGTGACCGGTCTGGCCGGTTCCTTGCTGCTTGCAAGTGCTGCATTTGCGCAAACGCCGACGGCGACAACCGACCGCAGTGATGCGGCGGCGGCGCCGGCGGCCGTTTCGCAGTCGTCGTTCCAAGGCAATTGGCGCGCATCGAAGGTCGCGGGCCTGAACGTCTATAACGACAACAACGAGAATGTCGGTTCGATCAACGACCTGTTGATGGACAAGAGCGGGGCCATCAAGGCGGCCGTGATCAGCGTCGGCGGCTTCCTCGGTGTCGGCGCGCATCTCGTCGCCGTGCCCTTCGACAAGATCAAGTTCGTGAACGAGCCCGTCGCCTATACCGGCGCGTCGAATGCGCCTGCCGGCAACCGGCCGGCTTCGACCACGACGGGATCGACCGCCAATCCACCGGCCACGACATCGTCCAGCACGTCGAAATCGAACACCTGGTATCCCGACCACGCCGTGTTCAATACGACCAAGGAAGAGCTGAAGGCGATGCCGGAATTCAAGTACGAGTAAGCGTGACCGCGCAAGCCGATTGAACCTGCTGGAGCGCGATGCGATCAGTGCGGATCGCATCGCGCTCTTTGTTTGAGCATGATCTTCGTGCGAACGCGTTCCGCGCTTTACGACAGGGCTTTGTAGCTCATGTAAGCAGCCATGAGCGAAACGAAGACAATCATCGTGACGTGAAGCGTCGAGCGATCGATCTTGTTTGCAAGCCTGGCGCCAAGATCGGTCCCGATGATCAGACCGACGATCACGCCAACGAGCGCGGCCCACGACGACGACCATCCTTGTTTCCAATAGACCCAGGCCGAGGGAAGGGTCGTTGGAATAAGTGAAAGGACGAGGCTGATCATTTGCGCCTGATGTTGGGGAACGCCCAGCATTGCGCTTAGGCCAACGACGGTTGCAAGGCCTCCACCGATCCCCAGAAACCCTGAGGATAGCCCGGCGAACGACCCGACCGTCAGCAGGGCGGCCCAATGCAAATCCTTTGCTGCGATGATTTCATCATGCTTGGCAGCCTTTTGGGCGCCGCACGCCATCAGCATCGCATCCAGGCCCAGCAAATAGGCCACGTAGCTCCATTGCAGCGCGGAACTTGATGCGTGGCTCGCGCCGTAAGCCCCGGCAATTCCTCCGGCGATGAAGCCGACCGTCAGGAAAGCGAGCCAACGCAAGGGACTGCGGCTGCCTGCTTGGCAATATCTCCTGATTCCGGTCACACTGGTCGGGGGAATCTGGGCAACAAGGAAATGCCTTGGGCCACGTGCTGTTCGGCGCCCAGCAGCAGGACTGAAAAGACGACCAGGCCGCCGCCAGGACTTACGCCGAGCAGGCCCGACGTGAATCCTCCGGCCAGACCTGCTCCTACGCCACCGAGAAGATCATGAAAATCCATTTCGAGTCATCCGCTTCAACGGCGAGGGCTGCTTCGGGCAGACCGACCTTCGGCTTGCTTCGCGATGCTTGCGAGGAAAGTATCGAATGCGTTCATCGCCTCTGCGGTCGAAAACCGCTCTCCCCATAGGCGCTGCAGAACGATTCCCTGGAACATGGAAACCATTGTCCTTGCGATGGTTTGCGGGTTGATCGTGGCGTCGATCACGCCAAGACGCTGGCCGCGCCGCAACAACTTCACGATGATCGCAATCGGCTTCCGTATTCCATTCGTGACTTGCTCGCGGATGACGTCGTCGCGCAAAGCCTCCGCCCAGAGCTGCAAGGCAACCCGTCGGGATCGAAGTCCCTGTTCCTTCCGCAAGTCTCCCAGAAAGGCGCGGGCAATCGTGCGCAGGCTCTCCAGCGGGTCGGCTTCTTCAGCTTCGATTGCCAACAGCGCGCTATCGCGCGCGTGACGATGCTCGCCAATGGCCTGTATCAAATCCTCCTTGCTGGCAAAGTAACTGTAGAGACATCCCGCGCTCAGTCCGGATTCCCTGATCACGTCTTGGATCGTGGTTTGGTGAAAGCCCTGGCGCGCAAAGCATGTCTCGGCGGCCTGCAGGATCTGATCGCGCCTCGCCGCCAGCGTCTCTGGCTTGATTTTCGGCATTGCCGTCCTCTTAATTGCCTTCCCATTATAAAGAACGAATATTCGTTTTGTAAAGAGGGGAGATGTATTGGCTTGGGCTATCGGCTTTGGGTCGGCCGATCCTTGGATCGTTCCGGACCTGTTTGCGTGCTTCGCTCACCTCACCACGCACGGGTCGGCATGAACGTGGCGTTTTCGCCGCATGTATCGATTCCGGCGGACCGGCGAATGTGACAACGGCGTTCGTGAGCGCGGGTGAAACCGCGCCTTTCCTTCGATGCGCATCTTTTCACCAGCGAGATAGCGGTGTTAGGCTTGGAGGCG
>Ga0210402_10004406_pt1 | contig 12840 bp, 12 predicted proteins | sample IncBWC7MmetaG_FD_161055 | JGI IMG/M metagenome (GOLD analysis project Ga0210402, IMG submission 161055) | Forest soil microbial communities from Barre Woods Harvard Forest LTER site, Petersham, Massachusetts, United States - Inc-BW-C-7-M | ecosystem: Environmental > Terrestrial > Soil >...
AACCGCATCCTCACCGTGCAGGAGAAGTCGGGATTTATCCCGAATGTCTTTCTCGTGCTCGCTCACCGGCCGGGACGAGTTCTGGGCCTTCTTCGCCTACCACGACGCGCTGATGGAGAAGTCGGGAAACCTGACCAAGGCCGAGCGCGAGATGATCGTTGTCGCGACCTCAAACGCAAACCAGTGCCAATATTGCGTCATCGCCCACGGGGCGATCCTGCGTATCCGGGCCAAGAACCCTCTGATCGCCGACCAGGTGGCAATCAACTATCGAAAGGCCGATATCACGGAGCGCCAGAAGGCGATGCTCGACCTGGCGCTCAAGGTCTCCCGCTCGGCGGAGACTGTGGGCGAGGCCGATTTCGATGTGCTGAAATCCCATGGCTTCGACGAGGAGGACATCTGGGACATCGCCGGGATCGCCGCTTTCTTCGGACTGTCGAACCGCATGGCGAACGTGACCGCCATGCGCCCCAACTCTGAATTCTACACCATGGGCCGGAGCTGACGCGGGACGATCCCAACGAATGAGGGGCTCATGACACATGCCAAACGCATGATGCATCTCGCCATCCAGGCGGCGGCGCCGGGACATCCCGCTGGATGGCGTCTGCCTGGCGGCAAGCGGCAGGCAAACGAAGATGTAGCCCACTATCAAAATGTGGCGCGAATTTGTGAACGCGCTCTGCTCGACGTCCTGTTTCTGGCCGACTCGCCTTCCTTTACGGATGACGGCCGTTCTCCGACGCGCTCGCTCGATCCCGTCGTCCTCATCACCGCGTGCGCCCTGGCAACCGAGCGCCTGGGGCTAGTTCTCACCGCGTCGACCACGTTCAGCCAGCCGTACAACCTTGCGCGATCAATTCTCACGCTGGACCAGGTCAGCCGCGGACGTGTGGGCTGGAACATCGTGACGACCTCCGATGCCGTTGCGGGCCTGAACTTCGGCATGACGGAAATGCCGCCCAGTGATCTGCGCTACGAGATGGCGGCTGACTTTACAGCGGCCGTTCGCGCCTTGTGGGATAGCTGGGACGATAGCGCGTTGGTCGGTGACGTCGATACCGGTGTCTGGGCGGACATCAACCGCATCCATACCGTGAACTATACCGGCCCGCACTACACCACCGCCGGGCCGCTGCAAGTGTGGCGCTCCCCGCAGGGGCAGCCGGTCTTGGTGCAGGCGGGCAGTTCCCCGCAGGGACGCGACTTTGCGGCGCGCGTTGCCGAAATCGTTTTTTCCATACAGACGATATTTGAGGACGCGGTCGACTACTACGCCGATATCAAAAACCGCGCGCGCCAGTATGGGCGCGATCCTCGGCATCTCGCCATTCTGCCGGGTCTGTCTCTGGTGATCGGCAGTACGGAGGCCGAAGCCTTTGCCCGCCTCAGTGAACTCGACGAGCTCGCGACAGGCCGCTCCAGTATTGAGGCCTTCGCTGCACGGCTTGGTGTCGATCCGTCGGATCTCGACCCCGACAAGCCGTTCCCGGAGCATCTGTTTGCGAAACTGGACGGCGCGCAGTTTAAGCAACGGTCTGCCGGCGTGTCGTCCGGACACAGGGCAGCGCGATCCCGTTTGCTGCAGGATCGATCGGTCACCGTTCGTCAGATTGTAGCCCGCGGCGGTGGTGGACATTATCGGTTCGTCGGCACCCCCGAGCAGATCGTCGACTTTATGGAGAAGTGGGTCGACGAGGGTGCGGCCGACGGTTTCAACATGTTTATGGACGTTTACCCCGAGGGGCTGGAGACTTTCGCGGATCAGGTGATCCCGCTTCTCCAGAAACGCGGGCGTTTCCGTCGAAACTACGAAGAAAAAACTCTACGGGAACGGTTTAGGTTTCCGCGGCCGGCAAGAATGCTGCCCGCTGGTGCGCGATCCGTCGCCTCCCTTTTGCAGAAACAGGCAGGCTGACGGACAAATTCATCCGATCGCGGCTGTCTTGATGCAGAGACCACAGTGAAGTTCGCCTGGTAGAGACCGATGTGCTTCCAAAGAGATAGCCGACGGGGTCGGCGGCCCCGCCGAACGATTCGAGACCACAGGCTAGCTACGGTTGTCTTAGCTTGGACCGCTCGCCAATCGGCATTTCGGACCGAAAGCGCGCCATCGACCGAAAGGGGCATCATTCCCCACCCGCCCCCTTATCCGTTTCGAAACGCGTAACCGTAGCCATTCAAGGCTGGTGCCCCGCCGAGATGTGCATAGAGCACTCGGGCGCCTTTCTCGAAATAGCCTCGCCTCACGAGATCGATCATGCCTTGCATCGATTTACCTTCGTAAACCGGGTCGGTAATCATTCCCTCCAGGCGCGCGCAAATGCGGATCGCCTCTTTTGTTTCTTCCGACGGAATGCCATAGGCTGGATAGGCGTAATTCTCAAACAGGATCACGTCTTCCTCCACGATGTCAGACGTGAGCTCCACCAGCCGAGCGGTATCCCGAGCGATTTGCAGCACCTGCGCCTTGGTTTGCGCCGGCGTCACCGAAGCATCGATGCCGATGACCCGGCGCGCTCGTCCATCTGCCGCGAAACCGACCACCATCCCGGCGTGGGTTGAACCTGTGACTGTACAGACGATCACATAGTCAAAGGTGAAGCCGAGCTGGCGCTCCTGCGCGCGCACTTCCTCAGCAAAGGCCACATACCCAAGGCCTCCATATTTGTGCACGGAAGCTCCCGCCGGAATGCCGTAGGGCCTGCCCCCTTTCGCTTTGACATCCTCGATCGCCGCTCTCCAGCTGTCCCGGATGCCAATATCAAAGCCTTCGTCGACCAGCTCCAGGTCAGCGCCCATGATGCGGCTCAGCATGATGTTGCCGACGCGGTCATAGACCGCATCCTCGTGCGGCACCCAGCTTTCTTGGACGAGGCGACACTTCATGCCGATTTTGGCGGCCGTTGCCGCCACCATTCGCGTGTGATTGGACTGCACGCCGCCAATCGATACGAGGGTATCGGCACCCGATGCGATGGCGTCGGGAACGATGAACTCCAGCTTCCGCAGTTTGTTGCCGCCAAACGCCAACCCAGAATTGCAGTCCTCTCTTTTTGCATAGAGCCGGACAACATTGCCCAGATAGGCACTAAGGCGCTCGAGCGGGTGGATGTAACTCGGGCCAAAGGTCAGGGGATATCGCGCAAACTTCTCGAGCATCCAAATCTCCGCAGCTCAGAACACCTTCACAATTTTAGCAGTTACCGTCGACCGGGCTGCACGGCGACGATGTTGGGTCCTTGGAGCTTTGCCGAAACAAGCGGCCAACAAGCAACACACGTCCGTGCCGTGGATTGCCACGCTAAGGTCTGGCCGCGGAGGAGGAGATTCTATCCCCGTTGTGATGATCATTCGGGGATAAGCTCCCACATCAACGGGCCGCCGAGCGGAGGAGCTGCGAAATGGACGATCTGGTAATTCGCGGAGCGACCGTGATTGACGGCAGTGGGACGGCGGGCCGAATGACCGACGTAGCGGTGCGGGACGGACGAATTTCGGCGATCGGGCCGCGGCGCAGCGACAGCGCTCGGCGAGAGATCGACGCGACGGGGCGTGTGCTGGCTCCCGGGTTTATCGATATCCACACGCATTCCGATTTCACGCTGACACTCAATCCAATGGCCGAGGCCAAGATCCGGCAAGGTGTCACGACTGAAGTTGTCGGCAATTGCGGCTTTTCGGTTGCGCCGGCGCTGCCGGGGAAGGCCGAGCTGCTGGCGCACTATCTGTCAGCGAGCGCGCCATGGCTGCCCTTCAGCGAAACCGACTTCGCCGGCTATATGGCGGCATGGCCGGAGATCGCGGTCAACACGGTGATGCAGGTCGGGCACAACACCCTGCGCCTGATGGCGATGGGTATGGACAACCGGCCCCCTGATGACAGCGAGCTGAAGCATATGCAGGAGATGCTCGACGAGGCCCTAACCGCCGGCGCGCTCGGTATGTCGACGGGGCTGTTCACGCCGCCCGGCCTGCACGCTGAGCCCGAGGAAATCCGCGCACTCGGCCGCGTGCTGAAGCAGCATGGTGCGCGCTATTCCTCCCATATCCGAGATGAGTCGCACAATGTGTTCGAAGCGGTGGCCGAGGCGATCGATGTCGGCGAAAGCTGCGGTATTCACGTGCAGATCGCGCATTTGAAGCTGTCCGGTATCGACAGCTGGGGTGGCGCCGATCGGCTCCTCGGTACAATCGAGGCGGCGCGGGCCCGCGGCGTCGAGGTCCATTGCGACCAGTATCCCTATGATACTGGCTCCAATCCGTTGCGGTTTCTGCTGCCGCCTTGGATTCATGAAGGCGGAATGGAGGCGATGCTGGAGCGGCTGGCCGAGCCGTATACCCGCGCCCGCATCAAACAGAAGCTGGTCGAGGTCGGGTTCACCAATTTTGGCCGGCTGCGTTCTTGGGATGACATCCGTATCGCGAACTCTCCGACGGCGACGGCCGGCAAGACGATCGAGACGCTCGCACGCGAACGGGGGCAGGACCCGCTCGACGTCGCTTGCGACATCATCATCGCCGATCGCGGTGCCACCCGCATTTTGGTGCGCTCGATGTCGGAAGAGGACGTCCAGCGGATCGTCACCGACCCAATGGTCATGGTCGGTTCCGACGGGCCGTGTGTTGCGCCGTACGGGATCACTGGACAGGGCAAGCCGCACCCGCGTCTCTATGGCACTTTTCCGCGGGTGCTCGGGCATTATGCCCGCGATCTCGGTCTGCTCGGCTTGCCGCAAGCGGTGTTTAAGATGACCGGCGGCGCAGCGATGGCGCTCGGCCTGGCCGATCGCGGTACCATCGCCGTGGGCAACGCTGCCGATCTGGTCATCTTCGATCCGGAGAAAATCATCGATTCCGCCACGTTCGACGATCCGCATCAGTATCCTGTGGGGATCGACACCGTCCTCGTGAATGGCGTCACCGTGATCGATGGTGGCGAGCATACCGGCGCGCTGCCCGGTCGATTGCTGCGACGACGCGGCACCGTGTGTGCGTGAATCGACCGGCCCGAGTAGGCGTCGGCAAATGACTGTTCCGGGGCAGCTCCGGCCGCGGGCGCGGCGGCGGGCCGCGGGTGCTCCGGCACCACCGCTGACCGACAGAACCGGAACCTCTATCCGCGACCGCTGCAGCTCCGGTCAATCGCGGAGAAATGCGTTCATGTCAGGAGTAGCAAGCGAGGTGTCGAGGTAGCCGAACGTACCATGCTCGCGCACTTCCCGGGCCGCGTTCAGCAATCCGGTCATCGCAGCTTTGTAGAGCGAGGTGGCGAGGCTGATGCGCTTCACGCCGGCGTCCGCCAGAGCCGCCACGGTGAACGATTTACCCTTGATCCCGACCATGAAATTGAAGGGCTTGCCGACGGCCGAGCATACGGCGCGCACCGCGTCGAGGTCCGGCAATCCCGGCGCCATCAGCGCCTCGGCACCAGCCGCTTCGTAGGCTTTCAGCCGCTTGATCGTGTCATCGAGATCGGGGCGCCCGCGCAGAAAGTTTTCGGTGCGGCCGGTCAGCGTGAACGGAAACGGCAGCGCCTGCGCCGCGGACGAGGCCGCCGCGATCCGTTCCACCGCATGGCCGAACTCGAAGATCGGAGCGTCGGGATTCCCGCTCGCGTCCTCGATCGAGCAGCCGACGAGGCCTGCCTCGGCTGCGAGCCGGATTGTCTCCGAAACTATTTCCGGCGAGTCGCCGAACCCCTTTTCGAGGTCAGCGGAGACCGGCAGATCGCTGGCCTCGCAGATCACTCGCGCCTGGGCCATCGCCTCGTCGCGCGTGACCCGGCCGTCGCGTCGGCCCAGCAAGCCCGCCGATGCGCCGCTCGACGTGGCCAACGCCTTGAAGCCAATTGCGGCCATCATTCGCGCCGAGCCGCCATCCCATACATTCGCAATGACAAAGGCGCCCGGTGCCTCGTGCAGGGCGCGGAATTGTTTGGCCTTGTCCGCCTGGCTCACCCTCATCGCGTGTCTCCTTCATCGAAAGGTGGTTCGCCTGGGCCGACAAAAAATTCTTGGACGAGTCCGCACCGGGTTATTCAGCCGCACGAGCGCGAGGCAGCTTATCGAGCGTCTGTTCAAGCGCCGCATTCAGCAGGTCGAGACCGAGATCGATTTCGGCCTCGGTCGCCGTTAGCGGCGGGGCTATCCGCATGACCCCGTCGGCGGCGCCGGTGCGCACGATATTGGCACTCAGTCCGAGCTTCAGCGCGTGGTCGGTGACCGCGTTCGAAAGCACCCGAGCCGAATGGTCTTCGCTTCGGTCTAAAGCCGTGAATTCCAACCCCAGGAGCAAGCCCCGCCCACGCACGTCACCAATACAGGGATGTCTCTGCTTCAGTGACAGCAGCCCGCGTTTGAGCCGTTCGCCCAACTTCGTTGCACGCACCGCGAGGCCATCGCGCTGTACGATCTCGACGACCTTCAACCCGACCATTGCCGGGAGCGGGTCGTTCACGTGCGTGGTGTAGAAGAGGAAACCGCGTTCGTCGGCAGTTTGGGAAATTTGCTCCGTGGTCATCACGGCGGCCAACGGCAGCCCGGCACCGAGCGTTTTCGAGAGCACCAGAATATCCGGCACTACCCCGTCGCGTTCGAACGCAAACATCGTGCCGGTGCGGCCCATCCCGGTCTGCGCCTCGTCGAGGATCAGCAGCATCCCGCGTTCGGCGCATTTCTGCTTGAGGACCGCCAGATACCCCTGCGGCAACTCGATGATGCCGCCGCTGCTGAGTATCGGCTCAGCGATAAAGGCGGCGAGATTGCCGGTGCTTTGCCGGTCGATGAGGTCGAAAGAATCGTCTAGCTCGGTTTGCCAATCCACGCCGCTAAAACGGGGGCGATAAGCGTTCGGCGCCGGTATAGCAAAACTGCCGGCCGCCATCGGGCCATAGCCGTGACGGCCGGCTTTGTAGGTGGCCGATGCGGCGGCGCCCGTCATGCCGTGCCATGACTGTGCGAACCCCACCACCTCCCAACCGCCAGTAACGAGCTTCGCCAGCTTGATAGCTGCTTCGTTCGCCTCGCCGCCGGTGGATAACAGCATGACTTTCGGCAGTCGCGGCACAAGCCGGGCCAAAGCCTCTGCTAAATCGACCACGGGCCGGCTCAGCATCGAGGAGAACAGGTGATCGAGCTGCCCGATGCCGTCGCGGACCGTCGCGACGATCTCGGGATGGGAATGGCCGAGCACCGCGCTCATCTGGCCCGAGGTGAAGTCCAGCACGCGCCGGCCGGTGGCATCGTAGAGGAATGCGCCCTCGGCCCGAACCGGCACGAAATCGACAAACTCGCCGCCAAATTTGAGCAGGTGACGCCGGGCGCGCGTCCAAAACTCCATATCGCCGGCAACCGTGCCACGCTCTTCCATCATTCATCTCCGCATTGCTCGAAACCGGCTCGGTGCGAGCGCTCGTCGAATTGATAGCGTGCCGCGCCTCAGCCCGGCTTGCTGCCGACCGCGCAGTGGTACGCTTGGGTGATGAAGAAAGTCCCGTCGGCCTTGGCCGCAGTAACCGCTTGACGCCACTGTTCGGTCTCTCCCAGCGTCAGCGCCGCAAGTATCTGCTGCTCGTAGCGTTCGATGCGCTCCGAGCCGGGCACGACCGAGACCAGCTGCGGGAAGCATTTGAGCCCGGTCAGGCCAAGCGCGGCGAGCCGGCTGTAGAGGCTCATATCGGCAACGCCCTTCGGCGCGGCGCCGCCGCCGATGATGCCCGGCGCGTCGACTTTGGCCTTCAGTGCCGGGGCGAGCGGCAGGTTGACCCAGAACGGCATGTCGATGGCGCGCACGATGATGCCGATCCGCCCGCCGGGCCGGGTCACCCGCACGATCTCGGACAGCATCAGCTCGGCGTCGCCCTCTTCGAAGACGGTCGAGGACAGCGCGACATCGACCGTGCCGTCCGGCAGCGGCAGCGCTTCGGCGCGGCCCTCGCCGAAATCGATGCGGTCGAGCAGCCCTTCGCGACGGGCCAATGCCCGTGCCTCGCGCAGCAGATAGGGATTCATATCGCGGCCGATCAGCCGGTTCGCACCTGCGGTGCGCCGCGCCAGCTCGCGCATGATCACGCCGGAGCCGCAGCCGACCTCGAGCACGCTTTCCCCCGGTCCGATGGCCAGCGCGTCGAGCAATCCGCGCACTACAGCCATATACCCCGAGCGGCCGCGCTCCTCGAGGCTGGCGACGCTGCCGAGCAGCGCGCCGCCGAGGGTTATCGTGCAATAACGCGCGGCCAATGCCGGGATCAGGGGCTCCCATTGTCCGGGCGACAGATCGAGCGGCAGCAGCACGAGGGGTGGGCCGGCGCCGCGCACCCGGTAGGAGGTGTCGGCGATTTCGCCTTCTTGTTCCGACGGCTGGACGGATGGTAGAGCGCCGCGCCGGGAGAGGAATTCCTCCATCGCCTTGGCGATGCTGTCGCCGCGCTCGGCGGCGATGTCCGACCAGGTCAGGCCGGCGTAATCGTCGAGCACGATTGCGGTCGCCTGTGGCAGTTCAGACAATCCCGTCTGGGTTCGGCGTGCGCCCGGCCCGCGGTCGCCGGTCACGACAAGCAGCCGCTCGCCAAGAGGCGATAGCGTGCGGGTGTCCAGGACCGCCGGGCACAGCACTGTCAGCGACGCGACGCACTTCGGATGTTCTGCCAGAAAGCCCTTCAAATCGGCCGAGCCGCGAGCGGCAAAATGCGCCGCTACGATCCCGAGCCGGTCCAGCAGCTCGGCGAGGCACGCCTCAACCGGGGTGCCGTCGTTGTGTGGTACTTCAGTCACTTGGCGATTGCCTTTGTGATCATGCAAACCGTGTCTTGGCCCAGCCGGTCTCGAACGGGACGCTCATGAGCGGCTCCGATCGCTTGTGCCGGAACATCCAAACGCCAGCCACCCGCGCATAAGTTTCATGATCGATGCTGGCACGCCACATCGCCTGGTTTCCGGCGGCCACCGTGCAAGGCATGAACAGGTACCACCGCGCTCGCGCCGTATCGCCTTCGACTTCGATCTCGCCGTTCAGGCTGTAGTGGATCTCGAAGGAAAAGATCGCCGAGGCTCCCCGGAAGAAGTTGCGGATCGCCTCCCGCCCCTCGAACCGGCCCAGACCGGGGCTCTCCCACGTCGCGTCTTCGGTGAATAACGCCGCGATCCCGTCGGCGTCGTATTGCTTGTCGCACAATGCCGCATAACGCGCTTTCAGGTTGCGGATGGTTTCCGCGTCCTCCAGGGCTCGCAGCCTTCGCTCGAGCCGCTCGAGCCGTGCCGGATCGTATGGATTGTCCTGCGCCATGTTCTCGTCCGCTTTCGCTGGGCTTCCCGCGCGGCCCGGCCGGTCAGGATCTGGCCGGCGACCAGTTGTAGATCCTGGTCAGCGTTTCACCCATCAGAGCGGTTTTCTCGGCGTCGGACAGGCGGTCGGTGACGCGAAATGCCTCGACGCCCTGCTCATAGGTCAGCAGGTTCACGGCGCGGGTCCAGTCGGTGCCCCACACACAGCGGTGGAAGCCAAAAGCATCGAACACGCGGCCGAGCGGACCCCAGATATCCCCATAAGGGAACGGTTCGCGCGACAGCGTGCAAGCGCCGCTGACCTTCACGGCGACGTTGTCGTGAACCGCCAGCGCCAGCAGGCTCGGCAGTGCCGAAAACGGCTCCGCCGGCGCCGGTGGCTTCTGCGGCTGCGGCAAGCCGAGATGGTCGATCACCAGTTGCGTATTGCGATTGCGCGCCGCCAGCCCGCCTGCCTGGTCCAACCGCCCGGTGCACGCTAGGTTGACCGCAAGCGAGTGCTGCGCCGCCAAGGCCAGCACGCGGTTGATCGCGGGATCGGCGGGATCGGTCGAGGCATTGTCTCTGAGGAACACCCGGATGCCGACCGTGCCATCGGTGGCCGCCCAATCGGCAATCGTGTCGGCAACCGCGGGGTCGGTCGGATCGACCGGCTTAACCAGCCCGAACCGATCGGGGTGCGTCGCATAGACTTCCTTGGCGTAACTCGCGTCGTAGCGGTACATGCTGAAGGGCGACACCAGGATCGCGCCGTCGACGCCGACCGCGTCCATCGCCGCCACCATCTGGTCGCCGGTAACCTCCGCCGGCCCAGTGAGCGTGCCCACCCACGGACGGCCCGGGTGGTTGTGTTCGTAGGCGTGCACCTGAGCATCGATCGTCAGCATCCCTGCACCCTGTCCGCAATTAGTCTAAGTCTAGCCGAGCCCATTTCGATGATCGGAGGCTATGTTGGGTGGGCCTGGCGTTCAAGAGAAGCGCCTCGACCTCACCGGCCACCACGGTGCGCAGATTCTCACCGGCCGGGTAGCGGGGCTAGAGGGCCGCACGCGGAACAAGCTGGCTATTCGACGCATTTCAGAAGCGTTGCGAACAAAACGGGAATCGTGATTCAGTAGCCCTTACTAGATGCCCGACTGACTGGCCCGATGCCCGCTGCCTACCTCGAGACGCTCAATCCTCAACAGCGACGAGCCGCCGAGCACGGCGTCGAGGATAAGCACACCACCCCGGGTGAACCGCTCCTCATCATCGCGGGCGCGGGCTCCGGGAAGACAAATACCCTGGCGCATCGCGTCGCTCATTTGATCGTCAACGGTGCAGATCCCCGTCGGATTCTGCTGATGACCTTTTCGCGCCGTGCTGCGGCCGAAATGACGAGGAGTGTAGAGCGCATCACCCGACAGGTTGTCGGCAACACTGGCCGGATCACGACGGACGCACTGACCTGGGCCGGCACGTTCCACGTATCGGCGCTCGGCTGCTGCGCGAATACGCCCACGAGATCGGTATCGACCCCGCCTTTACCATCCACGATCGAGAAGATTCCGCCGATTTGATGAATCTGGTTAGGCATGAGGCCGGCTTTTCGACGACAGAAAATCGCTTTCCGACAAAGGGGACGTGCCTCGCGATCTATTCCCGTTGCGTTAATGCCGAACTCGCGATCGAAGAAGTCCTGGGCATGACTTTTCCGTGGTGTTCTTCCTGGAGTGTCGAGTTGAAGGGGCTGTTCTCGGCTTATGTCGAAGCGAAGCTGGCTCAGAATGTGCTCGATTACGACGACCTCCTGCTCCACTGGGCTCAGATGCTCGGCGATCTGGGCCTCGCGGAACACATGGGTAATCGGTTCGATCATGTTCTCGTCGACGAGTATCAGGACACGAACCGACTCCAGGCGGCGATCATCTTCGCGCTCAAGCCTGGCGGACGGGGAGTGACCGTCGTCGGTGATGACGCTCAGTCTATCTATTCGTTTCGCGCGGCGACCGTTCGGAACATCCTGGACTTTCCTGCCCAGTTCACCCCGCCGGCGGAAATCGTCACTCTCGACCGCAATTACCGCTCGACCCAATCAATCCTCGCGGCTGCAAATGGGGTAATCGATTTGGCCGCTGAGCGTTTCACCAAGAACCTCTGGAGCGACCGGAACTCAGGTGCCCGACCGCAACTCGTCGACGTTCGCGACGAAGCCGATCAGGCCGGCTACATCGCCGATCGGGTGCTGGAGAACCGCGAGACCGGATCTCTGCTGAAGCAGCAAGCAGTGCTGTTCCGCCACACGGTGGTGGAGAAGACCTCAGGAGCATCGGTGATCTCCAGCACCGATTTGAATCCCATGCCCTTGTGCCCGATGGATGGAGGAGACGAAGTGTCTGACCTTTTCGCGTCCGACCGGGCCTCGTGGGGATGGCCATGGAATTGTTCATTCAGCTGTTCGGAGACCTGCTTGCGTTCGTCTACCACTGCCTCGTCAGGGACCAGCTGTTTCAGCCGTTCTTCACGACCAAGCCGACCGGAGAACGGACGGATCTGGGTCCTATCAGGGGACCAAGCTGGGGGGCTGCGCAAGCGGTTGAACCAGCTCGTCGACGAGGTGGATGATTTCCTCGAGGTCAGCCGCGCGCGGCGTGGGACACCTTGGCGCCTGGTGAGAGCTGCAGAAAAAATTCCCCGGCGCGCCCTCTGAAAGCTGAGGATTTCCGCGGCGCACCGAATTTCCGCGCGGGTAATTTTTACCACCCTTAAAAAAAGGAACTCCCCGAGATGCAATGCCGACCGGCGTCGTCATGCGCCGCACGGCCGATCTTGTGCCGTACGCGAACAATGCCCGCACCCACACGCCCGAGCAAAAGGTCAACAGATCGCCGCCTCGGCCTCGACGAGGTACCGTGCATCGAGCGAGGAAGGCTTCGATCTTTCCTTGATGGGTCTCGGGTGACGGCCTTGGGCTCGGCGACGAGGACGAAGGCCTCACCGGTCCCGACGTCTCCGGAATCACGTCACCCCAAAACGGGCGAAATTGCCCGTAACCAGCTCGTTGGTCGGGTCGAGATTGCATGTGCGTGGCGAGCCCATGCCGGGACATCGGCCCTGCGCTTCCCGCCAGATTGATTACTGTCGGCGCGTTGCTGAGCCGAGCGCTTGCAGGCCACTTTCCAAGAGCCAGGTAGCTTGAAATTGCGCCGCTCTCGCGGCCAATACCAAGTTTCACTGTCCGAGAGGCCGCCGCCAGCTCGCCCGGGGAGCCTCGATCTTCTCACGAAGCCCGAGGGCCCGCTCGATAGCCACGAGGCGACGCAGGATCGGCTGCAGCGCCTCGTGCTCATCACGACGGTATTGTTGTAAGCGCTGGAGCCCGTCCGCCAGGCGGCGCAGCTCAGAAGCGATCTCCGGCGGCCATCGGGTTTTAGCTCCCTTCGGTCTGCCGGCGCCCGCCCGCCGGCCTCCCCGCCCGCCACCAACACCTTGCCTCATGACGCTGGCCTCCCGTATGAAATTATATCAAAAAGGATATCCGGCTTCCGCGTAACTGGAGGCTTCCTCAAAAGCC
>Ga0210402_10004407_pt1 | contig 12840 bp, 10 predicted proteins | sample IncBWC7MmetaG_FD_161055 | JGI IMG/M metagenome (GOLD analysis project Ga0210402, IMG submission 161055) | Forest soil microbial communities from Barre Woods Harvard Forest LTER site, Petersham, Massachusetts, United States - Inc-BW-C-7-M | ecosystem: Environmental > Terrestrial > Soil >...
CCGTCATAGCTGGACTATCCCGCCTGCCAGCGCCGGAGAAGATGCCACCGGACCTTCGCTAACAAACTTCCACTTGAGCGCACCGGTTTGTTGGTCGACGGCGTAGAGATTCTTGTCCATGCTACCGACATAGACCAGCCCATTCTCAACGACGGGAGAAGAAATGATCCGCCCACGGCAGCTACTTCGTGGCGCGAACAAACCTCAGGCCTGAAGGTCTGAGCTACAGGAATAAGGTATTCTCTCCTCTCCGGTGAACGATCGTGGTCCTTGTATCCTTTCATGGACGAATCGAAATCGATGGACTCGAAACCCTCTTCCCTTCTTCGCTGGCTGTTTGACCCGGAGCACGGTGCGTCAGACAGCCTGATTCCTCGGTGGATATTCCTGCGCGCACTCGGACTGATCTATTTCTCGGCGTTTTTCTCGTTGCTATTTCAGATTCGCGGGCTGATTGGACCGGCGGGAATTCTTCCGGCAAAAGAATATCTGCAGGCAGTGGCCAATACTGCGGGGCACGTGCGCTACTGGTACGCACCGACGCTGCTGTGGTTCAGCACAAGTTCGCACCTATCGATGGGGCTGTGCTGGGCGGGGCTGATTGCATCAGTACTGTTGACGCTGAACATTTGGCCGCGCGGGATGCTGGCGATCTGCTGGGTGTGCTTCCTTTCGTTTGTGGGCGCAGCAGCGGAATTTTCTGGATATCAGTCCGACGGAATGCTGTTGGAAGCGGGATTTATTTCGTTGTTCTTTGCTCCGTGGGGCTGGCGCCCGGGATTAGGACGATCGCGCCCGCCGATACGCGCGAGCTTGTACCTTTTGCGTTGGGAGTGGTTTCGGATCTATTTCGAATCGGGCGTGGCAAAAATCGTCAGCGGCGACCCGCAGTGGCGGCACTTCACGGCGATGGACGAGTATTACCAGAACGGTCCGCTGCCAACATGGATCGGGTGGTACGTACAACATTTTCCGCACTGGTTTCACGCGGCGTCGGCATTCGGGACGCTCGCGCTGGAATTGGTGTTAGCGTGGATGCTGTTCCTGCCGAGACGGTGGCGGATGGTCTGCTTTTTCATCGTGACGCCGTGGCAGGTGGGGATTATTCTGACGGCGAACTATACGTTTCTAAATTATCTTGTGCTGATGCTGGGATTTTTGCTGCTGGACGACCGCTTCCTGATGCCGTTTCTGCCGAGGGGTTGGAAGGGACGGCTGCGAAACGAGCAGAGATCGGAATCTGTGGTGGAGGGCGCTGGACCGTTCGATTCATCGGCGCTTCATCAGCCAGGCAACGCGCCAACCCCCTCTGAATCGTTGGCGAAAACAAACGACAAGCGCGAATGGCGCACGCTGCTGCGGGGCCAGCGCGGAATCCTCAAGACTGCTTTAACCGCGGTCCTATTCGCGTGGCTCTGGTACGCCTCGACAGTGCAATTGATCTGGATGATCTGGCGGGGATTTCCTCTGCCAACGACGCCGGTGGTCGCACTGGAACCGTTTCGCATCGCCGACCGTTACGGATTGTTCGCGGTGATGACGCGAGGTCGTTACGAAATCGAGTTTCAAGGCTCGGCGGACGGACAGAACTGGGTTCCGTACCCGTTTCGCTTCAAGCCACAGGATCCGAGCAAGGCACCGGGTATCTACGCTCCCTATCAGCCGCGATTCGATTGGAATTTGTGGTTCGCGTCGCTGGGAGACTGGCGTTCTGATCCGATCGTGGCTCGAACCGAAGAGCGGCTGCTCACGGACGACCAGGATGTTCTGTCGTTGTTTGCCGGCAATCCATTCCCGCACGAACCGCCTCGCCAGGTGCGTGCCGTTCTCTGGCAATATTGGTTCACCACACCGGCGGAAAAGCGCGCACAAGGTACGTGGTGGCGACGCCAGCTGCTAGGGTTGTATGCTCCGACCTTGGAACGCGAAGCGGACGGGAAGATTGCAGTCATCGAGTGGCCCACGGAGTTAGCGCCGCGGCAGTGACCGGCGGGTCGACGAACTCGCAAAGGTGGAAACACTAAATGAACCGGAATGCTTGCGTCATCGGTGCCGGCCCCAATGGTCTTGCAGCCGCTATCGTACTTGCAGAACGTGGAGTCAATGTCCAGGTTTTCGAAGCGGAGCCTGAACCCGGGGGAGCCGCGAGGTCGCTGGAATTGACGCTGCCCGGCTTTCTGCATGACTTTGGATCGGCGGTGTATCCATTTGCTGTGGGGTCGCCATTTTTTTCCTCGCTACCGCTCTCGAAACACGGGCTGGAATGGATTCACTCGCAATCCGCGCTGGCCCATCCGTTCGATGACGGCACGGCGATCACGTTGGAGCGGGATCTGCGCGACACGGAATCGTCGCTTCGCGAGGATGGCAAAGCCTGGCGCCGTCTGATGCGGCCGTTCACGGAACACTGGCAGGAATTCTCGTCTGAAGTGCTTCGACCGATTCACCTGCTTTCGTGGCATCCATGGTTGCTTGCGCGCTTCGGAGTGGTGGCGTTCCCTTCTGCGAAAACGCTGTGGCGCATTTTGTTTCGTAACGACCGCACGAAAGCGCTTTTTGCGGGTTTGGCGGCACATTCATTTTTGAGCATGAATGAGCCGTTGAGTGCCGCGGTCGGCGTGATGTTGGGAGCCGCGGCACACGCGGTGGGATGGCCAATTCCTCTCGGCGGCGCTCAGTCCCTCACCAAATCATTGTGCCTGCATCTGGCCGAGCTTGGGGGCGAGATCAAAACATCGACGCGCGTGGAAAAACTCGACTCCTTGCCCAAGTACGACGCCACATTGTGCGACGTGACGCCGTTTCAACTGGTGCGCTTGGCCACCAGGCGATTGTCCACGAGGTACACGCTGCGCTTGGCGAAGTATCGCTACGGCCCGGCGGCATTCAAAGTTGACTACGCATTACGGTGCCCGATTCCGTGGAAAGCGCCGGAGTGCTTACGGGCGGCCACCGTGCATCTGGGTGGAAGCGCCGAGGAAATTGCCGACTCGGAGGCGACGATGCGAGCTGGACGACATTCGGAGCGGCCGTTCGTGCTTCTGGCGCAGCCGAGTTTGTTCGACCCCACGCGCGCTCCCGCGGATAAGCACACGGCCTGGGCGTATTGTCACGTGCCCAATGGCTCTCAATACGACATGCTGGAAACCCTGGAGGCGCAAATCGAGCGCTTCGCGCCCGGCTTCCGCGAGTGCGTCCTGGCGCGGCGTGTTTTTTCTCCGGCGGGGCTGCAGAAAATGGATGCGAACTTGATTGGGGGAGATATTTTGGGCGGTGCGATGGACATGAAACAGTCTTTGTTTCGACCCACGTGGCGCCAGTATGCTACCTCGGCCCGCGACATTTATCTGTGCTCGTCATCCACTCCACCGGGCGGAGGAGTCCACGGAATGTGCGGGTACCACGCAGCCCGATTGGCATTGTCGCGGATGAGAATGTAGCGTAAATCGGCACTTATCGTAGTTTCGACCCAGCGCGAGGCGATCCCTTCCAAAACATATCATGTGGAGTCAGCGGCGATTCCGCTGACGCTGGTCGTGAAGAACTGACTCGGGCGAGTCAGAAAGTGGTGGAGCTACCGAACTGAGAAGACGGGGCGCGGGCGGTGGCTTCCGACTGGGGGGAGTAGACAAGAGAAAAGTGAATCCCTCGCCGCGCTGGGATGATTAGTGTCGAAGCTGAAGGCTCCGATCCCCTGAAGAAAAGCACGGAACCCACACGCAAAGACGAGGTATGGGGCACCGAGTCTGACCCCAGGAAAAGACTCAAGACGACGCACCCGGCAAAGACTCGAACGACCGAGGGGCCACAGACTTCAGGTCTGTGCTATCGGACCCGAGGGCGGCTACTTCGCTGCTTTGCGTAGGAGTTTGGGAGTGGCTAGCCAGAGCAGTTGGCCGCTAGGAGGGACCAGACGGGTCAGTTCGACTAGGGCAACGCCGGCCTTTTTCAGCGAGGTAATGTGATGTTTGACGGCGAGGGCGGTGGCTAGGACGTCGTCGAGGTGGGGAGCATGGCCAAAAATAAAGACGGAGGATGCCTGCTTGTCTTTGGAAAGTTCGCGGAAGAGTTGGAGGGGTTCCGCGCCGGGCAGCAGCAGCTCGGATTTTTGGATTTTGTTTTTGGAGTATTCGAGAGTGTTGGCAAAGATTTCGGCGGTTTGAAAAGCACGGAAGTAGGGACTGGAGAGCATGAGATCCGGGACGGCGCCGATCTCAGCAATGCCCTTGGCAACCTGTTTGGCCTTGTCGACGCCTTCGGGAGTAAGAAAGCGTTCGGGATCGGGAGGGCACTTGGGATCTTCGCGATCGATGGCGATGCCGTGGCGCACGATGTACAGCTGCATGAGAGTGGCTCCTCCTGGGGTCATTCTACTGAGCGAAGTATGAATGTTAGATGAGGATGTATGAAAGGAGCAACGGCCGCAGGGCTAGACAAACGGCCTCATACCTGAACGGTGAGCTACAGGTCACCGCTACAGCTGGCATGAAAGACCGCGCTACAATGAAGAATGGTTGGGCCACGATCGGCCTAAAGACAAAGCAGGCTGCGTAAAGCAGCCCTACAGAAGCCAAGCAAGCCCCGCAGCGCTAAGCTCACAGTCGCACCCCAAGATAACGGCCCCACCCTTGAAGGGTGAGCTAAAGGAGCGAGCATTTACGAACGTGCTAGATGGCGGAAGTAGAGTTTTACGTGGAACTCCTTTTCGAAGAGGTCGGAACTGCGTTCGGCATCGCGAAGATCTTCGGCGACATCGCCGCGAGCGTCGATTTTGAGGGCGACCGCACCGCGCTGGAAGGAAGCGCGCATGGACTGGATGCGCTGGCGATGAGAGTGGTCGAGGCCCTCGGCAATGCGAACGAGAGAGGCAAGACGGCGTGCGATGCGCTTGTCGTTATTGTTGAGGACGGCGTAGGCGGGATGGTGTCCATCGGGAGTGGATTTGCGGTTGTGATAGCGCACGATGGCGCCGACGAGGTTGCGATCTCGGCCCTCGAGTCCCGGGATATCGCCGTTTAGAGCGAGGTATTCGCCGTGTTTGTGATGCCCGCGGTGGCTGACGCGGTGGCCTACGTCGTGGAGCAGTGCGCCTGCTTCGAGTTGAACACGCGCTTGCGGTGGAAGATGGTGAACCGGTTGCAGCTGATCGAAGAGCATCAAGCTGAGTTCGCGGACGTGTTCGGCGTGCTGCTGATCGTACTCGAGGCGACGGCCAAAGCTGCGAGTGGCAAGAAGCATCTGACGCGCAGCGGCATTGTAGCGGTGAGGTTCCTTGCGGGAGAAAGCCTCGCGCGCGATTTCAGAGAGCAGACCTTCGCGGATGCCGACACTCGGAATGATAAAGCGGCGAATGTTCAGATAACGGCCAAGGGTGAGGAAGATGATGGCGGCGATGCCCATGACGTCGGCGCGGTCGCGGCGAACTCCATAGGCCTTCATGCGTGCGCGGAGGTCGCGTTTGAGGAGGTCGGGAAGGCGCTCGCGAAGGAGGGAGAGTTCGAGGGTGGAAAGGCCGTCCTGGCGGGGACCAGGGGCAACGTTGGCGAGAGTTTCGGCGTTGCCGCCGAGAGCCACGGAAACTTCATCGGCGAGATTGGGGCGTTGAGGGACGCGGGACTCGAGAAGGGCACGAACATAGCGGCGAACCTGTTCGACTTGAAAGGGACGAATGACGCCATGGATGTTGAGGGTGGTGAGCAGTCGAACGGTACCGACGGGAAGCTGTGCGCCGGCCAAAATCGAGTGGTCGCGAAGGACGCTGAGTTCCAGGCTCCCGCCGCCGAGATCGACGATGCAACGCGGCTGAGCTTCCGGGCCCATGGCGGCGATGACCGCTTCGCGGCCGAGACGCGATTCTTCCTTGGCGCTTATGACTTCCAGAGAGATGCCGGTAGCTTGCTTGATGCGACGGATAAAAGTCTTGCGATTCTGAGCTTCGCGGGTGGCGCTGGTGGCGACGGCGCGATATTCGGTGACACCGTATTCCTCGATAAATTCACGGAGCTTGCGGAAGGCTTTGACGCTTTTTTTGAGGATGTCTTCGCTGAAGCGATGGCGGACGAAGACGCCTTCGCCGAGGCGCAAGGAGTAGCGCTCGTTGACGAGGGGTTCGATATCGAGAGCGGAATAGGCGCGAGCGATAGAGAGGCGGACTGCGTTGGAGCCGGCATCGATGGCGGCTATGTGGACCGGTTCAGACATGAGGGTCCTTAGCGCCAGAGATGGGCGAGAGCGGAAGAAGGAGCGTACTTGGTAGAGCGGATGCCGAGTTGTTCGCTGATGCGCTGACGAAGCTGCTTGTTGACTGCGGGGACGTTGGCTTCGCCATCGAGTTCGATGAAACCGTTTTTCTTGGCCATGACTTCGAGTTCGCGCTTGATCATGGTCTGGTAACGAACGAAGGACCAATAGAGGTCGTGAGAGAGGGACATATCGCGGCCGGCTTCCCAATAGCTGATGGCTTCGGCCTTTTTGAACTCGCGCGCGAAAGCAGTTTCAGGGCGAACGTTGAGCCAAAAGGTGAGATGAGGGCGAAGAGCCATGGCGTAGAGACCGGCGAGGTAATCGCGATTGATGCCGCGAACGACGCTGCGAGCGATGAGGGTAAAGATGAACCGATCGGCGAGGACGACGGTCCCGGAGCGGAGAGCGGGAACGATGCGGTGCTCCAGCTGATCGAAGAAGTCGGTGGCGTACATGAGGGCGAGGGTGAGACGGGTGACGGCATTTTTGGCGAGGAGCTGGTCGATGTCGCGGCCGACGAGGTTGGAACGGCGCAAGCCGGAGGTTTGCACGGCGAAACCTTCGGATTCGAGCCATTCCTGGAGGAGAGCGATCTGGGTGGAACGGCCCGAACCGTCCATGCCCTCGATGACGATGAGGGTGCCGTTCAGTTCGCTAGGATCGAGACCGACGAGAGTTTCGCCGAAGAAGGATTGCGAGTATTCGGGGTCAGCAGCGGGCGTTTTGGCGGCAGGAGGAGCTTCGACAACGGAGATGCCGGGTTTGTCTTTTTCGTGTTCAGCCATGGTTACTCGGACTCCTGCGCGCGCGGTGCGAAACGATTGAGATCGATCTTGGAAGCGACGATATCGCGCATCTGTTTTTGGAGCTTGTTGACGGGTAGAGTGCCATCGAGGACCACGAAGTTATCAGTATCGACCATTTTGTCGTACTCTTTGAGAATGCGCGCTTGAAAGAGTTTGAAGCTTTCCGGGCGCTCATAGGAAAGGCCGAGGTCCATGCCGGCTTCGTAGTATTTCAGCTTGGGACGTCCGCTAAGAATGCGCTGAACCGCGATGTCGAGGGGAGCGCGAAAATAGAAAGTGATGTCAGGGACGGGAGCGAAGCGGTAAAGATTGCGAAGCCAACGATGGGAGCAGCCGCGGGCAGCGTCGCGGGCAAAGGCGGTGTAGACGTAGCGATCGGCGAGGACGAGGTAGTCACCCTGGAGCAGGGGCATGATCTGGCGTTCGCAGCGGTCGGCGAAATCGGAGGCATGCAGAAGAGAGAACGTGGTGGGAGTGAGGAGGCGTTTCTGTTTGCCGCGACGAGTGGCAGATTTAACCAGGGGAGAAGAGTTCCACTCGGTGAAATGGAGACGGTAGCCGCCGATCTCGAGCCAGCGCTTGAGGAGATAGAGTTGGGTGCTCTTGCCGGAGCCATCGGTACCTTCGACCACGATAAGAGCGCCGGGATAAGCGCGGCTGGGAACAGGACGACCGGGCTGCGGAAGAGTGGTTTTGGAGGCCTCGGCACGAGGTGCCTTTGGAGTGGCGGTGTCTTGAGTGTCCATGAGATGGCCGAGGCACGGCCGATCCTCTTTTTGAGACTAGGATGTGAGTGTTACGGACTCATTAAAACACAGGAGCGGCGGGTACGCAAAAGGGGTGGTGCAGTGCAGGCAAGAATGCGTGGGTGGTTCGAGCGGGCTGCATTGAGTTTCAACCTTGCCACGATCCCTCGACTGCACGGCCCGAGCGCGCAGACGAGGGCGCGAATGAAAGAGTCGGGCCGCTTCGCTCGGGAGGACATCCGAAAAATTGGATTCAAGCACAAGGCAAGAGCGGTCTAGGAATGAGCCCAGAGACCGTAAGAAAAACATAACCCAAGATGCTGGTGTAAAAACAGGGCGGGGTAAACCCGCCGCTTCATGGTCCAACCCGAGTACAGAGCCCCTTGGAAGGCGGTCCGTCAAAAGGAAAGGGCAAAGCGGCGGCGAGCCGCCGCACTTCGAAAGCGACGAAGTTCCTCACCCCCTGAAGGGGCCAGCCACCGGCGCGATTCCGGCTGGCATAAAATCCAGAGCTACAGAAGAAAGCAGAGACGCCTGCCTCAGAAGGCGGCCGCTACAAAAGAAAGATCCTTAGAAGAAGGTGAGCTTGACGCTTAGGTATTTCTTGGGGTTCTTGCGGAATTCAGCGATTAGGGAGCGCATGTCGCCGGTGAGAGCGGTAAGGTTGTCGTAAAGCTGGGGGTCAGACAAGAGTTTGCCGGCAGTGTTGTCGTTCTGATTGAGTTTGGCGGTAGCGGTGGAGAGGTTGGAGCTGGTATCGCGGAGCTTATTGTAGAGCGTATCGTCAGTCGCGAGTTTGCCGAGAGTGCCTTTACCGGCGCGGATGTCGCCGATCATACCGTTACCATTGTCCACGGCTTTCTTGGCTTCATCGTAGAGAGAGGGATCGTAGAGAAGCTTGCCCATGGTGCCTTTTTGAGCGCGGAGGTCAGCGAGGATGGTGTTGACCTGATCGATGGCCTTGTCGACCCTGGTGGAAGTTTCGTCGGTCATGAGGAGTTTACCGATAGTGCCCTGGCCAGCCTGGACGTTGCCGACAATCTGATCGCTTTTGACGAGAATGCTGTTGAGATGTTTGTAAGCCTGATCGTCGGTTAAGAGTTTTCCGAGAGTACCCTTCCCTTCCTGGATGCCATCAATCAGATCGCTGACCTGGTCGCTGAGAGTTTTGAGATTGGCGAGGACGTCGGCACTGCGTTCGACAACTTCCTTGATGGCTTTCTCTTCGGCACCGGTAACGGCTTGACCCTCGGTGAGGGGCACTCCGGTGTAGCCGCGCTGGATGTTGACGTAGCGGTTGCCGAGAAGGCCTTCGGTGACTAGACTCGCGGTGGAATCGGTGAGGATATCGGTCTGATAGCGTTTATCGATGCGCATGTCGACTTCGATGCTCTTCATACGATCGGGAGGCTTGCCAGCTTCGCGCGGAACGATCTTAATTTGATCCACGTTGCCGATTTCGACGCCGTCGAGACGAACGGGGGCACCAGAAGCGAGGCCGGAGACCTCGGGCAAGTACGTCCTAAGGCGATACTTAGGGCCGAAGAAGCCACCGGCTCCGGTGACATAGAAGATGCCGACGGCGAGAATCACAAGGCCAAGCAGGACAAAGAGTCCCACGCGCAATTCCGACCACGTCAACTGTTTGCGCTGCGCCATTCGCAATCTCCTCCGTGCCGCACCAGAACTCAAAGAGCAGACCGCTTCAGAAGGCGGTCACTACAAACGCAGGTCAACTGCAACCCAAGAACGCCCGCGTCGGAAGGCAGCCGCTACAGGAGCAAGCCAACCCCGGGCCTGTGCAAACCCAGGAACACAGACTGAATTCTGTGCTACTCGAGAGTGTGCTGCCAGACGCTACACGTGCATGGCCTACCAACCTGCTGGGACAACTATACAAGATTCAAATCAAAAAACGTTGCAGATACGGATCCTTGGAAGCAAGAATCTCGTCCGGGCTTCCCTCAAAGTAAACCCGGCCATCACGCAAGACGAGGAAGCGTGTGGGCGCCAGATTCGTGCCGGAGGGAGATTCACGGGAGACGCGGCGCGATTTTGGATCAAAGCGAAAATTAGCAAGAGCGAAACCGTCCTGGAGACGATGTGTGGCAAGGAGAGAGGTGACGCCGTAAACATCGCGCAAACGAAGGATCAAAGTGATGATGGTTTGCGAGGTGATGGGATCGAGGCCGGCGGTAGGAGAGTCGTAGAGAACGATGGGCGGATGATTTACGAGGGCGCGTGCGATGGAGACACGGCGGCGCATGCCGCCGGAGAGTTCGGAAGGAAGAAGATCCATGGTGTGCTCAAGTTCGACGAAGCGGAGCACTTCCTCAACGCGCGGGACGATCTCGTCCTGGCTGAGACCGTCTTCGGTGAGACGGTAAGCGACATTGTCGCCGACGGTGAGCGAATCGAAGAGGGCGCCCTCTTGAAAGACAAAACCGACCTTACGGCGGAAGGCGAGGAGGTCATGCTCGCGCATGGAAGAGACGCGATTGCCGAGGACATCGATTTGGCCGCGGTCGGGGCAAAGGAGACCAGCGGCCATCTTGAGAGTGAGGGTTTTGCCGGTGCCGGTTTCACCGAGGAGGACGAGGGTTTCGCGAGACTGAGCGCTAAAGGAGACCCCGCGGAGAATGTCGCCGTCGGTGAAGCCAATGTGGACATCGGAAAACTCGATAACGGGCTCGCTGTCGGTAAGCGAGGACACCGGGGAAGGAATGGGGGAAGGATCCATGGGCGTTCAGAATACTTTTTCCGCAAGATAGAGCGCGAGCTTGGTGAGGAAAGTGTCTGAGACGATGATGAGAATGGAAGAAACGACGACAGCCTGGGTGGTGGCGCGACCGACACCTTGGGTACCGCCGCGGACGCTGAGGCCCTGATAGCAGCCGACGGTAGCAAGGATAAACCCGAAGATGATGGATTTGGAGAAACCCTGCATGAGGTCGGAAAACTCGAGAGCCGCAACGGCGCGCTGCCAGAAAGTGAAGGCATTGAGGCGGAGAGAAAAAACGCTGGAAACCATTCCGCCGAGGAGTCCGACGAAAACAGAAATGGTGGTGAGCAGTGGGACGGTCATGAGCGAGGCAACTACGCGTGGAGTGACGAGTTTGCGGCTGGGGTCAGTACCCATGGCGCGCATGGCGTCGACCTGTTCGGTGACCAACATGGAGCCGAGTTCGGAGGCGATACCGGAAGAGCAGCGGCCGGCAACAAGAAGGCCGGTGATGGAAGGGCCGAGTTCGCGGACGAGAGCGAGGGAGACGACGTCGCCGGTGAGAGAGGTCTGGCCGAAGCGTTCGAATTGGGAGCCGGTCTGCAGAACCATCACGGCACCGATGAAGAAGCCGGAGAGCAGCACAATGGGGAGCGAGCCGACACCGATGTCGTCCATCTGGTCGAGGATGTCCTGAACATAGCGGGGCCTGACGCTGAGATTAGCGAGGGCACGGAAGGAAAGTTTGGAATAGTCCTGGATTTTGAGGACGGTCTGTTTGGCAATGTCCTGCAATACATCCACGACGGAAGGAGTGTCGGGAGCGACAGCGTGCTGATGGGAAACCTGAAGAGGTGTATCAGCCACTTGGTTCTCGTCGTAAGCTCCGAGGAAAAGCGTAACTGGGGAGACCAGAAGCGTCAAGCGCATAGCGACGAGACGCCGATGACAGAAGGCAGAAGAAGGTAACAAGAAGCTACAAATTGAAAACGTAAAGGAGCAACTTGGTAACGAACAAATCGGCGACGAGTACGGCTACCGAGGAAACCACGAACGCCGCGATGGTAGCGCGACCGACACCGGCGGTACCGCCCTCGACGCGAAAGCCCTGATAACAACCGACGGTGGAGATGATAAAGCCGAAGACAACTGGCTTGGTGAAACCCATACAGAGATCGCCGAAAACCAGGACTTTGATGGCACGGGTCATGAATGTTGCCCAGCCAAGATGCAGCGTGATGTTGGCGACGATGAATCCGCCGAGCAGTCCAGCCATGTCGCCTACGGCCACGAGGAGTGGAAGCGTCACGACGGTGGCGAGTACCCGCGGGGTCATGAGCTTGCGAACCGGGTCAATGCCGAATCCGCGCATGGCGTCCACTTGGTCGCTAACAACCATGGAGCCGAGTTCGGAAGCCATGGCGGTGGCGTTGCGGCCTGCGACCAGAAGCGCGACGAAGACGGGACCGAGTTCACGGAGGAGGGCGAGAGAAACGGCGTCACCCGTCAACATTGTTTCGCCGAAACGGGCAAACTGCGAGGCGGCATTCAAAACAACCACGCCGCCGACGCAGAGAAGCGCAACGGCAACAATCAGCAAGGAACCGACGCCAATCAGATCCATCTGCTCGACCAAGTCGGTGAAGTAACGCCGAGTAGTAAAGATGTTGCGGACGGACTGAGCGGAAAGCAGAGAGTAGTCCTGGATGGAGAACGTCCAGGTCTTCAGTGCGTTCCCAACGACGACGGGAACAGAAGGTTCACTCATAGTCACACCCCTTGTCACAATGGTTGGCGCCAGTGTGTGCAGAAGCTGAGGACGTCCGCCAGAAGAGTGAACATACAACAGGAAAGGGTTGCGGCGCTAAGGGAGTGAGTGGAAAAACACCAAGTGGGAAGCACGGGGAGGAAAGGAGTGTGACGCGGAAATTCGCGAAAGCCTGTTTGGACGTCTGAAAAGATGACTATACTAGCCACCAGTCGGGTGTCGTCGAAGCAGGTAGGGGCAAAAAGGAGAAAAAATGTCTCGGTTTCTGAGCGTGGTGCAGTGGGCCGGGTTGATTGCGCTGATTGGCGCGTTTTCCGCGAGCGCAGTGACCGCTGCCAATGATGTGACCGTCGCCGGCGGCAAGCTGCAGGGAACCACGAACCAAGATCATACCGTGCGCATGTTCAAGGGAATTCCCTTTGCCGCGGCGCCGGTTGGAGCACTGCGCTGGAAGGCACCGCAACCCGCGCCGGGGTGGAACGGCGTGCGGCAAGCGGATAACTTTGGCCCAGCTTGCCTGCAAACCGATGTGTTTGGAGACATCTATTTTCGCGA
>Ga0210402_10004408_pt1 | contig 12839 bp, 11 predicted proteins | sample IncBWC7MmetaG_FD_161055 | JGI IMG/M metagenome (GOLD analysis project Ga0210402, IMG submission 161055) | Forest soil microbial communities from Barre Woods Harvard Forest LTER site, Petersham, Massachusetts, United States - Inc-BW-C-7-M | ecosystem: Environmental > Terrestrial > Soil >...
CTCCACGCCGCTGGCCTGCGCTTCCGCCAGATTCGCCCCCGGCAAAAACGCTTCCGTCAGGTCAACCTTCCGCAGATCTGCCTTCCGAAGATTCGCTCCCGACAAATCTGCTCCTGGCAACCGCGCCCCACGCAAGTCGCTGCCTTCCAGATTCGCATCCTTCAGGATCGCCCCCGCCAGGTTCATCTCTTTCAAATCTGCCCCGGACAGATCCGCTCCCGCCAGGTCCGCCCGAGCTCCGCCTTCTTTGTTCGCCCAAAAAAACTCGTGGGCCTTCAGGATCTCTTCCAGTGACTTGCCGTTGTGCTTAATCTTTTTCAAGGTTCTCAGTCCCATAGTGGTTTCTTCCTCTCGTTCTGCGACCTTCTATTTTAGCGAATCCCGCTCTACTCGGGAACTATTCCTCGGCCCGCCCGAAGCCCGCAGTCTCTCCGCTGTGCTACTCTGCCTTCGTGAAGAGATTCCTCCTTCGCGCCATTCTGATTCTTCTGGCCGCCCTCCCGGCCGGCGCTTCCGTCTGCGCGCAGGAAGACGAGATCGTCGCCAACCTAGCCGGCGGCCGCGCCATCATCCATGTTGCCAATGACGCCATCATTTTCGCCGCCATCGATCACCCGCTCGAATCCAAATCTGTTCCTCCTCGCGTCGCCGCGATTGACGCCCGGCACATCGGCATTTTCTTCGGCGCATCCGAATGGCAGGTCACCTCGCAACCCCGGCCCATTCGGCTCGACCGGGATATTCCCCACTTTGGCGCTATGGATCCCCACGCTGTCACCGAAGGGGGCGCCGAACCGGACCTCGAACAGGTCGGCGTAGCCTTTCTGGAAAAATTGCGCCCTCTGGTTTCCCAACTCCATCATCCGATCGATTTGAAACCTGACGAGCCTCTGTTCCAAATCATCCTCCTCGGCTACGCGCCGAATAATTACGGGCCGGAGGTCTGGCAGATAGACTTTCGAGTGGAACAGAATTCCGTAGCCGTCCGCGGCGACTATCTGCAGACGCATATTCTGCGGCCGCGCTTCACGCAGCTTTACCCGCCGGAAAAGCATCAACCGAAAACCATTGTTGAAGTCCGCGTCCCGGCAGACCTGCAGGACATTCCGCTCCTCGGCCTGATCCAGCAAAACACGTCCGCAATCGCGCGCATACGTTCCTCCGACCCACACATCAACAAGGTGGTGGAACAAATTCAGAAAGGCGAAGCGCAAAAAGCCGATCCAACTGCCGCCGGCGATTTTCTTCGAGCTGCGCTCCCCATCCTCGCTGGCGATGCACACTTCTTCCTCGGCACTATGACCGAAAACGGCAGGTTTGACTGGATTGTTCCGCCCGACGAAGCCCGCGAGAAAATAAAAACCACCGAAGACAAAAATCGTCCGCCTGAAGCCCCTACGCTTCAACAAAAGCCCAAACCCTGACGCATTTCCGCATGCTGTGGCACAGCCACTCCTGGCTGTGCGCTTTTCCTAACTTCGTCCGGCTTCCATTCTCTCCCAGATCACAATCTCATCCCCGCGCCGCAAGAATCCGCCTCTCAGCACCCTCGACAGCATTCCTCGCCGCCCCTGCATTGCCGCTTGCCGACCCGGCCGCAACGCCTCAATCTGCTCGCAAGGATCACACACCGCGCTACCTGCAATTCCACTTCGCCAATCCGCACTCGTTGCCCGATTGCCAATCCATTCACGTCCAGACCTTCAGTCGTCACGTTCTCCCGCACAATCCCCGGGGCCAAGGCGAAAGCATCTCTGGTCCATCAACAAAACTTGCCGCTTTGCCTGTGGCCGCGCGTGCGCGCACCCTTCCAGTCCCATGTTCTCCACCGCAAGCGCTTCCAGCGACTCCTCCATAGGTTGCCGCCGCTTTGGCGCTCGAAACAGGTGACATCACTCAGTCTCCCGCAGCCGAACTTTGTTGGTGAGCCTTTCCGATATCCCTCCGATAGTGCATGCCATCAAACTGAATTTTCCCTGTGGCTTCATACGCCTTCTGCAGCGCAGCGCTCAGCGTATTCCCTGTGGCCGTCACGCCAAGCACGCGACCTCCGCCCGTCACAATCGAATCACCCGCCAGTCTAGTCCCGGCGTGCAACACTTTGACGTCCGGAACGCGAGCCGCATCCGCCAATCCACGAATCTCTTTCCCCGTTTCAAATTTTCCGGGGTATCCCCCCGAAGCCAGTACCACGCAAGCGCTCGCTCCCCCCTTCCACTTCATCTTCTCCGGTTTCAGCTTCCCGCCCGCCGCGTCGGTCAGCACCTCTGCCAAATCAAAATCCACCCGCGCCAGAATCGCCTGCGTTTCCGGATCGCCCAACCGGCAATTAAACTCCAACACCTTCGGCCCGTGCTTTGTAAGCATCAACCCCACGTACAAAAATCCCTGGTAACGAATCCCATCCGCGGCCAAACCATTCATCGTCGGCTCTACAATCGTCTTCTCGATCATGTGTCGCAGATCCGCTGGCAAGAGCTCATCGGACGAATAGGCGCCCATCCCACCTGTGTTCAGCCCCTGATTGTTATCAAACGCCCGCTTGTGATCCCGCGTGGGCACGAACGGTGCATAGCGCTCGCCATCGGTCAACAGAATGAAGGACAACTCCTCGCCCTCCAACGCTTCCTCCAGCATCACGCGCTTCCCGCCATCGCCCAATTCATTCTTCTCCATCACCCGTTCAATAAAATCCGTCGCCGCATCCGGGTTCGGCGCCACGAACACGCCTTTGCCTGCGCACAATCCATCCGCCTTGATCACCACCGGCCAATCTACCGCGCACAGGGCTCCGTACGCTCCGCCAGCCGAATCGTGCGCGCCATACATTTCCGCTGTCGGGATATTGTGCCGCTGCAAGAATTCCTTCGCGAAGATCTTGCTGCCTTCCAGTTGAGCGGCTTTCTTGTCCGGACCCACCAGGTCCCATTTTCGGGCCGCAAACTCGTCCACCAACCCGTTCACCAAAGGCAACTCAGGTCCCACCACAGTCAGATCCGGCTTAACCTTTTCCGCGAACGCAACGAGTCCCGGCACACTTCCCGCGTCCACCGCCACGCACTCCGCTTCTTGCGCAATGCCGCCATTCCCCGGGGCGCACCAAATCTTCTCCACGCCGGCGCTCTGCCCCAGTTTCCACACCAGCGCATGCTCGCGCCCGCCGCCGCCAATCACCAGAATCTTCATCCCGCACTCCTCTTCCTACCGAACTTCGAACGATAGTCCGCCCTCTACACCCTGTCAAACCAACTCCTCCGTTCAGTTTGACCCTGCGCAAGAAACGAAATGGCTGGAGTATTCCCTCCCACCGAAATCGTACTCTTTGGGCGCACCCGTACTTCAAGGTAACTTCCTAAATACTTATCTTACTCGACGATAGGTTGTTCCACCTGATTGGCAACCTGTGGCTGGCCGGCTTCATCCTGGAAGGCAATTGGGGACGGCCGATCTATAGCGTCATATACCTTGTTGCCGGAGCCGCCTCGCTGCAGTTCTACGCTTGGTGCTCACCAGGAAGTTGCATACCGATGGTCGGCGCCTCTGGCGGTTGCCTTTTTCGTCCGCTTCCCCAAAATGAAGATTGAGATGGTGGAAAGAGCCAGTAAGCCGGCGTCTTGAATTTGTAGCGGCTAGCCCATAGGAAACACAATTGAGTTAGTAGGGTATTAACCTATTTGTATTCATTAATCGGTTAGATCTCCAGGCGTGCTTTCGCCAGTACAACTATGCTTGGCTCATCGCCCGGATAGGAATTGTGACCCCTGTTGATGCGTCCGAGGCGGCCAGCATATGGCAACGCCCATCAAAGATTCCACCTGGATCTATGACCATGCAAGGCGAATGCACTTCTCCCGTAACGACGCCTTTGGGTTGAATCTCCACGCGGCCGCGCGCAAAAATCACGCCGTCGAAGTGACCTGAGATCACTACTCGGTTCCCTTCGATCTGTCCCTCGACCTTTGCATTTTCGCCCAGGATTACTGTCTGCTCAGAGATGATGTTTCCCTTCACGTGACCGTCGATGCGAAACGTCCCCGTAAGCGTTAGGGTCCCTTCAAGCGACACACCCTGATCAATGAATCCCGTCCACTCTTCGCTCCCACCAGTTTTTGCAGAACCGGGCCACTTCCACGCCATTTGCATTCCCCCAAACATTGCTCCCGATGCGACGCTTCGGAAGGCTACTTCACCAATGTAGCTCCACACGTTGAGAAGTCAACGCCACATCTCGAGTGAGTTGTCGAATGAAATCCCTGAACGAACGTCCAGTAAAATTCGGGCGGGGCGTTTACTTCATCAAGCGATCGTAAATTCCCATGAGTTGCGCCTGGTCATAAAATTCAAGGACCAGTTGTCCCGGGCGTATCCGGGTCTTTTCGCGAAGATGAACTTTCGTGCCCAGATGCCGCTGCAGTTCATCGAGCGCTTCTCGAATGTTTGGATCTACCACCGTCTCTGCTGCCGCTTTCGCACTACGAGCTCGCCGTGAGCCCAGTCGTTCGATCTGGCGCACCGTGAGGCCTCCTCGCGCTGCGCGCTTTGCGTAGCGCATCCGCAGGGCCGGCTCTGCTACTCCCAGCAAGGCTCGTCCATGCCCGGCAGTCAATCTGCCTTCTTCAATCCAATCCTGAATCGTCGGCTCCAGCTTCAGCAGTCGAATCGCATTCGCAACCGTTGCGCGGTCCTTTCCCGTGCGTTCCGCAACTGATTCCTGCGTCAGTTGAAATTCGTCCATCAGGCGTTCAAATGCCCGCGCCGCTTCGATGGCATTCAAATCCTCGCGCTGGATGTTTTCGACCAGCGTCATTTCCAGCGCCAACTCATCCGGCACCTGGCGCACGATCGACGAAACTTTCTTCAATCCCGCTCGTTGTGCAGCTCGCCAGCGCCGTTCGCCGGCAATCAATTGGTAGCGATTTCCAACCGGGCGCAACACGATCGGCTGAATGATCCCGCTTGCTTGAATGGAGCGCGCCAGTTCATCCAGCGCTTCTTCACGAAAACGCGTGCGGGGCTGATACGGGCTCGGCTCAATCAGGTCAATGTCAATTTGCAGCGGCCCCGCAGGCGTCGGGCTGAGCGCAGGGGCAGCCGCCACGGCCGACCCTCCAGGTGCGGCTGGGTGTGATGTTACGGGCGTTCCTGAGTTGACTGACGGCGCTGCTGGAGTTTGCGGTTCAGGCTCCCGAATGAGCGCTCCGAGCCCCCGTCCCAAGGCGTTTCTCGGCATTGGCAATTACCTCCTGTGCTAGCTGGGTGTATCCTTCTGCGCCCTTACTATGTATATCATAGAAAATAATAGGCTTACCGAAGCTTGGAGCCTCGGCAAGCCGTACATTGCGGGGAATTAAGCTCTGAAAAATCTGGGTTCCAAAAAAGCTGCGCAAATCAGTGGCGACCTGCCTCGAAAGGCTGGTGCGCTCGTCGTACATCGTCAGCAGGATGCCCTCAATCTCAAGGCTTGGGTTCAAGGTGCGCCGGATCCGCATAAGTGTGTCCAAGAGCTCTGAAACTCCTTCGAGAGCCAGGTACTCGCACTGGATCGGAACAAGCACGGCATCAGCGGCCACAAGTCCGTTCAACGTCAGAAGGTCAAGAGCCGGCGGACAATCGAGGACAATGAAATTGTATTTCTCCCTCACGGGCTGTAGATAAGCCTGTAGCTTGTATTCCCTGCTTTCGGCAGTGACCAACTCAACCGCCGCTCCCGCTAGGTTCTTGTCAGCCGGAAGGACGTCCAGATTCGCCACTTGCGATTTCTGCACAATTCTGTCGAACGGTTCGCTCATGATCAGAGCGTGATAAAGAGTTCGACGTGATGGGTCCTTCTGAAAACCTATCGCTGCGGTGGCGTTGGCTTGGGAGTCACAATCGACTAAGAGAGTGGGCTGTTCAGCTGCGGCGAGGCATGCGGCAAGGTTCACCGCAGTTGTGGTTTTGCCCACGCCGCCTTTTTGGTTTGCAATGGCGATGATACGAGTCAAAATATTCCCCCAAACGTGCGGAACGTATCAAAGTCCCAGTTCCGTTGCAAGATGTTTCACGTGGAACAACTTTTTGGCGCTGAATTTCCTGTTGATTTCTCAAGGGTTCCACGTGGAACGTTCCACTCATAGCGTTTGGTCTCTGGGTGCAACCACAACCGCAGATACGAGGGTTTCGGACACTGGATTGCACGAGCGTCGTCTGTTTGTTCCACGTGGAACACACCACCTGCAGTCCGGCGCGCAGGCCCCAGCCTGGCCTGCGCGCTAGTCGAGTACGGGGTCTCAGTTGGTTGTGCCTGGCAATACGGGATTCCTGCGGGCTGATCGAGCACTGTTCCATGGAGGGAATTCATCACGGGAATTGAAGTCCAAGTGCAATTCCGATCGAGTGCTTGGAAGCGCACGATTGTTCCACGTGGAACGATTTTGCTTGGCTTCTTCGAAGGATTGTGGAGTGGGCGGGAAGTCAAATCAAAGAATTGCAAGAAACTGACAATTTACTCATTTTGTCGTCACGCCGACATTTCTTTCTTTTTTCCAACCAAGAGATACCTCTGCAGCGATTGGGGGACCAATATCCGTTCTCTCCATTCCCACTGCTTCGATTTCTGCGCTTCTTCGAGATCTCTGCCGCCGATCCAAAGGATTACCTGGCTCGCATCCACTCGATTCAAGGCCGCCCACTCCAGAAATGGTCCGAATTCGCCAACTGCACGAGAGCAAACATAGTCCAACGGCGACAATTCCTCCCCCAGCTCTTCGTACCGGCTGATCAGCACCCGTGTATTGGACAATTGAAGTTCCCGCACAACCTCTGCGAGAAACGTACCTTTCTTGATATTCGATTCCACCAGGCAGAGTTCCAGCTCCGGGCGGATTATTTTCAACGGTATTCCCGGGAATCCAGGACCCGAGCCTATGTCGGCCAGTCGGCCCTTATCCACAGGAATTGCACCGGCCGCAAACATGGACTCGCAGAAATGACGATATAGTATCTCCAGCGGATTGCGAATCGCCGTCAAGTTCAGCTTTTCATTCCAACGGAGCAATGTCTTGATATATTGTTGAATTAAAACGACTTGATGTGAATCAACGGCAATTTGAAATTCCCCCAGTGCTTTCCGGACTGTTTCCTCAGAAATCGGCTTCTCGACATCTATTGTCATAGTTGTAAATACCCTGTGATAATCCAGAATCAAGAATCTAACCCAGAGTCGGTCGATTCAACAGGTATTTCGGTGCGGCAATTCCAGCCGCCAGATCAAGCCCGGCATGCCACATCATCACCGGCACCAAGCTTCCGAAGCCCAGCCTGCCCAGGGCCAGCAGAACCCCGAATATTCCCGTGCTTACAATTCCGCCACGCCCCTGATAAGCATGAGCCAGTCCAAAGAGCATAGAGGAGAGGATCACGACTAACCAGAGCGGTAATCCTGCTTTCGAGAGCGCCGCGATCGCGAATCCTCTGTAGACAAACTCTTCGCATACTCCCGCTGTGATTGCCAACGCGGAATAAGGCAAGTACTCCACCAGATTAACCGGTAAAAGACGATTTGCCAGTTTTCGCAAGAGCTCGGGAGCTTCACCTTCCATTTTTCCAATGCGCCTCAGATTGAGCCACTGCAATGCTCCGATGAAGATTGCTCCGAACAGTCCGCTCGCCAGGATCTCTACCCAACCATGCGAACCTAGTCCAAGCACTTCAATCGTCAATCCCCGAACCAGCGATCGCCAGACCACCACTCCAACCAGCACCCACTGAAAGGCGATGGTCGCCGCGTAAAGAGCCAGTTTTTCCTTCGCATCTACCGACGGGCGGGCCAGAAGTTTCTTCAGCCGCGTATAGCCTCGCCACGGAATCACGGCGCCCAGAAAGAGAAAGATCAACCAGAAGTCCCACTGCATCCCGCGATAAGAACATTTTCCACCCCTTCACGCAAGTCGGCGCGAGGAACAAGTTTCCAGCACTCCGCGCAGAAATTCCGCGCACTCGCTATAATCAAAACGCAGCACAGTGAGGTGTGGCTTGACCGACTCCGTGAAACTTACGGCCATGGTCAAGGCAGCAGGTTGAGCGGCCAAACTGAGTCCCGGGACGCTGGACTCAATATTACGGCGCCTACCACTGCCGACTGATCCGAACGTGCTCGTTGGCTTCAGCACCAACGACGACGCAGGGGTGTATCTAATCAACGATGATCTAGCTCTGGTGCAGACGGTGGATTTTTTTACGCCGGTCGTCGACGATCCCTTTACCTTCGGCCAAATCGCCGCCGCGAATTCACTCAGCGATATCTACGCCATGGGCGGCAAACCCATCTCCGCCCTATCCATCGTCGGCTTTCCCGAAAAAGGTGATCCTGCAATCCTCGAGCAGATTATTCGCGGCGGCCTCGACAAAATGACCGAAGCAAAGTGCACAGTCATCGGCGGCCATTCCATACGTAACGACGATATCCAGTTCGGCTACGCAGTGACCGGAACGATCCACCCGAAAAAAATATGGAGAAATGTCGGCGCGCAGCCAAACGATATAATCCTGCTCACCAAGCCGGTCGGCACCGGCCTGATTTCCACGGCACTCAAAAGAGAGCGGGCGGGAAAAGTGAGCCTCAATGCAGCAATTGCCTCAATGTCCCAATTGAATCGTGCCGCCGCGGAGGCGCTCCATGAAGTGGCCGCAAAAACAGATGCCCAGGCGATCCACGCCGTCACCGACGTCACTGGATTTGGCATACTCGGTCACGCCCGCGAAATGGCGCTCGGCGATCCGGAGAAGGGAATTCCCGCGGTTACAATCGAAATTCAATACCAGGCAGTCCCCGTGCTCCCCGGCGCATTCGATGCGGCTCGCCAGGGCATGATCGCTGGCGGCCTGAATAACAATATGGATTTCCTCGGCGATTGCGTCATCTTTGCCGCCGGCGTTCCCGAAGAAAATCGCGCGCTTTTGTTCGATCCGCAAACTTCAGGCGGCCTGCTTGTAGCCATTTCGGCGGATGCCGCCGACGCTGCCGTCGGGATTCTGCAGGGACGCCAGATCACGGCAGCTAAAATTGGCCGCGTCTTGCCTAAGGGCGCCTCGCTGCTATCCGTCACCTGATCTCCAACAACTTCATTATCCATGGACACAATCACCCACGGCATCGCCGGCGCGCTTCTCGCAAAAGCCGCACTTGACGGAGCGGATCTCTTTCCCCTTGACCCGGTAAATAAGCGGCGGGTCATCACATGGTCGCTCACACTCGGCGCAATTTTCCCGGACTCCGATGCTCTGCGCGATTTCATTTCAAGCAATCCGATGCTGATCATGACTTGGCATCGCAGCATCACGCATTCGCTGCTCTGCCTGCCGCTCTGGGCCGTGTTACTCGCCGCTCTCACGGTGGCCATTTGCCGCTGGCGAAAGTGGGAATCGCCTTCTTACATTGCGCTTTGTGGCTTCTGGGGGGCCGGAATTCTCAGCCACATTCTTCTCGATCTGGTCACCACTTTTGGGACCATGATCTGGTCTCCCTACAAATGGTCGCGTCCCGCCTGGGACGTCCTCTTTATCCTCGATTTCAGTTTCACGGCAATTTTGCTGATCCCCCAATTACTCGCCTGGGCTTACGAAGATCCCGAACATAGCCGCCGCCGGGCGCTGATCATGTGGCTCGTTTTCACGCCCGCACCATTCGTCATTTCCCGCATCGCGGAAATGGTCGGAGCACCGGTATCCAACAACGCCATCGTGCTCGCAACGGTGCTCTTCGCCGCACTCTTCCTGCTCCCTGCCGCGCGCGGTTGGGGACACCGCCTCCAGACGGTGACGTGGAATCGCGCGGGGCTTGCCCTGGCAGCCGTCTACCTCATGGGCGCCACCTACGCCCATCATCAGGCGCTCGACCGCATTCAGAAAATCGCAGCGGCAGATAATATTGAAGTGGGATCCATCGCTGCGCTCCCGTGCCCGCCCTCCGTCTGGCACTGGGACGGCCTTATTGCTGCCCCCCGTGGAGTCTACGAAGTGCGCATGGACCTGAGTGATTCGCTTTTTTCCAACCCCACCACGAGCGGTGATCCTTATTCAAGTGCAGCCATCGTGCACACGTATTACCCCGACGCACCAACGAATTTGTACATTGAAAAGGCCCGCGTCCTGCCGGAGGTGCAAAAGTTTTTCTGGTTTGCGCGTTTTCCGGTCACACGCTTTCACAAGGAAGGTTCCGAGGCGGTCGTCGAATTTCTCGATGTGCGTTTTCCGCAGATTCGCCGCGACAGGCCACCATCATTTGAATATCGCGTGCGTTTCAATGCCGATGGCGAGGTTCTGTCTCAGGGCTGGGTCAAAAAATAGACAGGCTTTCCTGGGATTGCCAGAGCGCAGAACTCGCTTATTCTTTTGCAGGGTGAATCACCACTTGGCGTTCTTCGCCTGTGCCGATACTTTCGGTGCGCACGCCCGGATAATCCTTGAGTGCAAGATGCACGATGCGCCGTTCCCGTGACGACATGGGATTCAGCTGAAACGGTTGCCGCGAAGACTGCACGCGCTCAGCCGCCACGCGCGCGGTCATCCGCAACTCTTCAAACCGCAGCGCCCGGTAACCCGCGCAATCCAGATGGATCTTCTCGTGAAACGCCGGTTCCAGCCGCAGCGCGCGAAACGCCAGGTGCTCCAAAGCCTTCAGCACTTCTCCGCTGCGGGCCAGCAAGACTTCTTTGTCCCTGCCGTCGAGATCAGCAAACACTTCCGCTTCGCCCTCTTTTCCGCCAGCTGACGGTTCGGCCGCGCGTACGATAACCTTCAAATCCAGGCCGCCGACGCGCAGCATGTTTTGCAGAAACTCCCGCAACGCCTCCGCCGTAGCGGCGCGGTCCAGTTTCCCTTCGCGAACCAGTTCTTTGCTCATAGTGATCCGAACCGGCTCGTCGCACCAGGAACGATTCCTCGCTGCAAACGAGCTGGCCTTAGTTCTTTGCGCGCGTTGGCTTGGCCGGGGCGGGAAGAGGATGCGTCCTGTTCAGGTACCACTGCTGGACGATTCCCACGAGGCTGCTGGTCAAAATATACAACGCCAAGCCGCTTGAAAACGGAAAAACTACGAACATCACCGAGAAAGTGAGCGGCATGATTTTCATCATCTGCGCCTGCTGCGGGTCGGTCACCGTCATCGGCGTCATCTTTGACACCAGATACATCGTGATGCCCACCAGCACAGGAAGCACATAGTAAGGATCTTTCGAAGCAAGGTCCGTGATCCACAGCCACCTCGTGTGACGCAATTCAATCGCGTAACTCAACGCACGGTTCAGTCCAAACCAGATCGGCATCTGCAAAAACATCTGGAAGCAGCCGCCGACTGGATTGATCCCCTCGCGCGAGTAGATGGCCATCACTTCCTTGTTCATTTCGGCCTTGCGCGGGTCGTTCATCTTGTATTTTTTGTATCGTTCCTGAATCTGCTTGATCTCCGGCGCCACACGTTGCATTTTCAGCGTGGTCTTGTAGCTGGAGATGCGCAGCGGGAAGAGCACCATATTGATGATCAGGGTGAGCACCACAATCGCCCATCCGTAGTTCGGAATGTATTTGTGGAGCCACTTTAAGCCGTGAAAAAGCGGGTCGGCGATGAATTCCAGATAGCCAAACTGCACCAGCGAATGCAGCGGCGGACGCATGGCTTTTAGATCGTCGTAGTCTTTGGGCCCCACGTAAACGCGCATGGCCATGTTCTGCGCAGAGGTCGCTGTCGCAAGTTCCGGAACCGGTTCGGACTGATCTTTCCCGTCCACCTTGATGTTATGGAACACCTTCCAGTAGCGGGTTTGCAGCGGAGTCGGATCGGTCAGCGGAGGAAGGAACGCAGCGGTGAAGTAGCGGTCTTCGATGCCGGTGAACTCCTTTCCGCCTTGCCAGACATTGCCCCATTTTTCCGGGCCCTCAAGCTTCTTGTGCGGAAGGGACGTCAGCTTTCCGCCCTCACTGTAGAAAATGAAAACCGTTTCGACCGGGATCGGGTTCGTCACGGTCAAATCGCCAAAGCCGCCAAGCCACGCCAATCCGGCCATCACGTGGCTGCCGTTGTTGGTTACGGTCGTTTCGACACTTACCGTATAAGAGTGATCGAAGTGGAATTTCTTGGTGACCTGCAGGTGGCCGTCGCTCCAGGTAAACGTCAGGTCCGCGGGAGCTTCCAGCGAACTCGCATCGCTGGAAATTCTGTAGAGCCCCGTATTGGCCAGGGTGCCGAGTTGCGGGTCGTCGAACGTCAGCGCGAAGGGCCAGCCGCCGGTCTCTGTCGCGGCTTGCGGGTGAACGAGGTCCAGCGTTTTCTGCGGCTTCGAATCGTCTTTGTAATTCTTCAACTGCCAGCTTTTCACCACCGCGCCGCGATTGGAAAATTCCACGCGATACAGCGCGTTTTCCACCACAATGGTGCGTTCTTGCGAGTCGGCCGCCGGCGGGACAGTCGACGTGGTCGCTGCGGAAATCTTTGCTGGAACTGCAGTCCCACTCGGAGCGGTTGCAGGCGCGGAGTTTCCAGGAGTTGCCGTCGAAACTTGCGCAGGCTTATTCTCCTGCGGCGGATTCACCGGAGGCTTTGGTCCAAAAAACTTTGCCCAAAGCAATATCACCGCCATGGACAAAAGCGAAGCCACCAGGATGCGCAACTCCGGCGTGAACTTGTCTTTGGATTTCCCCAGCGGAGGCAACTGATTCATCGGCGGAGTGCTCACGACTGCACCTCGCGCGCTTTACCTGCAACGTCGGAATTCGCTCGCATCTCTTCCCATTTCTCCGGAACCGGGTCGTATCCGAATTTTCCTGACAACGGATGGCACCGCAGCAGCCGCTTCAATCCCAAC
>Ga0210402_10004409_pt1 | contig 12837 bp, 11 predicted proteins | sample IncBWC7MmetaG_FD_161055 | JGI IMG/M metagenome (GOLD analysis project Ga0210402, IMG submission 161055) | Forest soil microbial communities from Barre Woods Harvard Forest LTER site, Petersham, Massachusetts, United States - Inc-BW-C-7-M | ecosystem: Environmental > Terrestrial > Soil >...
GGGATGATTTCCGGCACCAGCATCTCCGGCGCGCGCGACGCCGCAGATACAGGCTGCTCGATCATAGCGGACGCCGCGAGCGTCACGCCGGCCGGATCGCCGGTCCGCGGTCCAGCGAAATACATGAGACCCGCGACGACGACAGCCGCGAGACTCGCCGCCGTGACGGCGACCGCCCAGATCAACGCGGCCCGCTTTCTGCTCGTTAGCGCCAGCGCGCGCAGTCGTCGCCCCTCCCCGCCGAGCGCCAATGCGTAGACGTGGATCGGCGTCGGGATGTTCTTGACCTCCTGCTCGCCGATGTCGACGAACGCCACAGACAATTTGTTGGCCACCTGCTCGTAGACGGTGCGCGCGACGCAAAGGCCGCCCGGCTCGGCGAGCCCGCTCAGGCGGCTCGCGATATTCACGCCGTCGCCCAGGAGGTCGCCGTCGCGCTCGACCACGTCGCCGATCGTGATTCCGATCCGGAAGCTCATCTGCCGGCTCGCCGGATAGGCAAGGTTGCGGGTGCGCAGGCTTTCCTGAACGTCGATCGCGCACCGCACCGCATCGACGGCGCTCGGAAATTCGGCCAGAATGGCATCGCCGGCAATATTGAAAATTCGTCCTGAAAAGCGGGTAACGAGGTCCGCAAACACCGCCCGATAGGACTCGAGGCGTCGCAGCGTCTCCTCTTCGTCCTCGGCCACCAGCTTGCTGTAGCCGGCGATATCGGCAGCCATGATGGCCGCGATCTTGCGTTTCATGAACGGTGCTCAATTGTTTCAGATTGAGTTTCAGAATGCCGTCATGACGCGCCGGTTGCAAGGACCGGGCGGGCGGCGCATCCGGCACGGCCTTCACCTCGCCCCGCTTGCGGGGAGAGAAGGTCGGCGCGCGCTTGCGCGCCGGGTGAGGGGGCCTTTCCGCGAGTCCTGAGCTTGGGGACAGGCCCCCTCACCCCCACCCTCTCCCCGCAAGCGGGGAGAGAGAGGGAGAAGAGGCCCGGCGACCACCTCGGCGCGTTGCGTCAACGCACCGGTACCGTCATCTCACCGATCCGCTCGAACGCAAGCGTCATCACGTCGCCAGGCTTCACCGGCGCCACGCCTTGGCAGGTTCCCGACATGATGATGTCGCCCGGATAGAGCGTATAGACCGACGAGGCCCAGGAAATCTGGCGGGCGATGCCGATGATCATTTCGCGGGTATTCGCGGCCTGTCGCAGTTCGCCGTTGACGTGCAAGGTGAAATCCAGCGCACCCGGGTCGCCCAGTTCGTCCGCCGTGACCAGCCACGGGCCCAGCACCGCATAGGTATCGGGCGACTTGCGGAAGCTGCGATCCTCCTTGCCGCGCACCACCATGTCGAGCGCGATCGCGTAGCCGGCGACGACGCCCAAGGCGTCCGCCTCCGAGATCGGTCCGGTCTTGCGGCCGATCACCACGCCAAGCTCGGCCTCGTGGTCGGTGCGGCGGTCCGCAAACCTGATGGCGACGCCTTCCGAAGGACCGACCAGCGAACTCGATGCCTTCAGGAACAGCCCCTGATCCTCGATCGAGCGCGGCTTGTCGCCGTGAAACACCGAGATTTGCGGATCGCGGCGCGCCTCTTCGACATGTGCCAGATAGTTCACGGGCGTGCCGATGATCTTGGACGGATTGGCGACGGGACTGAGAAACCTCACCTGCTCGACGGGCCGCGCCACGGCATTGTCGGCAAGCCGCTCCATCCGTTGCCGCAGCCTGTCGAGATGCGCGATCAGCTGGTCGCCGAATGGCGCCGGATATCGCAACGGCGGCAGAGCGTCGAGAATGCCCGACACGTCATGGACGTTGCGGCCGCGAACGAGGCCGATCCTGTCGTCGTCATAACGGCAGAGTTTCATTGGATTGGAGGGCCTCTCTATTTCACCTCTCCCCGTTGGGGGAGGTCGCTCCCACCTTACCTCCCTGGCTTGCGGGGAGGTAAGGTGGGAGCGGGTGAGGGGAGCCGGCTCAAGAAATGTTCAATGTGCTGTCGATCATTTCCAGCACCCCGTCAAGATTTTCATAAACATCGATGTTCGTGACCCGCACGACGTGGAAGCCGAGGGATTTGAGTATCGCTGTCCTTTCAGCGTCGCGAACAGCCGCCGCGTCTGAACCATGCGTCACTCCGTCGACTTCAATAATCAGCTTTCCATCCATCGTAACGAAATCGACAACAAAGCGGTCGATCGGATGCTGCCGGCGAAACTTCCAATGCGCCAGCCGGCGATTTCTCAACGCCTGCCATAAACGGGCTTCGGCACTTGTCTGGGCCTTCCGCAGCTGCAGCGCTCTCGATTTGAACCTCGCCAAACCATTGGCCATTACGATCGTCCTTTCGGATTCTTCACCTCTCCCGGAGGGAGAGGTCGGCCGCGCAAGGCGCGCCGGGTGAGGGGAACTCGGCCTCAAGGTAATCCGAGCACCCCTCACCCGCCGTCTCGCGGAGCCTGTCATCGGGCCGGCCAGAGGCCGGACCCGTTGGCTCGACGTCGACCTCTCCCCGTTGGGGAGAGGTGAAGAATTCTCAAATCATCTGCCCGGCCCGGAACATACCGTGCGGCGTGCGATGCAACGATTCGAACCCCGTCGCGGTGACGCGGATGAGTTCACCGAACTGAACGCCTGCCTTGAGGTCGCGCGTGATCACGTTGGGCTGCACCACCAGACACATGTTCTCCCGCAACGGCATCGTAGGCATTTGCCCGCTCGGACGGCTCCGGGAGCCGATGATCGGCGGCAAATAGCCACCGCCAAAGCCATGCACGAGATCGTCGCAGGTGGTGAAGCCGTTCTCTTCGATGATCCCCGACGCATCGATGAGGCTTTGCGGCAGCACGCCCGGCCGGATCGTCTTGACGATGGATTGGAACGCCGCATACGCGGTGGCGTGCAGGTCGCGATAGAGCGGGGTCGGCTCGGCTTCGACCGTAAGACCGCGCAGCACCTGCCCCGAATAATCCCACCAGGCGGCCGACAGCTCGCAGAACACGAAGTCACCCACCTCGATCTTGCGCCGCGACGTGAATTGCCGCGGCACATAGACATTCGGCGCCGCCATCGGGGTCGAGCCGATGAAATGGATGACGTGGGTGCCGCCGTGACCAACGAAAGCGCGCTCGATCATGTTGCCGAGTTCGTGCTCGGTCATGCCGGGCCGCGTGCCGCCGACCAGCGCGGCCATTCCGGCATCGCTCAAGGCAGCGCCGATGCGCAGCCACGCGATCTCCTCCTCGGACTTGACGAGCCGCAGCTTGAGGTAATCGGCATCGAGGCTGACCAGCTCGAATTTCGCCTCCAGCATCTTCCATCGCGGGCCGCTGAGCGGCCCGATCACGCCGATGCGCCGCGCGCCGCGCCGCGCAAGCTCCTCGATGATCCTGGCGATACCGTTTTCCTCGCCCCAACGCACATCGGTATCGCGGGACATCTGCCGCGCCAGCGGCAGGTGATTGTAGTACTCGACGAACATCACCATCCGCTCGCCGGGCCGGAACAGCAGCAGGGCTTCCGCCGTGCCGGGCCAACCGGTCATCCAGCGCGTCGTATTGCCGACGTTCTGCGCCGTGACGATGAGCACATGGTCGGCGCCCGCCGCCTCCATGGCATGCGCGATGCCGGCATGACGACGCGCATACTCGGAGTCTGAAAAGCGCGGGTAGCTCTGCCCGAAGATCGATTGCAGGTCGGGTGGAAGCCGGAGCGGAGCCGACGGGGAATTGATATCGGCATCCTCGGCTTGCGGGTGCGCGTCCGATGCCTCGGTCATGCCCCTTCCGGCGTTACAAGTCGTGTGTAGTGCGTAGGATGGGTTGAGCGTAGCGAAACCCATCGCGAGCCGGGATTGAGCGTGGCCGAAATCCGGGACCGCCCATTATCCTGCGGCAAAGCCGCTCCCGGGTTTCGCTGACGCTCAACCCGGGCTACAGCTCCTCGACGGTGCGTCGGCTTCCATTCCGCCGGCCACATCGCTTTCAGTTCGCCCTCAGTCCAGCGGCTCCACCTTGACGATCGAGGCGCCGTGGTTGCTGCCGGTCCAGAAGGTCACCGGCGTGGTGGTGTTGTCCACAAAGACGCGGCGGATGTTGGTGTCCTTGGGGAGGAAATAATCGACCGCCTGACCGGTCTTCGGATCAAGCCGGGTGACGCGATCGGTGGTCATGCCGCCGGTCCAGACATCGCCGTTCTTGTCCACCACCGGATAGTACGGGCCGGACCAGGGGGTCGGCAGCGCCCACTCCTTGAAGCTCTCTTCCTTGGTATCGAACATGCCGATCTTGTTGCCGCGGTATTCCGCAAACCACAGCCGGTCTTGCGCATCCATGATGCCGCGGCGATTGCGCGACCGCTCCGTCGGGGCGCGGTAGAAGCTCAAGCCCAGGGTCTTGGCGTCGACCTTGCCGATGTAGTTGTCCTGGAATTCCATGAACCAGAGGTTGTTCTTGGAATCGGACGCGATGCCGTAGATCGTGTGGTTGCCCGGCGAGGTGATCTGCTTCATCGGGGCAAGCGTCTCGTATTTTCCCGACGCGAGGTCGATCCGGTAGAGCTCCTGGTTGCCGGCATTGTTGGTCCAGATCTTGCCGTCGACCTGGTGTTCCAGGCCCAGCATGTTGAGCTGGGTCACGTTGTTGTTCTGCTCTTGTGGGATCGGATAGAACTGGAACTTCTCGTATTTGGGATCGAATTTTGCGATCGCGCCCTGGAACATCATGCCGATCCACATGTCCCCGGCCTTGTCGATCTCGAGATCGAGCGTGCCGACCGGGAAGCCCTTCTTGAATTCGGGCAGCGGGATTTCCGAGTGGACGCCGGTCTTGGGGTCCATCTTGCCGAGGTACTGCTCGCCGAAGTTCGAATACCAGACCGTGCCCTTGTTATCGAGGATGACGTCGTGCGGCTCGATGGTTGGGCGCGGCAGATCGTATTCCGTGACCAGCACCTTGCCGGCGCGGCCGGTCGGACGCGGGAGCGTCTTGAGCGCATACTGCCACTTGTCCGATTCGGACAGATTGATGCTGGCGAGGAATTCCGCGAACTTGCGGTAGTTCTCGGGCTTGCCGCCCCAGTCCGGGTCCATCCGCTTTTGCGGCTTGATGGGCTGGCTGACCTGGGCGTAGTTCGCCATGCGATACACGACCTGGGTGAACTCGTCGGCGTTGTGGGTCGAGCGCACAATGCGCTCCAGCGTGTGACAGCCGACGCAATTGAGAAGTTGCGCCTTCTGATCGTCCGTGCCCGGCATGCTCATCATCCATTCGGCGTTGACGAGCTGGGCGGCAAGATTGCGGGTATTCTTGAGCTTGAGATCGGTCGTGGTCGGCCTCTGTGGGTCGACCGTGGCCTTGAGCGCGCCGTCCCGGTTGGCGCCGTCGAGGTCGAAGCCGGTCGCGCGGATGCGCAGGGTATAGTCGCCGCCCTCGATCTTCCCGGCCGGGAAGCTGTAGCGGCCCTGGGCGTCGCTCGCCACCGTGTAGGCGATGGTCGAGCCGTTCTTCCTGGCGGTGACGAGGACGCCCTCCACGGGGCCTTCCTGCCCGGTCACCTGTCCGGAGAGCCCAGGCTCCGCCTGCGCCGAAACAGCGCCAACGCCAGAGGCCGCGAGTGCAACCGCGAGACTCGCGGCCGTCGATAACAGGACATGTTTGATTCGCATAATGATCACTCCTCGGTATGTGCTTTCAAAACTGCATCCTGACTTTCGCTCGCGGGATCACGTCGCCCGCGTAGGATGGGTTGAGCTCTTGCGAAACCCATCAGGGGCGGTGCCATTCGGCACGGCCGTTGATGGGTTTCGCTGTGCTCAACCCATCCTACAAACTCACTACGAATCACTTCTTGGCATCCTGTAAGTTGAAGTACCTCAGATCCGGCGGGCGCTGGCCCTTCTTGGCCGGCATGATGAGGCCGTCGGCGCTGCGCATATAGGTTTCGTTGCCGAGTTTGATGTGGTCGTTGTTCTCCGAGCAGATCGCTTCGACCCAGATCGGATTACGCACGCGGTTGTAGTGCTTCGTGACCGTCCACGGCCGCGTCAACGCATTGTCGATGGTGGTGACCTCGTCGTGGAGGACGTCCGGCTTGTCCTTGTCCTGATAGAACCGCTCATGCACGATGGTCTTGCCGTCCGGGTGGAGCGGAATGCCGCTTGAGTCGAACGCGCGCGGGCTTTTCAGGAAACGGGTTTCGACCTGCAGCTCGTCGAAGCGGCCGTCGCCGTCGGTGTCGACCCACTTGCCGATCGAATAGCCCATGAAAGCGGTATCGGTGTCTTCGGGGAATTGACGGCCGTCCGTGTAGATGCGGCGGAACATCATCAGGTATTCGATATGAATGTAGGTTGTATTCGGCGTGACGATGATCTCCATTGGGAAGATCACGTTCATGGCCCGGGGCATGCCGTCCGGAATGCACATATAGGTCGGATCGGTGCCCTGTCCGCCTTCCTCCTGATCCTTCAGGTTGGCTTCGAAGATCGCCTGGAATTCCGGAGTCAGCGGCGCGCCTTCCTGGCCGCGCGGTTTGGTCGGCTCCCACTGATTGTTGACGCCCGGCGGGCGGCGCCATTGGCCGTCCCACGCGGGGTATTTCTTTTCATCGTGCGCCTGCGCGCCGGTGAGCGACATCGCCATCGCGGCGGCGACAAGGAGCGAGCCGGAACGGCAACGAGACGGCATCACGTTTCTCCCAAGAATATCGTTATTTGTTCGAGCTTCCAAAAGCGCGTTCCGGTCGTGTCGAACCACTTCTCCGAAGTCATGGCCGGGCTTGTCCCGGCCATCTACGTCTTGCTTACTGAGACGCGGCAAAAAGACGTGGATGCCCGCGACAAGCGCGGGCATGACGGTGGAGAGATGATTCGATCTCATCGAACGCGCTCTGAGTCTTCTGCATCAGCCTGTCCGGCTACTTTCGCGATTGCGGAAAATATTTCAAGTCCGGCGGCGCCTGATCCTTCTTGGCAGGCATCAGAAATCCGTCGGCGCTCAGCATGTAAGGTTCTTCGGCGATGACCACGTGGGGGTTGTTTTCGGCGCACACCGCCTCGCGCCACACCGGCTGCCTGTCGGGCTTGCGGACGTATTTCTTGACCATGGTCCACGGCCGGGTCAGCGCATGGTCCTGCACCGTAATCTCGTCATAGAGCGTGTTCTTGTCGTTCTTGTCGAGATAAATGCGCTCGTTGATCACGGTTTCGTTGTCGGTGTGGAACGGCAATCCGGTGGAGTCGTAAGCGCGCGGGCCGCTCAGGCCGCGAGTCTCGACGACCAGCACGCCGTAGCGCCCGTCGCCGTCCTCGTCGACCCACTTTCCGATCGAATAGCCCGAGAAGCTCGGCTGAATCTCCTTGGGCCAGTCGCGGCCGTCGGTGAAGATGCGGCGCGAATCGTGAATGTGATCCATCAGCATGTGGGTCGTGCGCGGCGTAACGACGATCTCGAAGGGCGCGTACATGTTCATTACGCGCGGCATGCCGGGTGCCAGGCATGTGAAGGTCGGGTCGGTGCCCTGTCCGCCGGCCGCCTGATCCTTAAGATTCTCCTCGAAAATCGCACGGTATTCCGGGGTCAACGGGGCCGATTTGGCGTCCGCCCAGCGCGGCGCCGCGGTGCGGTCCCATTGCCCCTTCAGGTCCGGATATTTCGATTCATCGAAGGCCCGCGCGCCGGCAGTGGTCATCAACAGCACCGCAGCGACCGTGGCCGCATTCACAAGCGAGCCCCTTGGGATGCGAGAAAGCATCGTTATTCCTCCCTTAAAATTTCAGACAGTATATCAGGCCGTGCGGTCGGGCCGAAAGGGCCACGGAAGCGCCGCAGCGGTAATCCGCTCTAGCGGCACGGCGCGGGGCGCGTTATCATAGGAATGTAGAATGCGGCCGGGACAGCCAAGCATAAAGCGGTTGTAGAGCCGAATTGCTGACGCTTTCAGAAAAAGGGAGAAGCCATGACCACCAAGCTGAAATTTACGATCCTCGCCTCTGCGGCGCTGTTGTCGCTCGCCGGGGCCGGCATCTTGCAGGCCCAGCAGAACAATATGTCGTTCTTCGTCACCAGCGTCGGGTCCGGCAAGGGCGGCGACCTCGGCGGTATTGCGGGCGCGGATGCCCATTGCCAGGCGTTGGCGACGGCGGCCGGTTCAACCGGCAAGACTTGGCACGCCTATCTCAGCTCCAACACGCCTCCGGGCGGGCAGGCCACCAACGCTCGCGACCGCATTGGCAACGGCCCATGGCAAAACGCCAAGGGCGTAGTCGTCGCCAAGGACGTCAACGATCTTCACGCCAATCCCAATATCAACAAGGAAACCTTGCTCGACGAGAAAGGCGAGCGGATCAAGGTGCGTGGCGATACGCCGAACATGCACGACATGCTGACCGGTTCGAACATGGAAGGCCGCGCGTTCCCGGCCAACCTCAACCTGACCTGCAACAACTGGACGAGCAGCACCTTCGGCAGCGCCATGCTGGGCCATGGCGACCGCGAAGGCATCGCCGACACGGTCTACCAACATTCCCCGATTTCATCGCACATGTCGCGGGATTGCACCCAGCCGGGCCTCGTCGCCACCGGTGGCAACGGGTTGTTCTACTGCTTCGCAGCTCAATAAGTTGTCCCGCTGATCGTTGGCGGTCGCAGACCGGATAACGTTCGGCCGCGGATTGAAGCAAGATGGATCGGAATGGCCGGGCCCTGTCCCGGCCATTCTTTTGGGACGTGGATTTCCGGAATCGGAATTGATGACTCGCGCGTGAGCTACACCGACATGTGCGCGTTCCGGGCGATCCGGCGCGACGTGCTGCTGCACCTCGGCATGACCGAGATGACCTACGGATGGAACATCGAAATGCAGATGCGTGCCGCCGCGGCCGGGCTGCGGATACTGGAAATTCGGGTGCCATATCGCCGCCGCCGCGGGGGCGCATCCGAGGTCGCCGGCAGCCTGCGCGGCACATTGCGCGCCGCGCCGCGTATCGTTGCGACATTCGTAAGGGTCGCGAGACGGAAACGCCCGACCGGCGCCGCGGTCATGCGGGAGCGCGACGCATGAGCGCGTCCGTCACAACGGCCGCCCGGCACTCGGTCGACTGACCGAGGCCGTGCCGTTGTTCGAGCACAGGACCACGACGCCCCGTCGATACTCCGCCCTGAGAACATGCTGCGGGAGGCGCGCCGGCAGAGGGCGCTGAATTCCGCCGCCGTACCCGCCGCTGGTGGTGACTCCTACACCGCTCTGGTACCATCACGTTGGCCGCGCCTGCATTGGATCTTGACCGGGCGATCCAGTAAACACCGACCAGTGGATATTGGATTGACCGGTCATAGCCGGGCAATGACACTGGTAGGGCCAGCCTAAACCGGAATGCTCCAATCCTATGGCATCAACGCTCAACGCCGCCATCGGCGCCGCAGTCGCGGTGCTGTTCTGGACATGTCTCGGCCTGGTCGTCACGCGGCGTCTTGTTCCCGCACTTGCTTTGCCGACGGCGCCGATCATCGGCTGGGCGGTGCATAGCGCTGTCGCATTGCCGGTCTTTTTTGTTTTGCCGTTTTCGGCAACACACGTCGTCACTGTGGCCGGCCTCACTTTCCTCGCCGCCGTCGCGGCATCGCTAGCGACCACGCGAGCCGATGCGATCGCGAGCCCTGTTCCGGCATGGGCTTACGCATTGGCTGCTCTGCTGGCGATGGCGCCGGCGGCGGCGGTGCTGCCCAAGATCGTCGGCGATGCGGTCTATCTGGCGGCCCCGATTTTCGATCATGCCAAGGTCGCGCTCATCGACGACATGATGAAGTTCGGCCTGCCTCCGGGAAATCCGTTCTTCAGCGACGCCGATCACCCGCGGTTCGCCTATTACTATCTTTGGCATTTCAGTGCGGCCGAACTGGCGCTTGCAACCGGCATCGGCGGGTGGGAGGCCGACGCCGCCATGACGGGGTTCTCGGCCGCCACGTCGCTCGCCTTAATGATGGGCATTGCCGTATGGCTCGGCGGTCCGCCGGCCGCGATCCTGGTCGTGATCCTGTCCGCAACCGCGTCGGCCCGCAGGGCGCTGTGGTGGATGATCGGCAAGGAGAATGTGGATGCGGTGGTCGGCACCGCGGGCGGGTTCGCCGGCTGGCTGTTCCAGGCGCCGTGGGTGCCGCAGCACATCATGTCGGCATCGTGCGTGGTCGCGGCCGTCATTCTGATGTGCGAACTGGCGCACCGGCAAAGCGTGCTCCTGGTCGCAACACTGGCGCTGGTAATTGCGGCGGGCTTCGAGAGCTCGACCTTTGTAGGGGGCATCACCTTCGCGATTGCGGCGCCGGTCGTCGTTCTCTTGCTCGTCGCACGAGTCGGGGCGACGCAGGGTTTGCGCTTCGCCGCAGCCCTGGTGGTCGCGGCCGCGATGACGGTGTGCCTCGTGGCGCCGCTTTTGCGCGATCAGGTGGCCCTGATGGCGGCGCGGGGCGCCGGGGCGCCGGTTGTGTTGCAGTTCTATCAGGTGCTTGAGGAATATTTTCCCGAGCGGTTGCGCGTAATCCTGGACCCGCCGGCGTTCTGGCTAATTCTGCTTCCGATCGAACTATCCGCCGTCTACGTGATCGGCATGATCGTGCTGGCGCAATCCTCTCTTTCGCACAAACTTGACGACCACAGGAAGCGCGCCATCTTGGCGCTCGCTGCACTGGCCGTCGCGAGCCTTGCGGTGTCGTGGCTCTTTGCCAGCACGATTGCGGATAGCAACGATCTCGGCTGGCGGGCGGTTCTTCCAGCGGCCGTCGTGTTGACGGTGTTTGCCGCCGCGGGCGTGGCGCGGTGGATCGCGGGGCGGGCCGGTATCGCCGTTGTGGCGTCCGCCGCCGCGATCATCCTCGGCCTGCCCGGCGGCATCGATCTCATCCGCAGCGATGTCGCCGGTTACGTCGTGCCTGCCGGCCGCCTGTTTGCAGCGTCGCCCGAGCTGTGGGCGGCGGTGCGCCGCCATGCCGCCGCCGACGAGCGCGTGGGCAACAATCCGCTATTCCTGCGGGAGATGACGCTGTGGCCCGTCAATATTTCGTGGGCGCTCCTGGCGGGGCGTCGGTCCTGCTACGCGGGCCGCGAGGTCGTATTCGTCTATACGTCGCTCGGGCCGCGGCGAACCGAGGAAATCGAAGCGCAATTCATCAGGGTTTTCGCCGGCAACGGTTCGCCCGCCGACGTGCGGGACCTTGCTGCCAACTACGACTGTCGCGTCGTCGCGGTGACCGCCGCCGACGGCGCGTGGACTAGGGACCCGTTCGCCGCGAGCCCGCACTACCGGCTGGTGGAGGAGAACGCGGCGCAGTGGCGGATTTATCGGGCGACGGCGGATAACTAAAGCATTTTTCGATTCGGTTGACCCCATGGTGTCATTGCCCGGCTTGACCGGGCAATCCAGTAACCAAGGCTGGTGGTTACTGGGTCGCCCGGCTAAGGCGACAAAGCAAAATAAGTGAATCGAATGCTTGTCATGCCCCGCTCCCCGCCTTCGCGGGGACAAGCTTAGCGGGGCATCCAGTAACCACAAGCTTTGACGTGGTGCTCCAACGCAAGCCAGGTGGTTACTGGATCGCCAATCGAAATCGGATGCTTCCGATTTCGATCCTTTTGGCAAATGCCGAAGTCGGGCAGGCCCGACTTCGGGTCAAGCCGGGCGACGACACACAATCGAAGCACTTGTTCTGCGGCGTGTCCTAAGCCGGGCGATGACAGCCGGCCATGACGCCCATCATATCCCGGCGAACCAGTTGAATCCCTCCTTGCGATAGTACGTATCGGGGAAATCATTGGTGACCTCGATCGCCGTCACCCATTTGGCGTTCTTGAAGCCGAGTTTCGTCGCTGTGCGCAGGCGGAGCGGAAAGCCGAACGGGTCGCCGATCGGCTCCGTGGCGTATTTGGTCGCCAGCATGTGAAAGCTCCCGTGAGAGGGAAAGGGGCACGCCATGGCGTCCGCATTTGCCGCGCAGATGGCGTTTTCGATCGGATCGATCCTACGGCGCATGGCGTGCCGGGGCGCCCGGCGAAGCTTCGATCTGGCAAGCCGATATCCCAAGCCAATATCCGAGGTCGGTGTTTACCGGATCACCCGATCAATCCCCAATCAAGTTCCGCGGAGGGCGACGGCAGCATCGCGCGCGATTACTGTCCTGTGATATGCCCGAAGCGCTCACGGAGCTCCCGCACCATCCGGAAGGCGTCGCGCAATTGCGCGTCCTCGGTCAGCGACTGCAAAGCCGCATCGCGGCACATCTGCGCCTCCGCCTGCCCGTTGTCCTGGGCGAGTTCGCACCACGCATAGGCGCTGGCGTAGCTTTGCGGCACGCCCAAGCCAAAAAAATACAGGCTCCCCAGCATCAGTTGACCCTCGGCTTGGCCCTGCTCGGCGGCTTTGCGCAGCCAGAACGCCGCCTGGGCATCGTCGGTTTTGACTCCGAGACCGCGGTGATACATGAAACCGATGCCGGCCTGGGAACGTGCATCGTTGCTGTCGGCGAGCGGCCGCCACAGCCGCATGGCGGCAGCAAAATCGCCGCCGTTGAAGGCCGACAGCCCGGTCCGGAAATCCTCTTCGGGCGTACCCGCAATGGCGGTTGAAATCGTGAGTATAGACCACGCGGATGCAATTGCGAGACAACGCGCAAGGAGCTTCACGAACCGGTTTCCCTGTGGTCGATCGAGACGCCAGGATAACGCATGATCGACGTTTCGTCCCGCGTTAGCCCAACTTGCGCAGAATCGACCATTGGCTATAGGCGAATCAATAGTTTAGCCAAAAAGTTGGCACTACATTTTTGGTTGGGCGTTGAGGTCAGGC
>Ga0210402_10004410_pt1 | contig 12835 bp, 10 predicted proteins | sample IncBWC7MmetaG_FD_161055 | JGI IMG/M metagenome (GOLD analysis project Ga0210402, IMG submission 161055) | Forest soil microbial communities from Barre Woods Harvard Forest LTER site, Petersham, Massachusetts, United States - Inc-BW-C-7-M | ecosystem: Environmental > Terrestrial > Soil >...
CACTTGCTAACGACACAAGGGTTCCGCGAGCAGTGTCGTTGACACGATATACCGCTGGCGGATGGCGACTATGCTTTGGCTTGAGTGGGGCAGTTGCCGGAAGCCGTGGCCGAGAATTTCGCCCATTCCACTGGTGCACCACTCAAAACCAGACTTCCAACCAGAGTCTGCAGAGCAAGCGGGGGATACGCCTGCCGGTATCTGCGCTGGCGCTTCTGTTGTGTTTTACTGGTGCGGCCGAAAATAGCCAGAAGACGAGTGTGCTTTTGGACGATACAAGCAAGGGCAGGGTATTTGATGGCATTGGCACCGTAAGCGCGGGCGCGTCTTCACGCCTGCTGGTCGATTATCCCGAGCCGCAGCGAAATACGCCTCAACGTGTAGAAGGTCAAGGTATATCAAGTATGGGCTCTGTTGTTAGGCCAGCCGCAGTCCCGCCGGACGACCCGCAAAATCACTCACCGAACTACCGATTAGCATTCAATACCCATAATCCCAGCCTGGATTACCGCGACCGCAACACCTGCGGCTTCCTTCTCACCTTCAAATCGAAAACGCCTCGGACTAAGTTCAGAGGCTTATTCCAAAACTCGTCTCCGAGGCATTTTCGATGTTGACTAGCGGTTACTCAGGCCCAATGACTATGGTGACGCGAAGCTCCTACTCTGGCGAAAGGCGCCGCATCGCGAGTTGATTCCCTATTGTGAGAACGTCTCGATGATCGCTTCGGCGGTCGCGTCGGCATACTCGTCGAGCATAAGCGCAATCCACGCTGGAAGGCCAGATTTCGGACGATCAGCGGACGATCAGCGGACGATCACTGCGGAAGTGAGCGAAGTATCGGTCGCCAGTACCGGTATCGATACGTCACAAGCCGATGTAAGCCATTGAGCCATTGGGGGGCGGCAGTCCCCTCAACAGGCTATGATTTCATACACCGAACTGGACGAAAAATGGGGTTAGGTCAGAAGGATAATAGTCAATGTATTGGCATTCTTACTCTCGCGCCTTACGCAGCGCAGCTTGCATAATCCGCATGAGGTTTGCTTCGAAGCTTGGCTGGCGCCATATCTCACCATCCCATAATCCCGGGTTGGCGTTGGCCTCGACTACCGTGATGCGCTCCTCCTCATCCATCCGTAGGTCGAGCTTGGCGTAACCTCTTAATTGCAGCAAACGCGCAACACTAACTGCCATTTCGCTCATCTCGCGCAGTTTTCTAGGCGTGATCGAAGGGTGGCGATAGAGTACACGAAAGGTACGGCGGTGCTTGCCGCTGACCTTGCTTACCTGAGTTGAGAATCCCCAGCCGGCTTTTGCTCCAACAAATCGAAGCTCGATGAGGCCAGCCGTCGTGAAGTTGCCGCGCGCATTTTCAATCAGTCCCACGTGGAACTCCCGCCCCGTGATGAACTCATCGCAAACGGTCGGCTCCTTAAGCGTCCGCCAGATGCGATCTGCCTGTTTCAGTGCAAGCGGAAAGGACCCTGCCAATGATGAGGCGCTGATGCCCACCGAGTTCCCTGACTGAATTGGTTTCACGAAATAGGGTGGCGGAAAGTCGACTGTCTCAGGAGGGGACGTTGGCGAGAGTTCGACAAACCGCGGGACGCGAATACCCGCGGAAGCCATCAATCGGCGCGAGCGGACTTTGTCATTCGCGAGCCCGATGCCGACGGGCCCGGAACCAGTGTATGGAATCCCAAGAGTCTCCAGAGTGCCGGCAAAGGAGGGTTCACTGGAGAGTGAACAAAAGGCCAGGTTCACAACAATGCGCGGCTTCAGGCGGATCAGTTCTTCGACAGTTCGGCTGTCTCGCTCGACCGCCCCCACAACCTTTACGTTCGCGCTTAGCCGTCGCAGTGTACGAAGCACGAACAAATCTGCCGCAGCCTGGCCATTCTTTCTTTCACTGTCGATGGCGCGAACGATATCTTCGTCGATAACACAGGCGATCAGACCTTTGATCACGTCCGATACCCAGTCAGTCAGTGTTTGCGAAGAATCTCGCGAATGGGAGTGAAGTTGATCGTGATGAAGCACTCGGCCTGCGATGCACTGATACTTGGCGCCGCCTCGGTACTTGTACTAGTCACCTTCACCAGTTTCAGCCGCTCTTCTGAAAGTGCCTCTCTCAGCTGCCGGATGTACAAGGGCAGGTGATGGAGGGGCGACAACACGAGCAGTGCAGCGATGATGACCAATGCGGCAACAAGCTGCGCGTCGTTGGGAACTGGCCCGTGCGCGAACCACATAACAAGGTAGCTGGCAACAATGCCCGAAAGCAGGCTGGAGCATGCAAAGAGCGGCATGCAAAACGTATTTTCGCGGCAGTCCAGATACAGGAAGGAAAGAAAAATCCCCAAAGCCGCATAGAAAAACCCGATGGACCAGGCGAAGGGGGCAAAAGAGGGATCGAACAAGTGCGCAAATCCGAAGCGGAGCTGGGCAGCCAGATTGCCGCTGGCAAGCACGGCCAGTATCGCTGGAATCAACACCAGAACAGGCATGGCGATGCTCTGTTCCTCTACAAAGTAGGAGCGTGCCAATTCCTTACCGGGCACCTTGGCCACCTTTGTCATGCTGGGAATTCTTAGAGCGTGACCGAATAGATAAGCGCCGAGGTTCAACAGCGCAGCCAGAGAGAGATGATAGTCCTTCGTGCCAGCGAAGGATATGAGCACCGCGATGAGGCTGATGACAAGACCAGCCCAGGAGAACCAGCGCACCCGGCGGTGATAGACCCAATCGATGAACGGGGACATGGAAAGTACGCCGGCGCGCATCAGCACAAGAGCCAGAATGATGGAGACGCCACTGAAGCTGTAAGCCAGCGTGGTGGTAATGATGATGATCGCAAAGCCGGTGCCGGAGATAAAGGCCTGCTGCTTTGGAAGCGCAATGTTCAGGCCAAGGATGTGGCGTTTTCTTCCGTAGCGCCACCACCCCAGAACAGTGATGAGCGACACCACCGTGACCGCTGTCGAGACCGAGGCGGCAGGAATGATCGAGGCCACGGAAACTGCCCGGCCGCCGGTCAACAGGCCTGAAGTAACCGCCTTGCTCAACCCGCTGTACGGAACATAGGACACAAAATAACCGAGCGCGAACAGCCATATGGCCAGACTGTATTGGCGTTTCGTGGCAACTGTTGGCATCCAGGCCTTCCGCTCAGCAGGTCATGAAGTATCAATCTGCAGAACAGGCGATCACGATATTCAGGATCGCCAGTTCCGCATGGAGCAGCACCATTTCAATGGTGTTGTGGGATATTGCCTTGGCAGGCCTTTGGGTACATATTCGCCGGCACAATGCGAACCAGTTGCATCATCCCGCGATCTTCATGCGGAAGGATGTGGCAATGCAGCACGAATGTGCCGGTAAAGTCCGGATATCTCTGCCGGATAACCACCTTGCCCGGGTAGAGAGTTCCGTCAGTCGTTGTAACTCCCACCGGAATCGCAATGACATCCTGCCAGATGTAGTCGCTCGAGGGAGTGTATTTGTTGTACGTCGCGGCCGTCTTGTCTGCATTCAGAGATGGCGTGTCGATTTCAACAATCTGGAATGGATTCACGTGAATGTGAAAGGGGTGAGCCGGACCGCTGGTGTCATTCTCAAGCACCCAGTCCTGCAGTCCATTGGAAGGCATGCATTGGTCAATGATCGGCCCTGTCTCTTCAAACTGCTTGTTGTTGATCATCAGGTGCGGCAAGCCATTGACCGGATCGGTCTTGGCCCACTGTTGAAACCTGACCGGAGACCCAGGATTCGGAATGTCGTTGGGACCCGGTGCAGGCAGGTCCTGCAGATACTTTGGCATGGTCGCCCATTGCGATTGGCCAGGGAAGGCCCCGTTTGGTGGAGTCACCTGAGAACCCGTAACACTCACGTAGAAGATGGGTGTCGCAGGAGAGTTCTCAGTATTGGTCACAGTGTAAACACCCGGCTTAGTGGGAGCCTGCACGAGAAGATCGACGCGATTCCCACCCGACAGGTTCATCCCGCCCGGAACCACCCCGTTGAGATATGGCTGACTGCCATAGTTGCTCGGGCTGAATTGAACGCCATCCTGCGCCGTCTGCCTGAACGCGAATCCGTTTGCCGACTGCAATGCCTGCAAGTTCGGTATGAAGTTATCTCCGGCCGTGGCGTTCACGATGCGCCACAACTGGACTTCGCCGGGAGCCATAGTGATGGTTGGTGTCGCCTGGCCATTGACCAGCATCTGCTCGTTACCATTGGGGCCCACGCGCTCTGCATTCACGACAGAGTCATACTCCTGCAGGACGATGACCTTCTCGTGTGGCCCATAGGAATCGCCCCAGCTGTAGAACTTGCGGATCACCTGGTCGTAGCCGCCCGTGTCTGTTGACTCGATGATGAACGCTCCGGACATTCCATTCAGCATGTGCAGAGATGTTGAGCCATGTTTGTGCGCGTGATACCAATGCGTGCCCGGCGCCTGACCCGCACCGTACCTTCCGGAGCTGTAATCAGGAAGCTCAAAGAAATTCGGAAACGCGCCGATTAGATATTGCGGCCATCCTCCGGCGGCAATCGCTTCCTGGTCGGCTGCCAGCAATGACTCCGGCGCCGGCAGGCCATTCTTCTTGGCGTTCGCCGCCTGAGTCTTGTCGTACTCTCCTACCATCAACAACTGCTTCTTTCGGTAGTCGTCCGGCAAATCGGACCAGTGCTGCGGAATTTTGCCCGAGCTGTAGATCTTATTAAAGGTGGATGTCCAGTTTGGCTGATTGACCTGGGGAACAATCTGCACCAGCACGTTGTCGCCTAGCCCATCGGGGCTCGTGTGTGTGCCGTGAAAGTGGAGGTTCGCAGTACTTGAGCCATGGAAACAATTGGGGAATTTGTCCTGGCTCGGATAGTAGGCTGTCCCCCGTTCGACACCGAGTCGCAGCCAAAGCCCGAAAATCCAGGCGGGCTGTTGGTGTCGAACGTATACGGAAACTTGCTGTCATCGACTTTGTTCAGAAAGGTAATCTCAATCAGATCCCCGACACGGGCGCGGAGCGTAGGTCCGGGAGCAACGCCGGGGCCAGGTGTTGGGCCATTGGGCGATTTGGTCGGATCCCAACCCACGAACAGACGCAAGGTCTCAGTTCCGGTGTTTGGTACCTGGAGTGTCGCGTCAGTCATTTCAATCACACCCACCAGCCGTTTTTCACTTGGGTGATCGTCAATCTCGCTTGGATTAGCAAACGCAGGGCTCCCCAGGTTCTGAGCCCGCGCTGGGAATGTGCCGCCAGGCAGCAGTATAAGCAGCGCTGCAAGCGCAATCGATACTGCGAAGCCCTCTGCCTTAGGGCCGATGCGATACGAATTGAGTCGAGACGAGGCATCTACCGTGAAAAGCTGAGTCCCTGGATGAACGGCGGTCAGGTCGTTGCTGTTTCTCACTCTCACGTCCAATCTCTTCACTGGAAACTCCTTGCCGAATCGATACTGGCCACTGATCGAATTCATGCGGCCACATATGGCGCGACCACCATTGAGTACTGCACTTGCTGAAGGTTGTGCTGCGCGGAGTCGTTCACCGTGAACGTAAAGTTGTAGGTACCGATCGTGGTCGGCGAACCAACGACGTAGATTCCTGCGTTGTCAGTCGTTGGCGAGAGTGACATGCCAGGTCCGATGCTGCCGCTCCCCTGCTGAATGATATTGCCGCTGCTATCTACTACTTGAAATAACTCGCCGCTGATTTGATACTGAGAGAATCCACCTACAACAATCTGCTTATTGACGGCGATATTCAAAGTCGCGCTGAATTGAGTGTTCTCGGCCGCCAGTACCTCATTCACATTCACAACCCCCTGCTCGTTCTGATGGCCAGGAATCTGGCACTTGTAGGTGTAAGTTCCAGGCAGGGGGTCCGGCTGAGGAACAGCGCACTGACTTGAATTGGGCGACGGAGCAGGACCGAGTTTATTGGTTGTTAGTGTCGGAAAATGAGCCTCTTGCGGGTCCAGGTTGGTGAAGAACACAAGTTCGGTGACATCGATGGAAACAGTCTGAAAGTTCACAGTGTTGCTGGTACGAGTGATCTGTATCTGCTTCATTGACCTTCCTTTGCGCGGCAAAACGTTCAGGCGGCTGGCACAGCTCTGTGCAAGAGCAGTCGCGCACAACTCTCCCATATCAGGCTCAAGTTGCTCTGACGCCCGTGCCACGGATGGCAGTGGCAGTCGCGGCCCACGTCTAAGTGATGCTGCTTGAAGATATCTCTGCCGGCTAGCTCTTGGACGCACATACATACATGCGCTGAGCCGCACTGGTCCTCGCGTGACTTCTAAATGAGACGACCCACCTCATGGATCACGCTTTTCGCAATCTGGGAAGATGAAAAGGGGCTATTCGTAATGCATCGCAGACCTTAACATAATCCGTTTAGCCGCGCAACAGAAATAGCGGTGCTCGCTGAAGCTTTCAGGCAGGTAAAAACGCACTGAAGAATTAGCGTTAACGGAAAGTGAAAGGCTTTTGAGAGGGTTCCAGCGCGATTATCAGCAGGTGCCGATGTTACATGCTGTCAGCGTGAGTTACAGGCATATTAGCCAAAGCCCTGTTGACTCTATTAAGCCTCGTGTTATATTTAGGCGCACTTTATCGAGACGAGCCTTCACCTAGATAGGCGGCATATCCTCTTGCGCGACACGTCGCGATTGACCCCAGGGCGGAATCAGACGAGGCAGGTTAATCACGATCGATGATGCATCCAATTCGCGTTCTCGTTTGCGGAGTAGGTAGCAGCGCCCACGTCCTGGCTGTGATCCTCTCGGCCAGGCCGGAAGCAGAAGTCAGCGTTCTTACTCGGAACGCAACCCGGGCAGCCGCATGGCGGAATTCAATTCACGCAGCCCATATGACCATCTTTGAGCGGATTGAGCGGCACGGTCAAAAGACGCTCACCGCGGACTCGGTACTGATCACGAGCGATCCGGCACTGGCAGCGCGAGACTGCGACATTGTCCTCTTTGCGATTCCAGCGTTCCTTCACCGGTCTTACCTCATCGCTCTCGAACCCTACATCGAGGACGGCTGCACGATCGTTGGCCTGCCGGGCCAGAGCGGCTTCGAATTTGAGGTCAGGAACATCCTCGGTCGAAAAGCCGATCGCTGCATCCTGATGAACTTCGATTCCCTGCCATGGGTCTGCCACACTGTGGAATTCGGCAGGTGTGCGCAGATAAGCGGCACTAAAGAGATGCTGGTTGGTGCCGCGGAGGGCGATTTCTCCAAGTCCCGGATTCGAGATCCTCTGGCTTCGCTGCAACTCCTGCTGGGAGAACGGCCAAGGCTCGCCGTCGCGGGTCATCTCCTCGGCGTCACTTTGCGGTCTCCGAACGGCTATAGCCATCCGCCCATCATGTATGGCCGCTGGAAAGACTGGGACGGTGAACTGCTCGAGCAGTCGCCCCTGTTCTATCGAGGTATCGACGAAGCAACAGCGGCATTGCTGGAACAGATCAGCGGCGAAGTCGTCGCGACAAGCAGGCGGCTCATGGAACGGTACCCGGGGACAGACCTGTCGCAGGTTATCCCGATGTACGAGTGGGATATGTGCTGCTATGGACCGGACATTGAGGACACAACGAATCTGTTGACGGCCCTCCGAACAAATGCCGGGTACGCACACATTAAGCACCCGATGACTCAAACTCCGGACGGACGCTACGTTCCTGACTTCCATCACCGCTTCCTGACGGAAGATGTTCCTTTCGGATTGGTCGTTGTGCGCAGCATCGCCGAAATAGCCGGAGTGCCGACGCCGCGCATCGACGAAGTGCTTTACTGGTGCCAGGAAAAGATGGGGAAACAGTATCTGGTGAACTCTAAGTTGATCGGGAGTGATATAGGAGAAAGTCGCTGCGCTTTTCGATACGGATTTACGACGCCGGAAGAAATCCTGGGATACGAACCGCTGTTCACTGGCGCGCTAGCGAAATGAGCGCTCCAATCTCGAGCGCAAGCGCTGCCCCGAGAAGCGCGGTGATCTCCGAGTGATCATAGGCTGGGGCCACCTCGACTACATCCCCGCCGATGAACCGAAGACCTCGCAGAGAGCGCATTATGTCGATCGCTTCAAAGCTAGTGAGCCCCCCAACCACAGGCGTACCCGTTCCCGGCGCAAATGCGGGATCGATTCCATCCACGTCGAATGTGAGGTAACAGGGTCCGTCGCCCGCAACTTCGCGAATTGTCTTCAGAAAAGCTGTGCGCTCTCTGTCGTTATGAACTCCATGCATGCCCAGAACGCGAATGCCGGCTTGCCTGGAGAAATCGTTGTACTCGGCACTTTCAATAAAACCACGAATTCCTATCTGAAATACTCTGGAGCCTTCGACTAGTCCCTCGTCAATGGCTCTGCGAACGGATGTACCGTGATGAAACCGCTGCCCGGAGGCCGACTCATCGGATGTGTCGGAGTGAGCATCGAACTGAATGAGGGTCAGGCTTGGATACTTCTCGCTCGTCGCGCGAAGGATGGGCAAAAGTATGGAATGATCTCCCCCCAGAACGACTACGGCTGCGCCACGGCGATGCAAAAACCTTATGCCATCCCCAATCTGCCTGAATGCCTCGTTGTAATCGAAGGGATTCACGGCCAGATCGCCCGCATCGAAGGCGCGCAATCTGTCGAAAACGTCCACCTCCATTTGCTGACTGTAATTGCGGCACAATCCGGAGGCCTGACGGATCGCGTTGGGACCTAATCGTGCGCCGGGCCGAAACGTGACCAGGCTGTCGAACGGAATGCCGAGCACTGCCAAATCGACCTCGCTATCCTCATCTGAAACAAGCGTGGGCAGCCGGCTAAAGGTCCTGAATCCGGCGATAGCCGTTCGTGATGTCAAGTGGCTGGAATGGGATTCATCGTCTTTAGCCAAGAGTTGCGCGCCTCCTGTTCCGGCAAGGTCCCGACCGCATTGGCGTGTTTGGCATTTCTCCTCGTGGATCGTAACATTGCGCCGCGGCGATGATAGAAGAAGAATTGGATTTAAGATATATACGAAACGGAATGTCGCAAACGCACGCTGTCGCCATCGTTGGGCTGGGACCGAAAGGGCTCTACTGTCTTGAGCGCCTGCTGTCCGAATTCTATGCGCGTCCGTTGAAACAACCCCTTCACATACACGTCTTCAATCGTTCGGCAACATTTGGCGCTAGCCCCGTCTACGATCCCCAGCAGCCCGATTACATCCTGGTAAACATCAGCGTGGGAGAGATCGATCTATGGACAGCCAACGATCCACCGATCGTTGCAGGGCGCGGTCCCGATTTTCTCACTTGGTATCAGGAGCGGCTTCAGCCGCGAAAACCCTTGAACGGGGAGGAATACCTTCCAAGAGCCGTGGTAGGACGATATCTGATTGAAGGATTCAATCGCATTCGCGATCATCTTCCCGATGGTGTGAGGCTTTCATGTCACCACGGCGAAGTCACCGACATCGAGCCGAGCGGGACCGGGTATTGGCTTGAGTTCGCCGCTGCCGAGGGCCACGTCCAACAAATCGCCGCCGACAAGATTCTGCTCTCGACAGGCCATTCGCGGCTTCGTCCGGGCAAGGCGGAGAACAGCTACCATGAGTTTGCCCGCCGTCATCCCAGGGCTGCTTTCGTCCCCTATGTCTATCCGGCAAAAGAAACAATGCGCTCAATTCCCACCGGTGCGAAAGTAGCCATGAAGGGAGTCGGGCTCACATTCATCGACGCTGTCCTGGAACTTACCGAAGGCCGCGGAGGGCATTTCTACCGAACGGGCAAGGGTGCGCTCGCGTACGCTGCCAGCGGCAAAGAACCACAATCCATTATTCCATTCAGCCGGACCGGCCTTCCCATGGCGCCGAAGTCTTACGACCTGCCCCAATTCGACCGACCGCTCACTTTCCTCGACGGTTCCGCGTTGGCCACTCTTCATGAGCGTTTGCGGGACAGGAAACTCGACCTCGAGAACGACCTATGGCCGCTTCTCGAAGCCGAAATGGAGCTGAATTACTATCGCGTCGCAATGGGCTCCGGCGAGTGGAGGCAACAACTAGACTCGTGCGGAAAAAACGCTGACGAAATGCGCAGTGTGATTGAGTCGTTTCACCGTGCGTGCCTTACGACGGAGCGGTTCGACTATCGATCGGTGCTCGATCCAGCCGAATACCGTCATTTTGCGGACGGCTCTGTCTTCGTGTCCTTTGTCGAGCAGTACATGGAAGCGGAGATCGCCCGCGCTCGCCTCGGACAGGCTGGTTCAGCGATCAAGGCAGCCATCGAGATCTGGTACGAATGGAGAAAAGTGTTAAGCCGGTTCATTCAATTCGGCGGTCTCACTCCGGCGTCGCACAGGAAGCTTGTCGAATACTGGTTCCCGCGTTTCAAGCGTGTTGTATTTGGCCCGCCGATCGTCAATATCGAGAAACCGCTGGCCCTCTGCAAAGCCGGCATTCTCGATTTCTCCGTGGCGCGTAACCCAGCCGTCTCGCTCGATGAAAGCAGCGGCTGTTTCCGCATCTGCTCCGATGCCATCTCTGGCGCGGCACGATCGGCGGAGATCCTGGTAGATGCCCGCTATCCTCCCGTCGATATCCCACAGGATGCTTCGCCTCTTTATCGAAACCTCTGCGCCCGTGGAATGATACGCGCCTACGAGAATCGAGAAACTGGTCTGAGTTCCTCGACGTACTCTCCTGGGGCCATTGACATGACCGAAGGTTCGCGCTATGTGATCCGCGCGAGCGGCCAGCCCAATGAAGATATCGCTGTCATCGGAATCCCAACGGAAGGAAATCTCGTAGGCAATTTGACGGTAGCCCGGGATGAATACTCATCGCGCTGGGCTATGCAGGTTATCGAGCAGTTGCGATGCCGGGAACGCCGGCAAGCGGCTGTACTTGACGACCCACGACATTGTCTTTTTGAACAGCAATAGCGCGCGGTCAGCTCCGGTCCTCCGGCCGCTTTAGATTCCTGTTGTCGACGTCCCACAGATGCTGTGCGAACTTCCACCGATGTCCTTCCAGATCAATGCACTCATACACCCGGTCGCCCCAGAACTGATCGGCGGGAGGACGGACGATCTTGGCGCCGTACGCGATAGCGCGCTCGTAGTGGGCGTCGATATTGTCGACGAAGATATACAGCCTCGAGATAACCCGGCCATCAACCGTCTGCGGGCTTATCCAATCCGCATTTTCGGCCGTCAGCCCCAACATTACAAGGCTGTCTGCCACTTCCAGTTCAGTGTGAACGACTCCCCCGGACTTGTCGGTCATTCGCAAGCGCACTTCGAAGCCAAAAGCATTTACGAGCCAGTCCGTAGCCGCGGCAACATCGTCATAGAAAATGTGGGGAGTGATCCGGGGCATGTCCTTCGGAGGATTCTGGACCATTCGGAAATTGTCTCCTTGAGATTTGGTAAGGGATTTACCTCTTCGGGTGAATTCTTCTTTGTACGAAGAGACCAGGTGCTGCGGAGTTTGGCTGGGGATTCAAAAACAAGCAGATTTATAATGGAAATCAATCCGGTTGTCCAGCAAGAGCCGTCAGCGGACATCAATAAAGCCTGCGGAAGTATCCTTGGTTCTTACACTCCAGCGTCTCTCCTCGGATCCACAGGAAATCCGACATCGGGGTATCACCGCCGATTTGACGGAAGGATAGTGCCCTCGCCGCCCGAACTCAAAGCAATATTCGAGCGGGGGCCAGGACTTGGGTTTCAGATCAAAATGCTGCCGGCGGAGGCTGTGCCAATCCGTACAGACAGACGTGCTTGTAGTCAGTAATAGCAACGACCGGATGGTGTGGGCACCTCTGAGGTGAGGGCTGGCAGTTTAGGTCGGCTTCAGCACCCGGTAGAAAACTAAATTGTCAACGAGCGATCAGTCGATGACAATGGTCATTAAATTGTCCAATCCGAGTGACTGATTCTGTTCCGTCCTGAGGGACGACTTAGTGGAGCGCCTTACGTGGATACCCAAGCTTTTGATTGACCCGACCGATCTTTTTGTACAAAAGAGAATGTTAGTGTAACGCCGATTTGCCCAGTTTGCTCGCGATCGCCGTTGGAGGTGAAGAAATGTGGGAAGCCAGCATTAAATTGTCCAACCCGAGCAACACTGATTCTTGTACTCTGACCTTGCCGCAGGCCATTTGGAGTACTCAGGATTTGGGCAAGCTTTGTGTTAGCTCCGGTCAGTGGTGGCAGAACTTAGAGGGCACGGAAACGTTGCGGGTGGTATTGGATGATGGCGCGGGGAACTTTGTGGTGGTGTTGCATGGGGTCACATACGTACCAGGCGCGAATGGTCCAGGGAAAGTTCATTGTGGTGGATCTTTCAGCCCAGGAGAGGGCTACCACTGGACAGTAGTTTCAGTTTCGACTTGATTGTCCGCGCCGAACACTCGTGCACATATTTTTCTTCATAGCGGGTTCTTGAACAGATCTGCCGCCGTTTCAAGTTATGTGTCCCTGGCTTCCCGCAGTGCGTCTCGTGAAAATCCGGCGACCGGAGTGACTCCGTTTTAAACCAAGAGACGCAATGGCTGATGCCGTCTTGCCCGCCAGCGTAGTTTTACCTGCTGACAAACCTGTGTCCTCAGTGTCTCCGCGATGAATGATTTTCGACGGAGACGGCGCCTCGCTGACGGAGTCGAGCATCTGCGCCGAATCCAAGGAACTGCAGCCCTGGAATTTCGCCGCGGAGCTTCACCCTCGCACTACCGCACGGATGCTTATGTAAATCAGGAGACATTGTGAAAAAGGGACGCAGTGGCACAGCACTTTCGAATAGGCCCGCTACTCGACCATTGGGGGGGAAGTCAC
>Ga0210402_10004411_pt1 | contig 12834 bp, 8 predicted proteins | sample IncBWC7MmetaG_FD_161055 | JGI IMG/M metagenome (GOLD analysis project Ga0210402, IMG submission 161055) | Forest soil microbial communities from Barre Woods Harvard Forest LTER site, Petersham, Massachusetts, United States - Inc-BW-C-7-M | ecosystem: Environmental > Terrestrial > Soil >...
CGCTCAAAATCGCGTCTGGCCCATAATTCTCATAAAACGGCTCGAATACGACGATCTCGTCTCCTGGATTAATGATGGCCAGCATGGTGGACATCATCGCTTCCGTCGAGCCGCAGCAAATCGTAATCTCCCGCTCGGGATCGACGCGCACCCCCTGCGTCCGCTCAAATTTCTCAACGATCGCGTCCCGCAGCGGTTTGGCGCCCCAGGTTATCGCGTATTGGTTGATGTCATCCGCTATGGCTTGTCTCGCCGCTTCCTTGATTTCCGCGGGTGCCGCGAAATCGGGAAAGCCTTGCGAGAGATTGACGGCGCCGTGCTTCATCGCCAGCCGCGTCATCTCGCGAATCACGGATTCCGTGAATTGTTCGGCCTTCGCCGAAAGCATGCGGCGCGCTGCCTGCGCCATGCCGGAGTCAGAGGAATTCATTTAGCCTGCCAGAATATCTGGATTGTCAGTGCAATCGTGCCGGACGAAAACGGCGAGCCGGAAAGCTTACCACCCGTGCTCTGCCGCCGACGAAGTCGGCGCGCCCGACTGACCATAAATCATCCGGTAGACTTCGGAATTGCGCAAGACGATTTGCACGTAATCGCGGGTTTCGCTAAAAGGAATGGATTCCACAAGCTCGGGGATCTCTTCGTAATTGCGCTCGGCTTTCCACGCCGCGATGCGGTCTTCGCCGGCGTCAAAAGCTGCCAGCGCGTACTCGGGCGCTCCCGTCAATTTTACCAGCCCGGAAATGTACAGCATCCCCAGCTGAATGTTGTACTCGGGCTGGAAAAGCCTGTCCGGTGAGAAACGCACCCGAAGCTGCTTGGCCAGAAGCTTCCCCGTTTTCGGAATCACTTGCATCAATCCGATCGCGTTTTGTGGCGAAAGGGCGTCCGCTTGAAAAGTGGATTCCTGCCGCATCAGCCCGGCAGCCAGCATGGGATCAAAATTGTTTCTCGCCGCTTCTCGCCGGATCACCGCTTCGTAAGGGAGCGGGTAAAGCACCTTCCAGACGTCGATGGGGAGGTCCTCGAGTTTGCGCGCATCGAAATTGGGAACAATGATGCGGCCGTAAGCCATGCCCGCGGCGAAGTGTCCCTGGTCAAACGCAGCTTGTGCGGCTTCATACAGAAATCGCGGCGACGAAGTGGCGAAATACGCGTTCTTCAGCTCCTGTTCGGCCGAGGCATCAAACGCAATCGTGCGCAACGCCTGCGCGCGCGCCCAGCGGTCTGCGGCCGCGGCAGGAATCGGCTCATCGAACGGCCTCAGTGCAGGCGGCGGCGGAATTTTGTCCAGAATGTCCGGCGGGTCTCCGTCGGCGGGTTGCAGCTTGCTCAGGCGCCCTGACGCGGCGCGTCCAAAATAAGTCTGCGGAAATCGATCGAGACCCTTCTGGAAATATGCCCGCGCCTCGGCCAGTTTCCCGTTACGCTCGGCATCGCGGCCGAGCCAGTAAACCGCATCGGCCGTGTTCGATGAGGCCGGGTTTTTTAACAAAAATGCTTTGATCTTGTCTTGCGCGTCGGGCTGCCGGTTCAGATAGGCGACCCACGCCACGCGCCACTCCGCGTTAAACGCATTTCTTCCGCTCGGAAAAGTGTCCAGAACGCGCTGGTAATAACTGGCAGCCCTGGTGCGGTCGAGGTTCACCCAATAATAATTCCCCGCTGCCATGAAACCCTCTTCGTTCCATTTGCTCAGCGGATATTTCTGTGTGAGCTCATTGAGCGTCGCGAACATTTCGTCGGGCTTTTTGTCGGTCCGGTAGATTTGCGAGAGGGCATAAAGCCGCTCCGCATCCACCTCGAAATCCGGCGTCTTCAGCGCAGCAAGAAGTTTTGCCGAACCCTTCAGCTGCACCCTCGCTTGCGCGACTCGCAGTTCAGCCAGTTGCCGGTTGGGGTTTTGCGGATCGTGCAGCATTGCCAGAAGTTTCTCGAACTCGGCCCGCGCTTCCTTCCACTTGTGAACGTCATAGAAGGCCTGAGCCCGTTGCTGCTGCAGTTCCACGCCCGGGTACGGATACTCCCTGCCCATCTCATGCGAAATCTTCTTTAGCGCGCTGTCCGCTGCTTTCGCCTCATCGCTCTGGGAATACTTGTAGAAAATCGTTTGGTAATCCTTGGCGGCGCGGGGGAGTTGATGCAGCGCTTGGTAAGCCTGGGCTCTCTCGAGAAGCAGCGTGGGACGGGTGCCCGTGGCCGGATAAGAATTCAAGGCGTCGATGGCCTCCTGCGCTCGGCCCAGCTCGGTAGCCAGTGGCGCAAGACTTTGGAGCAACTGCTCTTTCATCGCCGTGTTGGGATAGTCGTGTTGAACCGTCTCTAAATCCGCCAGGGCTTCCTTCGAGCGCCCCAGCCCGTGTTTCGCTTGCGCCGTCCAGTAGAGGACATACTCACGCAGAACCGTGTCCCCGCTCGCCTTGTTGAACCACGCCAGCGCTTGCTGCTCATGATTCTTCGAGTGATCCTCGTAGCCGAGAGCCAGCGCCGCGCGCGCTCCCCAAACGTTAGCCCCATTCTTCGCCGCGAATCCGGAAAGATTGTTATAAGCGCTCGGCCCGGCGTTATGAACCGCGCGGGCCAGCTCCGATAGTTCCTTTTGAAGTGCCTGGTCTTCTGGCGTGTCCCCCGCCATCAGCCCGGGACCAGCCGTCTCCGGTCTGCACCCGACTCGGCACGGCACCGGCGCCGGCTTTTTTATCTGTTTCTTTTTGTGATGGCGTGAAGATTGGGCGAAAACGTCGGATGTGCCACTTGTGAGCAGCGCGAACGCCAGCAGTACCGCGCACACGCCTCGCATCACTGCGGCCGCGTGTCTGGCTGCAATCTTAGCGATGCCGCGCGGGCGTGGCGTATGGGTATTCGCCGAGAGCGTGGGCATCGCCCTCCGCGAGGATCTCCACCATCCAGCGATAAAAGTAATCCACTGGGTGGTCCATGATGGGTTTGAAACGCCGGTCGTATTCTCGATGAGCTTTTTCAATGTCGTCTTTCAATCGGATGCAGAGATCCTTTTTTTCGCGGCCAAGCCGTACTTGCTCCGGTCTCAGCATTTTAATGTCTTGCATCGAAACTTTCGCCACTCGATTTGCGCGCCTGTGTAGTTCTTGCTCCTCCGGCGAAAGCTGGTTGACGTCGAACTCGTCCCCAAACTCCGCCTCTGCCGCCGGCACCGTTGGCTCGATCAACTCGATCGATTCCGCGTCGCCTTCAAGTTCAATCACCGGCTCCGGCTCGGGAGGCGGCGGCGCAACGGGAGGTGCCACACGCCGTGGCGCTTGCACGTTGGCTTGCGCCGGCGCCTGAGACATCGGTGTAGGGACCGCGGGGTGTGGCCGCACCGGCTCGGCAGCAGGCTCACCCATCGCCTTGCTAATGAGATGCGTGATTTGCGCTTCCACCGGAGACCGCTGCCCCGGCTGCATCGACATCGCCACGAACCGCGACAATACTTCCAGGGCCGCCGACAAAGACGCCGCGGACGTCTGCGCTCTCAGCATGGACGGCAGCGCATTGGTCGGCTTCGAGCTTGCACACGCCGCCACGATATCGCCGACCGCCTGGTGCAGCTCGTCGGCATTTCGCTGGATCCGTTCGAGGTTCTCTCGCAAGGCTCGCACTACGGCTTGTTCCACGACGTTTGGCTCTTGTGCCATTCCTGTTTTCTGGGGTCTCTTACCTATTCCAAATGCTTTCGACCGGTCGCTTCGCCCGTTCCATCCAGGCGATGTACCCCGTTTTGTGATTTTGGAAGGTAAGCCGCCTGTAGTCAACCGCCTGGCCGTACCTATGTGCCCAATCGTTGCTTAACTGTGAGTGGGCAATCCTTGGCGGATGCTGCTGCCAGAGCAACCGGGGAAACACGAAATGCTTTTTGATACGTCAGTCCTCGAGTCCAGACCCTGCTGCATTCGAAAAATGCTCGTGATTTGGCATAACTGCACGGATGCGCGCTTCAGCCGCGCCTCCGTGTAATTTACTTCAGCCTGCCGCCCAGTCTAGCGGCCAAGTCTAGCGATGGAACTGGATGTTCCCGCGGCTGATTACCCGCTGTGATCTTACCTCGCTCACGCTGCCCGTCACGGTGACACCAAACTGATCGTTGGTGCCTGGCTCGCCGTGGTCCTCCACCGTCACGCTGAAGGAGCAACCATCCCCGCAGGTGCCCGAGAACAAAACGGTCTTTGGTGAGCCATCTGGGTTGAAGGCGATTACCTCGACCTCGTTAACCGGGCCATCGACGTGCAATCCGTTCACGTGATTCACGTAGTTGAAGTGGCCGCCATTGCCCGTTCCAGCGTTGAAGCCGAAGCTCGCCGTGCCTGGGGAGTCGATGTCTGGCACCTGGATTTGGCCACCGCCAGTTACCTTGACGGTTCCCGCCGCAGGAGTGGTGCCGCCAGAGCTGCACGCGTTCACCATGTTGGTATCCAGCGTCACTGCCCCGGTTAGCGCAAAAACTCCGCCCGAGACGTTTGCGCTGGTAGTCACCGTGTCACTGATAAGCGCCAGAAGGACTCCTTGGAACTGAGTTCCTGTCCCCAAGGTGGCGGAGCTTCCGATAGCCCAAAAAACTCCCGGCGAGCAGCCTTGCGTAAGATCGTTCCCATTGACGAGAACAGAAGAGTTGCTCGCAGTCGTGAGCGTGCTCTTTATCTGAAAAATCCAGGGCCCCGCGCCCGTGAGATTAAGTGTTCCTGTTAACTCAGCCGAGGAAACAAAACAATACACGCCCGGCGCGAGAGTAAGCCCTCCCAGGTCCTGGCCAGTCAAATTAGTACTGCAGGGATCGGCCACGAGGGCAGAGTAAGCAAGCGCGGCATCGTGATGCGCCTGGAGGGCCACCGCATCAGCCGCGTGAATAGCTCCTCCTGCCACGGTACACGGTGCCGGAAAACCGGTCACCGCGGAGCCGGGGCTGACGCCTACGTCTCCGGTCAGCGTGGATACACCAGTACAAGTGACTGTGGAAGAACCCAAAACGGCGAAACTTGCCGCCGTGCCTAGCGATGGCGCCGACTGCGCCCGCACCAGGCTGCCGACACTGAACACACATATAGCCAACATTAGTTTTTTCATATCGAAGCTCCTTGGCTGGATTTCCGTTCAACGTCGCGGACAGGAGGGGAAACTGCGTTGTCGACTCGACTTTGAGATTCCTAACCGAGGCGCATGCTAACAGTCAGCGCGAACCGGCATCTGTCCACTTTTGAACAGCCACGAAACAAACACAGCACGGAGGAGGAGTTCGTTCCGTGTTAACCGGGAGCTGGGCCTGTGGTCGACCCTTAACACTCCGAGCATGGGGTTGCCTTCTCTTCTCACTCTTCCACATCGATCGAACGAAGAGGCTTTCACCCACTCGTAAATCAAATTAACACGGAGGGTGGGGGTTTTGACTCTGTTAGTTTGTTTGTTTTTCTGTTTGTCCGGGGGTGCCCCACACGTCGGTTTTACGTGTGGGGGTTTTGACTTTGTCTGTTTGTTTGTTCGTTTGTTTTTCTGCTTTTCTGTTTTTCTACGCGTGCCCCACACGTCGGTTTTACGTGTGGGGGTCTTGACTTTGTCTGTTTGCCTGTTTGTCTGTTTGTTTGTACGGGGGTTTTGACTCTGTCTGTTTGCTTCTCTTCGCATACTCTTTTCGAGGCTTTTCACTCGATGAAATCGATCGGGGGGTGCCCCACACGTCGGTTTTACGTGTGGGGGTTTTGACTTTGTCTGTTTGCTTCTCTTCGCTTACTCTTTTCGAGGCCTTTCACTCTATGAAATCGATAAGCGCCAGTCCTCCCTCGCCTTTTTCGTAAGACAAGAAACTACTCCAAATCCACTCACCCGGATTTCTCACCAGTCCCCGTTTCACGGGGTTAGCGTGCATATACTCGAGTTTCTCTCGCGTCTTCTTAGCGCTATACACGTTAAAGTCGTAGAATCGAGGCTGCCAAAATCGCGGCAATCCGGCTTCACCTTCCCTAAAAGCAAAGCGCATTTGTCCCATGGGCACGCGTCGTTTCTGCCTTCTCAAATCACGCGAAACGCGCTGTTTCAAAACTTTAAGCACAACGGACGGCGTAGACACAGCCGACTCACTGATAAGGAGGTGAACGTGCTCGGGCATTACGACATATCCCACAAGGAGAAACTTATAGCGCTCCCGGATTTTTACAAGTGCCGCAACGAATGCATTTCTGGCCCGCGCGGCCCCCAAAAGCGGCAGCCGCCGGTAGCAGCTAAACGTCAGGAAATGAAGATGGCCCCGTCCGTAGTAGCGCTTGAGTCCTTTGGGCATTGAACCACTCCAAAACCCCCACACGTAACACCGACGTGTGGGGCACCCCCAGCATCCTAACGCTCCCTTCAACTATGAACATGGTATATTTGCCATGATGATCCCCTCTCTCCTGAAAAACACTTCAAGGAAATGCGCCCGGGCCACCCGCCATTCTGAAGAATGGATCGCTTAATGCTTCCATGGCCGAGGAAAGTATGACATTCGAGAAACTAGAAATGGAACTCCCAAACGGATTCCACGACGCAAAAATAAAGAGCATCAGCTTGGATTACGTTTCTCGAACAGCCAAGCTAAAGATGAATTTGCTTGTTGGCGTCGGAGCTCCCGAGGATCGAAACGCCGCCGTCTATCGCCCAGGCACGACTTCAGTTCATGGTTTGCTCTTGTTCTGGGTCGAGCCTCCCGACCCCAAGTACAATTTCCTTCCTGATGGCTCACCACTCAACGTTGACGGTGATTCCGTAAGAAACGGGCAAAACGCCGAGGTTGATCGTCTACTCCCGAGTCTTCCACAGAGTGCTATCGTGTACCGATTCTTCCTGGAGGAGTGGAACTCCTTTTTATATCTCGCGGGCGACAGCGTTGAATTTTCTTGGGACGACAATGGGGCTTTGACGGCCACGCGGGACATTGAAGTATGAAGAAATTAACTCTGAAGCGAATCTAGGCGGGCGGGTGGCCGCCCCATAATACGCCGAGATGCTTTTGACTTTGTTTTTTCCGGGGGGTGGCCTACCCTTTGCAGTTTTGTTTCTTGCAAAGGGTGGGCCACTCTTCCCCTTAATTTGGGCTGCGGAGATTCCTCTACGTACGTCCAACCTTCAAGTTTCTAACCTTCAACCCTTAACCTCCCTCTGCCGTTCGCCCCCTCAAAACCACCATTCAACCCCGCAATTCAACCATTCCCTGTAAAACGCTTTACCTCCCGGTATTCTCCCTGCTACCATTTCCCATGCTTGCCCTGAGCCTCGAAGGGTTTCGCTCACGTCACTCGAGTCTTTGCCTCGTCCTCCCCGCTAAATCTCCCCGTCCCACCTTCTGCTCTTTCCAGAACCTTCAATCTTTCCAACTTTCAATCCTCACAGCCTCTATACGCACTAACTCTTTTAGAATCCGCACTTACGAAAAACACATCCCTAACCCCTTTAGAATCCGCACTTCCAAAACACAGGACTTAAAACCCTTTAGAATGAACACTTCCAAAAAAACCCCCAGGGGGGAGGGGTCTTCCAGATTCTCCAAGGAGGCCGGCTGAATCCTGACATCGTCAAACATGCTAAAATAGACTCGTACCAAGGGGGCGACACGGTTTCGACGGAAGCTGTCGCGGCCCGAAGGCATGCCGGGACCCACCTGCCCGTAACTTGGTGGAAACTAGAAATGCCAACAACAACTTGGCACTTGCTGCTTAATTAATTAAGCGCACGCTTCCCCGGGCTTCGCTCATGGGCCCGGCAAGAGGCGTCACACAGTGAGCTGGCCTGGGCCTTTCGGTCCGTAAGGCTCGGGCGAGAACCATCGGACTAGCTGGTTGCGTTTCTTGCTCATTCTGAGCGCCGCCGGCGAACGCGCGATCAGCCCGCAAGGGCCGGGTCGCACACCGAATTGAGATAAGCATGTAGGCTTCGTGTCGTAGCGCTTTTCGGACGGGGGTTCGACTCCCCCCGCCTCCACCATCTTTGATTCGTGTTTCAAGCCGGTTGGTTCCGCACCGCCCGTCCCTCAGCTCATCTTCCTTCCCAGATTTTGCACATGTCTCAATCCATCAGAAATTTTTTTACCAGTGAGCCAGTCTTCTGGCTTTTTGCGCTTTAGGTAGTAGAGAAGCGCTGCGGTCTCGTGAAAGCTGCACACGCTCGTCGCAGCCCGCCACAGCGAGTCCGAGGAAGTGTGCCTCTGCCCGCGTTGTTCGGCAGGCCGCAGAACCGGTCGCGAGAGTGAGACGAAAGGGAGGCCCTATGAATCGTTTCCATGTTGCCAGAGGATGCCTCTACTTCTTCATTGCTCTGCTGTTGGCCGGGAGCTGTCCAGTGGCTCTCCCGCAGACCATCTCTTTCAAGACGGCATCAGGCTCTCCACTCGGTGTTGGTGGAGCTCCCTCCGCCATCGCTACGGGCGACTTCAATAAAGATGGAAAGTCGGATATTGCCGTTGCCAATGGGAAAGACAACACCGTCTCCGTCCTTCTCAGCAATGGGGATGGGACGTTTACACCGGCTCCCCATTCGCCATTCACAGTCAACGGCGGCGTGTTCGGCGGCAGCGTTCCGATTGCCATTGCCGTTGGCGATTTCAACGGCGACGGAAACCTCGACTTGGCGGTCACAAACATTCCCACCGGCGGCACCTGTGCGGTTACTTCTTTTTTCGGGAATTTGTGCTCCTCCGTGGCTGTGCTGCTGGGAGACGGCCACGGCTCCTTTCAGGGAACCAATAATTTTGACCCGGGAGGTCACCTGCCGAGCTCAGTCGCGGTCGGCGACTTTAACGGTGACGGTTTTTTGGACTTGGCCATTACAAATTTTAACGATGCGAGCGTCTCGATTCTGCTCGGAGACGGCAGCGGTACGAAGTTTAATTCTGCAACGAACTCTCCCATGCCCGTGGGCAAGAAGCCAACGTGGGTTGCTGTGGGAGATCTCAACGGAGACGGAATTTTGGACTTAGCCGTGGCGAATGCAGACGACGCCACCGTCAGCATTCTTCTGGGCAACGCCGGCAGCAATGGTAAAGGAGACGGAACTTTCCGGTCTGCGTCCGGCTCTCCCATCGGCCTGGGCTCGCGTCCGGTTTCCGTTGCCATCGCGGATTTCAATGGCGACGGGAAACCCGACCTGGCGGTCGTGGACTTCACTGACAGCATCGTCTCCGTTTTTCTTGGTAATGGCGACGGCACTTTCGGAGGACCCGCCGGCTTTGGTGTCGGCGGACATCCGTTCTCCGTGGTTGTAGCGGATTTTAATCAGGACGGAAAGCTGGACCTCGCTGTCGCCAACCGATTGAGCAACTCCATCTCAATCCTAACGGGCAAGGGCAATGGCTCATTCGCGCTGACAAGAACTCTATCTGTGGGAGTCGACCCACAATCCGTAGCGGTGGGTGATTTCAACGGCGACCATCAAACGGACCTGGCTACCGCCAATACGACCAGCAACAATTCTTCGATTCTCTTCAATACCACGGACATCATTCCTCCAACTACGCTTGCCACGCCTTCGCCGGGTCCAAACTCGAATGGCTGGAATAACACCAGCGTTTCCGTGAGTCTGACCGCAACTGACAATCCCGGCGGCTCTGGCGTGAAAGAGATTCACTACACCATCGGCGGCAATGCTGAGGTCGTCGTCTCAGGTGCCTCCACGCTCTTTAGTCTCACTGCACAAGGTATCTATTCAATTAGCTATCACGCTGTGGATAAAGCGGGTAATGTGGAAACAGCCCACACGCTCGCCGTGCAGATCGACCTCACTGCGCCCACGATTACGTCTTCTCAAGCCCCGGCCGCGAACGCGGCCGGATGGAACAACAGCAACGTGACCGTGAGCTTCTCCTGCGCAGACGATTTCTCAGGAGTTGCCAGCTGCACATCCCCCATCGTCGTGAGTACCGAAGGCGCCAATCAGACGGAAACCGGCACTGCGACCGACTTAGCCGGAAATTCAGCCACCACAACACGGACGATCAACCTCGACAAGACGCCGCCCTCGCTGACCATGCCCGTCCTGGCGCCGAGCTATCTGCTGAACGCCACTCTCACGTTCACGTTTGCAGCCAGCGACTCACTCTCCGGGCTGGCCAGTATGCAAGCCACTCTTAATGGCAATCCCATCACCAGCGGTAGCACCCTCACGCTAACCCACTTGGGTACCAACACTTTCACGCTCTCCGCCACCGACGTGGCGGGAAATACCGCCACCCAAACGGCCACGTTTGCCGTCGTTTACAACTTCATCGGTTTCCTGTCTCCCATCTCCAATGATGGGAGTAGCGTTTTCAAGTTGGGAAGCACCGTGCCGGTGAAGTTTCAGCTCACCGATGCTAATGGCGCTCTCGTTTCCACGGCTGTGGCTCACCTGACGGTTCAAATGCTCTCGAACGGAACGCCGCTCGGAACGCCGATTGACGCCACAGCTCCAGGCAGCGCGGATGTAGGGAACCTTTTCCGCTTCGACGGGACGCAATACATCTTCAACCTCAGCACCAAACCGCTATCGACGGGAAGCTGGCAGTTCCAAGCCCATCTGGATGACGGCACCGTTCACACGGTGGCTCTGGGAACGAAATAAGGCAGGGAGAAACGACATGACTTCAAGATCTAATCACGTGAGCTGGGATGTGGATCTTCCAGGAATGCGTAAGCCAGGAGGTAGAACCATGCGTTCTCTGATTCTCTGCGTCGCCATCGCTGCACTGCTGGCAGGTTGTGCGCAGGCTCCCGATCACAGTGATCCATGGCTAAGCTTCAAATATGGCGCAGTATGCCCAGACCTGACTTCCTGCAAAGACCTTACGGACATCACGGACGGCAGCGAGGCCGACCAATACTATCGGGCCATCGGGGCAGAGAATCCGGACGGCTCGTTATTCATCCCAACTTTCAACGACTGGAAAGGAACCTTCGGTATTTCAGCGAACACCCCAGTGGAGGCCGTCTATGCCAATAAACTCGATCTCCAGCTCGGCCGAGACATGAATTGCGTGGAATCTCATCAGACAGCCACCAACACCACGGTCGTTTGCTACGTCACCAATTATGGTCCCGCGCCTTTTGACGGTGTCCGGACGTTCCAGGAGAATCCTAATTGGCCAGATCTGGATAAGGGGATCAGGGATGCTCTCGGCGGCGATATTCACAACTCATTTGCTACCGTCGCCATGGTCTACAATTCAGATGGAACCGGGGTCAACAAGGACAAAGTTGCGTTTTACGTGTTTGGTCCGACAGACGGCAATGGAAATCAGCCGCTGGTCAGGGCGGCTGCTCTGGACGGCGAAGGAGGCAAGACCAATCCACGCATGTGCATGGCGTGTCACGGAGGCTCCTACGACGAATCAACGCATTCCGTAACCGGCGCCAACTTCCTACCCTTCGACGTGCAATCTTTCTACTTCGGCGATGCTCCTCATGACTTGGACGGCCAGCAAGACACATTTCGACAATTGAACGCCATGGTCCTGGACACACATCCGAACCAGCCTATCCAGGACCTCGTGCACTGCCTGTATTCCTATACGGTCGACCCATCGAATAACTGCAGCACTCTCGACAATGTGCATACTCAAGGAGCGACCATTCCCGACGACACGTTTATTCCCGCAGACTGGTCCGGGGATAAGACCAGTAAGAATATTTACAAGCATGTTTTTAGAAACTATTGCAGGATGTGCCATATAGCCAGCAGCGTATCCTTCGGCACTTTCAGTTCCTTTAACGCGGTCTTGGTTAACAGCCTGGTGTGCGGCAGCCGCGACATGCCCCACGCCGAAGTTCCGTTCGGCGGCCTGAAAGGTGAGACAAGACCATTTGGGTTCTGGATGGACGGAACAGCGAAGTCCGACTTGCAGGACTTCCTCAAGAGCGTTGACCCGAAAGCTTGTCAATAATAGCTTTCTTCGTCGTGGTTGCTATTGCGGCGATTGTTATAGCAGACTTCGATGCCGCCTGCGCTTGTGGCGGCCCATCGGCCACTTGGTTACGGCAGGCGCCATCGGCACCGGAAGCGCGGCGTCAGTGATTCCGCACCGTAAGTTTCGCTAAACGGACGTCGCACTCCTTTATTGCTTTGGCCAAATCCTCGGGCTTGCTCCGGTCTAGAGGATCCAGCGCGTTGCGGGCCTTTAACTCTTGCCAGGCCTTAGAGCTTTCTTCGTACCAAGCGCGCGCTTGCCGCAAGTATTCCATCCGCTCGGACCTATTGCGGGCATTTCGTGACAGGAGGGAGCAGGCTCTTCCCATTCCCCAATAGGACTCACCGAACCCGGTCAGCGTCTCCGGATTTCTTGGGTCTTTCTCTTTCAAACCTTCGAAGATCAGAATGGCTTTGTTCAAAGCTCGCACTCCGGGCTTTGGTTTACCTTCAGACACCTGCAGGCGGCCGCTCACCTCATACGCCAAGCCGAGGTACTCGCGGGCAAAGGCGTTCTTCGGATCCATCTTCAGGAGCGCCTCGAAAATATCCTTGGCCTTACCGCAGTGATCTAACGCCTGGTCCAAAGGCCCGGTCTTTTCCATGGCTACGCCGAGGTAGAATTCCGCCTCACCAACGAACGATAGGATCGTTTGATCGCTCGGATTTTGCTCCGCGAGCGATCTCAGAAGGTCCAAGGACATCTGCTGTTTGGCCACGGCAGATTCCGAATCACCCGCTGACATCAGAATTTGCGCCATGCTGCCGTAGTCGCCTGCAAGGTGCGTTCGGATGAGAGTCTGCGTGGCGGGATCGTCACTGTGGATGGTCTCGCGAATGGCGGCACCTCTTGCGGCGTTGTCCAGTGCTTCTTTCAGATTGCCGGTCTCCGCCGAAGCGATTCCCACGTAGTAGTAC
>Ga0210402_10004412_pt1 | contig 12834 bp, 17 predicted proteins | sample IncBWC7MmetaG_FD_161055 | JGI IMG/M metagenome (GOLD analysis project Ga0210402, IMG submission 161055) | Forest soil microbial communities from Barre Woods Harvard Forest LTER site, Petersham, Massachusetts, United States - Inc-BW-C-7-M | ecosystem: Environmental > Terrestrial > Soil >...
TCCGCGCCCGTAACTTCCTCCAACTACGAAAGCGGCCTTTAGCACGGACGGCATAACGACCACGCACCGAGCCTTGTCGAGCAGATCTTGAGGAATGTCATCCGGGATGTCCAAAATCTCCTGGATGACCGTGCCGGCGTTTTGCAATCGATTGTTTTCATCTTTTGCATTTTCGTCCGTCGGCCGTCCGAATGACATGGGCACCAGCATGAGCGCGCCCGCAAAAATAATCGCCAAACGATTCATAAACATATCCTCCATCATTTCTTTCGAAGTTTTGTACAACCGGATCCTAGTTCCCGCGCCGGTCGGAGATGACAACCACGATCCCGCCAACCAACGCCAGGGCACCAAGAATCGGAGGAAGAGAAATGGTGTGATGCTCTTCCTTCGTCGCTTGGATTGGACCGATGTCTGCCACTTTCTTTTGTGTTGTGTAGGTCAACCCCTGATATGCCAATGCAAATAGGCCGAGGACGACCAGTGTTATTCCCAGGATTGTTCTTCCGCTCATAGTGCCTCCAGAGTTCCGAGTCCAAAAACACGGTTCAACCGCTTGTAACCGCTTGAATTGAGAGGAGCGCATGCAGCCATCTCAAGTTCGGCGCAAGAGATGGCTCACCAGCGACACTAGAAAAAGGACCAGGAAGATAAAGAAGATAATCTTTGCGACGCCTGCCGCGGCCACTGCAATTCCTGAGAATCCGAGTAGTGCCGACAAAAGCGCCACGATGAAGAATCCCAATGCCCAACGTAACATCACAACCTCCTTATTTTTCCAATTCGAATTATGCCTATTTCCGCGGTCCCGTTTTCTGGACCAGCCACGATTCAGTCCCTTTGTAAGGCAACCACGAAGCGGCCTCCATACCGTGGAGACCTTATAGGCTTCGGGGGAAAGCTGTAGGCATCATGGAGTCCACGCGTATACGTTTCTCTCCGGCTGGCTCTCAGGGTTTCGCTCTATATGCGCGATTACGCGCGTATGTTTTCCTTGTGCTGCGGCATTCGACGTTCCTCCCAGCGGGCACGTGCTCGAACCGCAACGCGTCAAAGGGAAACTAAAGATCTAGGAGGATCCGATGAACTGGGATCAGTTGGAAGGAAAATGGAAGCAGTATACGGGCAAAGTAAAGGAAAAGTGGGGAAAGCTGTCAGACGATGATCTCGAAGTGATTCGCGGAAGACGAGATCAGCTGATCGGAAAGATCCAGGAACGCTACGGGATCGTAAAGCAGGAAGCAGAGAAACAAGTGGATGAATTCGCGCGGACCTTCCGTAGCGAGGATTCAACACAGGAAACGCGAAAAGGAAATCAGGGAGAGAGCGATCACTCGACGTCCAACGAGAAGAAGCGTGGTGCCGGACAGCGCTGATTTGAGAGTTGTCAGCGGTAACACAAATCAGAATCACGAGGCGAAGGGGCCTGGCGTACTGGGGATGGCGCCCGGCTCCCTCTCGCGAAGGAACTCTCCCTTTCTCATTTGAAATTTCCCTGGCGATTGGAACTATCGTGCGATTCAACAATCGCCGGCGCGTCACAATGATTTGCATCGCAGCCCTGTTGTCCCCGGATGGCCCTTTCCAAGGATATGGATCCTCCGTAAATCAAGGGGCGGCGCCATGCATCCCTAAAGGTAGCAGTAAGTGCTCAAGTCGAATCTGAATCGCTACATCAAATTGTCCCGAGCTCTACACCAATTACCTGATGGTCCGATGGTCCCTTTCCAAGTAACCTCTGCCCATCTTTATTGATTCCGGGCTCGGTCCGCCATCATCAGAGCGTGGTCAAAAGGATCGAACTGAGGAGGAGAATATGGACTTACTTTGGACGCTAGCGGTCATCCTATTGGTTCTCTGGCTCTTGGGACTCGTCACTTCCTACACACTGGGAGGATTCATTCACGTCCTGCTCGTTGTGGCCCTCATCGTCGTTCTGATCCGTGTCATTCAAGGCCGCAGGCCTGTCTAGCAGGCGCTTTCATAAAACCTTCACGATCCTTGGAGTCCTGGAACTGCAGGAAAGTTAGCCCTCGCCTATGATTGAGCTCTGAATAGGCGTGGCAGAGTACCTGTCCTTCTCACGCTCTTATGCGATGACCGATCTCCTCTGTGATCGCTCATGTTGGCACAAAAAGCCGTGAGCAAGGGCAACAGCCCCAGGAAAAGTCGTCCGGGAAATCCCTAAGGAACTGCCTGCCTCATTTTCAAAGCGGGTGCAGCCAACGTTCTTGGCGCAATTATTGAAGCCACCGTCTCATAGGGGATTCTCTCTTAGCGTCTACATCCATAACCCGATGGCCAGGCCTTTAACGGGGCAATACGATGCCAACCGGAACCGAAGGACGTGAAGCAAGTTTCGTCCGAAAATCGCGCCTTTCAATCCTCGCAGCCCGCAGCGGGAAAGCAAGATCGGGTAAGCGAAGGATGACCGGGCAAAAGGAAGTACAATGCGTATTGTTTTTTCCATTCGTTCGGTGTTGCTCGCGCTGGGAGTGCTGGCCATCTCGGCAGCATCATTCGCACAAATCGGAGTCGCAGTGTCCATTGCATTCGCCCCGCCTGATTTGCCCGTGTATGAGCAGCCGTTATGCCCGGGGGAAGATTATATCTGGACCCCCGGTTACTGGGCTTACGCTGATGACGATTACTATTGGGTGCCGGGCACCTGGAGGTTCCGCGGTCAAGTTAATGTCACACACCACCGAGGCTGAGGCCCACGGGGATGAGAAGCACCAGGATCTCGCTAGCGGGAATGCTACATCCGGTATGGCGCAAGTCAAGTGAGTTCAACAATAAAATGGGTCGTGCTCGCGGCACGGCAAACCTGACAAGTCCCGTCCTAGGACTTCAAAGGGACGATTTCGGCGTTAATCAGTTAGCCGTGTCAGTTCGTTCTTCGCTATTCGTGCAGCACCACACTCAAGAGAGAAGTATTGATCTGAAGCCCACCGTTGTACTCGATGAAGCCCAGCTTGCGGAATTTGTTCATGAAAAAGTTGACGCGTGAGCGCGTCGTCCCGACCATCTCCGCCAGCGTTTCTTGCGACATCTTGGGAAGAACTCCGTGGGGTTGGTCTTCTTTGCCGTAACGGGCAAGCAATAGAAGGGTGCGAGCGAGCCGCTTCTCGCTGGAGTTGAACAGCTGATCGACCAAGTCTTCCTCGATTCGAATGTTCCGTTCCAGCATGAAACGGATAAACAGGTCGGAGAGGGCATGCTTCTCGTGAAGCACCTTGAACATCTCTTTCTTCTCAATGACGAGCACAGTGGCAGAAGTAATCGTTGTAGCTGTCCCCATGCGAACGGATTGACCTGCCAGCGAGCCTTCACCAAAGAAGTCACCCGGTCCCAGAATCCCCACAATTGCTTCTTTGCCGACCTCACTAACGACGGTGAGTTTCACACCGCCGCTCTGTAAGTACATTACGCTTGTGGCGGGATCACCTTGAGCGTAGACGACTTCCTCACTCTTAAACTCTGTGACCTTTCTCACCACACCGGCCGAGTCGAAAAAAACTTGGGCATCGAATGCAAGCTTCTGCGTGAGTTTTTTGTCGGATTTAATGGTGCTTGACCTCGCGATTGTTCTCATGCAAACCACCGCTTGACCAGAATGCTAGCAGCATAATTCGTCTCAAAGCAAGACTCGCAATGGGCTAGTACTAGACAGGCAGCCACCGGTGAGCGGTGACCTGACGGTCGTCCTCGGGTGGTAGACTGCGCGTATGGCTACCAAAGAGAAAGCCAAGAAGAAGCAGGCGAACTCGAAGAAGAAGTCTGGGCAAGAAGGTGGCACCAATGAAAAAAGCGACTAATAAGAAGTTGGCTAAGAGGAGGGTAACACCCAAGAAGAGGTCGGCGAAAACGAATGTAACTCCGAAAAAGGCGGCGGTCATAACGGCGGGTGCTCTCAAGGGGCAGGTTAAGGGCAAAGACCAAAGCGTCGATACGGTGTCATTCCCGGTGGAGAGACTGAGAGTGCCGGCGGGAGAGCAAGCTGGAGATTTGCAGGGATTATCTAACGTCCAAGGTGCGGATTCAGAGAGTGTGGACGAGTTGCTCGAACAAGGAAACGCGTTCGAGGCCGAGGTGGTGAAGGGCGTGGAAGACGCCGGGGACTCCGACGAGGAGGAAGTTCGCACGCATGAGGTGCCGCAGGATGACGTTCCCGGCGAGTATCGGGATAAAGAAGAGTAATGTACGAGCCTCGGTGACATGACCGGGATGATTACCTTGTTGCCGTGGACTCTTTGAAAGATGCGATTGCGTCTTCTGTCTTGCCGAATATCTCAAAGACTGTTAAGAACTTTGTAATCTGAAGCACCTCTTTTGTGTGATTGCCGAGGTTGGCAAACTTGATGTCACCGCCGACCTTCCGAGCCGAGGCGCACACAGCCACGAGAGTTCCCACGCTGCCACTATCGAAGTGGGTGACATTCCCGAGATCGAGCACGATTTGGTGGGAATTGTTCAACAAGTTTCTCACTAGAATTAGCAGAGATGCTGACTCTTCGCCAAACAAAATGGCGCCACTGAGATGGACGACAATGACCCCCGCTGTCCTGCTGGTGGTGAAGTTAAGGACCATGAGAACCTCTCGCCGAAACCGCATGAAGGCCCGAGTGTGACTGGCGATTGATCCAAGGGAGAAAGGCCGGTAGTCACAACGTATTCCCTCTGGAAGAGAATGACAAGCCCCGGGTAATCTGCCAGGCCGTACATTAGACATCGTCGACAAATCCTTATCACCAGTGAGCGGTTCCGAGGCCACGCGCTTAGCTCCTTGAGATTGAAATCGTTGTAATACGTCCAGAAGCGATATGCTGTCTCGGTCAACCAGACCTTGGTGAACCGATGCCATTTTGGTATTACTTTCCTGTTCCAAAACTTCCACCAGAAATTTCTCACCAGTCGAATATTGTTGAGATTAGAAAATATCTAGCTCCGGAGGGAAGCACGGTCGATGTCGGAACGCCTATTGCGATTATTGAGAACTATTGGGCCGTGATGACACTCAAAGCGAACGGGAAGGGGATTTTGAAGAAAACAGTTTTTGAGCCGGGAACGTCAGTGAAAATCGGCCACCCAATCGCTGTCATCGGTTGCGAAGGAGAAAATGTCCCATCCGAAAGAGAACTTGCGTCGGTAGAGCTAACTGAGAGGAAGAGACAAAAACCTTAGGGCAAGCATGGAGGGAGATGGTTACTAGGCTCCGGTTACGCCTGCGCTAACAGGATTTTTGCCCTCTCGGACCACTCGCACGCACGCTTATCACAACGACCGTGGTATCGTTCGAGAAAGCATGTTACGCCCTGTTCCGACACTTGCTCTAATCGGTCTGGCTGCATTTGTCGAGACAACCGCCTGGTCTCAGGAGAGTTCTGGATCGATGTGGAGGGTGAGAAGAAGAATTCCACCTTAAGACCCACGTTCCAAAAACCGGAACCCGGTACACCCGGCTTGGACTCGCTGAACATGAGCAGGGTTCAACCCATAGGATCGACTAATCCGGCTGGAATGTTGTAAACGTAGCCTTAGTTTGTCCCTTGGAAAAATCCCCCGAAACTACCGCGCGCGAATTGCACCAGTCATCATCAAACTATCAGTGTGATGCAATATTTTAATTCTTGACATCATAATTAAAGTGTCGCATCATTGCTTCCATGAGAACCACACTTTCATTGGATGATGATGTCTTTCGCGAAGTAAAGGCCTACGCAGAGAGCAGGGACGTGGCCATCGGCAAAGCGGTATCAGAATTGGTGCGGCGAGGGCTGCACGCGCCCCTGCAGACCAGAGTGGTAAACGGATTCCACGTCGTCGACCTGCCCTCGGGATCGCCGGCAGTTACGGCCGAAGATGTCAAGAAACTTCAGGATGAGTTGGAGTGAAAGCCGGTTTCTTGTTGGACGTTAACGTCCTTATCGCCATGGCTTGGCCCACCCATCGGGATCACGAGAAGGTGCTGGAATGGCTTGCGCATCTCGCGCGCGAAGGATGGGCAACGTGCCCCTTGACCCAAACCAGCTTTGTGCGCATTCTCTCGAACCCGGCTTTTTCAGCAAATGCACTCACCCCGATGGATGCGCTCACGCTCCTACGGGCCAACCTCGCACATCCAGCGCACCGATTCTGGGCCGATGAAGTCAGTTTGATAGATTCCTTGGAGCCCTTCGCCCAAAAGCTGGCCGGTCATCAACAAGTGACCGATGCGTATTTGTTGGGACTGGCGATACACAAAAAGGGAAAACTTGTAACGATGGATCGAGGCGTCCGGACGCTGTTACCCGAGAAGAGCCCGGAACGCGACTTCGTGGTCCTGATCTGACTTCCGTTGCGGCGCGAATCTCTCCCCTTCACACAGCGGGTGCGCCTCCCTCTGGCCAAGCTGAGATCTGTAGCGGGAAGTCGAGAGAGGCCATAAACACCGCATAACTCCCGTTGCCCGTAGATGTCTGAAGAGCCCCGCCCTGAGGGAACTGCGCGATTCCAGCAGATATAAAGCTGACCGCGCAATAATATGCTCTGACCCATGCCTGGTCAAGAGTATCCGCGAACTCGCACATTCACCGGAAGGGCGCCTAAAGAGCTTTTGAGGTCAGGACAACGTAACGTACGTACGTCATGTTGTCCCCCTGTCGAACCTAGGCAAATCTAGTTCCCAGCAGCCCATCTAGCGAAAGGGGGATAAGTGCACCACATTTCCTGCAGGCATTGTTTATTGGGGGTCCATTGAAACCGCACGAGCATTCTACATAAAACTCTTTCCGCAGAATCTGGTGCGGAGAACTTGCCTTTTCTTCCGCGAGTCCCATCGCGCAAATGTCCCTGGAAGTTCACGCTTCTACATTTGGTCGGCCGGCCAATGAGTTTGCGGGAGGAACTCAAAAGGGTGCAGACGAAAAAACTCGAATGTAGTCAATCATGCCGCACGCGAGATGAGCGTAAATCCTTCCGCAGAAGCCAACGGGGCTTCAACTGCACCGTCATCCCATCTGACGCTGATGTAGTCTGGTCCGTCTTGCGCCGAGTGGAGTCTGATTACTGTGCCGGGTTGCTCGTACTGGTTTTTCACGTAATCGCCTAACTTGGGAGTTTCGCCGCCAACATAAGGCATGGTTACCTCCGAACTGAATAATTTAGGCGGAAATTTCGGGGAAAGTACGTGCGAAGTTAGCGCACGGATTTTGGTGTTGTCAATGGTGTCCCATAGCCGAGGCGACGAAGGCTCAGTCCTGATTAGCCCTGACTGCGTCTTCTACGCGTCGCTAGTGCCAGGAACTTGCCTGAGACGATTTCTTGATCTGAAAGGACTTACAGCTGTTCGGACAGCTTGCGGGCATCGATCCGATCACTCTTACTGCCGTTTCTCGAGGCATTCTTTCGCGTATTGCACACCAGTACTTCCGTGACGTGGGGCTTCAGCAAGTCATACAGCCAGGCTGCCCAGGTTCCTTCTTCGAAGGTGACGCGCAAATCTCCGCGCAGCCCGTCGAAGAACTGCAGAAGGGTGCTGGCCTTGGTCTCGATGACACACTCCATCACGATCTTGCCGATCGAGTTCCTCACGGCAATCGAAATACTTTCCGTATGCACATCCATGCCGATATATTTAACGCTGGTCATAAAGGGGTGCTCCTTTCTGGAGAAGTTTGAGCAAGGCACTCAAAACGTACTCCAAAGGGGCGCCCTCTTATAATGTGTCCGTACTAAAACCCAGTAAGAACGCGATCCTCATAAGGACTCAAGTCTTAGGAAAATCCATCCCGGGCTGGTCCTTCCTGACGATGTGTGACCGGAGAGAGTCGCGGGCCGTCGCCTCGTTGCTGCTGAAAAAGCGACGGCTTTTTGCCCGCGCGGCGCGTATCCTTGAAGGTAGCGTTAGGCGAGGTAACTTGGTGTTCGATGAGAAAACTCAAGTTTTTTGTTTCTCTGCACTCGAATGAAAACGACTTCCAAATAGCACAGGCCAAAGCCGCAGAAGAGGCCGCACACAGATTAGGGATCAATGCAGAAATCACTTTTGCGGATAACGATGCTGTGAATCAAAGCACGCAGATTCTCAGGGCGATCCAGAATCCTGCGGAATCTAGACCAGACGCGATTGTTTTGGAGCCGGTAAGCGGCTCCGCGCTCCCCCAGGTGGCCCGGGCCGCCTGTTCCGCTGGGGTCGGCTGGGGGGTCTTGAACCGAAATCCGGATTACATGCTGGAGCTCCGCCGAGCGGCGGTCGCGCCCATCTTTACAGTCAGCTCTGATCACGCTGAGATCGGCCGGATACAGGGAAAACAATTTGCTGCGTTGCTTCCGCGAGGTGGCTCGATCCTGTACATTGAAGGACCGTCGCAAAGCTCTTCGGCCCAGAATCGTACGGCTGGGATGCTGGAAACGAAACCGTCGAATATCCAGATCTCAAGAATGAGGGGAAAGTGGACGGAGGAAAGTGCTGAACGGGCGGTATGTTCTTGGCTGAGCCTCGCCACGTCACAAAAATCAGTCATTGACCTTGTTAGTGCTCAAGACGACTCCATGGCTATGGGTGCGCGCAAAGCCTTTCAGAAGATCACAAACGAGGAAGAGCGCACGCGATGGCTGAGTCTGCCGTTCACCGGGTGTGATGGTCAGTCCACGGCAGGCCAGATCTGGGTACGCAAAGGATGGCTTGCCGCGACGATTTATATCCCACCACTTGCGGGAAAGGCGATCGAGATTCTCGCAAAAGCCATTCAGGAGCGAACACAACCGCCAGAGCGTACGGTGACGGCGTCGTTCTCCATTCCGCCCCTGGACGTGCTGGCTCCACGATAAACCGGAAGTAATCGAACACGCCTGGTAAGTCTAACCGGACATCTTGGTTGTAGTACGGACATCTTCTATCGAAGCTCCTCTTGAAGGTCGAAGGACGTTAGGGGAGCTATGTGCTCCACTGCCATTGAGTGCCGTGCTCGCGGGCAGATTTAATCGCGAGAAATGTGCCGTCTCCAGGATGCGGGACGGCGGTATCGGAATACGGGCCAGCAAGCTGTGAATACCGTTAAAAGCTGGCAACCCCACCTAATCAGGTGTTGGGCCATCCATCGTAGACGGATTCGTCCGCCGTGATACTTGGATGGCTCAATGCCAAAATCTAATACGACATCATCTCAGCTCGAAGCCGCTTAGACCAGCGGCACCAGCCCTAACCTCGAATCCGAACAGTACATGCGTCCGGGGTACCGTGTCGAAGGTACCCTTGAGCCGCAAGCTCCGCGATATCGTCACTTCGCCGCCAATTCGAACGACTCAACGAAAGAGAGGAAAAAGCATGAGTCGTCGAAAAGGCCAGAATCCAAAGCTGCGCATCGGTACGCCCGCAACGATGGTTCCCAGTATTTTTACTTTCAGTACTGGCTTGATGTTCCCGGTGAGGACGAACGAAAACGTCGCAGAGAAACAATCGGCCCGATCAGAACAAAATCGGGCGGATTTACGAAGGCGGAGGCGAAGAAGATGAAGTTTCTGGGGGATTTGAACAATCGCTTTCTTGTGTTGCCTTCATCGAAAACCTTTGCTGATGCAGCGAAGCATTATCGAGAAGTATGTGCACCGAGGATGCTTCGTGATTCGACGTTCTCAACAGCGGACGGTCATTTGAAGAGCCATCTTGAGCCCGATTGGAAAGACGTGCCGGTAGATCACATCACCATCGACACAATTAACGATTGGGCGAGGAAGAAGAAACGTGAAGGGCTGCCGTGGGCGACGATCAAGAACGTGCTGCGCACAATGCAGCGTGTTCTGTCGGCGTCTTCGAAGTCCAAAACGGTTCCCTTCTCACAAGATGGGTTGGCGATTCCCGAACGCGACAAGCTGCAAATGAAGATCAATTCGCGTAGACATGTTTCCTATTCATGGGAGCAGACCTTGCGAATTGTCGAGCAGGTTCAGCAATCGGAGGCCTTAGGTGAAGCACGACAGGAACAATACTCGACTTTGTTTCTGCTCGCTGCGGGATCTGGTCTTCGTATCAGTGAACTGCTCGCATTGCGCAGCGACGACATCGACTTCGATAGCAGCACCATCCGAGTCGACGAGTCCGTGGATAAACTCGGGCAAATCGGGCCATGCAAGAACGTTTCAGCGTACCGCGCAGTGGTTTTGGCCGATGTGGAAGGCCAGCACGCCATGCAGAAGCTGAAACTGTTCATCAAGCAAGACGGCCTGATCTTCCGCTCGAAGCGCGGTGGGCCACTGGTAGAGAACACGATTCTGGTTCAGGGATTACACCTTGCACTGAAGAAACTCGGGTTCTTGAAGGCTGGAATGCACGCCTTCCGTCGCGGTTGCAACCGCCGATGGGAACTGGCGCGAGTCTCAGCAGCCGTGATTCGCCAACAAATGGGCCACGCATCATCCGACATGACTGCGCTCTATACGGGTGAAATCCCAGTGGAACAGGTCCAAAAACAGTTCCAATTGGATTCAAATGGAGCAGCGGTTGCGGCTTGATGCGGTAGGTAAGTTTTGTTGGAGCGGGCGATGGGAATCGAACAAATCCGAATGAACCAAACAAAGGCGCTGCCACCCGTTCCGCAGTTCAATTGGAGTCAAATGGAGTCAAATTGCGCTAATTCGATGATTCACTTGCCCGCATACGGGAAAACCTGCAATCTCGGGAATCTTTTGTGAATCTAAGCTTTGATAAACGCTGCGGGAGAAACCTTGAATCGGCGACTCAACGCTTGGATATGTTCCACTGCCAAAGGTCGTTGGCCGTTCAAAACAAGAGATACCATGGATTCAGAACCAAAAATTCTGACGAGATCCTTTTGGCGGAGGTCGTTTGCCGCCATCAGTTCCTTAATAACTTCGACAGGCGAGGCGTCTCGAATCGGGTAGTGCTCCTCCTCGTATGCCTCAATAAGCAAACTCAGCAGCTCAACATACTCCTCTTCCCTCCGACTCAGGTGTCCGCGCATCACCAAGTCGTGAAGCACAGTGGTGTAGTACTCGTTTTGCGCCTCCGAGGTAATCGGACGTGGGGCCTCGAAGCCCTTGATAGTGTATCGTTCAGCAGTTGCAATCATGTTTCCACCCACCCTTTAAGTATCCTACGTGCCCGATAATGAACCGAATAAAAACCATGTGATATTTATAGTCAACGTGTGCAACCAGTCGCGCCCGGTTGTTGGCTATGTCGAATACCACGCAGATGCCAACCAAGTCTACGTTGCGCCAAGACTGTTTAACCTCTGGGAAGTTCTTCCAATCAGCCGCCTTGGTTATTTTGTGCCACGACTCCAAAGACGCCTTCCACTCGGGGTGCTCTCGGCTGGCTTCCTTAATTCGCTTCTTGGTAATAATCCTCACAGATACATCTTTACAAATCGTAAAGTTCTTGTCAAGGAGACTCTTTACAAATTGTAAAGTGCTCTACAATGCGTGCCGAAAGAGCAGGGGTTAATTGAATTGGAATACTCAGACTTGGCGGCACAAGAATCGGCAAGTCAGGGTCGGTGCTTTCCACTGGTTATCTATGTCTCCGGGCCGGACCCCAGGGTTTATGGAGCGGGCGATGGGAATCGAACCCAGCGCCCTACGCCGCTAACTTACTGGATTCTCAACGGGGCTTCCTCTTCATTGGGACCACTTGGGACCAAAAAAGAGGCCAGCTTTTCAACTGCTTCACGGTGCGTTCCCTCGACGAGATGAGCATAAATGCCCAGGGTAACTCTCGCGTCCGAATGACGGAGTTGGCGTTGCGTCACTTTTGGCGAAGCGCCACCTTCGAGGAGCAGCGTTGTGTGGGCGTGCCGGAAAGCATGGAATCCGGCGCGTTTAATCTTCAGGGCATCGAGCAACGGATAGAGATGGTACTCGACGACCTTTTGAGAGGTATACGCGCGACCGTTGCGGTTACAAAACAACAAGCCGAGAGGGTTGGGCTTCCACGTTTTCAGGAACTGGCGGAAAAACCCTTCCAATGCGGCGGGAATCGGCAGAGCGTTTTCGCTCGCCGTATTCTTCACCGTCTGCAGCTTGCCGCGCCACGCAGCCTGTCTGACGCTCAGGGTCCGCTTTTGCAGGTCAACATCCTCGGCCCGAAGGCCGAGAATCTCGCCGGCGCGAAGCCCGAGTAGTGCCCCACACGCGAACATGAGACGCCACGGATCCTCGGCAATCTGGAGGATGTTGCGCACCTGGTCCGAAGTGAAGCACGCCGCTTCTTTCCTGATTCCCCTCCCCGGCAAAACGAGTTTGTGCTGGTCCACGCCTTCGCAGACGTAGCCCCAATTCTTTGCCGTGGTAAGCATGGAAGAAAGCGTACTCAAGATATTCAGCACCGTTTTGTAGGAAACTTCATCGGCCAGGTGCGTCACGAACGCCTGTTGGTTCTCGACGCCGATCGCATCCAGCCTGAGCTTCCCAAGGTACGGAAGGATATGCGAGAGATGAGAGCTCGCCGAGCATTTCGTGGAAGGCTTGTACTTTGTCAGAATCTCCACCTTCCACCGTTCAGCGAATTCGTTCAACGTCGCCACCCTCCCGGGACGATATTCAACAGCATTGATTCGGCAAAGTACCTGCTCGAGTTTTCGTTCGGCTAGGCGCTTGGTTGGGTATTCTTTCTTGGTACCCAGCGGCGTCCGGCGTTGCACCCGCATTACCTTGCCATCATGCCCGACAACATCATCCCGATACTTCCCGTACCAAACCTGCCCTTTCAGAATCACGCAGCCACGTTGATGTCTGCGTCTCGCCATCGACCCCCCTTTCATGGTCGAAGGATTGGAAGACCACCTCAAACACAGCTCTCACCGGAAATGAGGCAGGTCATTGCAAAAACGTATG
>Ga0210402_10004413_pt1 | contig 12834 bp, 3 predicted proteins | sample IncBWC7MmetaG_FD_161055 | JGI IMG/M metagenome (GOLD analysis project Ga0210402, IMG submission 161055) | Forest soil microbial communities from Barre Woods Harvard Forest LTER site, Petersham, Massachusetts, United States - Inc-BW-C-7-M | ecosystem: Environmental > Terrestrial > Soil >...
CTCAATATCATTACCGCTGGTTCAGAAACGGTGTATTTAACAAAGATACTACCTCTGTTTGCATTGTAACGCAATCAGGGAAATATAATGTAGAAGTGAGCGCCTGCACAAACAGCTGGGTGCCTTCAAAACACGTCCAGGTAGATTTTATTACACTGCCGCTACCTTCAATCACCACAGACAAACTCGTTTATTGCGCCGAAGATACTGCCCTGCTGACCGTAAGCGTACCCGTGGACACCGGTTACACCATCAACTGGTACCAAAACGGCAACTTACTTCCGGCGGATAAAAATTTAACGTCAATAAAGGAAGTGAACGCAGGCGTTTATTCAGTACTCCTGAACAGCACTTATTCACCCTGCATACAGAATTCCACCCCGGTTCAATTGTCTTTTATATCAGCGCCGGTTTTCACCTTCAACTATCCTGACAAAATTCAGCAATGCAATAACCAGCCTTATGTACTGAGTACCGATAACAATCCCTTGTACCAGTACCGATGGTATACGAACGGTGTTTTAAATGGTAATACACAATCCTCCTTCACGGTTACCCAAAGCGGCAAATACAAAGTTGAAGTAAGCGCCTGCACGGACAGTTGGGTGCCTTCGAAAGAAGTGGAGGTGGATTTGGTCACGCTGCCGGTTCCGCAGGTCGCGGCAGATAAATCCGTTTATTGTGCAGAAGATACGGCAAAGCTTTCCGTTAATACGCCGGTGGACACTTCTTATACCATAAACTGGTACCAGGATGGTAACCTGCTGGCCGCAGGCAAAAATCTAACCTCCATAAAAGCTGCAACCGGAGGGGCTTATACAGTGATTGTGAACAGCAATATTGCCGCCTGCACGCAAACATCAACTCCGCTGACCGTTGCCTTCACCCCTTCGCCGGTATTTACATTTAATTACCCCGATCAGCTTCAATATTGCCTCGGAACGCCGATTACGTTAACGGCGACAGGAAACAACAGTTACCAATATCGCTGGTATAAAAACGATACCCTGACGACCGGTGCAACTTCCTCGCTCGTGGTAACCCAAAGCGGCAAATATAAAATTGAGGTCAGCGCTTGTGCGGGCAGCTGGGTGGCCTCGAAGGAAGTGCAGATCGGTTTTATCAACCTGGACGTTCCGGTGATCACCCCTGACAAACCAGCCTATTGCGCGGGGGATAATGCCACCCTTTCGATCAATTTGTTACCCGATCCATCTTACACGATTAATTGGTATAAAGACGGAACGGTACTAACCACCAGCCAAAATCAAAATAGCATCGGTACAAATATTGCCGGGAACTATACGACGACCGTAACTCATAACACTACAAACACTGATGGCACCACCTGTTCGCAGACATCAGCAGCACAGGCAATTTCCTTTAATCCATTACCGACAGTCAGCATTACGAAGACGGTTAACACCTCACTTTGCGCAGGTCAGCCAGTTAATCTTACGGCAAACCACAGTAACGGAACCGTTCAATGGTCGACAGGCGAAACAACCGACCAGATCACCGTGACCCAAACCGGCACTTATAAAGTAACGGTCACCTCGCCAGCAGGCTGCCAGGCAGATACCAGTATCCATGTCGCCTTTCTGCCCGACCCGGTATTTAATTTGAGAGACACTTCCATCTGCACTTATAAAAAACAAGTAATAACACTCACGGCACCGTCAGGTTTTACGGCATATAGCTGGAACAACGGCCAATCTACCATCCCAACATTCCTTGTAACCCAACCCCAGACAGTAAGTCTGACGGTAACCGATGCCAACGGCTGCCAGGCTACCCAACAAATAAAAATAGCCGACGAATGCCCGACGGTGTTTATCCCGAATACTTTTACACCCAACGGCGACGGCGTAAATGATAAATGGGTAATTGAAGGGCTCGATGCAACAGCAACTGTAAAGGTATTCAACCGTTGGGGGGCGGAACTCTATCAAAGCGTCGGCTACCCTAACCCGTGGAACGGAGAGTACAACAGCAAAAAACTACCGCCGGGAGTTTATTACTACATTGTCACCGCCAAGGGCGGAGCGCAAAAGTTTAGTGGTTCGCTGACGATTATTTATTGAGTAAGGTGACGCCATATCTCCCTATTTGCATTATTGGCATAAAAATAAAGCCCCTCACACTCGCTGTCCGGGGCTTTGATCTAAATGTTCTCAAAAGATAGAAAAACCTAATCCATGAGTATGCGAAAATAGTATTTATTTAGCACTTACAGGAATACTTTAATAAAATCGTTAACGATTATCTATTAAAAGACCATTTCCGGTCTGATCCGGATTGTTTTCAAAGAGGCGTCCTCGCCTGGTAACGTTTGTGCTGATAAAACTGAGACCGGCGGATAAAAGGCCCAGGCAACATCAAAAAGCGGGCCTATTTATAAACCACGAAATAAAATTTGGTTATTGAAATATTTTCTCAAATATTATTGCAATTCTCGAAATGCATTTGTAATATTGATCTGTCTAAATGTTCTTATTTTTCATAATTTTTAACCTGATCACAGTATTATGAAAGTCACGGCAACCGTTAAGTAAACAAATTCCTAAAGCCTTTTTTAGAGGAACAAACCTTTTGATCGCTTTGCTGCTAAAATTTCTGGTGAGCCCGGAATAGGATGGACTATTTCCCGGGCCTGCTACCTTAATAATTCTTAAGCGCTTATTTTCTTTTTATCTCCTAACCCCTGATGAATTTAAAAACCCGACCTCTGATCACAGCCAGCCTGCTATTACTTTGCAATGCCGCTTTCGCCCAAAGCCCGGTAAGCGTAAACCCCCTCACCGGCACGGCCGGCATAACGATTCCTGTTTATACGGTCAGCAGCGGTCAGGTCTCTGTGCCGGTTTACCTGCAATACACGGGCAGCGGTGTAAGGATCAAAGACGTGGAAGGCACGGCGGGTATGAGCTGGAACCTGTACGCGGGAGGCCAGATCAGCCGCGTGGTGCGCGGACTGCCGGATGATTGTACTGCCGACAGCTTAAACAACACAATGTACGGCTGGATGGCCACCGGTAACGCGGGGGCTACGTTCGCAGCTACCTTTGCGCCCCAAAACGACAATAGTTTTGCCACCTGCACCGATGAAAGCAATGATATCAGCAGCATAAACACCTATGTGTTTCCGTATAATGATACCGAACCTGACTTGTTTTATGTCAGCGCACCCGGCTTGTCCTGCGAGTTGGTTTATGACAGGGCAACGGCGGCCTTTCACCCGGTCAGCTACCAGGACCTGGTGATCCAGATAACGCAGGTAACAGCCAGCGGTAAGCACCTCGGCAATATCACGCAATTCACCATCACAAACGATAAGGGTATTACCTATGTATTTGCCAAACCGGACATGGTGACACAAACCACGGTTTTAGGATCAGGCGGAACGGCCACTTACTTTAATACCAAATACCAGCAGTACCAGCATGCCATCAGTTATGCCGCTGCATGGAATTTGGTGAGCATAACCGATCCCTACAATAACGCGGTTAACTTTAACTATACTATCGCGCCGGCACGCAACAGCACCGACCCGGTACTACTGTACATCGGCGGCTCAAGCGGCACCTCGGTGCAGTACTATGTACAGCAAAAATATACCCCGCAAACGCTCAGCACTATCGGCACCTCCAATAACAGCATTACTACTTCACCTGTGCTTACCTTTAGCTGGCAAACCTTTAATGCCACCCATCAAAGCGGGCAAACGGCTATTTATACGGTTACCGGCATGGGGCATACCTTCCAGTTCAACTACACCCCGGCGGTATCCACCAACTCGTCCGGCGGCTTTACGCGCAATTTCCTGGCAAGCTATACCGATGCCGGCTGCGGCTCGCCTGTAAATTACCAGTTCAGTTACGTTGGGCAAACATATTCCGCAGGCACCTATTATACGGCCTTGCCCGATTCCGGCTCCACCTATTACGATTACTGGGGTTATTACTCCACGTCAGCAGGCACAGGCAGCGTCATCCCCTATGTATACGTATTCAACCCTGCTACCACCATTTATCCCCGCTACGCGATCGATGTCACCGGTTCGCCGGGCAGCGGCTATTCCTACCTCAAGCTGGGTAATAACTCCCTGCAGGTAACGCCTTCAACGGTAGCTACCGGCAGCTTAAATAAGATCATTTACCCGCAGGGCGGCAGCAGCAACCTGGTTTACGAATCAAACGACTATTACGATCCCCCCTCGACGTTAACCGTACAGGGGGGCGGCATACGCGTCAAACAGATCATCGATTCGGTAGGCACCGGCTCAACCAATAATATGGTGCGCACTTATACCTATACCAATCCGGGCACCACAACCTCCAGCGGCGCACCCATTACGCTGCCGCAGTATGCCTTTACGGTACCTTACAGCGGCTCGGCCACAGGAACCACACTTTACACGGACGTAACCGCCATTTCGCCCGTCGACCTTTCCACGGAGGACCATACCATCATGTACCAGTATGTTACCCTAACGCAAACCGGCGCCGGTAAAACAGTCAATACCTATAGCGTGCCCTATACTTACTGGAGTACCGGTTTCGGTACGGTGGAGGATGTTGCGCGCTACAACTGTTCCTCAAGCTACGGGCCCATGGCCAATTTTTCAAACTGGTACCCGTTCATTCCAAACCCCAACTACGATTTTGAGCGCGGCGTACCGGTAAAATCTGTCAATTATAATGATGCCGGCACAGAAATAAGCGAAACCAATTATACCTACCAGGCGCCGTCAACCCCAAATACCATTACCGCTTTTCGCGGCGAGGATAACGGCGGCAGCGCGCTAAAAGTAAAAAGCTATAATGTTTATCCAATTTATTTCAATACCACTTACTTTCCGGCAAGCGTAAACACCATCGTTTACGACTCACAAAGCCAAAGCACCTCGCAAAGCACCACAGTTAACTACACCTATGGCAGCGCCTACCACAAGCTGCTTACGCAGATGCAAACTACCAACAGCGACGGGACCATCCTCAACAGCTACTACAGTTATGCCAAGGATTTTCCGGGGGCCAGCGTGCAAAGCAATGTTAATATTACCGCAGTTTATAACCTCATCCAGCAAAATATAAATGCGCCCATCGAAAGCTATACCCAGGTAACGCCACCCGGCGGCTCGGCAACCACCACCAATGCCTCGTTAACTTATTTCAGGGATACGACCATCAACTCGGCAACCTGTGTAATCCCGGCCAAAGTATTTAAATGGGTCGTGCCCAATGGCGGCACGTTTACCCCCCTGGTCATCAGCGGCAGCACCATGACAAGAAGTACGAATTATTTTGCGATGGCCAACTACGATATTTACGATAAAACGGGTTATCCCCTGACAGTGGATGATAACTACCGGCATTTTCAAACCACGGTGCTCGATCATTTTTCAGGCAAGGTGACAGCGGCATTCAAAAATGCCAATTACAGCCAGGTGGCCTTTAACGATTTTGACAGTGACCCGGGAACACCCTTATCCTGCAATTTCACGTTCAGCGGCAGCCAGGCCTTTACCCCAACTACCGCCCATGCCGGTAATGCCTATGGCCTTGGCTCAACGCAAACAGCAACCTCTCCATCCATAAAGAAAAATTCAACCGCTGTAAATTATATTTTTTCCATCTGGACCAATGCGGCCAGCGGCACGCTAACGGTAACCGCCGGCGGCAATACGTATCCCATTACGCTCAGCGGCAGCACCTGGAAATATAACGAGATCAGCATCCCGGCTTCCGGGCTGTCGTCTCCGTTTACCATAACATTTGCCAGCACGGCCAACGTAGCCATTGACGATGTGCTGCTGTATCCCGATTGCGCCGAGGCATCGACCGTAACCTATGATGCGGTACAGCACCACAAGCTGGCCGAGACCAATACCAACGGCGTATCCAGTTATTTTACTTACGACCAATGGGGCCGCCTGCTTTTCCAGTTCGACCAGGATAAAAACATCGTGCTGGCCAAAGCCTATGTGACGCCGGGAAATATAAGCGATTTTACACCATCCGTACATTATACACCTGCAACGGGCATAACCAAAACGACATCGGTCGCATTTTCACCGGCGGGCGCTGGCGATCCCTGCACGGCGGCAGCCAATGTATACACCTGGAAATTCGGCGATGGATCATCGCCGGTGGTCACCACCTCCGCCACGGCCCAAAACCATACTTACACCACGCCCGGAACCTACCAGGATACCCTGGTCGTGACATCCGATTATTTCCCGACCAAAACCGTTACGGCCAGCATCTATGTTACGGCGGTGGCCAATGTGCCCCTGCATTATATTGATAACTGCACCTCGCTGGGCGATATTACTACGGTCACCTTTTCACAGGGCGGCGTACAGAAATATAGCTTCTCCGTGTCACAGCTTAACTCGTCAACGGTGGTCCCCGGGGTATACAGCATTACGGTAAACATGAATTCGCACGATATCCAGTACAACTCCCTGGGTAACGGCGCCGGCTACCAAAGCGTGGAGCTGCTTGGCGCCAATGCGGCCTTTTGCTACAATTACAGCTCATCGGGCACTTTTACCTTTTTCGGCGACAGCGGGGTGGATCTTACCGCCAGCACAGGACTCACCTTCGAAGTGAATACGACCAGTTGTCCCTAGTGAGGAGTGGTGAAAAGCGACAGACCCCAATGACCAACAAAAAATGAACAATGAACAAGTGAACTAATGAATAAGTGAACCAATGAACCTCAAACCAACCATAGCGCTTATCATACTGTCAGGCTTAGCCCTCGCGCTACCCGCCCGTGCCCAGCAAGGCTTCGTACAGCAGGATATCATCCTGCAAAGCGGAACAACCACCGGCCCGGGCGTAACCGAGCTCAGCGTAACCGGCAAGCAAACCAGCCGTACCTATATGGACGGCCTGGGCCGGGCCATACAAAACATAGCCGTGCAGGCCAGCCCGGCGGGAAACGATATCATACAGCCCGCAGCCTATGACAATTTAGGCAGGCAAACCACCGGCTACCTGCCCTATACCGGCCAAAGTACCGATGTGATGGGCAGCTACCGCCCCAATGCCATCAGCACCGACCAGCCCAATTTTTACAATCAAACCGGCCAGTACCTAATTGCAACGGATGCCGACCCCTACAGCCAGCAGGTATTTGATACCAGCCCGCTGCAGCGCGTATTGCAGGCCGGCCAGGCTGGCAACGGCTTTCAGCCCGGGCAGCATTATAAAACGGTTAACTACCGGTACAATACCAGTACCGATGCCGTGTGGATATGGAGCAATACCGGCACGCACACGTTAAACAATAATTATGCAGCCAATACCCTGTCGGTCACCGACGGAACAGACGAAGATGGCGTGGAATGCCTTATTTTTGCGGATATGGCCGGCCGCACCATACTCAAACGGCAAATATTCAGCCCGGCGAATTTGGATACTTACTATATTTACGACAATTCGGGGATGCTGATCAATATTGTCCCGCCAAAAGCCACAGCGATCATGGCCGGGAGCGGAATATTTAGTTTAAGCCAAAGCACAATAGTTACCCTGATCTTCAGCTACGCATATGATACCAGGGGTCGTGTTTACAAAAAAACCGTACCTGGCAACGTAATCCTGAGTTATATCTACGACCCCTTGAACCGCCCGGTACTGGTACAGGATGCAAACCTGTATGCCAATAACCAGTGGAACTATATCAAATACGATGTGAAGGGCCGCGCCATCAGCCAGGGTATTTATACGGACAATACCAATATCGGCCAGTCGGCCATGCAAATCTATGTAAACGGTTTAAGCAGCAACTATACTACCGCCTGGTATGAAAGCCGCAGCAATACCCAATACAATAGCGGGTATTATACCAACAGCATTTTCCCGAGCAGCAATATCACCCCGCTGGCCTATGAATATTATGATAATTATACCCTAACCACCGGAACTACCTACAGTTACCATACCACCGGTTTAACGGGAGAAGTTGGGGCCACCACGGCGCAGCTAAAAGGCATGCCCACGATGGTTCAAAAAAGTACCGTAGGCAGCGGGCTAACAACTACCTGGCTCATCAGCGTTACGTTTTACGATCATAACCTGCACCCCATACAATCCCAAACCAATAACCTGCTTTATACTACCGGCGTCCAAAACGCGGTGACCGATTATAAAACCAGCGTGCTTGATTTTACGGGCATGCCGACGGTTAGCCTTACCAGCAAGAAAACCAGCTCCACGGTAACCACAACGGTACAAACCACGCTGACCTACGACCCGACACACCGCATTACCGCAGTTGACCAAAGCTATAACGGCGCCACAACCGTGCATGTGGCCCAATACGTGTACAATGAACTGGGTCAGCTGGTACAAAAAAAGCTGGGCGAAACCAGCACCAGCTGGCTGCAGCTGGTGGATTTCAGGTATAACATACGTGGGCAGCTCACCAATATCAATAACAGTACCCTGACCGATGACGGGCATACCGACGACGACCCCGCCCCGGTGTTCGGGATGACCTTGCTTTATGACCAGACGGACAGCAACCTGGGTAATTCGTCGTACCATAGCGGCAGGCTTTCCGGCGTAAAGTGGATGAGCAAGGATGGCAGCAACAACAGCAGCTATGAGCGGGCATTTACCTATAATTACGATGCAGCCGCCCGGTACACCGCCGCCAATTACAAAGAGCGAAACGGCAGCGGGGCATTTACCGCGACGCACGGCTGGGACGAGCAGATCACCGGGTACGACGAGAGCGGGAACATCAAAACGCTTACCCGCAACGCCGCCACGCAGGGCAGCGGCACGTATACGGCGGTTGATAACCTGACGTATGCCTATCAGACCAATAATGCCAACCAATTATATACGGTAACCGATGCCACCAATAACCAAACCGGCTTCGGGATCCAAACCGGAGGCAGTTCAGGCGGGCATTATGTATACGACCCCAACGGCAATTTAACCACCGACCCTTATAAGGACCTGACCATAGGCTACAACGGCATCAACAAAACCGACAAAATAACCATGTCCGGCTATACCGGGCGGTATGAATATTATGTTTATGATGCAACGGCTACGGTAATGGAAAAACAGCAATGGGACAACAATGCGCTGGTGCATACCACGGTTTATATGGATGAGTTTGTTTACCTCGACGGTACTATATCCTATATCACTACCCCCGAAGGCAGGGCAAACTACAGCAGCGGCGCCTTTACCAACGAATACATCATCAGTGACCACCAGGGCAATGCCCGCATCAGCTTTAACAATACCGGTACCGGCGGCACAAGGGAAGTGGTGCAGGAGAACAGTTACTACGGCTTTGGCATGGTGATGCCGGGCAGCACGGTTACCGGCGGCGATAACAAAAAGCTGTATAACGGCCAGAGCGAATGGCAGAACGATTATACGAACATGCCCGATTACTACCAAACGCCGGGCCGTAACTACGACGCCGAGATCGGCCGCTTCATAAGTGCCGACCCGATGCCGGAAAGCGCAACAGGCATGAGCACCTATCATTATGCAGGGGATAACCCGATCATGATGAACGACCCAACGGGGAATAATACTGCAATTCAGCCGATTACTGAAGGCCAAATACAATATGGCGGCTGGTTTGGGACTCACATCTTTGACCCATCACAGCAGCAGTACGAGCAGGGAGGGGCGCCACTGAGCCAGTCAGCAGAAGCAAATATTGCGTTTGGGTCGAGTCAGTTTGACCAACAGGAAAGTGCTATTATAACCCAAGAAAATCAATACATTGATGCAATGGCTGCCTCAACAAGTATTTATCATGCCGGTGATGGAAGCGATGAAGATCCGACAACAGGTAGTTTATCGCACGCAATTAATGCGATAATAGGGGGGACATCGTCATTCGCAATTACTGCGATGGGAGATGGGACCGCTATAATAACCGGCAATGGCGGATCAAACTTAAGCGGATTCGACGTAAGGCCAGTAGGAAGTACGTTGGCGAATATTTTTGGGAGGGCTAATACGGCGTGGAAGGGCCCCATGGATTGTGTGTTTCAATCAATTGCATTTGCAACGGGGAGAGGTGTTATGGACATTCAACATGAATATGCTGCTTTTTTAAATGCAAAGATGGACGCTAAAGGGTTGGATCCAGTATTTCATATTTCTGATGAGGATGTTGGCTATGAGGGGGTTTCATCTGATTATATTGATGAATTTCTAGGGAATTATGGATATGGGCGCGGGTATCATTCTATTGGTGATTATACCCACTCTACTAAAGGTGATGTAGGTATACTGCTATTAAATGGCTCGCCAGGACATGCTGTTGATATTACCGGTATGGCAGATCCAAGCCACTACTATTATTACGACCAACAAAATAATCTAATGGGTACTATAGCTACAAATGATAGTAGTATATATGGAGTCTATGGGCATCATTAATCATGGAACGCCAAAAAACTTTGGTCGATACTTCTACCGAGGAAGCCCCAATATTAATGATTGAGATTGTCAATGATTGATATTTATTTTTTCAAAAAAGGCTTAGCAAAGTTGTTAAGGAAACAACTATGCTAAGCCTTTAATTTTTTTAGCAATTGTTTAAACATAAGTTTAATTTTATTTCGATATATTACGTGCAGTTTAAGCAATTCCCCCAATATAAAAACCACTTAAATAATTGAAACGTCAAAAGCCACGCTGCATATTACCCTTTGTGTTTGTTTTTTTTGCTTCACTCTCAGCAAAAGCACAGACGATCGCTGAAAAGTATGATTTGAATTTTAGACAAATAGACAGGAATAATACGTTTTGGTTGTTAAGTGGTCATAACCGCAATTTTTTAATGGATAGCACAACTCTTTATCAAAACAGGCGGGTATTTAAGTTGTATTATACGCCTACGGTGCCGAATAATAAGAAAATGAGTTTTGATTGGTCCAAAATCATTTTGTTGCCCGGTGGTAGCCCCCAAAAAAAATGCGAAGTCTCTCTTGTTTTTAAAGATGATATGGCTCATAATCTTTGGTTTATGGTTACTGGTCTTGACAAGGAGGAAAGAGAAACATCCTCGAAGTCGATAAGGATCAATAGTCGCCTATGGAAGGAAAAAAAAATTTCGCTACTGCCTGGATATGTCGCGGCACTTCGGATCAGCATACATTATGATGGGGACAGTAGTGCAAATCAAAATATTTGGCTTGCCCAGGTAAAGATCAAGGTAAATGGAAAAGAAATTACCAACGAAAGTTATTTTTCGAAAAATAAAAAAGACAGCATTGAAGCGATCAAAGGCATTGTGAAAGGAAAGATGATACCTCTTACTGCCGGCAATGACAGTACCTTACTGGCAAACATTACAGAACTACATAACAAAAGGATAATAGGCCTTGGAGAGTGTGGCCATGGCAGTAGTACAATTCAAGTTGCAATTTTCCAGTTTATGAAAAACATGATTGTTAATTACAATTGTAAACTGGTGTTGCTGGAACATCCGGTGGACGAAACTTTGTTATGGGACAGGTACGTGCAGGGCAAAATGCCCGACAGTTGTCAAAAACGGATAGAGGCTGAAGGCAAACTTTCTATTGGCGGTTATAAGAATTTTATTGATTTTCTTAATTGGTTAAGGGCATATAACAAGCGCTCGGTGAATAAAGTGCATTTGTTTGGTATAGATAATCCATCGGATCCGCAACTATTTCTTTTTGAGTACCATTTGGCTTTGTTGGGCAAGGGCGGGGGGAAATTCTATCTTAGGAAAACGATAGAGCGAAAATATCATGATATAATAGATTCTGCCCAAAGGGATACCATGTTACAAAACAGATTGGGCAAACAAAGTTTTGAGCTTTATCTTTCCATTCTGAAAAATGAAACCGTTGGGATAACAAATTTGGCTGAATGGGGAAAAGACAGGGACATTAATATGTCTAAAAGAGTAAGTTTTTTAGTCAATATTTTTCTTAAGCCCGGAGAAAAGGCGGCGATATACGAACATAGCGGGCATCTTAACAGTGTTGAGCAATTTGATGAGAATTTAAAAAAGGTTACGCCATTGGGCTTTTATCTCAAAAATAACTACGGGAACCAATATTTTTCCATCAGTTTCCAGATCGGTGAGGGCACTTATACTCAAGATGAAGTGCCACACGGACAAACAATGGTAGATACCCTAATAAAGCCTCCTCCTTATAGTTTTGAATATGCCGGCCTTGCAACAGGATCAAGCTATTTCTACTATAACTCCAGGTATCTTAATGATGCAATACTTTCCTATTGTAACATTGAACGAGCCAGCCGAGATGAAAATAAGTTCCCGTTTTCTTGTCTAAAAAGGAGATTCGATGCCTATGTATTTATAAAGGAAAGTACGCCAATCAAAGAAGTCGAATCGTTTCCGGCACTTTATGCGATGGATTATTTTTATTTAAGAAGAGAAGAAATTCAAAATATTGCAAGGGAACTCGGTGAGCCCCCGCCACGGTAGTGTTTCAAAATAGTGGTAGTGTATCAAAAGGGTCGGTGATGACCTAATCAATTGAAAATCAATTTCAATTTTCGGGAAGTACATCAAAAAAGAATATAAGCGGATGGTATTACGGTACCACCCCAGTTGTACGTAGTGTTCAGCGTACCGCTGTTCGAATGTTTTCAACTCCCGCTGTGTGGGCGGATCGTTGTTCGAATGTCTGTATTATAGGTTTACTATAATTCCAAATATAATTTATAAAGGCTGTTTTCAGGCTGCTCTTCTATAGTTCTCCACATACATTTTCCCTCTCTTTACCAGCGAAAACATTCTTAGGATTAGCTTGAATTTTACATTGTTTAATACCAG
>Ga0210402_10004414_pt1 | contig 12834 bp, 12 predicted proteins | sample IncBWC7MmetaG_FD_161055 | JGI IMG/M metagenome (GOLD analysis project Ga0210402, IMG submission 161055) | Forest soil microbial communities from Barre Woods Harvard Forest LTER site, Petersham, Massachusetts, United States - Inc-BW-C-7-M | ecosystem: Environmental > Terrestrial > Soil >...
TGGCTGCGGTTGCGGCTGCGGTGGCATCACGGCCGGTGTGCCTCCCGACTTGACGCACCGCCCAAGTCGGCAGCCTTGGGCACAGAACCGGACGTTTCCGGGCCGCGCACGATTCTCGTTGACTCGTGTCAATGCTCCCGCCCCCGATTGCGCCATATCGTTTCCTCTCGAAACAAGGAGCCGTGCCATGTCGTGGGGCAGCTATTGGATATCGCCATGGACATTCCTCGGGCCAATTATAACGTTTCTTTTTATGACGATCTGCATGGTGGGCATGTCCGTCATGACGCGCGTGCGGGCGATGGCCATTCCAGCGCCGAAATCGGTCCGCTCGGGCCGGGCCTTGGCTTTTCCCGCAATCCCGGAGACCGTCCCACTCCCTTCGAGGAATATCGCCATAAAACGCTGCCGTGTCTCCATCCGGAGCAGAGGGAACTTCACGAGTTTGTTGGCCCTGTTCGCGCCGAGAAGGACAAAGTTGAGTTTGACCAGTTCATGACTGAGCGGCGAAATCGGCCGCTGTCACGCGGGTTGAGATTGCGGAGAAAATTGACGTCTGAAGTATTGTGGCACGGCTCAAATCGGCAGGAACGGGTCAATCGCCGATATGTGCGATTCAGTGCATTCACCCCAAATGCGAGATGGCGTGCCCCCCATGAGCAATGCCTCAGCGCCCCTTGACCAGAGAGCAAACCAGCGGAGAGCCATAAGTCCTTTCAGTTTAGCCTTTTGCCATGTTCCGTCACCGTATCAAGGAAATTTGCCGCTTCGCGATTGAGGAACGCGACATCATCCGGCAATGCGCCGCCGGCGGAGGCGTGTCCCGTCACCGTGCCGGGCGAAATTGTCACGACACGAACGTTCGGAATGGAGCGCGCCGCAGCCTCCGGTTCGAATTCCGGATTGAGCAAATCCTTGGTGCCGATAAGGATCAAGGTCTTGGCCTTGATCGAACCAAGCGCCTTCGTGGTGTCGCCATAAAAGCCCGGTGTCGTGCCAACGTCGTGCTTCTCATATGCCCAGGTCTGGTAGATCCAATCGTTGGCGTCGAACGCCTTCATCACGGCATCTTCCTGCTGGGTCATCCACGGCAGGACGTCCATGCCGTCCTTGAATTGCGTCTGGTACATGTCGGGGGTTCGCGCCGCCAAAAGGTTGAGTATATCGCGCCACAGCCGCACGCCCTTTTCCGGGATCGCCGTGTAGTTGCCACCATTCCACGCGGGATCAAGCATGATCGCTTTGCGCGTGGTTTCGAGCACCGCTACGGTCCAGGCGGGCGTCTTGGCCAACGGCACCATCGCGACGAGGCTGTCCATCATATCGGGATGGCTGACACCCCATTGCAACACCTGCATGCCGCCCATCGAGGGACCCACGACCGCGACGACATGATCGATGCCGAATTTCTCCCTCAACAGGTGAAATTGCGATTCCACCATGTCTCGGATGGTGAATTTTGGAAACGACATGCGCGGCTGCGCGGTAGAATTGCTGGGCGACGTGGACAGGCCGTTGGAAATGGCGTCAGTTGCGATGATGAAATACTTGTCCGGGTCGAGCGCCTTGCCGGGTCCGATCATGAAATCAAGGCGGTGATGATTGCCGCTGATCGCCGTGACCATCAAGATGGCATTCGACTTCTTGGCGTTAAGCGTCCCGTGCGTAACGTACGAGATTAAGAAATCCTTGATGACCTCGCCGCTTTCGAGCTTGAGGTCGCCCTCGTTATAGAGCTGATGCGGCGGTTGGCTGGGGGTGTGGGCGCTCGCCCCGTCGACGACGAGCAGCAGGACAAGCGCGCCGACGGCTCTCAATGTTTTCAGCATAGCTTCCTCCGAAACGTTGTTTTCTTTGCCTACGCCAAGCCCGACGCGTTGGGGTTCCCGAAATACCTGCAGGTCTCGCCGCGACCGCGTGGAGGGACGACCCGTTCAGACTGAGCGAGCATGGCCTGTCTCATCTGGGTGCGGTGCTCATATGTATGGCGCGACTGGGGCACCACGAAGGCCGTACAACTTCGTCCAGTGCGGATCATTCGCGACCGATAAACCGTACCGGCAGCGCGTTCGCTCCACCTCCGACAGCTTCCAATCCTATTTGGCTAGCGACTGTGAAGCGTTGGGCCGGATTCATGGCGAATCCAGCGCCGATGCAGATACGCGGGCCGGCGCCGAACGGCAGATATCGAAACGCGGCACCAGTGCGCGGCGACCGGGGGGGCGAAGCGTTCCGGCTCGAACATATCGGGCTCGTCCCACAGCGGGCGGTGTCGATGCACGCCCCATGGGGCGACGACGACGTCCACGTCGCCCAGGCAGCACCCTCGTTCATACGCCCGTCCCTGGCGCGACGTGGCGGGGGCGCAGCGCCTGCCAGAGGCCCTACGTATCGGGAAATGAGTCGCGCTGTCACTCGTCCACGACCGGGTTACGCAGCGTACCGATTCCGGAAATCTCCACCTCCAACACGTCGCCAGCCTTCATCCACACCGGGGGCGTGCGGCGGTGGCCGACGCCGGCGGGCGTTCCGGTGGCGATGATGTCGCCCGGCGCCAGGCTGGTGAAATCCGAAACGAATTTAACGATCTGCGGAATCGAATAGATCAGCATGTCTGTGCCGGAGCGCTGCATCTCCGTTCCGTTGAGCCGTGTCACCAGGGTAAGCCTGGTGGGATCGGGGATTTCGTCGGTTGTTGCCAGCACCGGCCCAAGAGGCCCGGTACCGGGAAAATTCTTGCCGGACGTCACGGAAAACTTCTGATAGTCGCGAACGCTGCCGTCGACGAAGCAGGTGTACCCCGCGACGTAGTTCAACGCGTTGGCTTCCACAATGTGGCGGCCGGCGTGGCCGATGACGACAGCAAGCTCGCCCTCGAAATCGAACTTGTCGGAAACCTTCGGGCGTACCAGCGCGCCGCCGTGGCCGACCAGCGTATCGGCAAGGCGCAGAAACACGCTGGGCGCCGGCGAAATGTCGCGACCAGTCTCCTCCGCATGGGAGCGGTAATTGATACCCACGCAGACGATGCGCTGAGGGTCCGGCACCACAGGGAGGAATTTAACGTCGGACAGCTTGTGGTCGGGCACCTCGCCGGCCGTCCGGCGCCGGACTTCATCGAGTACGTCCGCCGCCAGCGCCTGACGCAATGTCGAAAATCGTCCGCGCAAGCAGCGCGTCGCATCGATGATGCCATCGCCCGTCACGAGCCCGAACGTGGATTTATCGCCCACCGTATAACTTACAAGTTTCATACGCACCCCATCAGCCATTGGCACGACCGTACGCCGCGCCTGAACCTGGAGGCAACCCTGTCCGTGCGGACGCCGCCTGCCCGGCTAGAAACCGTAGGATGACACCGCGCTGACCGATGACGTTTAATGGCATACGCGAGCGTTTGGACGCGTTGCACACGCGGTCGGGTCTCCGCGCTTGACGGCGTGGGCGTGATCGTCGGCAGTGACTGCACAAGTACAACTGCTGCGGCAGGCGACTTCGTCCCGTATACAACGAGCCGGGCACCCTCACGTGGCGGCGGAGTCACAGAGTATCCCTTGTGGCGCGAAAATATTCCAATTGGTATTGCCCTTCAGGACCTGCCCTTCAGGACATTGTCCCGATTAAAACACTGCACAATACTCGCATTGACGGTCACGGTGCCGGTCACGGAACAGCCACGAGTTATTTAGCCGCGAAACGAACGGCCAACGGCAACGTGCATAATGGCGAGGGCCTCAAATGTGTCCATTCTGTCGTGAAACGATGAACGTTTTCCGGGTAGGCGAATGTCAGTGCCTCGATTGCGCGGAAGTCACGACCGCGGAGAATAGGGCTAGGACTGACTCATACTTTGAATGGCTCATGTCCAGACCGAGATCAAAACGGATCGCAGCGTTTTAAGTGCAGGCCGTCGCCGCAGGTATCCGCGGACATACCGCGCGAGAACGCGCTTACGTGATTGCAAGTGATCCCGGAATAGCACATTTGGCAGGCCGGGCATGCGATGCCCGCGGAGCTCTGCGATTGGCGCGATTGTTGCTTCGTTATGCACGGGAGCAGCGTCCATAGAGGCGCACCCCGGTATTGCCGCAGCCTGACCGCGGCCGGATGGATACGTCTCCGGTTACCGCTTTGCGGCCAACACATGTGAGGATTGACAACCATGCGCACCATCATGCGTGGACTGCTCATTGCTGCCCTGTCCAGTCTTCCCTACGCCGCGGTGGCATTCGACAATGGTCAATATAACGATGTTCCCGACCACATCCGCTCCTGGTTCAAAGGCGTCCGCAGCCCGCACGGCATTCCATGCTGTGATATCTCGGACGGCCACCGCACCACTTGGCGCGGCGACAAGAACGGCGGCTACGAGGTTCCGATCGAAGGCGAATGGCAACAGGTTCCACCGGAAGCGATCATCTACAATGCCGGCAATCCGGTCGGCGAGGCGGTGGTATGGTATGTGCGGCAAGGCACGAATAGTTACTATATCCGATGCTTCGTGCCGGGCGGCGGCGTGTAATTCGCAATGCCGCAGCGGCCATGATCCCGAAGGAGTGATCTCGGCGCATCGGTAGGCTCCGCTCAGGATGAACTGGACCGTCGGTCCGGGCGATGATCGTCCGCGATTCCAGCTTCCCCTGCGATCGCCGCGATCGCGAGAGCCGCGCCACCTGTCGCAGGCCGGCATGCCGGCCCTGGCGCTTGTCGCGGGCATGGCCGCCTTGGTATGCATCCACCTTGAGCGCTGACACACGAGGGTGGAAATGGCGAGCGACGTGGCGGACGTAATAGTTGTGGGCGCCGGCAATGCGGCATTCTGTGCGGCGCTGGGGGCGCGCGAGCAGGGCGCGTCCGTGCTGGTGCTGGAGGCGGCGCCGGAGGATGAGTCCGGCGGCAACAGCCGATTCACGGCGGGCTCGATCCGGGTTGTCTACAACGGCGTCGACGACATCCGGGCGCTGGTGCCGGACCTCACCGACGAAGAAGTCGCCACCACCGACTTCGGCACCTACACGCAGGACCAGTTCTTCGACGACATGGCGCGGGTGACCCAAGATCGTGCCGATCCCGATCTTGTCGAACTCCTGGTGACGCGCTCATTCGACACGCTCAAGTGGATGACCACCAAGGGCATCCGGCTGATCCCCATTTATGGCCGGCAGGCCTTCAAGATCGACGGCAAGTTCAAGTTCTGGGGCGGCCTCACCGTTGAAGCGGTCGGCGGCGGGCCAGGACTCGTAAAGATGCTGACCGACGCCGCGCTCAAGAACGGCATCAAAATCCAGTACGACTCCCGCGCGGTCGAACTCATCTACGAGAACGGCCGCGTCAATGGCGTGCGCATCCGCCGGGACGACGGCCTGCACGAGCTGCGCTCCCGGTCCGTGATCCTCGCCTGCGGCGGCTTCGAAGCCAACTCGGAAATGCGCACGCGCTATCTCGGGGCCGGCTGGGATCTGGCGAAGGTGCGCGGCAGCCGCTGGAATGCCGGCGATGGCATCCGCATGGCGCTGGAGATCGGCGCCAGCCCCGCCGGCAACTGGTCGGGCTGCCACGCCGTGCAGTGGGAGCGCAACGCTCCGGAATTCGGCGACCTCGCGGTCGGCGACCAGTTCCAGAAGCACTCCTATCCGTTCTCCATCATGGTCAACGCAACCGGCAAGCGCTTCGTCGACGAAGGTGCCGACTTCCGCAACTACACCTATGCAAAATACGGCCGCGTCGTGCTGGAACAGCCCGGCCAGTTCGCTTGGCAGATCTTCGACCAAAAGGTGAAGCACCTGCAGCGCGACGAATACCGCATCAAGCAGATCACCAAGGCGACCGGCAACACCATCGAGGAACTGGCCGGCAAACTCGATGGCGTCAACGCGGCCGAGTTCATCAAGACCGTAGCGGAATGGAACAAGGCCGTGCGGACCGACATTCCGTTCAACCCCAACGTCAAGGATGGCCGCCGCACCCAAGGCCTTGCGGTCAACAAGAGCAACTGGGCGAACACGCTCGACGCCCCACCCTACGAGGCCTATGCGGTGACTTGCGGCGTCACCTTCACGTTTGGCGGCCTGCGCATCACCACCGACGGCGAAGTCCTCAACACCGACTACCGGCCGATCCGCGGCCTCTATGCGGCCGGCGAACTGGTCGGGGGGCTGTTCTATTTCAACTATCCGGGCGGCTCGGGCCTGATGGCCGGCTCGGTGTTCGGCCGCATCGCGGGGAACAGGGCCGGGAGTGCGGGGAGGAATTGATACAAACCTGCACGATCATTGACTCGTCATGCCCGTGCTTGTCCACCCGCTTGTCCCAGGCATCCACGCCTTAAAGGCATTGCAGTTATCAGGACGACGGGTCGTACTCGGAACTCGAAGCTGCCATCGAGCGTTGGTCATAAACCAACTCGAGTAAGCCCAATGTCCAGTATAACGCAAACCCCGAGGTCGTTTGGACCAACGTCCAGACTTGAGCCGTTGCGCGCCAAGTCGGGATGGATCGTCGCATTAGGCATTGTCTACGTGATCGCAGGATTCGTTGCGCTAGGTAGCGTGGTCACGGCGACCGTTGCGAGCGTTTTTGTAGTCGGAATCATGATGCTGGTCGCAGGCGTGGCCGAGGTGATCAATGCGTTCCAGATCAAGACCTGGGGCCGATTCCTGCTCTGGCTCCTTCTCGGCGCCCTTTACATCATCGCCGGTTTCCTGACGTTCGAAAATCCGCTGCTTGCTGCTGCAGTGCTGACGCTTCTGCTCGGGGTCTCGCTGGTCGCATCCGGCATCATGCGGTTCTTGCTGGCTTTCAGTATGAAAGAAACAACGCCCTGGATTTGGGTGGCGCTGTCCGGCGTGATCACCTTCCTGCTGGGCCTTGTGATCCTGGCGCATTGGCCGGTTGCCAGTCTGTATGTCCTGGGGATTTTCCTCGGCATCGATCTCGTCATTGCGGGAGCAGGTTGGATCGGCATCGGTCTCGGCCTGAAAAGAGCGGTTTAGACAACCAGGAAGGCGGTCGCGGGATTTGTTGTCGCTCCGCAAGTTGAGGCCGCCATGCGCTGGATTTATCTGACTGTCATCGTCCTGTTCGTAGCCGCCACCATCCTTTTCGGCATACAGAACCTCCAGGCGGTCACCGTGTCTTTTCTGGGATTCGGTGTCCGTGCACCCCTCGCAGTTCTGGCCGCGGTTTTCTACGTGCTTGGCGCCGCGACAGGCGGCAGCTTGTACGCACTGCTGCGTAAATCGATCCGGGCGTCCAGGGCGAGACGACCGGCTACTTTGTAGCGACAGTGGAGCCAACGTCATGGGTCGGAATTCGCTCCTGATCGACCTTGCGCTTCAGGGCGGCGGCGCACATGGCGCGTTCACCTGGGGCGTGCTCGACCGCTTGCTCGAGGAGCGGTGGCTTCGCATCGACGGCATATCCGGCACGTCTGCCGGCGCCATGAACGCTGCGGTCCTGGCCCACGGCTACATCAGGAACGGGGCCGACGGCGCGCGCGCCGGTTTGGAGGACTTCTGGCACAAGGTGTCATGGGCGGCACGCTTCAGTCCCTTTCAAAGGAGCCCGCTCGATGTGCTCCTCGGCCGCTGGACGCTTGATCACTCGCCGTTTTTCGTTGCGATGGACATGATGGCGCGCGTGGTCTCGCCCTACAATGTGCCGATGGGCGCCAATCCCCTGCGAGAGATCCTCGCGGAGACGGTCGATTTCGACCTGCTGTCGCAAAGTCCTATCAAGCTTTTCGTCACGGCCACCAATGTCAGCACCGGTCGGGGCCGCGTGTTCCGCAACGGTGAAATCACGCCCGACGTGCTCTTGGCGTCGGCGTGCCTGCCGACCATGTTTCAAGCGATCGAAATCGATAACGAAATCTATTGGGATGGCGGCTATGCGGGGAATCCGACCATGACCCCGCTGGTGCGCGAGTGCGATTCGCACGACACGATCCTGGTGCAGATCAATCCCGTCGAGCGACCCGGGACGCCGCGTTCCGCGCGAGACGTTCTCAATCGTGTCAACGAGGTCTCCTTCAATGCCGTGCTCCTCAAGGAACTGAGGATGATGGCGCTCCTGCGGCAAGTCGCGCACCCGGGGAACGACGAGGGTGCACGCTGGGCCGGCATGCGGGTTCACCGGGTTGCCAGCGATATCATGCTGGACCTCGGCTATTCGTCCAAGCTTAATGCCGAGTGGGCTTTTCTGACCATGTTGCGCGATCGCGGACGCGCGGCAGCCGACGAGTTCCTGACGGCCCATCGTGACGATCTCGGCCAGCGCTCCTCGCTCGAACTCGATACGCTGCTGGAAGGAGCGTGACAGTTGCGGTGGGCGAATTGAGGCTCAAATGCACGCGGCGTAGGGCTCTTGCTCGTGCACCGCCCGCTCCTGACCGCCTCGACAGGCAATTGTCAGCATCCGGGGTGTAAGAAGGGGACAGCTCAGACCAGCGTGAGGGTTGGTACATCTGAGCCGCCCCGCAGGGAATGCCCCCGCGGGTTGAAGTAATACCATCAACAATAAGAATTGTCAGAAATATGTCAGAAGGGCCGGGCGATAGCCGGCCCTTTGGCGTTGTATTGAGCTAAGGCGACAACGCAAAATAAGTGAATCGCATACTTGTCATGCCCCGCTTTGGCGGGGGCATCCAGTAACCACAAGCTTTGACGTGGTGCTCCAACGCGAACCAAGTGATTACTGGATCGCCAATCGAAATCGGATGCTTCCGATTTCGATCCTTTTGGTAAGTGCCGAAGTCGGGCAGGCCCGACTTCGGTCGAGCCGGGCGATGACACACAATCGCAGCACTTATTCTGGCGGCTTGTCCTAAGCTAAGCCCTCTCCTTCGGCGACCGCTTGGGCCGCAGATTTCGCCTCTCATTGAGGAGCACAATACGCCTCGTTTTTCGACAGGGTAGCAGCACTCCTTACGCAGCAAAGATCGCGGTTTCGCGTAGGCGTCTTCCTCACTATCGATGGCCTGCTTACGTGTCCTGAGAACGATGGCCGTCATTCCGGGGCGCCACCGCGGGTGGCAAACAATCGGGAAAAGCTCCAATCCCCGAAGCTGCTGCAAAAAGTGCGACTTTGCACTGACGATCAACAGGAATGACGTTAATCGTAACGTGGGGCCTGGACTGATGCTCGTGCGATCTCTGTCGGGTTTGCGTTGATGTGGAGGAACCCAACGGAGAATTGCCATTGCGGCGGCTGTCGCCTCTTACAAGATTCGCAATCCTGTACACGGTCCTTTTCTCCGCGTTCGGGGTTATCTCCCCTTTTCTGCCCGCGTTTTTTGGAGACAGGGGTCTCACCACCCAGCAAATCGGGTTTGCGATCGGATTAGGCACGGCGGTCCGGGTTATGTCGGGGCCGCTTATTGGAAATCTCGCCGATGAGAAACGGGCTTGGCGGGTGGTGCTGTGCGTTTGTGCCGGCGTCGCCGGCGCGATCGCTCTCGGATATCTGTGGGCCAATCACTTTGCAGCGATACTGGCAGTGAGTTTGGCGCAATCCATTTTGGTGGCCCCATTGGTTCCAATCGCGGACGCAATGGCGCTTTCGGCATCGCGTTCGCCGAGGAGATTTGAATACGGCTGGGTGCGGGGCGCCGGCTCGGCTGCTTTCATTGTGGGCTCGCTCGCAGCCGGTTCTGCGGCCGATTCTTTGGGGCTTGCCGTCACCGTCGGGCTGAACGCCGTTTTGCTCGGGATCACGTCAATCGCAGCGATGCCGCTTCCGGATATCCCAACCCGGGTCGCCCGCCCGCGCCATGCGACGCTGGGTAGCATCCGGCTCCTCCTGGATTTGCGTGCGTTTAGACGGCTCCTGTTGGTCGGCGCCCTCGTGTTGGGCAGTCACGCACTTCATGACACGTTTGCAATCATCCAATGGCGGGGCGCCGGCATCAGCACAGCAACGGCAAGTTTGTTATGGTCGGAATCCGTCGCGGCGGAGGTCTTCGTATTCCTGCTCATCGGACCTCCGCTCGTACGTTGGCTTGGAGTACCCCGGACGGCGATCCTGGCTGCGGGTGCAGGAGTGGTGCGCTGGACGGTGTTGGGCGTCAGCAATCACGTAGCTGCGGTGGCGTTCGTCGAGCCCCTCCATGGTCTGACGTTCGCGCTCTTCCACCTCGCCGCTATGCGACTGATCATTGAAACAGTGCCAAACCGCCTCGCCGCAACAGCCCAGGCTATTTACGGCACATTGGCGGTCGGTGCATCGACGACACTCCTCACACTCATATCCGGCCCTTTATACGAAGCGATTGGAGCCCGCTCTTTTTGGGTAATGTCGTTTCTGTGCCTCGCCTCGATGCCTCTTGCGGACGGATTGACAAGCGAGGCATCCAAACTCCGACGAGTCTATAAAACCGGTGCGGCGAGCCCGACTGAGGAGACCGAGCGCCCTGACGGCAGCCAGCCATGACATCTGATTGTCGTGCCCGTCGACTTTATCTTTGTGGTTGAGTAATTATGGCTATGGAGCGTTACAGCCGGGCCCGGTGTAAACGTCTGTGGGCGGACGCGAGTAGCAAACAAGTACTATCATCGCCACCAACGATAACATAATGACACCGGTAAATGGGTCGATACTCATTAAAACAAAACGCCTGACTCTGTCGACGGTTCTAAATTCCTGCGAGAAACAACGGGCTGCGCGGAACTTTCTAGCTGCTTGTACGTTTCAACCAGCTGTCGTCTCGCAGGCTCGGCATGGTTACTGCACACGCGCGGCAGCTCTCGCGTTCATACACCGTGCCGCCGAGAAGCCCACTAAGCGCACTTCAACCGCTATGCGTAAATACGCATCTGCGGATGCGTCAGAACTCGGCGCCATGCCGTGGTGAGAACGTCCTCCCGGTCTTCGGTGCAGTCGTGGGCGTTGCTCAGGCCCCAGGAGCGTCATCGTTTACCCGCCGTTCGCCTTTCGACCGTCCGGCTTGGCACCGACGGTTCGGTGGGCTTGATTGCTCGTTGGAGGCGGCGGAGGTCGCCCTCACGGAGCAGCCGGCCGATCATGCTCGCCGGAATCTGTTTCCCGATCTGGGGGGCGAGTTGATGGGCGCTCGCAAAGTAAAGGCCATCATCCAACCCGAACACCATAGCTTGCATCCGGGCGATAATTGGGGCCGTGGCCTCAAGCACGACGACGCCAGCGAAGCGGCTATCGTGATGGCGATACTCTAACCAGAAAAGAGACACACTCCCTATGTGGCGGCCGGCGCTGCACTTGGGAGAGGGGCGTCACTCTGTCCCGCCCTCATGCGGCTTGCGCCCTCTCAACGAGTCGCATCGCGGCCACCACGGTCTTTTTTTGTGAACATCCAATCCGGCACAACGTTGATGCAAAACTTCCATCGTATCCTCCATCAAAGTGCCGCCGGCGAAGGGACCTCAATTCAAAGAAATCTAGTACGTGTGCTCCACGGTCCAGCGGACCGATCGGCGACAGTCAGTAGTGCTCCAAGGTCCCACGGTCCAACTCAAGATCGGGCTAATTGCACCAAGGAGTTGCCGACCTCCGTGCCGACAGCCGCCCAGCATAACACCGGTTTCGTGCGCAGTGGTCGGCCCCGCCGGTGGGGCAACTCAGGATGAGGTCCGAAATTCACACGCTCCTTTGCGGGCGATGACGCGCAAGGAATGATTCCAACAGAACGAAATCCGCTCTAGTCAAACCGGAGAGGAAGCTTTCCGCTGCGACTCGCCTGCCTTCTTGCGCGTCTCCTTCGCTTCGGCGATAGCCGGCGCCTTCGCGGCCCTGTCGGCCGCGTCGGCAGCGGCCTTGGCTTCGCGCAAAGCTTTCAGCCGCGCGGTCTTTTCGCGCTCGGCGTTGAGGCCGGCCTGATAATCCGCCATCGCCTTCGAGGCGTCGCGAGCCTCGATTTCCTTTTTTTTGAACTTCATTTCCGCCCGTTCCCGGGCTTCTTTCGTAGGCGTTGCCAATGCTGTTTCCTATTTTTTTTAATCAGAGTGCGATGCGGTTATAACGCTGATATGGGACCGATGATCCATGCCTGCCATAACGATCGCAAAAACTTATTGCATCGCATCAGGAAAAGCTTGACAGTTGCATGGCCCAGCGTCAAAGTGGCGCAAGAATGTAATCAGGCAGGGTTGTCATGAGAAATTTTGTTGTCGTACTTAGAGGGCGCATCGCTGGGGGCGGGTAACCGTCTTCGAATGAGGCGATGCGCGATCAGGGCCTTCGGGGCCCTTTTTTAATGCCCGAAAACATCCCCCAACAATCAGTCATCCTCAGACACGGTAGCCGGAGTAATCCCGATGGGAATCGAAACCAGGCACTCCAGAAAGATCGAGCCTCAGCAGCCGGGGCCATCCGTGACCACGCAAGTCGCTACGGCCCTTGTCCAAGGAGCGGGTGAAGCGCCCCCGCTCGCGGCCGGCACCCCGATGACCGGCGCCGAAATGGTGATCCGTGCGCTGGCCGACCAGGGGGTGGAGCACGTGTTCGGCTATCCGGGCGGAGCGGTGCTGCCGATCTACGATGCGCTGTTTCACCAGGACAAGGTCCGCCACGTGCTGGTGCGCCATGAGCAGGGCGCCGTCCATGCCGCCGAGGGCTACGCACGGTCAACCGGCAAGGTCGGCTGCGTGCTCGTCACCTCGGGGCCCGGGGCAACCAACGCGGTCACCGGCCTTACCGATGCCCTGTGCGACTCGATCCCGCTGGTATGCATCACCGGCCAGGTGCCGACCCACATGATCGGCAACGACGCCTTCCAGGAATGCGACACCGTCGGCATTACCCGGCCCTGCACCAAGTACAATTACCTGGTGAAGAACATCGCCGACCTGCCGCGCGTCCTGC
>Ga0210402_10004415_pt1 | contig 12830 bp, 7 predicted proteins | sample IncBWC7MmetaG_FD_161055 | JGI IMG/M metagenome (GOLD analysis project Ga0210402, IMG submission 161055) | Forest soil microbial communities from Barre Woods Harvard Forest LTER site, Petersham, Massachusetts, United States - Inc-BW-C-7-M | ecosystem: Environmental > Terrestrial > Soil >...
TACACCGTCATCGGCTCGCTGACGACATTCGCCGTTGGTGCGCTCATCCCGGAGAAAGAACATGCGCTGGCTTAGCGTCGCCTTCCTCGTTCTCCTCGCCGGTTGCGGCACGACGCAAACGTCAGACGCCTTCGACGCCGTTCGTCTGCGTGAAATCGACCGGACCATCGAGACGGCCATCGCCGAGCACAAGCTCCCCGGCGGCGTCTTCCATCTCGAGCGCGGAGGCGCGGTTTACGAGAAGACCTACGGCAATCGCGCGCTCGTTCCCGCGGTCGAGCCGATGACGGCCGACACGATCTTCGATGCCGCCTCGATCACGAAAGTCGTGGCGACGACTCCGTCGGTCTGGCTGCTGATCGAGCGGGGAACGATCGAGCTCGATGCCCCGGTGAGCCGATACATCCCCGAGTTTCGCGGCGGCTGGCGCGACGAGATGACGATCCGCCATCTCCTCACCCACACCTCGGGGCTACGGCCCGACCTCGACCTTTCGCCGCCATGGAGCGGCTACGACACCGCCATCCGCATGGCCATCGCCGAGGAGCCAAGGCAAAGGCCGGGGTACACGTTCCGGTACAGCGACATCAACTTCGAGTTGCTGGGCGAGATCGTAAGACGCGTGTCGGGCGTAGACCTCGATGTGTTCGCGAAGCGGGAGATCTTTGCGCCGCTGGGGATGAACGACACCGGGTTTCGGAGGTCGGGAGTCGGGGGTGGGGAGTCGGAGAAAAACCCGAGCGCATCACCTCCGACCCCCGACACCCGAATCCCGGCTCCCGAAACCCGCATCGCCCCAACGGAACAAACCCCCGAAGGCATGCTCCGAGGTGTTGTCCACGATCCCACCGCGCGACGAATGGGCGGCGTGGCCGGACACGCGGGGATGTTCACCACGGTCCACGACCTGACGCTCTACGCCCACATGCTGCTCCGCGGCGGCTCGCCGATCCTGAAGACGGAGACCGTCGGCAGGATGACTGCCGTCACCTCGCCGGCGAACGTCGCGGTGCGGCGGGCGGGCGGCTTCGATCTCGACTCCTCTTTCAGCCGTCCGCGCGGCGAGATCTTTCCGCTCGGTTCATTCGGGCACACCGGCTTCACAGGCGGCATGATGTGGATCGATCCATTCTCGAAAACGTTCTTCGTTTTCCTGTCAAACCGCGTGCACCCTAACGGCACCGGCGATGTCCTTCACCTCCAGATGGCCCTCGGCACGCTCGCCGCCGCGGCCGCGCGCGTGCCGAGGGAAACACCGGCCGGGGCGTTGCCCGTTAGGGACGGCGGACAGGTTCGCGTCACCTACGGCGGCGCCGATACGAACAACGGCATTGATCATCTCGAGACGGAGCGGTACGCGTCCCTGCGCGGAATGCGCGTCGGCCTGATCACGAATCACACAGGGATCGACCGCAATTGGAACCCGACCATCGATTCGCTGCGCAGCGCGCCGGGTGTCACGCTCGTAGCCCTCTTCTCGCCGGAGCACGGCATCCGAGGAACCGTGGATGCGAAGGTCGGTGATTCGCTGGATCCTGTGAGCGGCCTTCCCGTCTACAGCCTCTACGCTGAAACCCGCAAGCCGAAGCCGGAGCAGTTGGCGGGACTCGATGCACTCGTCTTCGACATTCAGGACGTCGGCGCGCGCTTCTACACCTACATCGCAACGATGGGACTGGCGATGGAGGAGGCGGCGGCGGCGCATGTCAAGTTCATCGTCCTCGACCGCATCAATCCGATCGGCGGCGTACGAGTCGAAGGGCCGATGCTGCATGGCGAGGAGAGCTTCATCGCCTGGCACGCGCTGCCGATCCGCCACGGGATGACCGTCGGCGAGCTGGCTCGGATGTTCAACGACGAACGGCACATCGGCGCCGACCTCACCGTGATCCCGCTGCAACGCTGGCGGCGGGCGCTGTGGATGGACGAGGCCGGCCTGCCATGGATCAACACCTCACCCAATATGCGCAGCCTCACCGAGGCCACGCTCTATCCGGGGATCGGCATCATCGAGACCGCGGTGTCGGTCGGACGCGGGACGGAGACGCCGTTCGAGATCGCCGGCGCGCCGTACGTGGACGGCGCAATGCTCGCGCGCGAGCTGACGGCGATGTCGCTCCCCGGCATCCGCTTCGAGGCGACGGAGTTCACGCCGACGTCGAGCAACTTCGCCGGAAAGCGCTGCGGCGGTGTGCGCCTCATCATCACCGACCGCAACGCGCTGCGGCCGGTGATGACCGGCGTGGCCATCGCCCTGGTACTGCACCGGCTGTATCCATCCGAATTCGCCCTCGACAAGGTAGGGCCGCTGTTAAAGGATCCCGCGACACTCGAGGCCATCCGCGCGGACAAACCGCTGTCCGAAATCGTGACCATGTGGCGCGCGGACGAAGCGGCGTTCGAAGCGCGAAGGGCAAAGTACCTGTTGTATTAGCCTCCCTGGATAGGCGGGCACTCCTAATGCTTCACCGAACGCCGCTTCGGCGGTGGGTTCTGCCAGGAGAACCCGTTCGTCAGCGTCGCGCTCGTGGCGCCGGCCGTGACCACGACGTCTCCTCTGCCGGCGGGATGTGACGGCAACGTCGCTTGTATCGTGACGGGGTCGATGACCTGCACGTTCGTCGCGGCTACGCCCGCCACCGTCACCGACGGCGCCACAACCGAGGTGAAACCAGCGCCGAAGATGGCGATGGTGACCGGCGCGTTGGGCACGGCAAGATTCGGCGTCACACTGACCACCGTCAAGGCCGGTACGGTGTAGGTGAAGCCGTTGTTCGCCGTCGCCGTCGTTGAGTCGGGGTTCGTCACCACGACATTCACCGCCAGTTGCGCACCGGTCGGGCCGAGCGGCGTCCGTGCCGTGATCGACGTCGCGCTCACCACCGTCACATCGGTCGCCGGGCGTGTGCCGAACGTGACCGTCGCACCGCTCTGGAAGTTGGTGCCGGTGATCGTCACCGGTGTCAGGCCGGACGTCGGACCTGTAGCCGGCGATACCACGCTGATCGTCGGTGCGGGAAGCGCGTACGTAAAGGACTGCGCCAGCGTCGCCGACTGGCTATCGCTATTGGTCACGACGACGTCGACCTTCCCCCCCGCGTGGGCGGGAGTCGTGGCCGTGATCGAAGTTGCACTCACCACGGAGACGTTCGTCGCCAAGGTTCCGCCGAACTTGACCGTGGCTCCCGTGAGGAAACCGGTGCCGGTGATGGTCACCGCCGTTCCGCCGCTCGGGCTGCCGGTGGTGGGAGCGATGCTGGTGACGGTCGGGGCGGGATTGGCCGCCTTGACCACCGTGAAGTTCCCAGACATGAGGGAATGACCAGTTCCGCAGTCGGGGATGTCGCATATGAAGGCGAACGTCCCGGCCGTGGTCGCCGTAAACTGGATTTGCTTGCTCTGCCCCTTCGGACAGTCGACGCCGTTTTCGACGTAGGTCTCCATCAGGATTCCGTGCCCGACCGTCGAAGGGTCGTTCGACGGCACCGTGAGCGTTATGGTGACGGCGTCCCCCTGGTTGACCGTAAACGGCGACGGCGAGATGGTGAAATCGAAGCTCCTGGCGGTGACCGTGAAGCTCTTGGCCGCGGCCGCGCTGACGCTGTCGGGCTGCGGGATGACCGGCCCGTGAGACGACCGCTCGGCCAGAAGCTCCCGCAGATGAGCGAGGTGCTCTTCCTGCGCGATCGGCGTCATCGTCATCGATTGATCGTGTTCCTGGGCAACCGCGCCGATGGCCACGAACAGAAGGGCCACGGCTGTGAAAATCGCTCTACGCATTAAGGTCTTCTCCCCGGAAAATTAGTTTCTCAAGCAAACGCTTGAAGAATACAAGTATTCGACCGGCGACCCCGCCTTCTGTTTACAACTTCACAACGATGTCACGCTTGTAGAGCACCCAGAGAATCGCAAGCCAGAGCCCGACGAAGGCGAGACCCCACAGCAGAGAGGCGAACTTGTCGGGGAAGTACGGAGCGAAGAAGAGATCGAAGCTGGCCTGATGAAGCGAGACTTTCGTCCCGTTGATGGTTATCTTGAAGAGTGAATCGATGCAGCGCGCCATGACGCCGGAGCCGACGAAGGCGACCAGCGGGTTGACGCCGTAGATGACGAACGGCCTGGCCCATCCGCGCATCTGGTGCACGTCGAGAATCCAGAGACAGGTGGCCAGGGCCACGCAGGCGAAGCCGGCGCAGAAGACGACGTAGCTCGACGTCCAGAGATTTTTGTTGATCGGAAAGACCCAGCTCCACAGCTCGCCGGCCACCATCCCCAGACATCCGGCGCCGAAGAGACCGGCGATCCGTTCGAGCAGCGAACGCTGTTTGTCCGCCACCCAGCGGCCGGCGAAGACCCCCAGCATGGCCGTGGCGATGGCAGGCAGCGTCGAGAGCGGCCCCTCCGGATCCCAAGTCTTCGTCGATACCCAGATGTGATTCGTGCCGAGGATCAGGCGGTCGGTCCAGGCGGCCAGCGTCTTCTCCGGCTGATCGAGGAGAAAGTAGCCGATCGTGCCGGTGCCCGGGACCGGGACGATCGTCATCACGATCCAGTAGCCGAGGAGAATGCCCACGATGATGGCGATCTGCTGCTTACGGGAAGTGCGCAGCGTCAGCAGCGCCGCGCCGATGTACGCGAGACCGATCCGCTGCAGCACGCCCATGAAGCGGAGATGCTGCGCGCGCCAGAGCACGCGCTGAAGAAACGTCGGATCAGGAATCCCGGCCATCTTCCCCCACCAGAAGAAAGGGAAGGCGTTCAGCAGTACGCCGGCCAGCACGATGAGCAACCCGCGCCGGATGATCTTCCCGGTGACTGTGTTGGGATCGCGCTTGCTGAGCGAGAGATGCGTCGTCACGCCGACGATGAAGAGAAAGAACGGGAAGATGAGATCGGTCGGCGTCCACCCGTTCCACGGCGCATGCTCGAGCGGCGGATAGATCGCGTTCCAACTCCCCGGATTGTTGACCAGCAACATCCCGGCGATGGTGATTCCGCGAAACACATCGAGCGCCATGAGACGGGTGGGCGGCGGCGGTGCGACGGTGGACATTGGGCGCATAGCGTAACAGTTGCGTGGGCTGGCGCTATCGCGCGTTGTCGGTTGTCGGTTATCGGTTGTGTAGGCGTTCGCGCCGCGTGTCAGATTGAGAACGAGGCGCGACGCAGACAAACTGACAACCGACAACCGACAACGCGAAGCGCAGTTCAACCGACAACCGACAACGCGCGATAGCGCAGCTGTTAACCACCCCCCATCCCCCACGTATCCCCCGGCAGAGGACAAAACCATGCCCAGAAAACTGATCGCCTTCCTTTTTGCTGCCGCTGTTGCCGTGAGTGCGGCGGCACAGGCTCCGGCTACCACGACCTCCACCTCCGCAGACACCAGCACCGTCGTCACCGAAGCCGACAGTCACGACACGCGCGAGGCCTTCTATTCGGTGCTTAGCCGCTACCCCTCGGAGGTCGGCCGGGTTCTCAAGCTCGACCCCTCTCTTCTCTCCAATCAGAGCTACCTCGCCAACTACCCGGCGCTGGCTTCGTTTCTGTCGAAGCACCCCGAGGTCGCGCACAGCCCGGCCTACTATCTCGTCAGCATTACCCTTCCCGAGGAGGGCGTGCGGGAGAGCGGCCCCGAGCGCGTGTGGCGCTCAACGATGGAAGGATTGGCGATCTTCGGCGTCTTCGCCCTCGCCACCAGCGTTCTGATCTGGCTCGTGCGCACGATCATCGATCACCGCCGCTGGAGCCGCGTGTCGAAGGTGCAGGCCGAGGTCCATAACAAACTGATGGATCGCTTCACGGCGAACGACGACCTGCTTGCCTACATCCAGACGCCGGCCGGAAAACGGTTCCTCGAATCGGCTCCGGTCTCGCTCGACGCCGGACCGCGCGCCGTCAGCGCACCAGTCGGACGCATCCTCTGGTCGGTGCAGGTGGGGCTGGTCCTGGCCGCGGCCGGCTTCGGGCTGCAATACGTCAGCCGCAGCATCGAGAAGACCGTCGCCCAGCCGCTCTTCGCCATGGGCATCCTGGGGGTCTCGATCGGCGCCGGCTTCGTCCTGTCGGCGATCGTGTCCTACGTCCTGTCGCGCAAGCTCGGCCTTTGGGAGTCGCCTCCGTCACCGGCACAATCGACTTCGGCGGCTGATTAGGCAGAACGATGGAGCGAAGACGGTGGCCGAGCCTTGGGCAACCAGCGCAGCCGGCCGTGCCGGCCGGAACATGGGATCATTAGAGAAATGGACTTCACCGGCGTGATGAACGATGCATTGCTTGCGGTCGCCGGCGCCCGGTCAAAAGCCGAGGCTGGGGCGCTGATGGACGAGGAAACGTTCCGGGCCTTCTACGACAGGACGTCGCGCGCCGTGTGGGTCTATCTGGCGCGCGTTACCGGCGACCGCCACCTGGCCGACGATCTGCTGCAGGAAACGTACTACCGGTTCTACAAAGCGGGCGCCGCGCATCACGACGAAGGGCACCGCCGCAATTCGCTCTTCTGCATCGCCACAAACATCGCCCGCGATACGCACCGCCGCAACCTGCGCCATCCCGTCGAGCCTCTCGAGGTCAACGAAGCCGACGAGGAGACGGTGGCCATCGACACGCGCATCGCCGAGCGCTTCGAGGAGAGCACCGATCTCTGGCGGGCCATGGCCCAGCTCAAACCGGTCCAGCGCGAGATGCTCTGGCTGGCCTACGCCCTCGGGTCGACCCACGCTGAGATCGCGGAGATCGTCGGCGTCAAGAGCGGCAGCGTGAAGATCCTCCTCTTTCGGGCGCGCCGCAAACTGGCCGCGCTCCTCGGGAGGCCGGCATGAGCCGCGTCGAGTGTCCGCTCGAGCAACAAACGCTGGCGATGGTGCAGTCCGGACGCTGGCCGCACGGTTGCGACGAGACCAGCCGCGCCCACATCGAGGCCTGCACCATCTGCGGCGACGTCGTCCGCGTGGCCGTGCTGGTGTCGAATGACTATCAGGCCGCCCTCCACACCGCCCGCGTCCCTAACTCCGGCCTGATCTGGTGGCGCATGCAGCGCCGCACCCGGCAGGAAGCGGTCCGCACCGCCTCGCGCGTGATCACCATCGTCCAGGCCATCGCCGTCGCCGCCGGCGTGGCGGTGGCGATCGGAATCATCATCGCAACGAGCCGGGCATTCTCGGTAACCCCATCCGACCTCTCCCAAACGATCGTCGCGCAATGGGGCATCCCACTCCTGATCACCCTCGCCGCCTGGCTGGCGCTTGCGCCGGTGGCGGTGTATCTGGCGGTCGGGAAGGACTGAGGTTACGCGGTCTCGCGGTTGCGCGGTCTCGCGGTTACGGGGTCTCGCGGGGTTGGATTGCTGGGTTGCATAGTTGCTGGGTTGCATAGTTGCTGGGTTGCATGGTTGCTGGGTTGCATGGTTGCGTAGTTGTGCAACTCTGATAAGCCCCACCGCGAGACCGCGAGACCACGCAACCTCGTAACCCAGCAACTCAGCGACCCAGTAACCCAGCAACCCTCCAACTACCTCCCGACCTCCGCCTCCCGCACCGGCGCGTTCTTCACGTACTTGTCGAACCAGTTGAGCCGTTCCGCAAGCACGTCCAGCAGCGTTTCGCGCGCGGCGTAGCCGTGGGCCTCGTTCGGCAGCGTGACATAGCGGACCGTCGCGCCGTAGCCTTTCAGGGCCATGTAGAAACGCTCCGACTGGATCGGGAAGGTGCCGGAGTTGTCGTCGGCCTCGCCGTGCATCAGAAGGATCGGATCCTTCACCTTGTCGGCATACCAGAAGGGCGACATCTTCGCGTAGAGGTCGGGCACTTCCCAGAACGTCCGCCGCTCGCTCTGAAAACCGAACGGCGTGAGCGTGCGGTTGTAGGCGCCGCTCTCGGCGAAACCGGCCCGGAACAGCCGCGAGTGCGCCAGCAGGTTGGCGGTCATGAAGGCGCCGTAGCTGTGACCGCCGACGCCGATGTGATCGCGGTCGGCGACTCCCATCTCCACCACCTTATCAATAGCCGCCTCGGCGCTGGCGACGAGCTGGTCGACGTAATGATCGTTGGCCGTTTCTCCCGGCCCGACGATGGGCATGGTGGGGTTGTCGAAGATGGCGTAGCCCGAGAGGAGCAGGAAGAGATGCGAGTATCCGTTGACGATGGTGAAGCGGTTTGGTGAGCCGGTGACCTGGCTGGCGGAATCGGCGTCGCCGAACTCGCGCGGATAGGCCCACATGATCACCGGGACATGCTCCCCTTTCTTGTAACCCGGCGGCAGATAGAGCGTGGCCGACAGCTTGACGCCGTCCTTGCGCTGATAGGTGACGTACTGATGCTCGACGCCGCGAAGCTGCGGCTGCGGATCGTTGAAGGCGGTGACGGCGCGGCGCTCATCGACCCCGAGCGTGCGGACGAAGTAGTTCGGCGGATCCTTCGGCGTCTCGTAACGCGTCAGGATGGTTTTCATGTCGGCACTCAGCGGCGCCACGACGGTCTCGTACACGTCGGAGGCACTGCGGAACAGCCGCTCGCTCTCGAGGGTCTTCAAATTCAAACGATCGAGGAACGGCCGGTCGCCTTCCTTCGACGCTCCCTGTCCGACGAGGTAGATCGAATCGCCGATCTGGATGATGGGACTGGAGGAGCCGCGGCCGCCGAAACCGGCGAACGCACGCGACCCGCTGTCACGCGTCAGCGGTATGCCGGGATTGTCATACGCCGCATCCTGCTTGCGGTCCCATAACTTCTTCGGCGCCGCCCCCGTTTCCAGAATCCAGGTCCGCGTCTTCCGCGACACGCGATCGGATTCGGTGAGCAGGGCGATGCCTTTCTCGGTGTACGAGATTCCGGCGGATCGCCACTCCGTCTTCGCGATCTCCGACGGCTCCTCGGTGAATGGCGCGGCAAGCGTCATCACACGGTCGCGGAACGGGACCTTGGCCTTCGGATCGCCGCCGTCGAGCGCCTCCGTCCAGATGACCGTCGCCGGTTGATCGTCGCGCCAGTGATGTCCGCGCGGCCCGGCCTCGACTCCCGCGATCGGAACTCCTTCACGGCTCGGGCGGTCGGCGAGCTTCTTCACCGTCGCCCCTTTCCGATCCCACACTTCCACATCTTCCGGAAAACCATTGATCGGGATGAGATGGGAGAACGGCCGCTTGATCTTCGTCACCAGGAGGAAGCGATCGTTCGGCGATGGCGAGACGTCGCCGAGGATGGCCGGCTTGCCGACGTTGACGATAGTTCCGGCGGAGGAGTCGATCGCCGCGAGCTGGCTGGTGAAGTAGTAGGCGAAGAGATCCTCGTCGTGCGCGGTCTTGATCATGTCCTCGTACGTTGCGGCCTGCGCGGCTTTCCCCTCGTTCTCCTGCACATTCGGCCCGCTCGGTACGTTTGTATCGGCCGGCGCCGGACCGCGTCCCATCGGAACGACCTTGCAGACGAGCGTCTTGTTGTCGCTCAGCCAATCGCACGGATCGCCCGCCGCGGCATTCAGCCGCGCCGTCCCGCTGACCTTCTTGGCCCCGCCGCTCGACGCGCTGGCCACCCACAGCTCGATGCCGTCATCGCGCGTATTCAGAAAGGCCAGCTTCGCCCCATCCGGCGAGAACTTCAGATTGGAAAGGTTCGCATTCGCCGGAACGGTCACCTTGGTCTCTCCCCCACCCGCCACCTTCTGCAAATGGATGGCATAGATGAGCGCCGTCCGATGCGGCCCATTCGTCCGCGGATTCACCCTCTCCCCCGCAATCCGCAACACCGGCCGCGACAGCATCGCAATCGTCGGCTGCGCCTTCCGATACGCCAACGCCATCACCTTCTTCGAAGGACTGAGCAACGCCTCAGGCAACGGCGCCGCGTCAAACGCCGCGACGACCTCGGGTGGGGGAAGCAGATACTTCGGTGCTTGCGCCGCCAGCGGCAGCGCGAGGAGAAGGGGCAGCAAAAGTGGAAAGCGTAGGGTTCGCATTGAAGGCATCAGTCGCTCCTGTTTGCGGATTGTATCGAAGAGGGAGAGCGAAGCCTCCCGCGGAAATGTCACCTTGACTTCGGCCGCTGGCTCGATGCTTCATGTCCAGATGGCAGGCGAGCAATCGATCACCATACTGCATCTTTCCGACCTTCAGTTCGGGCCTGCTCATCGGTTCGGACAACTGGCGCTACCACCACCCGACGATCAATTCGACACCCTCTTCACCCGGCTGACGGACGACCTCGGGCATCTCCGTGCGTCTCACCATCTGGCCCCTCAACTCGTGGTCGTCACGGGTGATATCGCGGAACGCGGCAAAGCAAAAGAATTCGATGACGCCTTGCGGTTCCTCGACAACCTTGGCGAGTTCCTTGGACTCCAGCGCCATCGCATCATCGTCATCCCCGGCAACCACGACATTAATCGCATGATGTGCGAGTCGTACTTCAACCGATGTGCGGCGGATGACGAGAAGCCCGTGCCTCCCTATTGGCCGAAGTGGGAGCAATACAGCGCCTTCTTCCAGAAGCTTTACGCCGGCAAGGCGGACTTCACCTTCGCGCCGGACCAACCGAGGACTTTGTTTCCCATTCCGGAGCTGAAGGTCGTCGTTGCCGGTCTCAACTCCACTATGGCGGAGAGCCACATCACGCACCACGGTCACGTCGGCGAAGCGCAACTGCGGTGGTTTGCTGAACGCCTCGATTCATTTCGTGCGCAAGGCTGGCTTCGCATCGGCGCCGTTCATCACAACGTCCAGCGCAAATGCACGGACGACGATGAAAACCTCCACGACGCCAAAGATCTGGAGCGCATTCTCGGGCCGTCGCTGAACCTTGTCTTGCACGGTCACACACATGAAAACGGCCTCGGTTGGCTTAACCCGCGAACTCCGATCATTTCCACCGGCAGCGCGGCAGTCATAGTGGCTGCCCGTCCCGAAGAGGTTCCGAACCAGTACCAAGTCCTTCAACTTTCCGCATACGGTGTTAACCGATGGACGCGCCGCTTCGATCCGCCAAAGAAACAATGGATCGCCGACACAAGCAGTTCCGAGAGTGGCGATGAATGGATCACCGAGCATGACGTTTCCTTCGCGAAGGTTGACGCCACCTTTCCCAAGCCACGCTCATCCGCCGCCGAGAGGGACCTCGAACGCAACGATCGTCGCCCGGAATCGGAGATCCGCCGATCCCCGGAGGAGATCTTCCTCGACCTTGTTCGCGAAACTTGCCAACACCGTTACCCCGGAGCTGCGGTAACACCTGTAGCCCGGCCAACCGACGATCTGTTCTACCTTCGCGTCCTATCGTCGGCCAACGGCATCCAGCAGCACTTTCCTGTGGCTGCATTCAACCGTGCGCCCGAGCCTGCACAACTCGACAGATTCATCAACGAGATCGTGGCTCAGTTCCGGGCTCACGATCCCGGCTTGCGTGCGGAAGTCGTCTACGGTGGAATCGACCATGTGTCCTTCACTTCTGCCCATGCCGCCGCAAACCTAAACCTTCGACTGTTCAGCCTCCTCGAATACCGCGGCCTGATCGACTTCCGCCGATATCTCGAAAAGCAGACCGCGGAGCTGGACGCTAACCCAGCCTACCCGGACAGCCTTTACGTGCCTCAGGCAATGGAGTTCGAGGAGCACGGCGAGGTTCACCATACTTCCAATGCCTTCGACCAGGCGCGCGAGTGGCTCACCGGAACCTACGGCCGGTTTGTGTTGATCCTGGGCGATTTCGGCACAGGCAAGACCTTCCTGATGCGTCAGCTGGCGCGCGATCTTGCCCAACCCGCGAGCGGCGTCACTCCCCTCCTTGTCGAGCTACGTCCGCTGGAGAAGGCACGGTCTCTCGATGAGCTCATGGCCGCACATCTCACACGCATGGGCATCGAGGAACTTCGCCTGCCGGCGTTTCGGCACATGCTGGCAACGGGGCGCGTCGTACTTCTTTTCGACGGATTCGACGAGCTTGCCGGCCGGGTCAGTTATGACCGCGCTCTCGAACACTTCGACACGCTACTGGAAGCTACAGGAGGCGAAGCCAGGATCGTCGTCACAAGCCGCACAAGCCATTTCGAGAACGAGAATCAGGTCCGGAAGAAGCTCGGAGAAAAAGCAACTGAGGTGGCGGCGCTTCGGTACTGTCGCGTACAGCGCTTCGATGAAGACAAGATCTGCCATTTCCTGAAAAATCGCTTTGGCAACCAGCCGGAAGCCGACCGCTGGTTCGAGCTACTACATGACGTCAACGATCTGCTGGGCCTCTCCGAATACCCGCGAATGTTGAGCTTCATCACGGATCTCGACCGGCAGGAGTTGGAAAAGGCGCGGAACCACGAAGGGAAGATCACAGCGGCGACGCTCTACAGAAAAGTAGTCGTGGACAAGTGGCTCGACCATGAATACCGGCGGCTCAGTCCCAAGGGAGCAGAACCTCTTCTCGACCCGAAGCAACGCCTCGACGCCCTAACACACTTCGCAATGCTTCTCTGGACGCGCACCGACCGGTGGATTACTGTGGCGGAGCTGAGCCAGCAGACCACTGGTTTGCTCCAGACTCTGGCACCGGAAAAAGCTGCCGAGGCCGCGATCGCGGCGCACCAGATCGGCTCGGGCACTCTGCTCGTCCGCGACGATGAGGGCCGCTTCGCCTTCTCCCACCAGTCCATCATGGAATGGCTGGTCGCTAATCAGGCTGCCAACGAGCTGGCAGAAAAGGGAGAGTCCCCGACGTTGGCACAGGCGGAGCTCTCGTTACTGATGGCGGAATTCCTGGTCGGACTGCAGCCTGAGCTGGCGCAGGACTGGGCCGGCAAAGCGTTGGCAAAAGCTGAGGGTGAGAGTCCGCGGATCAAAGCCAATGCTCTTC